>Ga0164294_10005174_pt1 | contig 11216 bp, 11 predicted proteins | sample GEODES005metaG_FD_111479 | JGI IMG/M metagenome (GOLD analysis project Ga0164294, IMG submission 111479) | Oligotrophic lake water microbial communities from Sparkling Lake, Wisconsin, USA - GEODES005 metaG | ecosystem: Environmental > Aquatic > Freshwater > Lake | place: USA: Sparkling Lake...
CCGACCCCCGACAAAGTCAAGATGTCAAGATGGTGGTAAACCGCATTTTTTTCCCCACGCCAACCGACCTCCACAAGCCGCCCCCACCCCCATCTTGACAGGATCTTGACAAGTCAAGATGGATTTTTTTTGTGTTGCAAAGTTTGCAAATCCCATGGTGCTTCTCTCCCTGACCCTCACTGCGGACACCGCGCTCCTGCCCGTGTTTTTCGACCTCCCAGGCCGCACCCACTGGCGCCTGCTGCAGTACAGTGTGACCGGTTCAGCCGTCGCGGTGGAGCTGCCGTGGCTGGGCGCCCAGCTGCGAAGTGTGATCCCAGGTGGCGCCGGCGCTCAGGCGGGCGTGTTGCAACTCCAGCCCGGGACGTTTGTGTGCAACTGGGCCTTGGGCCAGTGTGACCGCATGCCCCCGCAGGTGTTCCTGCTGTTCCACGACGCGCTGGCTGGAGACGCGACCGTCAGCTTTGTGTTTGAGGTTGTGCAAGCGTGACCCCCATGGCCCACCAATCCCTTGCGCTGGGCATCAATGTACTGGCGTCCCTGTACTTTTTGGGCAGTGAGGGCTTGAAGTACACCACCAAGACCCCCGACGCCGTCCTCCCACAACTATTTTTCGCTTCCCTGGTAGCAACCATCTTCATAGTGAGCACACACTAGCATCATGGCAGCCAACATCCAGTTGCAGTCTGCGGCCGTGGACCCCCTGCTGCGGGGCCTGGTGGACACCAGCGTGGTCAAAGTGCCCTTTGTGAAGCCCCCCATTGGGGTGGTGTGCGCCCCCTTCACCCACACCCGCGCCAGCTTTGGGCTGAACACGGCCCTGCCCGCCAACTGCTCCCTGCCCTTCAACTCCTACCTGAGCGTGCCCCAGTACTGCCTCATCAGCAACTCCTTCTTGAAGGTGACGGTGACGGTGCCCGCCAACACCCAGCCCATGCAGTACGCCCCCATCTTCATGTTTGACTCGATTGACTTGCTGAACGCAGACGGGCGGTCCTTCTGGCAGGCGCGGCCCGAGTCCACGTTTGTGTACGTCAACCAGTGCATGGAGGCGGACCTGAAGCTGGCGGCCAAGAACCTGATCCTGGCGGCCGAGACGGACTGTGCCGACGCTGCCACGGCGGGCACCTTCACGGCCCTCATCCCCCTGGTGCACCTGCCCTGGAACAACCTGGACTCCCACACGGCGGCGTGGGACCTGCGGGCCTTTGCGCCCCAGCTGCGCCTGTACATCCGGTGGCGCGCGGCCAGTGAGTGGATGTTCACCACCAGCAGTGCAGGCGTGGTGGGCAACACCGTCATCTCCGACTGCCAGCTGGTGACCGACTTGTACGACCTGTCCAACGCGGCGCCCGTGGCCGCCAGCTACGTGCCCCGCATGCAGATCACCCGCGCGTGGGAGTACCAGACGTTTGACATGCCCGCGGAGGCCAGCGGCGTCACCAGCGCCACGTACACCTTTGCGCTCACGGCCCTGAGCCAGCCCAGCGCCCTGTTCTTTGCGTACATCATTGCGTACGACCTGGCCGACGGCAGCCGCACCACCCCGCTGCCCTGGGACGCGTTCTACCTCAGCGCCAGCGGCAGCAAGCTCATCGACCCGCCCCTGACCGCCCAGGAGGGCGCCCTGGAGCAAGCCCGCCTGTTCCCCTGTGGGCCCTTTGGGGGGTTCGACTACTCCACGCTGCCCAACATCATCTCCTGGAGCTTCAGTCTGCCGGGGTACGCCACGGGCCACGACAGCGACGCGTGCGGCGCCTTTTCCTTCCGCAAGTCGGTGAACCCCTCCATGACGGTAACCCAGAGCGGGTCCGCGCTGCAGTCCCACCGCACCTGTGTCGTGGTGTCCTCCACCGTGTCCACGCTGCGGTACATGGGCACCTACGGCGTGCAAAAGGTGGAGATTGGGGACGCCCTGTAGCAAGTCGTTCGTCGAGCGTGGAATATGTTCCAACCCTGTAATAACACTCGCCATGTCCCTTCCCCACTTTGCCAAGCTCTCCCTCCGCAACCACGCAGGCGACGCCGTGGGCGTGACCCTCGCTGCCGACGGCGAGTCCACGTGCCGGCTTGCCTGCCCCGCTGGGCCCGTGCACGTCCTGGCCAGCAGCTCCCAGCCGGTGATCATTGGCAGCTCCGTAGGGGGCGGCCTGAGCGTGCTGCAGGACGGTGTGAACGGTGTGTCCCTCAGCTGCGCGGGCAGCGGGGGCATCAAAATGCCCGACGTGGAGACCATCACAGCCTCGGGCGCCATTCAAGCCGCGTCCCTGATGTACGGGTCCACGGACGTGGAGACTGCCATTGGCGCCGCCTCCTCTGCGGCCAGCAGCGCCCAGTCGGCGGCGGAAACGGCGTCTAGTTCGATCACTGCACTGGAGGCCCGCGTCGCGTACCTCGAGTCCCAGTTCCAGTAACAAAAATGTGTGCCTGTTAAATTAAAACCAACATGTCCCTCAAAGACGATGAAGTTGTTGCGGAGCTGACGTATGTCCCTTCGAGCTTGGGGGGAGTAATGTTAACACTGAAGACTGGCGTTTACTCGGACAGGACGGCCATTTCTGCCTTGCTGAGGCGGTGGATGGACATGTACGTAAAGCCTGAACATGACCGTACGGAAGATGAGCAAGCTGTCATGACGAAACAAATTGTCCTGCAGTCGGACCAGTACGGCAACCTGGGCAAGCGCAGTTACTCGGCTGCGCTCGTCATGAAGCTACCAAACGATCTTCACATCCAGAGGATGAACAAAGACACCCATGCATTGAGGATCATCTTCCCAGAGGGCACGAACCTGTTTGTGAAGTCGGAGTTCCGCGCCACCTTGGAGAAGGAGTGGCGGAAGCTGTACCCGAATGCGCCCGTGACAGTGTGGACCCGGATCAAATCATATTTTTCACAGCCTGAGCCGCTGCCTGCGGAAACGGCTGTCGCTGCATACGACCCGACACTGCCTGCGGCCACGCTGGACCTGCTGCCTGATGTGTGCATGTACCTGGTGGGCAACATGGAGAACGAAGGCGTCGCCCTGTGGCGGCTGTACTTGTTGGGGTCCAAGTACACGGACTGGCCCTCTCAGCCCGTGAACCCCAATGTGCTGCAGTGGGCGCTGCAGGCCGTTGTGGAGTTCTACAAACAGGAGGACCAAAGCCCCAAGGTGGTCATGGGTGGCACGTTTGACTTTGGCACGGACTGGCCTGCCAAGTTTGCCCGGCCATCGGACCGGCTGGAGGTGTGGAGTGCGCGGCAGGGGGAGGTGCGGACCACCGTAAAGGCCCGCCCCAACTTTGCGGTGCACGTGCTGTACATGTCTGCTGGGTTCCGGATGTGGGGCTTTGGTCTGGCCACCACCGTGTGGCCCGACACCCTGGGCAAGGTCCCACAAGACGGCAGCTGGGCAGGTGACTTTGCCCTGCAGCTGGCCAACGTGGCGGTGGTCATTGCCAGGTGCGAAGCAGTTGACGGCACCCGGGTTGTGCACGGTGGCTTGTTCTTTTCGGAGCACTCTACACGGCAGCGCACCGTCACCCAGGCCCAGTGGAACACACTCCTGAACCTGCTCGAGGAGTACAAGGACTCCTCCTTTGAGTTTGACCGGGCCCAGCCCGTGCAGGCGGGGGACGCCAGTCCCCTGAATAACCAGTGCTACTACGACATGTACACGGTGAACGCCTGGGGAGAGCACACCCGTGACTACATGCGCCAAACGTACTTTTCCAGTGGCGCCCCCGTGGCGGTGGTGAACGCCTTTCCTGGGGCCACGATAGCCAGTGTGCAGGCGCTGTCCCTGGGGCCGGGCATCCCGGACCTGCTGCGCACCCGGCTGGCAGTCATTTTCCCCTCTGGCACCGTGGGGCTGGGGGACCTTCCACCAGACCTGCTGCACCCTCCAGACTCGGTCTGGAACGTCCTGCTGTTCTTGGAGATCGAGGCCACCAAGGGGCCAACCTGGGCACAGACCGTCAGGTCCAACATCAAGGGGATATGGAAGCTCATTGTGGCCGGCGGCCGGTCGTACACCGAGGGGATGGTTGCGGTGGCAGAGCCCATTATCACGGCCGCCACCACAGCGGTGGGCACTGGCGTGGGCGCGGGCGTGGGCACGGCCACTGCCATTGTACAAGACGGGGACGGGGTGGTGAACTCGATCAAGTTTGGCATTGTATTGGTTGCGGCGGCTGTGGCATTCCTGCTTGTTGTAGACAACAGGGGGAGGCTCAGACTCAGCTAAAGTGGGACAGCAGCGTGGACACGCTGGCAGACGTGGTCAGGGTCATGGTGCACCGGCCATCGGGGTTGGTGGGGTCAATGGTTTGAATGGTCAGCGTTTCCAAATCAGACTGCACGGTCACAGTGGCGCTAAATGCAATGTCTCCGCCAGGGGACGTGATGACTGCATTGAACGGCATGCACACCCGCGTGGTTTGGCCGGTACCTCCATCGGCGCCTGCCCACAGCAACAGCGCGCCCCCACGCCACACGACGTTTACGCCCACACGTATGCACAGCATGGCGCCGGACACGGTGGCCCACCCACCCAACTCCACACTGATGCTGCCCTGTATGGCAAACACGGTGCCCATAGGGGGCATGGTGGGCCAGGCCAGATTGGGCACCGTCCAGGGTGTCCCATTCGTGTAGTACGCCAGCTCGCACACCTGGGTGTTGAGGAAGATCATGGCCACAGAGGTCACCGCGGGGCCGGGCTCAGGGTTGGCCTGCACGACGGTGCCGTTCAGGGTCATGCCTCCGGGCGCAGTCACCGCAAGGGACCCGGCGCTGATGGTGAGTGCGGTGCTGGCTGGGGGAGCACTCAGCGAGGGCAGGCCCTGACCCCAGGTCAGCTGGCCACTTACCGCGCTGGGCACCGTGGGCCAGATGACGCCCCCGTTGGCACTTAGCGCCCCGTTGTTGTTGGTGAGGCTGAGGTACGGGGCGCTGGCACCCAGCTGCACCCCTGGGGTGGTCACGGTGCCTGTAAGGGTCATGCCCCCGGGTGCAGCCACGGCAAGGGACCCGGCGCTGATGGTGAGGGCCGTGCTGGCGGGGGGAGCACTCAGCGAGGGCAGGCCCTCTCCCCACGTCAACTGGCCCCCCTCCGCACTGGGTACCGTGGCATCGCCGCCGCCCCCACCGCCGCCCGCCAAACTTACTCCATTCAGCTGCAGGTCGGATGCAACAAAATTCACTGGGCCCAAAGTTGGCTCTACGGAAAATGTGTGCCCGGGTGCAGCCCCTGGGGTGGGGTACAGGAACGTGGTGGAGGCCTTCACTGTCTGGGCGCGCATTGACCGTGGTCCAGACGCCATCTCGATTTTTTAACACCTCTGGCTTTACAAAGCACACATGGAAAAAAATGATGCAGGATCCAAGGTGGTGGTGTTCTGGGAGCGAAAAAAAAATCGTCACACGTTTCGATTTTTGAAAAAGTGTGCACCAGGTTTTACAAATCAAACATGGAGACGACCGCTGAGCCATCCCTGGCCTGTGTGACCTGTGGCAAGCTGTTCCGGTACCAAAAGGCCCTGGACAAGCACGTGCGCACGTGTGGGGTGTCAGAGGTGGCTGCGGAAGCGCCTTCAGCCGCAGCGCCTCCAGCAGCGGCTCCTGCCACTGCATTTACCGACACAAGAAAGCAGCAGCTGTGCGAAGCCATGGACGCCATGTTTGCCCGCATGCCCGAGGCGTTGGCGCCCCGCCGAGGCACCGTGGACAGCCCCTTGGTGTCCCTGGAGGCCGAGTTCCGGGCCATGCAGCGCGAGGTGAGCCTGGCGTTCAACACCGTACTGGCCCACAGGGCGCTTGTGGGGTTTGCAAGCGTTGCAGAACGGGCCACCCAAATCCCCGTCATCCGATCGCGGGTCGACTTGCAGGGGTACGCCCAGGCCGTGGCAGACGACGCGCAGGTCCATGCTGCGCTGAAGGACGTCATGGCCCAGTACCCTGGCCTGGAGCTGAGCCCGGAGGCGCGGCTGGGGCTGGCTCTGGTGGGTGCGGCGACAGAGACCGCCCGCAGAAACGCTGAAAAAAAAGACGAGCAGGAATCCTGCAAACCATCAGCCGCTGGCTGCGGGAACTCTGTTTCTTCCTAATGCAACCCTTTCTATGATGGCCACCGGGCCCATTCCCAAGCTGCGCATCGAGGATGCTTGTGACCCCAGCTTTACGCACCTGTTCCTGGGGCGGCGGGCGTCGGGGAAGTCCACTGCGCTCAAGCATCTGTGTTACCGCCTGCGTGGGCAGTTCCCCTTGATCGTGGTGATTTCGCCAACGGCCCACCAGAACCACTTTTTTGATGGCTGGGTGCCACCCCAGCTGATCTACCCTGCGTACTCGGAGGACTTGGTGCAGAGCCTGCTGGCCCGCAACATGCGCATCATTCAGGAGAATGCCACCCTGCCCGCGCGGGACCGCATCAACCCAAACCTGCTGCTCATCCTGGACGACTGCATCACCCAGCGGGAGGCCACCCACAGCCGGGCGTTGGAGCAAATTTTTGTGTTGGGAAGGCATCTGTGCGTGTCCGTCATCATGACCACACAGCACGCGGCCGCGCAAAATGCCGTGCCCCCCATCATTCGCGTCAACACAGACTTTGTGTGGGTGGCTGCGCAGTCCTCCCAGGCGGCCGTGGATCTGGTGACGGACACGTGGATGAGTGGGGTCACAGACAAACGCAGTGCAGAAGTTGTGTTGCATTCCGTGACTCGGTCTGCCCCCTACACCTTCTTTGTGATTGACGCCCGTCGGGCTGCCACCAGCACCAGGCTGCACCAGTACTGCAGGTCCCACGTGGCAGCCACACAGCTGCCGCGCTTTCGCATGGGGGCGTCCCGGTGGTGGGGTGGGGCCGACGTCCAGGAAGAGCGTGGGATGTTCGGCCGTTTTTTTGTGCACCTCCGTTGTAAAGTGCATGAATGGACACACGGGTTCTCGTGACCGCACTCGCCGCTGTAGCCGCCTGGCTGCTCATGTCGACACCTGAGGCATCGAAAGCATCGATGCCACAGGCACCACGTGCATCGCCACAGGCATCGACGCCAGAGGCATCGCTGCCACAGGCAGCACCTGCACCGCCTGTGGCGATGCCAGAGGCATCGCCAGCAGAGGCACCGCCACCGCCACCGGCACCACGCTACGAGGCCCTCAAGGATGATGACGGGGCTGACCCATGGCCGTCGTTCGCTTAGCCAAAAAAATGTTACGCAAGCACTCGACAACACTGGAACATGAGCCGATACCTTGATGAAACCGCAAGCGCTGGGACAGCGGCAGGAAAATCCGCCACCACAACCTCCCTGGACCTGGTGGGTTACGTCACCAGCATGTCCTCGGACCTGGTCATCACCGCGGTCCTCTTCTGGGCGGCCACCCGCTTTGCCCCTGCAGGCCCCGTGGCCCGCCCTCTGGTGGGCAGCTTCATCATTGTGGTGGGCAAGGGGTTGGTCACCACGTGGATGCCCAAGAGCTGAGCCACGCTCACGCTCACGCCAGGAGCAAATCGGCCCGTTTGAAAGACCCTGTGTACCCCTCCACCCTGTACACTTGCAGGCCCTCCACGCGGCCCGGCTGTTCCGCCAGCACACGGTGCGTGGTGGACGTCCAGTACACCCCCAAGCTGGCCTTGGCCAGTGCCCCGTCCTGGCGCCGTCGCTCTGCGGCTGACAATGCAGACAGTTTGACCCGTACCAAGTCCCCAACGTTGATTGGTTCCAACTTTTTTGCACTGCGCAACACCATGGTGTCTGCCGATTTCTCCATGGCCTCTTTCACCTCCTTGACAATGTCGTCCCGTGCAGCGTGGTCATCGTAGGGGTCTGTCACGGGCTCGAACTCGGCCGTGGGCTCCAGAACGGTGGGCTCGGGTGCTTGCTTTGCATCGAGCTGGCCCACCAAGCCAGTCACACGTCGAAACAGAATGCTGTGTGGGGAGTGCCCCCTGGGCCCCACCGTTGTGTTGTACCCCAGTGTGACGGTGGCCAGCGCGACGGGCCAGGGCGTGCCTGCAGCCACGCGGGCCCGGGTCAGCAGGCGCTTCATGGTCAAGTTACTGCGCTCTGCGTGGGCGGTGTTGGTGTGGGAGCTCACAGAAATGCGCAGCTGCACGCGGTGCTGCAGCAATAGTTGCAAGCACTCGCCCTGGAACTCAGTACCAGCGTCTATGCGAAGTGTCTGTGGGATGTGCCCCGCAGCAAACATGCGCGCAAACGCTGCCCCCACCGCCTTGGCACTCTTGTCTCGCAAAGGCTCGGTGACAAGGTAGCCAGAGAACGCATCCACCATCAACAACGCACCCACAAACTTTTGTTGGGCAGGCATAAAGAACAGATCTGCAGACGCCATCTCCCAGCACCCACTGGCCCGTGTGGGGTTCGTAATGACTCTCTCCCCTGCCGTGGTCACTTGCATCACCTCATTGTGCTTTGCCCACTCCTCCACAAATGCACGGGACACCCCGAGGTACTTGCCTTGCAAAACACGCTGGTATGTCTTGAGCGCACCCAGGCGCCCGCTGCCCTCCCACACCCTCTGCACTGTGGCAGCTCGCTCGGCTTCAGGGACCAGTGTAAACCCATACTCTGTGGCTTTGGGAGAGAGAAACGAAATGGCTTTGTCATTTAAGGCACCAAGCTGCTGCACACGGCGGGCAAACCGGTCGTGGACATTACTCATATTAACACGTTGTATACACAGGCCACCACAAAATTCATACCAACTACTCCACGTCCATGCGGAAGCCACCGTGGCCAGCGCCTGCGATCATGCCGTCGTCAGCGCCAAGGTCCTCCGCCTTCAGCTCCTCCACGGTCTTCAGCCTGACGTTGTTCACGGTCGCCTGTCGGGTGGCGCGGTCGGTACAGCTCCACTGCAGGTACACCTTGGGGTCGGGCTTCTCAAACGCAGCATGGATGGAAGGGACGCGCGCCTCCCACTCCTTGTACAGGGCCTCCTTCTCCATGGCCTTCACGTCCGTGCCAGGCTTGCGGGCCTGTTTCCCGTGCTCTTGCAAGTAGTACCAGGCGGCCTCGTCGTCCATGGACACCATCTTCCGCACAAGGCCCAGGCCCACCTTGGACCCTGACTCTTGCTTGAAGTAGGTGCAGAACCGCTGGACTGCGACGTCGTGGGCGCCCATGTCCGCCGCCACCCTCATCCTGTACGCCTTCTGCGTCCACTGGGTGTAGGAAGGGTGGTTGCCGGCGGCATCTGGGGCCGCCGCCCAGTCCACGTTCATGGCCTGGGCGAAGTGCGTCACGACGCGGAGGAAGCAGGAGGCTAGGTTGTCGTTGCAGACGGAGGGATCCGACATGTTCAGCTTGGACATGGACGGGAAGACGGGCCACTTGGGGGACGCGTCGTCCTCAAACTCCACCTCGCCGATGATGGGAGGCAAGGTGGGGTCGAGGGGAGGGGCATCCGCGGGGCGTGGGGCACGGGGCTGCTCCTTGTCAAAGCCACGCGAGGCAGCGAGGAAGTAGAGGCGCGACCGGGTGCCGTCCGCGAGGGTCGTGAAGACGCCGGAGTCGGGCTTGCAGTTGGTGGACGTGAAGGTGACACCGCACTGCCGCGTCTGGTACACCTTGTCAGAGTTCATCCCCCGGAACTTGACTCCCGACGACGCCGACGCGTCGAACAGGTTGTTCACCAGCGAGGCCTTGATACGGAGGGACGCGTCCAGCTCCCCCATGAACACCAGGCGACCATCAAAGGCCGCCAGTGCATGGGCCTGGGAGCTGCTGGTGTCGGGCTCCTTGGACAGGACACTCGGGTTGGCAGGACCCGAGTTGGCGAGGGACCCCATCATACGCTGGATGATGTCAAGGAGGCTGGTCTTGCCACAGTGAGGCGGCCCCACCAGGATGCACAACCGGTCCTTGATGAGACAGAAGGACAGGGTGCAGGCACCCAGGAGCTGCATGAAGGCCTTCATCTCGTCGAAAGCAGCGACGTGCTCTGGGGTGTCGTCCCAGCCCACGCTGGCGATGGCGTCCACGATGCTCGCGCCCGGGGCACGGTGCTTCACTGCGCGCAGCACCTTGCGCAGCTGGCTGTGTGCGATTCTGCCAAAGATGGCAGCGAGGATCAGGGACTCCCCATACCGGGTGGCCGACGTGCCGTCGTCTTCAACCCAGGCACCGGTGGCCGCACGTGGCTTGGCGTGCTCCGCGCCCGATGCCTCGGTCGGCTCCTCGCCCAGCTTGATGTCACCCAACACGCGCACATCCTTGAGGTCGGAGAAGATGAACTTGCCAGGCTCCACACCGAACCGAAGCAGCTTGTACCCGCCTTCTCCATCGCGCACCACAATAGACGTTGCTGGCTGCAGCTGCTCGAAGGGGCAGGTGTGCATTGCCTTGGGCATGCCTGCTGTTCCAACCCCGAGCTCACGCGTACGAGCCAGGTTCAGCACAGTCCACAGAACGTCCACGACAGGGTGGTCCCTCTTGTCCTTCTTCGGTGCGAGGCAGGCAAGGACCAGGTCTTGGAAGGGCCCTGGCTGCAGGGCTTCCGCGCACCGCCTCAGGGCGCTGACGACATACAGGGTCACTGCTGCTGGTCCCACGAAGGCCTCCTTGCCGGGCCGGGGCACGCGGGTCCACCACTCCCCCTTCGCCCCCTCCGTCTCCTCACAGACACGGGCGGCGATGGCTTGGTGGAACACGTGTTCGTCCCCACACAGCCACAGCACCCGCTGGTAGAGGTCCCACACCCAAGGACTGCACAGCTCGTCTTGCCACATGGGACGGTCTACAACTGGCGGCGGAACCGACAGCCGTATCTCCCTGCCCTTGATCACGTGCCATGGAGTGGTCACCTCACCCCTGCCAGCGTTCAATCCAGACGTGGCAATCTTCACACTCCACTCCTGCTGAGACCCGTCCCGCAACGTCAGGGTGACAGGAACGACCAAGAAACCAGCCTGGCGCTGGACTGCACCAGCTCGCCCCACGACGTCCGTACAATCAATTTCGACGATGTAGCGGGCCACGCGCAGGACCTCGTACACGCAGGCGTGGCGGACTTTGTGGTCCGTACGCGGCCCCGTGCACACGTCGGGCACGGGAAACCCCCGGGCAATGGCCTCCGCCATCGACATCACAGGCTCGGCGGCAGGCTGTGCCACGGCAGGCTCAGCGGGAGGCTCAGCGGGAGGCTGTGCCACGGCAGGCTGTGCCACGGCAGGCTCAGCGAGAGGCTGTGCCACGGCAGGCTCAGCG
>Ga0164294_10005175_pt1 | contig 11213 bp, 7 predicted proteins | sample GEODES005metaG_FD_111479 | JGI IMG/M metagenome (GOLD analysis project Ga0164294, IMG submission 111479) | Oligotrophic lake water microbial communities from Sparkling Lake, Wisconsin, USA - GEODES005 metaG | ecosystem: Environmental > Aquatic > Freshwater > Lake | place: USA: Sparkling Lake...
CGCACCATCGGGCACGACCCGACGTAGCAGATTCCGCCGTTGTAGTCGACTGTGTCGACACCTGGCAAGCCCTTCACCACATCCACGTCGACACTCAGCGGCGGCACGACCTGGTCTGCAGGTTCGTCGCACACGGCCGGATTCGAAGCATGAATATCCACGCAGATGACCGGGTCAGTACGTAAAGAGGGCGTGTCATGAATGACGATGAAACGTGCGCCTAGGGACGTGACGGCAGTTGCCGAATCCCGCCAACCCTGATCCCACAGCGGCGTCTCGACATCTCCCGACACGACCTGACCATTGAGATCCATCATCGAAGGAGGCTTGATCGATTGCACGATGACCGCAACTGGCTGGGAGTTGTCTCGCATGTCGGCCAAGACGTTCTCGCGCCACACATCGCACTCGGTATATGCGCGCTTGTAGGACGTGAGGTAAGGAGTCACCTTCGGCGCCGGGCACCCAGTCTTGGTGTAAGACATGACTTTCCAGCCATTCTCTTTCCCGATCAGGTCGAGCGCAGAGATCCACTGACCTGCATGGGAGTCGCCCCATAGCGCCACGGTGATCAATCCGTTGGGGTCACCGAAGATGCACTGCGGGACCTCAGTCTCGGGCACAGGCAGATGGCACCGTCCGTATGAGGGCGGGCGGTCATTTCGCACCTGCTCGAGTGACGGAGTGAGTCGCCCGGCCGGACCGGGCACGGGCGCAATGGCGCCGGGCACTAATTGCCCTTGCGGGATGTCCACATTGACCTTGACGTGCACCGGCATGAAGTAAATAAACAGGCCACCTACGAGTCCGATCAGTGATGCGACCAGTCCAACCAACAACGAGATCTTTGTGGACTTGGCAATCGAGGGCACCATGCGCAGGGGTGTCTCGACGTACTTATAGGCGAAGTAGGCGGGGATAAAGGCAAGCAGCGGCAACCAAATGAGTTTGAACCAGTTGTCGGTGGTCCAAGCAATGCCTAGGGCAACACTTCCGAGGATCAGTACTGGCCAATGCCAGAGGTACCACGAGTACGAGATGCGGCCCATGGCCTGCATGGGGCGGAGGCGGAACAGAACGCCAGGGCCCCAACCGATACCGCCCGTCCCTGCGATCAACATCAACACGGTCGAGATAACCGGGATCATGGCGGTCCACCCCGGGAATGGCATGGTCTTCTGTAGGAATAACACTCCCCAGAGCAGGAACGCGAGACCTGCCCAGCCCATCGAGCTACGCAGCCATTGCGGAATGCGGGCGAGTTGTACGACTGCCACGCCGACCATCGCGCCAGCCGCGAATTCCCAGGCGCGCGTGGGCATGAGGAAGAAGGCGACCGGCTCCGAGAGGTTAGTCAGCCAGACGTTGAGGATGAAAGACAACACGAAGACGATGCCCATCACGACTAGCGTCGCGGGGATAACAAGCGCGTTAGTCCGCTCGCGACCGCGCTTAGTGGCCCGGCGATAGAGCAAAAATGCGATGGCAAACAACAGCAGTGGCCAGACGAGGTAGAACTGCTCTTCAACGCCAAGAGTCCAAAAGTGCAGCACCGGGCTCGGAATCTGTGTAGCCGCGAAGTAGTCAGTGCTCGTGCGAATGAACAACATGTTCGCGACGTACACAGCTGCCGCACTGATATCTAAACCGGCGCTCTTGTGCTCCACCGAGGGCAAAATGAAGAAACTGGCAATACCCGTGACCAGCAGCACAAGGCCGGCCGCTGGCAGCAAGCGCCGCGCTCGTCGGGCCCAGAACTGGCCGAGAGCGACACCACCAGATGTGCGAATCTCACGAACTACGAGGCCGGTGATCAAAAATCCCGACAGCATGAAAAACACATCGACACTGATGAATCCGCCGGGGACGAACGGCGCCCTGGCGTGATACAAGATGATGATCGCGAGGGTCAGGGCGCGCATGCCCTCGATATCGGGGCGGAAACCATGACCTACCTCGACAGCCGGCCGTGCAGGAGTTAGCGCTTCAGCCGTAGTCACGCAATCCCTTTCGCCCGCAATTCGACTTCCTCACCCTAACCTCGCCTGCCCCCTCCATTCGGCTCCTGACGCCCGCGGCCAGAGCGCGTCGTGCCCGTGTACTCTTGGAGCGCTGCACGAGCGGCATGGGCGATTGGCGCAGGGGTTAGCGCGCTTCCTTGACATGGAAGAGGTCACAGGTTCGATTCCTGTATCGCCCACCAGAAGGACACGTGAATTAATCCGAAATTCCATTCATAGGACATCAAATAGTTTGAAGTCCACGGTATTCTGGGGCTATGAGCATCGAGCCGGCACAGTCTCCTGTTCGTTTCGTGACCGCCGCAAGCCTCTTTGACGGCCACGACGCCGCCATCAACATCATGCGACGCATCCTGCAGTCGCAGGGCGCAGAAGTCATCCACCTCGGCCACGACCGCAGTGTCGACCAGATTGTGCGCGCTGCCATCAGTGAGGACGCGCACGCCGTAGCGGTGTCGTCCTACCAAGGTGGCCACGTCGAATACTTCACCTACCTCGCGGACCAGCTGGCAGAACAGGGCGCAAGTCACATCAAGATCTTCGGTGGTGGTGGTGGCGTCATCGTGCCTGAGGAGATTGCCCTACTTGCGCAGCGTGGCATTCGCATCTTCTCCCCCGAGGACGGCCAGCGTCTCGGTCTCGACGGGATGATCACCGAAATGATCAGCGCCGCACGTGCAGATCTCGGTGCCACACTCGCACCCCTTGAGGCGCTGATTTCTGGAGACGTCCCAGCACTCGCGCGCACAATCACGATGCTAGAAAACGACCAAGCCAGCAGTGAATTTCTCGCCGGGATGGCAGCTGCCGCTACTCAGGCCGTTGCCCCGGTGCTGGGCATCACGGGCACTGGTGGTTCAGGCAAGTCGAGCTTGACTGACGAACTTCTGCTGCGCTTCCGCCAAGAATACGAGGGCAAGTTGCGCGTCGCAGTCATCGCAATCGATCCGACGCGCCGTCGAGCGGGCGGAGCGTTATTGGGTGATCGCATTCGGATGAACTCGGTAGATTTCGATTCGATCTACTTCAGATCATTGGCGACCCGAGACTCTGAATCGGAGATCCCACACAATCTTGCAAAGATTGTTGATGCTTGTCGCGCAGCCAGCTACGACTTGATCATTGTCGAGACGCCAGGCATCGGCCAGGGCAGCGCCGGTGTGGTCCCATTTGTGGACGCCTCGCTCTATGTCATGACGCCTGAATACGGTGCCGCGTCTCAACTCGAGAAAATTGACATGCTGGACTTCGCGGATGTCGTGGCGATCAACAAATACGAGCGCCGTGGCGCAGAAGACGCTCGACGTGACGTGGGGCGGCAATTGGTACGCAATCGTCAGGCATTCACGAGCACCTGGGAGGACATGCCGGTCTTTGGCACCTCGGCGGCTCGATTCAACGACGATGGGCTCACCGCGCTATATGTCTGCCTGCGCGATGTGCTCGTGGAGCGCGGAATGCTCGCGCCCGACCAGCCTTGGCCGGCCTCAACCGCTAAGGCGTCCAGCAATCTCCGCACGATCGTGCCGCCCGCACGCGAGCGGTACCTCTCGGAGATTTCCACAGCCGTGCGTGGGCACCACGCTCACACCGAGCAACAGGCTTCAATCGCTGCTCGCGTGCAGCATTTGGAGTCTGCGGCAAAAGACCTCGAACCCGAATCTGCCTCAGCCGCAACCGCTAAGGCACAGGTGCTCCGCGGGAGTCTCGACAATGAATACTCCGAGCAACTCACTGCCTGGCCTGCCGTCCGGGCTGAGTACGAGGCTGCTGAACTCGTGACGACAATCAGAGACCGGGAGCTTCGCGCGCCTTTGCAGCGCACGTCACTGTCTGGCACACAGATTCCACGTGTGTCGCTGCCGCAGACGGATTCCCACGCCGATTTGGTCCGCTACTTCGGCAAAGAAAATCTTCCCGGCCGTTTCCCGTTCACCGCCGGTGTTTTCCCACTTAAGCGCGATGGTGAGGCGCCTGCACGGATGTTCGCGGGCGAAGGTGATTGCGAGCGCACCAATCGGCGCTTCCACTTGCTCGCCGAGGGCCAGCCCGCCACCCGCCTGTCCACGGCGTTCGACTCCGTCACGCTCTACGGGCGCGATCCTGACGTTCGCCCCGACATCTACGGCAAGGTCGGCACGTCCGGTGTCAGTATCGCCACGCTGGATGACATGCGTGGGCTATTCGCGGGCTTCGATTTGTGCGACCCCAAGACTTCAGTGTCCATGACCATCAACGGTCCCGCGCCGACGATTCTCGCGATGTACCTCAATGCCGCAATCGACCAACAAGTGGATTTATTTGTGGCCCGCGAGGGACGCTCCCCTAGCGACGAAGAGGTCCAGAGCATTCGTGCGCTTGTTTTCACCACAATTCGTGGGACTGTGCAGGCCGATATCCTGAAGGAAGATCAAGGGCAAAACACCTGCATCTTCTCCACGGAATTTGCCCTGCGCTGCATGTCGGATGTGCAGGAATGGTTCATCGATAATCGCGTGCGCAACTTCTATTCGGTCTCGATTTCGGGCTATCACATTGCCGAGGCTGGGGCGAACCCGATTTCGCAGTTAGCCTTCACACTTTCCAATGCTTTCACTTACGTGGAGGCGTACCGGGCTCGGGGAATGGACGTCAACGATTTCGCACCGAGTTTCTCTTTCTTCTTCTCCAACGGAATGGATCCTGAGTACACAGTCATCGGCCGAGTGGCGCGCCGAATCTGGGCAATCGCGATGCGCGACCTCTACGGCGCCGACGACCGTGCCCAGCGACTGAAGTACCACGTCCAGACTTCCGGGCGCTCCCTGCACGCGCAGGAGATGGCATTCAACGACATTCGCACGACATTGCAGGCCCTCTGCGCCCTATATGACAACGCGAACTCGCTGCATACCAATGCCTACGACGAGGCCGTCACAACACCGTCACCGGCTTCAGTGCGCCGGGCTTTAGCTATCCAAATGATCATTGACCAAGAGTGGGGGCTTTCGAGTAACGAGAACCCACTTCAAGGCTCCTACGTCGTCGACTACCTCACCGATGCCCTTGAGGAGGCCGTACTTACCGAGTTCGACCGCATCTCCGAGCGGGGTGGAGTCCTCGGCGCCATGGAAACTGGCTATCAGCGAGGCCGAATCCAAGACGAGTCGATGTTGTACGAACATCGCAAGCACGATGGGTCGCTACCGATTATCGGAGTGAACACCTTTATTGATCCCCATTCCGGTGAGGAGGAGCAAGGATCGATCGCGCTTGCCCGGGCCACCGAGCAGGAGAAGGAATCCCAGCTGTCACGCTTGGCTCGGTTCCAGGGGCAGGATCCACTCGAAACTCAGCGGCAGCTCCAGCGGCTGAAAGAAACCGCTCGCGCCGGAGGCAATGTCTTCGAGGTGCTGATGGATGCAGTCCGACATTGTTCCCTTGGTCAAATCTCGGAGGCTTTCTTCGAAGTGGGCGGCAAATACCGTCGCGGTGTATGACCATGTCCGGAAAACTCCCCTTTGATCCCATCGCCGAGGCCCACAAACAGTGGGTTGCTCACGATTGGGCGGTGGCGGCCGACGGGATGGCTGCTGTGACGTCGATCGTGCGGGCTCAACAGATTCTGTTTGGACGAATAGATGCAACTCTCAAACCTTTTGCGCTCAGCTTCGCGCGTTACGAAATCTTGATGGTGCTCACCTTTAGCAGCCGAGGTTCGATGCCCATGTCACGTCTCGGGTCAAGACTTCAGGTGCATCCAGCCAGTGTGACCAGTGCGGTTGAGCGGCTGGAGGATCAAGGGTTCGTCAGCCGAGAGCCAGATGCAGGTGATCGTCGCAAGGTGCTCGCCACGATCACCGAGACTGGCAGGGCGATTGCCCTTTCGGCGACCGCGGCGCTTAACGATCAAGTCTTCACTTCTGTCGGAATATCGACTGAGAAAACAACTGAACTGGTTGCCGTTCTGGAGATTCTTCGTCGCAGCGCCGAGGACTTCTGAGGCCAAGTCAGTTCAGCAATTCGAGTGCGGCGTACCACTCCATCTCAATTTCGGCGAGTTTCGCTTCAGCCTTACGCAGCGCAGCTGCGTCGACCCTAAGCGCATCATGATCAGTGGCGTGTTCATGCATGAGTTGATGGATCGCTGCGACCTTCTCCTGCGCTGTCATCATCTTGCGCTCGAGGGAAGTCACCTGCTTGTTCACCTCACGGCGCTCCGCCGCCGAGAGTTCAGAAACTTTCGCTACTTCAGGCGCCTGGGCCTTGGTGGCCGCTCCCCTGCTGCCAGACAGCGCAGCACTTCTCAGCGCGAGGTACTCATCAACACCACCGGGCAGATCGCGGACGTCGCCATCGCCGAGCACCGCTCGATAGGTCTCGCACACGCGCTCGATGAAATACCGGTCATGGGACACGATCAGAATCGTCCCGGCGAAACCATCCAAGAGATCCTCGAGGGCAGCCAGGGTCTCCACATCGAAGTCATTCGTGGGTTCGTCCAAGATCAACACATTCGGACCCGACATGAGCAACCGCGTGAGCTGCAGACGTCGGCGCTCGCCGCCGGAGAGATCCGCGACCGGCGTCCACTGTGAGCCTGCGTCGAAGCCGAGACGCTCGCACAACGTAGAAGCCGACATCTCTCGTCCCTTGCCGAGATCTACAAACTCAGCGATCTCCTGAACCGCTTCTAAAACCCGAAGATTGGGGTTGAGTTCGTCTAGATGCTGCGAGAGATAAGCCGGCTTGACGGTCTTCCCGATCACTACCTTGCCGGAATCCACGCGTTGGTCCCCGAGCAACATTCGGATCAAGGTTGTTTTACCTGCGCCGTTAGGACCGAGAATTCCGACCCGATCGCCTGGTCCAACGCTCCAAGTCAGTCGGTGGATGAGTTCACGCTCCCCCAGCGTCACGGATACGTCTTGGGCGTCCATGACGGTGCGCCCTAGCCGAGCAGACGCGAAATTGACCAGCTCCACGTCGTTGCGTGCGGGAGGTTCAGTGGCGATCAAGGTATTTGCCGCGTCAATGCGGAATTTCGGCTTAGTGGTCCTCGCGGGTGGGCCGCGGCGCAGCCACGCGAGTTCCTTCCGGAGAAGATTTGCCCGTCGCGCTTCCATGGTTGCGTCCTGCCGTGAACGCTCCGCCTTCGCCAGAACATAGGCCGAATAGCCACCGTCGTACTCCTCGATCTGTCCGCGAATGACTTCCCACGTGCGATCAGTTACTTCGTCGAGGAACCAACGGTCATGGGTGACCACGGCTAGGGCCGTGTTGCGTAGTCCCTTGAGGTGTCGGGCCAGCCAAGCCACAGCCTCAAGGTCGAGGTGGTTGGTGGGTTCGTCGAGTAGAAGTACGTCACACCCGTCGATGAGCAGGTGTGCCAACTCCACCCGGCGCAGTTCTCCACCAGAGAGGCTGGTGAGTTCGCGATCGAGCACGGCGTCCTCGAATCCGCCAAGCAGCCCGGTGAGAACATCGCGGGTTTTGCCATCGGCCGCCCATTCGTGGTCGAGTTGATCACCGATCACTCGCATGCGAATGGTCACTCCGGGTGCCGGATCACCCACCTGAGCCAGCATTCCTACGCGCAATCCCCCCGCGTGAGTGACGCGACCGGAGTCAACAGACGCACCACTAAGCACCCGGAGCAGAGTCGACTTGCCCCCGCCGTTACGTCCAACAATACCGATTCGGTCCGCCTCATTGAGCCCGAGGGAAACGTCGTCTAGCACAGCCTTATGCGAGAAAGCCACTCGCACATGCTCGAGGTTGATGTAGTTGCGTGCCACTGTGTGAAGCATGCCATGTAGGGTTTCGCTGTGAGCATTGCCGTCCTCGTCTTCTTGATCATCGCCGTAGCCCTCGCGCTCTTCGGCCTCGCCTTCGTCTTCCTAGGCATGTCGAGCGAGCGTGCTTACTGGTTCCAACGCGACCCCCACGGCGACCCCGCCAACGAAGCCACGCCCTTTGCTGGCGTTGCCAAACGAGCGTTTTCCATCGCGTTCTCCGACACTCGTGCTCCCCTGCGCATCGCCGCTATTGGGGTCATCATGTGGTGGTGCGCGGTCATCTCCTTGGTCCTCGCAGGCCTCCTGAGCCTGGTCCAGTAGCCCCATCCCTCATAGATCCCGACACGTCCTAATCGTACTTGCGTTCGATAGGGTCGAGGGGGTTGAATAGGGCTGTGGCGCCATCTTCGGCGAGGCGTCATCAGCGGCCGCGGCTCCCGACAAAAATCGGTACCGCGGCCGTTTCGCATTCCGCGATTTAGATTGCGCCTTCATGCCGGAGCAGCGCAGTTTTCAGCTCAACTCCGTATCCGTACGCGCCGATGCTGGCCCCTGCCGGAAGAACTCGATGGCACGGGACAAATGGTGCGACAGAGTTTGTTGCGCACGCAGTCCCCACAGCACGAGCTGCGCGAGGGCGACCGGCCAGCATCGCAAGCTCGCCGTAACTGACGGTCTCACCTGCGGACACGTCACGCATGACGGTCCATACTCGCTCAAAAAATGGCCCACCGTGCTGGTGCACAACCACCTCGTCGAGACTCGAGAGTTCGCCGTCGAGCCAGCCAGCAACTGCATCAGTCACGCCAACAATGCTGCGCGCCTTGCGAATTGGATCGTCGAACCCAACCGGATGATGGGACCGCTCGCCAAACCACGACGACACAACACAACTGTCATCAGCGATCACCGTCAATGACGCCCATGGGGTCTGGATAGTCGTGACCGCGAGCATGGTCAACGCTTGAGGAGCATGTCCGAAACGACGAAGGCGAGTTCAAGAGCCTGCTGGCGATTGAGCCGCGGATCGCAAGCCGTCTCGTAGCGCTCGCCCAGGCCATCTTCTGCTACACCCCCCGTGCCACCCACGCACTCAGTGACGTCATCGCCAGTGAGTTCGACATGGATACCGCCCGGGAAAGACCCGATGGCGGCGTGCACATCGAAGAACCCCTGAACTTCGTCAAGCACATCGTCGAATGAACGCGTCTTATGGCCAGAGGCTGCCTGCCGGGTATTGCCGTGCATGGGGTCACACACCCACACAACTGGGTGCCCACTCGCCTGGACCGCCTCGACAATCTTCGGCAACGTCGAGCGAATCTTGCCTGCGCCCATTCGCGTAATCAACGTCAGTCTTCCGGAGGTTCGTTCAGGGTTCAACCGCTCGGCGAGACTGACTACATCTTCGGGCGTTGCCGTTGGACCCACCTTGACTCCGATGGGGTTGCGAATCACCGAGGCGAAGTGCAGGTGTGCTCCATCTGCCTGACGAGTGCGCTCCCCAATCCACAGGAAGTGTCCTGAAACGTCGTACGGCGTCCCTGTGCGTGAATCAATCCGGGTAAGCGCCTTCTCATAATCAAGGCACAACGCTTCGTGAGCCGCGTAGAAGTCTGCTCGGTGGAATTCCTCAGGGTCGGCTCCGCAGGCCTGCATGAACGCCAAGGCGCGCTCAATATCTTGAGCCATCTTCTCGTAACGTTGCCCCGCCGGGGAATCGCGGACAAAATCCTGGTTCCACGCATGCACCTGTCGGACGTCTGCATATCCACCTTGGGTGAACGCGCGAATTAGATTGAGTGCTGCAGCAGAAGCGTTGTACGTCCTCAGGAGACGCTGGGGGTCAGGTCGTCGTGAGTCCGCATCGAACTCGATCGCGTTGACCGCGTCACCGAAGTAGGACGGCAACTCAAGACCATCACGCGTTTCGGTCGGCGTCGAACGTGGCTTGAAGTATTGTCCAGCGACCCGTCCCAGCTTGACCACCGGAAGCGACGCCGCATAGGTCAGCACCATCGACATTTGCAGGACCGTCTTTAGCCTGGCTCGAATCGAATCGGCCGTGTTGGCCGCAAAAGTCTCGGCGCAGTCCCCACCGGTCAGCACAAAGGCTTCGCCGCGTGTGGCAGCGGACAGACGTTCAGTGAGCACGTCACACTCCCCGGCGAACACCAGCGGTGGCTGGCGGCGCAACTCGGAGAGGGCGTCGGCGAGGGCAGCCTGATCTGGCCACACAGGTTGTTGTGCGGCAGGGAGATCTGGCCAAGTCAGAGACACGCTAAAAGGGTAGTCGCTCCCTCACCCGAACAAGACCATGGCCTCCTCGTAGCGGGCCAATGGCACGGTCTTCAATGTCCCTGTTGCCTCCGCCAGCGGCGCACGAACGATGTCGGTTCCCCGAAGGGCCACCATCGTGCCCCAGTCGCCATCCTTGACCGCCTCAATCGCATGAAGTCCGAAGCGGGTGGCCAACACGCGATCGAAGGAGGAGGGTGTGCCGCCTCGCTGAATATGACCAAGAACAGCTGCACGCGATTCCTTACCGGTACGACGCTCAATTTCGCTGGCGAGCCAATCGCCTATGCCACTCAGACGAACGTGACCGAATGCATCGACAGTTGCATCCTTCGTCATCAAGTCGCCGTCGGCGGGAAGAGCCCCCTCTGCGACACAGATAATCGGCGCAAAACTCTGCCCGAAACGAGAATTCACCCAGGAACACACCTGATCCATGTCAAATGGCACTTCGGGGATCAAAATCACGTTTGCCCCTCCGGCCATTCCCGAATGCAGTGCGATCCAGCCCGCGTGACGCCCCATGACCTCAATTACCAAAACCCGGTGATGCGATTCGGCCGTTGTGTGCAGCCGATCAATGGCTTCAGTGGCAATGCCGACAGCCGTGTCGAAACCGAACGTGTAATCAGTTCCGCTGAGGTCGTTATCGATGGTCTTCGGCACTCCCACTACGTGAAAGCCAAGTTTATGCAGCGCTGTTGCGACACCAAGTGTGTCTTCGCCCCCGATCGCGATGAGAGCGTCAACGCCTAGTGCGCTGAGATTCTTCTGGATTCGCTCGACACCGCCCTCGATTGTGATCGGGTTCGTCCGCGACGAGCCGAGAATTGTGCCTCCTCGAGGCAGGATTCCACGAACTGCTGCAACATCCAGCGGCATCGTGATGCCCTCAAGGGGACCCTTCCACCCATCGCGGAACCCAACAAAGTCATAGCCGTACTCCGAGACACCCTTTCGGACGACAGCGCGGATCACCGCATTGAGCCCGGGGCAATCTCCACCACCAGTGAGGACACCAACTCGCATGACGATCTCCCTTCCCAGAACACGTTAGCGACTTGGTGTTTCAGTAACTACAGTGCCCATATGACAGTTCTTTCAGTCGACGCAGGGA
>Ga0164294_10005177_pt1 | contig 11212 bp, 9 predicted proteins | sample GEODES005metaG_FD_111479 | JGI IMG/M metagenome (GOLD analysis project Ga0164294, IMG submission 111479) | Oligotrophic lake water microbial communities from Sparkling Lake, Wisconsin, USA - GEODES005 metaG | ecosystem: Environmental > Aquatic > Freshwater > Lake | place: USA: Sparkling Lake...
AGGCCGCGAACTGCCACTCACCGCTGACTATGCCGGCATACGGGTCGATCTGCCTGCGAATGAGCGCGTCAGTGTCCGCTTTATGGATGCAGACGGTTGCGACGAAGTCTTCATCAAAGCCTGGGAAAAAAAACCTGCCACACCATGACACCCCGCAAAGATCTCCTCGACATCGCCTCCCTCACCGATGCAGAAATCGAGTTCGTATTGGCCAATGCCGTTCCCTTTAAAGAGCTCTTCAAGCGCAGCGTCAAAAAAGTGCCCACCCTGAAAGGCCAAACCGTGCTTACCCTCTTTTATGAGCCCAGCACCCGCACGCGCTCCTCTTTTGAAGTGGCCGCCAGCCGTCTATCCGCAGACGTGACCCACTTTGACATTGAGTCCTCCAGTGTGGTCAAAGGAGAATCCATCTTGGATACGGTCGAGACTTTAGAATCCATGCGTGTGGACTACATCGTCGTCCGGCATAAGCAATCTGGCACCCCCAGCCTCATCGCTAAAAACACCCGAGCCAGCGTCATCAATGCAGGTGACGGGTGGCACGCCCACCCGACTCAAGCCTTGCTAGACGCCTTCACCTTGAAGGAAAAATTCAAAGACATGCGCGGTGCTCGCGTGCTGATTGTCGGTGACATTCAGCATTCCCGCGTAGCCCGCAGCACGAGCCTCATTTTCCGCCGACTCGGCATGCACGTGGCCTACCTCGCACCAGGTTCCATGATGCCACGGGAAACCCCAGTCGAGATTCCCCAATTCGGTAACTGGACAGACGCCCTAGATTGGAAGCCTGACGTCATTTACCTGCTGCGCGTTCAAAGCGAGCGCATGGATGAACCCTACTTTCCGAGCACGGCGGAGTATCACAAAAATTATGGCCTCACTGATTCGCGACTCGACATCATCAGCGATCGTGGCCTCTGGCTGATGCATCCCGGTCCAGTGAATCGCGGTGTTGAGATCACCGACCGAGGGATGAATTACGAGAAAAGCCTCATCAACCAGCAAGTCGAAAACGGCATCGCCGTGCGCATGAGTGTCCTCTACTGGCTAAAGCCGGGTGCGGGATTATCACCCTAGATTTACAGGCTAGGCGGGACCCACTCGAATTTCGATCCACTCAGCGTCAAGGGAGAGGCTTGTGATTTCACGCTGACTCTCACTCAGACAAGCAGGAACAAACGCGAAGTCACCTGCAAGCAGCATCTTTCCTGCTGCCGTAAGTTGACCGCGGATCAGGGCGATAGCTAGGTGCTCACCTGTAAGTCCGAGATGCGATTGATCCAAAAGGCAGCGTCGGATGTCAAAAAACTCACAGTGAATGAGCTTCCCTTGGGTATCGGCTTGTTGAAACGTTGGCGGTTTACCTTCAAAGTCGATGCTTCGCAGCGAAGACTCCAAGTGCAAAGCCCGCGGCTGACCATCGAGCCCTAAACGATTCCAATCAAACACACGATAAGTGGTATCGCTATTTTGCTGAATTTCATAGATCACCAAACCAGCACCAATCGCATGGATCAGACCACTGGGAATGAAGAGGCAATCACCCACTCGCGGCTCTAAAACGTGCACACATTCCGCGACGGTTCCATCAGCGATTGCCTGCTCAAAGGCCTGCTTCGTCACGCCTGATCGAAGCCCTGCGTAGATCTTGGCTCCCGGTTCAGCATGAACAATCAACCACATTTCCGTTTTTGGCTCACCGCCCAATTCAGCGGCTAGCTCTGCGGGCGGATGCACTTGGATGGACAGGTCATCACAGGCGTCCAGGATTTTCATGAGCAACGGATAACGTGGCGCCGCATGCCCCAGCAAGGCAGAACCAAAGACAGCTTCTCTGTGCTGCGACCACAGATCATGCAGGCTTAATTGTCGCCCGTCGCTCAGCGTGCAGACGCTCTGGACATCAGCTCGATCACTGACCTCCCATGACTCACCATACGAGGCATTCTGCTCGGGCAGCGTGCGATGGAGCAACGACTCCAAGCAACGCCCGCCCCAAACGCGAGTTTGATAAAGCGGCTGAAAGGTGAGTAGCGTGTTAAACATGAAATAGTGAAAGACCGAATGAATAGGCCTCTAAAGGCCATGATCTGTCACAAAAAAGGAGGAACAACCAAATAATTGAAGTAAAGAAAGCTTGTTCACCAGCGTTCATTTCATTCACACTCCACACCCTATGGAAACCACACCTGTTCTTTCATCACGCCGCGATTTTCTCAAAGCCTCCACCCAAGCGGTCGCAGGCATTTCGGTGCTTTCTGGCATCAAAATCCCTTACGTTCATGCTGTTGGAGATGACACCATCAATGTAGCACTCGTCGGCTGTGGCGGACGTGGCACGGGAGCAGCCAGCAATTCAATGGGCGTGAAACAGGGCACACGCCTAGTGGCCATGGCCGATGTCTCTGAAAACCGATTGGAAGCCAGCTTTCAGGGCCTGAGCAACAAGCACCCAGATCGCTTCTCGGTTTCTGCTGATGCGAAATTCATTGGTTTTGATGCCTACAAACAAGCCATCGACGTTCTCAAGCCAAACGATGTTGTCATCCTTTCAACCCCGCCTGCTTTCCGCTGGGCACAGTTCAAATACGCCATCGAAAAAGGCGTCAACGTCTTCATGGAAAAGCCGATTTGCGTGGACGGCCCCAGTGGTAAACGCATGCTGGCCTTAGGCGAAGAAGCCAAGGCTAAAAACATGAAAGTTGGGGTGGGTCTCATGTGCCGTCACTGCCGTGTGCGTGGTGAGCTCTTTGATCGTATCCAGCAGGGGGAAATCGGCGATATCATTCTGGGCCGCGCTTACCGACTGCAGGGCCCAGTAGGCACCTGTTTCACCCTGCCACGTGATCCGAACGCGGATAAAAGCGAGCTGCTCTGGCAGATCAAAAACTTCCACTCCTTCCTCTGGGCCTCAGGCGGTGCCTTCAGCGACTTCAATATCCACAACATTGATGAAATCTGCTGGATGAAAAACGATTTCCCCATCGAAGCGAAAGCCACCGGTGGTCGCTCAGATCGTGGTGATCATATTGACCAAAATTTTGACCATTACAGCGTCGAGTACACCTTCCGTGATGGCAGCAAGTTCTGGCTAGAAGGCCGTAACGCCATGAAGACTCACAACGAGTTTGCCAGCTATGTCCACGGCTCCAAAGGCATGGCCGTGATCTCCACAGCAGGCCACTTCCCATCCAAGGCCATGACCTTCAAAGGTCAGAATAAGAACCCTAAAGAGATCATCTGGCGCGGCCCTAAACAGGAACCAAACCCCTACGACTTGGAGTGGCAAGATCTGGTAGACGCCATCGTCAACGACAAGCCCTACAACGAAGTCGAGCGCGGCGCCAAAGCCAGCCTCGTCACCGTCATGGGACGCATGTCGGCACACACTGGCCAACTCGTCACCTACGACCAAGTCGTCAACCACGATCACGAATTTGCCCCGAATGTTGATAAACTCACTCTCGATGGCCCAGCCCCGCTAATCGCTGATGCCAATGGCAAATATCCCATCCCCTTTGCGGGAGCCAATGGCATGTACGAATACGTCTCACCCAAAGCCTAATCAGCTTGCCGCTAGTCCTTCAGAAACAAGGCCAACCTTCCGGTTGGCCTTGTTTATTTCAGGTAAGACCTTGGGTCTCCAGCAAATCTGGCCGCACCAGACGAGTGCGCTCCAGCGCCTGCTCATGACGCCATTGTGCGATCTTGCCATGGTTCCCACTGAGTAAAATCTCTGGCACCTTCAGTCCCTGAAATTGCGCAGGTTTGGTGTAGTGAGGGGCTTCAAGCAGCCCACTCTGGCCAAAGGACTCCTCGACCGCGCTCATGTCATCGCCAAGCACTCCAGGCAACAGGCGCACGATGGCATCTATCACAATGACTGCGGCGATACTGCCATTGGTCAGAACATAATCCCCAAGACTCAATTCCTCGTCCACCCAGTGATCAACCACCCGCTGATCAATCCCCTCATAGTGACCTGAGATAAAAATCAAATGTTCCTCAGCGCTCAGACGTCTAGCAGCCGCTTGATCAAATCGGTTCCCGGCAGGAGACATCAAGAGAACGCGACTGGTCGGCGTGTGTATTTTTTCCAAGGCAGCAAACAAAGGCTCAGGTCGCAGCAGCATGCCCTGCCCCCCTCCATAAGGCGTGTCATCCACCTGCTTATGTTTGCCCAGTCCATTTTCCCGCAGATCATGAACCCCTACCGAAACAGCCCCTTTTTCCTGGGCACGGCCCATGATGCTTGTGCGCATCGGCACGTTGATGAGTTCAGGGAAAAGGGTAATGACATCCAATTGCACCTCTCAGCTATGGATCGGCTGACCAGCCCCGCAAGTCTGGATTCAAAACCTTTACCTCGCGTGATCGACTCGGCGCCTAGGGCTGACCCAATTCTTTTTTAATAGCTGCTTCGATCTCAGCTCCCTCAGGTTCGGCACCGGATCCAAAGCGGGAAAGCAACTGGCCGTTTTTACCAATCAAGAATTTCTCAAAGTTCCAGCCCACATCACCACCGGTGGCGGTGAGTGCAGCAAAGAGCGGGCTTTTAGCCGCACCGAGAATTTTGACCTTCGAAAACATGGGAAAGGTCACCTGGTAACGACTCGTACAGAAGCTCTTGATGTCGGCCTCACTGCCAGGTTCCTGACCACCAAAGTCATTGCATGGGAAGCCCAAAACGGTGAAGCCCGCTTTGACATACTTGTCATGCAACGCTTGCAGTCCTGCATACTGGCCAGTGTATCCACATTCAGAGGCCACATTGACAATCAACACTGCTTTTCCTGCATAATCCTTGAGCGTGACCTCTTTGCCATCAATGCTTGTCAACGGGATGGATTGTAAATCGGTGGCGTGAAGTGAGGAGATCATAAGAAGGGCAGCAAAGAGAGTTTTCATAAATCAATAATCTTGATACGAACGCGATCACGCTTGGGATGAAGCAACCGTCACGATGACACTTTTAGAGGTTGGCGTCAGGCTGATATCGGCAAAGCTACCAATAGGAACCAGGACGTTCGCCTCGGGGAAATAGGCGGCGCAACTGCCAGCAGGAAGATCGTACGGAATCGCCAAAAAACGCCGGGCATGACGCTCCTCTCCCTGAAAATGACTGGTGATGTCCACTGGAGTCACAGGACCGATGCTGCGACTTTTCATGTCATCGGGATTCATGAAGATCACTCGACGCTCATTGCCAATGCCTCGATACCGATCATTCAGACCGTAAACTGTTGTATTGAACTGATCATGACTGCGGAAGGTTTGTAGCAAAAGCTGACCAGAACTTGTCGCAACGCAGTCAAGAGCATGCGTCTTGATCTTGGCCTTCCCACCAGTAACCTCCCAACAGCGCTCGCGAACAGGGTTCGGCAAATAAAAACCACCTGGCTGGCGGACGCGAGCATTGAAGTCTTCAAAGCCAGGCACGACCTTTTCGATGAGATCACGAATGCGATCGTAATTTTCCGCTAGATACCTCCATTTCACTTTGGAGCGATCCCCTAAAACAGCAGCAGCCGTGCGGGCAACGATATCCGGCTCGCTGAGCAAATGCGGTGAGACCGGCTCAAGCTGACCATGGGAGGTATGCACGACGCTCATGCTATTTTCCACGGTCAAAAACGAATCTGCATCGCCACGAATGTCCACCTCACTGCGCCCTAAGCAGGGCAAGATCAAACCTGTGCGGCCTGTGACCAAGTGACTACGGTTGAGCTTCGTGCTGATCTGAACCGTGAGATGGCAACGGCGCAGCGCCTCTGCCGTGTATTCAGTGTCAGGCGTCGCTTGGAGGAAATTCCCACCCAGAGCATAAAACACTTTTCCGCGGCCTTCATGCATTGCCCGGATTGAGGCGACGACATCCCATCCATGATGACGCGGCACTTTGAACTCAAAGACCTGCTCCAAGCGATCCATAAACCACTCTGGCATTTTTTCGAAGACGCCCATCGTTCGGTCTCCCTGCACATTGCTGTGACCGCGAACTGGACAGAGCCCAGCACTCTCACGACCCACGGCTCCCAGGAGAAGATGAACATTGACCACTTCCTGAATGGTCGCCACAGCGTTCTTGTGCTGTGTCAGGCCCATCGCCCAGCAGGTAATGAGCTTGCGCTGGCCAGCAGCACACTGACGAGCTGCTTTTTCCATGTCTGCGCGCAGTAAACCTGAGATCCTCTCGAGCTCATCCCAGTCTTGCGCCAAAAGATGAGTGCGATATTCATCAAAGCCCACGGTATGCTCGCGGATGAAAGCCTCATCGTACGTGCCATCTTCGACGAGCGTCTTTGCAATGGCCTTCAGCAGAGCCTGATCCCCATTCAGCCGCACTTGCAGAAACTGTGTGGCCAGCGGCGTGGACATGCCCATGACGCCCTTCACCTGCTGTGGATGCATGAAGCCAGTCAATCCGGCCTCCTTCATGGGATTGACCGCAATAATCGTCGCCCCGGCCTCAATGGCACGCTGAAGGCTCGTCAACATGCGCGGATGATTGGTTCCGGGATTTTGCCCCATGATCAGGATCGTCTCCGCCGTCTCAAGATCCTTCAGTGTCACGGTGCCTTTGCCGACACCCACAGCCTCCATCATGGCCGCACCGCTGGATTCGTGGCACATGTTGGAGCAGTCAGGCAGATTGTTGGTCCCAAACTGACGAACGAATAGCTGATACAGAAACGCCGCCTCATTCGTTGCCCGTCCCGAGGTATAAAAGACCGCCTCATCAGGTGAAGACAGCGAATTTAACTCCTGAGCGATCAGGTCAAAGGCCTCTTTCCATGCAATCGGCTGGTAATGAGTCTCGCCAACTCTCAGCACCATCGGGTGAGTTAGCCGGCCCGCCTGATCCATTTCAAAATCACTCCACTGAGACAGCTCCGCCACACTGTGGCGAGCAAAGAACTCTGGCGTCACTCGCTGCTTCGTCGTTTCGGAGGCGATCGCCTTGGCACCATTTTCGCAAAATTCAAAGGCGCTACGGTGGTCATCAGGGTCCGGCCAGGCACAGCTCGGACAATCAAAGCCCTTCCACTGATTGATCTTTAACATCGCTGCCGTGCCACGCAACAAACCGCTATTTCCATAGACATGTTTAAGAGAGTTAGTGACCGCAGGAACACCCGCAGCAGCCGTTTTCGTTTTGTCGATTTGGATACCGGTCAGTTTTTCTGGCGGCTGAGCAGAGATTTCAAGGGGTGCAGAAGGCATGGGGGAATCTTGATGTCATTCCAGAAACGCCCATGGTCAAGCCGTAGACGTTACAAAGACGAATCTGACCAGTTTGAGTAAGAATGCGCGCTGCAAGAACCAAGCCCCATCCCTCCTAACCCCCAGAGCCGCTTCTGACTGCAACCCGTCCTTGCCGGGAGGGGAAATCCCCCTTTACTGGTGATCTCCTGAAATTCTTTTATTAATCCATGCCTATCGCCCGCGCTCTACTCTCTGTTTCTGATAAAACTGGTCTGCTCGACTTTGCCAAAGGATTGGCAAAACTCGGTGTGGAACTGCTCTCCACGGGAGGCACGTCCAAACACTTGAAGGACGGTGGACTGACTGTGATTGATGTTTCAGAGCACACTGGTTTCCCAGAAATGTTTGACGGCCGTGTGAAAACCCTACACCCAAAGGTTCATGGCGGCCTGTTGCAACGCCGTGACAATGAAGAAGATAAAAAGAACGCCAAGACCCATAACATCCCAGTGATCGATCTGGTGATCGTGAATCTCTACCCCTTTGAGCAGACCATCACCAAAAAGGACGTCACGTTGGAAGAAGCCATCGAAAATATCGACATTGGTGGCCCCTCGATGCTACGCAGCGCCGCTAAAAACCACCGCTGGGTAACCGTCATCTCTGACCCCGCTGATTACGCAGGCGTGCTGGCCGAGATGAAAGAAAATAAAGGTGACACCACCCTGGCCACCCGCGAGCGTTTAGCCTGCAAGGTCTTTCAGCGCACCTCTAGCTATGATGCGGCCATCGCTGGCTTCCTGAATAAGGAACAACTGACGCAAAAAACCTACTCACTGACTCTTCCTCTCCACAGCGAACTGCGCTACGGCGACAATCCGCACCAGAAAGCGGCTCTCTATGGGAACTTCAGCGACTATTTTGTCAAACTGCATGGCAAGGACCTCAGTTACACGAACATTCTAGACATCCATGGGGCAGCAGCCCTGATTCAAGAATTCCGCCGACCTTGCGTAGCCATTCTCAAACACACCAATCCCTGCGGCGTCGGCTGCGCTGACGAAGATCTGCGTGAAGCCTGGGCCAAAGCTTTCGAAACGGATAAACAGGCTCCATTTGGCGGCGTGATCGTGATCAACCGCAGCATGACCGTCGGTCTGGCCCGCATCATCTCGGAGATCTTCACTGACATCATCATCGCCCCGGACTTCGACGCTGATGCGCGTGCGCTGTTGCAAAAGAAGAAAAACCTCCGTCTCATCCAGATGCTGCCAAGCGTGACACAGACCCTCAGTGAGCCTGTCATCCGCAACGCCCCTGGTGGATTCATGGTGATGGACAGCGATCCACGCGCCATGGGCCTCGAGGATCTAGAGAGCAAAGTGAAGACCAAGCGCCCACCGACCCGCGACGAGATCGAGGCCATGCGCTTTGCTTGGCGTATCGTCAAGCATGTCAAATCCAACGCCATCGTCTTTGCCACCCATGACCGCACACTCGGCATCGGCGCAGGCCAAATGAGCCGTGTGGATTCCTGCCGGATTGCCATTTGGAAGGCTCAGGAAGCAGGTCTCTCCCTCGCCGGCAGTGTCGTGGCTAGTGATGCGATGTTCCCCTTTGCCGACGGCCTCATCGCCTGCGCCGAAGCCGGCGCAACGGCGGCCATTCAGCCCGGCGGCTCCATGCGGGATGAGGAAGTCATCGCTGCGGCTGATGAAAGGAAGCTAGCGATGGTCTTCACCGGTCACCGCCATTTCCTGCATTGATTCTTCTGATCGGGCTGGGGATTCGCTGTTTGCAAACCCCACACGGCACGCTTTAAGCTCATGGTACTTGTTTTGAATCAACCCATTTTAGAGGAATGAAAATCGCGCTGGATGTGATGGGGGGCGATCATGCCCCCAAAAACCCCATGGGCGGCGTCAAGCTGGCCCTGGCGGAACTGCCACAGATCGAAAAGATCTACTTGGTCGGCGTGCCTGAAGTGATCGAGCGGGAGATGCAACAACAAGCCATCCCGCAAAGTCCAAAACTGGAGATCGTGCCTGCCTATCAAATCGTGGACATGAACGATAGCGGTCTGGACGCCGTGCGGAAAAAAAAGGACAGTTCCATCTCGCGCGCTGTCGATCTGGTCAAAGACCGGCTCGCAGACGCCGTTGTCAGCGCTGGGCACACCGGAGCAGCCGTCACGGCCAGCCTGATCAAGCTACGCACCTTGCCCCACATCGAGCGGCCAGCCATCGCAGCCATCATGCCGTCCAGATCCCATCATTGGGTTCTCATCGACGCCGGGGCCAATCCAGACAGCTTGCCCGGTCACCTTGTCCAAAATGCACTCATGGGTAGCGCCTACGCTCGTCATGTGCTCGGCCGAGAGAACCCACGCATCGGACTCATGTCCAATGGCACGGAGGAGGAGAAAGGCAACGCTTTGTGCAAAGAGACCAGCAAGCTGCTACGCACCACCCCAGGGATCAATTTCATTGGCAATGTCGAAGGCCATGACCTCTGGGAAACACCGCCTGACGTGGTCATCTGTGATGGCTTCACCGGCAACATCATCCTAAAAACCTCCGAAGCGCTAGCCCATGCCATGTTTGGCATGATCAAGGCTGAAATCATGAGCACCGCACGCTCCAAAATCGGCGGCATGTTAGCCAAGCCCGCCTTCAAGCGTGTGCACAAACGCACCAGTGCCGATGAATCAGGCGGCATGCCTCTGTTAGGACTCAATGGCATCACCATCATCGCCCACGGCGGCGCCAGTGCTTATGCCATGAAAAATGCCTTGCGCATGGCCTGCGAAACGATTTCTCATCAGGTCAATCCTCACATTGAGGCCGCCATCTCCCAACATCTCCTGCTTCACGGCCACCTTTAATCTGGCCCACCTTTCCTTTCCCCGTCCATGTCATCCCCTTGCGTCTCTAGCATCATCGGCACCGGTAGTTACATGCCGGAAAAAATCCTCACCAATGATGATCTCTCTAAAATCGTCGATACCTCGGACGAATGGATTACGACACGCACTGGCATTCAAGAGCGCCGCATCGCAGCCGACAACCAAGCCACCAGTGACCTAGCCACCGAGGCTGCCCGTCGTGCCATGGACTCTGCAGGCGTGAAGCCTGAGGAAATCGACTTGATCGTCGTCGCCACCGTCACGCCTGACATGCCCTTCCCCTCCACTGCCTGCTTTGTGCAGAAGAACATCGGTGCTAGCAACGCGGTGTGTTTCGACATCAGTGCTGCCTGTTCTGGTTTCCTTTATGCCCTGCAAATCGCCCGCAACTTTTTGAATGTAGGCACCCGCAGCACAGCTCTTGTCATTGGCGCTGAAAAGCTCAGCACCTTGGTTAACTGGACCGATCGTAACACCTGTGTCCTTTTTGGCGACGGAGCCGGAGCCGTTGTCATCCGCGCGGTCGATTCCGATACAGCTGCCCCAGGCCGCGTGCTCAGCACCGTCATGGGAAGTGATGGAAATTTAGTCAATCTGCTACGCGTGCCTGGAGGCGGCAGCGCCTGCCCGATTACCGCAGCGAACATCGACAGCCGTCTCAACACCATTCACATGGAAGGTAAAGAGACCTTTAAACATGCAGTCACACGCATGTGCCAAGCCAGCGAAAAAGCCCTCGAGATGGCCGGACTGACCAAGGAAGACATCTCCCTCGTCATTCCTCATCAGGCCAATGCACGAATCATTACCGCCATTGCTGATCGCCTTAATTTGCCGCATGAGAAAGCCTTCATGAACGTGGACAAATACGGCAATACGAGCGCCGCAACCATCCCTGTCGCCCTGGACGAAGCCAATCGCCAGGGTCGCCTGAAACCTGGTGATATTGTTCTTCTCGTCGCCTTTGGGGGCGGATTCACTTGGGCCAGCTCGGTCATCCGCTGGTAGCTTGCTTCAACCCTCACTTCCTCACCGTTCATGAACCGCACGGCCATCCTTAATGTCGTCGGGCTCACCCCTCGGCTCATTGGCGATCACACG
>Ga0164294_10005180_pt1 | contig 11206 bp, 10 predicted proteins | sample GEODES005metaG_FD_111479 | JGI IMG/M metagenome (GOLD analysis project Ga0164294, IMG submission 111479) | Oligotrophic lake water microbial communities from Sparkling Lake, Wisconsin, USA - GEODES005 metaG | ecosystem: Environmental > Aquatic > Freshwater > Lake | place: USA: Sparkling Lake...
GCGCGTTACACCGCTGAACTGGCAAATGGATTAGGTAACTTAGCGAGTCGAGTTCAAGCAATGGTGGTCAAGAATTTTGCTGGATTACTTCCAGCACCTGGCGAATTGACCGCGGCTGAAAAAGTACTAACTGATTTACTGGTAAAAACTGCTGCGCAAGCAGATACCAGCATTCGCGCCTTCGATTTTCAAACTGGCATTGTTGCGGTAAAAGAATTTATAGATGCAGTGAATCTTTATGTCACTGAGCAAGAGCCATGGACACTGGCAAAAAAAGAAGATGAACAAAGTCGCCTAAGACTCGCCACGATCCTTTACACAGTTTGTGAATCCCTTCGGGCAATATCAATTTTGTACTCCCCACTCATGCCAAAAAGCATGGCAGCACTTTGGTCCGACATAGGCGCAGATGAATCCGGACTTGGAAAGAACTTTGCGGACTTAGCCACATGGGGACAATTAAATCCTGGAGTGAAAATCACCAAAAGTGAATCACTGTTTCCGCGAATTGAAGAGCCAGAGTCGATTTAGGGAGCGACTATCGCTTCGTTAATGAGATCCGCGAATGCTTTACCGCCGGTCTTTGTTAAATGAACTCCGTCAGGTGAAAAATATTTCCTTTGTCCTTTAGAGACACCAGCCCAGTCAACAAAGCGAACATTTGGAAAGTCTAAGGCGGTCTCGGCAATAATTTTGTTGTTTGGTTTCATCCAAGATCTAGGAACTCGTACATTAACTACAACAACGCGTTCACGATCTGTTAAACCTTCAAGTGTTTTTCTAAGTACATCATCACGCATCTTTCCATTTGTACCCATATGAATCACGACTACTTGGCCAAGTTTTCTTTCTGAGTGCCGCACTAGGATTCGCTCCGAAATTGTCTCAGGCGATCGAGAGACCTCGGCATCAATTGCAATTTCACCAAGTGACTCTCGTAAACTTTTGCGGGCCCCAAGCACAACAGAATCACCAAACACTGCTGGTGGTATCTCCGCTTCGATCTTCTTTTGCAATTCAGCAGCTTGCGCCGCGTTGATCACTGGATCATCCGTAAGCACACGAGTAGGTTGCGAAACTAGAACTGCCATCTCATCTATCGCAGTAATTCCACCGATTCCGGTTACATTTTCAGCATCAGGCATTGGCACTCGATACATTCCTACCAAGCTCGCGGCCATCACAACTGTGGCAATCCCCGCTGTAGCAAAACCACGAACTCCAGGTCGTGGTAACCCAAATTCGCGCCAAATTGCAAGACGGTTACCAATTGCGCCGTTACGAATCGGTAATTCAACGAACCGATACGACAGATCGGAAATCATCAAGACAATTGCGATCTTGGCGAAAAAAACAATCGGCTCTGGCCATTGCACATCAATTCCGGAGCGCAGCAAGACAAAAACGGGCCAATGCCACAGATAGATGCCGTAGGAACGATCGCCAAACCACTTCAAAACGGGATTGCCAAGTCGTGCGCCAAACTTTAAACCTGGGTGAGCAGCGATGACGATTAAAATTGCAGTAAGTATGGAAAGGACCAAGAAACCGCCGCGGTATAGCCACTCATTTAACTCACTGATAAAAATGAAGAAGTAGGCAATGCCAGCTAGACATAACAAACCAATCCCGTTCATCGCAGTCGCGCGATCTGGTGTTAAGTGGCGGGTTAGTTTTTCGGAGCGCCAAAGGGCTGCCGTCGCGCAACCAATTAGCAATCCCATGGCATGGGTATCGGTACCAAAGTAAACCCGACTTGGATCATTGGGTATTGGAAAGCCATTAGAGATGGATAGATACATCATCCAAGCAGTTGAAGCCAGCGCTAAACCGAGTGAGAGCACGAAGATTTTTTGGCGAGGTGTCACTCGCCAAAATGGCAATTTATATAGTCCTACAATTAGAAGGGGCCAGATAACATAAAACTGCTCTTCAATTGAAAGCGACCAAAGATGTTGAAGCAATGGTGGTCGCGAGATGTTTACAAAGTATGATTCCTCAAAAAATAGATATGACCAGTTCAACGCAAAAGTTATCGCCCATGGCAAGTCACGTCGCACTTGGTAGGCAGCGTCAGTAACAACTAGCCCAGAGACTAAAACACTGGCAATTAAAACCAAAATGAGTGCAGGTAATAACCTTCGTATTCGCCTCAAATAAAAATTCTTGCGATTTATAGTGTTGGTTTGAGCCAATTCTGCAAGCAACAAGTTTGTAATCAAGAATCCGGATAACACAAAGAAGACATCAACGCCGAGAAAGCCGCCTACAAGAGCGGATATATCGGCGTGGTAAATGACAACGGCTAAGACTGCGATGCCACGTATGCCATCTAGCCCAGGTAACCTAGTGATCACTTTTTGCCTTTAAAGTTCCTGCGACAGTTTCCCTAACTGCACCATGCTCATAATAGATTATTGAGCCACCAGTAGCGTAGAGGCGTGGGTACCGGGAAAATGACATCGGCATTAGTTGGACCAGTTGTTGATACTCACTGTCACATGGACGTGCGCTTTGATGACGAGTATGAACTCCCGGATGTCACTGCGGCAATGGCAGCTGCAAGAGCTGTCAATGTCACCAAGGTCATCCAGGTAGGGTGCGATGTTGCAAGCTCCCAATGGGCTGCGCAAGCCGCGCTGACACACCCTGATATTTGGGCAACTGTGGCACTGCATCCAAATGCTGCGGCTCACGATACAGATTTAACTAATTCACTTGCAGAAATTGCCAAACTTGCCCAGTTGCCACAGGTTCGGGGAATTGGCGAAACTGGTTTGGATTACTACCGCACAGATAAGTCGGCGGCCCAAGCGCAACACGAATCATTTCGCGCGCACATCGACATTGCCCGCCAAGTAGGCAAGCCAGTTGTGATTCATGATCGCGATGCCCATGACGATGTGATTGCTACCCTTGAAAGCCATGGTGCACCAGAGACTGTCGTATTCCATTGCTTTTCCGGTGACGCGCAAATGGCCAAGATTTGCGCACAAGCAGGCTGGTACATGTCGATACCTGGCGTAGTTACATTTAAAAATGCCCAACAACTACGTGATGCAGTTGTAGAAATTCCCGACCACTTATTACTTGTGGAAACAGACTCACCGTTTTTAACACCGGCGCCAAACCGAGGCCAGGCAAATTCCTCGGCTAACATCCCGTGGACGGTTCGCGCGATCTGTGAGGTTCGAGGCCAGTCTGAGCAAGAAATTTGTGAACTACTTTTTTCAAACGCAGCAAGGGTTTTTGGCCCTTTTTGACAAAATCCGACTTGCCTTAACGGGGTGGGTTAGGGATACCGTGGGGTATTGAGCTTTTCTGAAACCCTTTTTCACAAATGCACAAGACGTCAAGCAACGAAGATTTGGAGAAGTTATGACCCAACACGGTCGCCATCGCGCGCCGGTTCGTCATGCCCACACCAAATCGCGACATATTTCACTGGGCGCATCAGCAGTGGCAGCAGCTGCGGTACTTCTGACCGGTGGCGTAACAGCTGCAAATAGTGAGGAGCAAGCACCTCCCTTTATTGATGTCGTAGCTTTGGAAAATGATGCCACTGTTACTTATGACATTCGAAACCACGAAATTAGCATTCAAGTTATTACTAAAAATGAAGAACTAGAGGTTGCCAGCACAATAATCCAGGACGCGAGCATCGCAACAGGATCGCAAATTACGAAACAAGAGGGCCAGCCCGGGGAAGCTGAAGTTAAATACCAAGTAAAACTAATTGATGGTAACGAAGTATCGCGGATTGAGATCGATCGCACTGTGATTACCGAAGCAGTACCAGCCGAAATTATTCAAGGAACCGGCGATGCAAAGAGTATTGCAGTCGCGCTCAAAACAGCAGAGCAAGAAACTGGAAATCAAGCTGGAAATAAGAAGTACGCAAAACTTTGGATTAATCAAGAAAATGGTTGGGGGGAAAAGCAATTCGCTTGCTTAGAGATCCTATGGTTCCGTGAAAGTAATTGGAATCACAAAGCCACTAATCCATCTTCTGGCGCTTACGGCATTCCGCAAAGTTTGCCAGGTCAAAAGATGGCAACTGTCGGTGCTGACTGGCGCACAAATCCGGCGACGCAAATTAAGTGGGGAACACAATACATAGAGAAAAGGTATGGAACTCCCTGTGAAGCGCTTGATTTCTTTTATGACAAAAACTGGTACTAATTCTGTTGAAGTGTATGTCTGAGCCCACATTGCTGGGCGCTAGCGAAATCCGGGCACTAGCTAAATCTTTTAACATGACCCCCACAAAAAAATGGGGACAAAATTTTGTGATTGACCCAAACACCGTCAGACGTATTGTTACCCAAGCTAACGTTGGCCCGAAAGATGTTGTGGTAGAAATTGGGCCTGGCTTAGGCTCGCTAACTCTGGCGCTGCTACCAAATGTTGCACACGTTGTGGCGCTAGAAATTGATCCGGTACTAGCTAAGGCGCTTCCTGACACAATTTCTAAACATGCCCCCGAGTTGCTAAAAAATCTGACAGTAATTTCCGCTGATGCGATGCAACTTTCAAATTTGCCGAACAACCCAACTCACTTAGTTGCTAATTTGCCTTACAACGTATCGGTGCCAGTTGTCTTACATTTCTTAGAAAACTTTCCATCGATTCGCGAAATTCTAGTTATGGTGCAAGCAGAAGTGGCTGACCGAATGGCGGCGCCACCTGGGAGCAAGATCTATGGCGTACCAAGCGTCAAGCTCGCTTGGTACGGCGATGTGGAACGCGCTGGTTCAATCGGTCGAAATGTATTTTGGCCCGCGCCAAATGTTGACTCCGGACTTGTGCGACTGGTGCGTAAAGATCGAGGCATTGACCCACAACTGCGCAAATTAACTTTTGCGATTGTTGACGCGGCATTTGGACAGCGACGTAAAACTTTGCGCACTGCTCTTGGCAATGTATTAGGTAGTCCACAAGAAGTTGAAAATTTACTCAGGCTCGCAAACATTGATCCAGGACTTCGTGGCGAGCAGTTGAACTTGGACCAATTCGTTGCCATCGCGCAGCAAGCCCAGAAAGTATCGGGTTATCCATTCGCAAGCCCAGAAAGTACTGTGATCTAGTGAGCAAGTCTGTAACTGTTCGTGTGCCAGGCAAGGTAAACATATATCTTGGAGTTGGCCCGCGCGAATTTTCTGGCTTTCACGAATTAGCAACAATCTTTCAGTCAGTTGGAATTTATGATGAAATTACGGTCTCTGCTGCGCACTCACTAAGCATTATTGGATTGGGTGAATTCGCAGATCGGATTCCAACAGATTCCTCGAATTTGGCCTGGCAGGCTGCAGAGCTAGTCGCCAGAGCGTGCGGGCAAGATCCAAATGTTTTAATTCAAATTGATAAATCAATTCCGATTGCCGCAGGCATGGCGGGTGGAAGCGCAGATGCGGCAGCAACACTTGTGGCCTGTGACGCATTTTGGAATGCCGGCATTCCCCGCGAGCAATTGGACGAGATGGCTGCCACTTTAGGTTCTGATGTGCCATTCATGTTGCACGGTGGTTGCGCATTAGGAATTGGACGAGGCGAAGTGCTCTCGCCAGTCATGACTCGGGGTTCCTGGCACTGGGTTTTTGCTACTTTTGAAGAAGGACTATCAACAGCGAAGATTTATGAAAAGACCGATGAGATGCGGGGCTTAGATTTCGAGCAGCGCCCAGAAGTGCCTGCAGAATTACTTGGCGCATTAACTCGTGGCGATGCGCAAACACTTGGGCGACTAATGCATAACGACTTGGCGCCAGCAGCAATAAAGTATCGGCCGGTACTTGGTCGAGTTTTGGAATACGGCATTGATTCCGGAGCACTAGGCGCGGTAATTTCAGGCAGCGGCCCGACTTGTGGTTTCTTAGTCCACGATGAATCAAGCGCTATTGACTTAGTTGTAGATCTAAAAGCATCTGGCCTAGTTGATGATGTAGTTCGAACTCATGGCCCAGTTCATGGCGCGCGAGTTATCTCGACATCAAGATAATCTCTTAGACTCACTTAAGTGAGCACCTCTGATGAAGTAGATCGAATTGTCCAAGCCTGGCAACGCGAACGTCCTGATCTTGATGTGGCGCCACTTTCAGTTTTAAGCAGAGTTTCGCGTCTGGCCCGACACTTAGATTTAGCCCGACGGGAAGCGTTCGCAGCGCACGAACTTGAGTCGGGTGAGTTTGACGTGCTTGCCGCATTGCGCCGAGCAGGCAAACCTTATTCGCTAACACCATCGGCCTTAATTTCGCAGAACTTGGTAACTAGCGGAACTATGACTAATCGAATAGATCGGCTTGAGCAAAAGGATCTAGTTGCGCGGATGCCTGACCCAACTGATGGTCGTGGAGTTTTAGTGCAACTAACAGCAAATGGAAAGTCTGCAGTTGATCGCGCCCTTGAGGAGTTGCTGGTTCGAGAAAATAAACTGCTGTCTAGTATTTCTATTGCAGATCGAACAAAGTTGGCAACGATTCTAAAAAATATTGTGCTGCCATTTGATGAAGAGTCAGCAGGCTTGGAAAGCTAGTAATTATTTATTAGTTGAGTTATCGGTGGTGCGGCGGCTGATGAGTCGGGGGTTACTTTCGAGACCAACCGCTCCGTTCCAAACCAGGTTTACTAAGTGCGCGATAACTTCATCTTTTGGAGTATCTCGTTCATCGAGCCACCATTGCCCAGTTAGTGCGACCATTCCCACGAACATGTGCGCATACATGTCTGCCATTTGGAATGGAAAACCACGAAGTTTGAATTCTTTAGAAAGTAATTTTTCAACACGTTGTGCCACATCCGAAAGTAGCGAGGCAAAACTGCCCGTAGCGGTGGCAGAGGATGAAACGGCAGGCGAGTCCCGTAACAAAATCCGGAAGCCATCAGTATTGCTCTCGATGTAATCAAATAGTGCGCAGGCAGTCTGTTCAAGTAACAAGCGCGGATGGGCTGCAGTCAAGGCCTTTGTTATGGAGTTAAGTAAGTAAGTCATTTCTCGGTCTACAACTACGGCATAGAGACCATCTTTAGATCCGAAGTGTTCGTAAACAACCGGCTTTGAAACATTTGCGGTGTTTGCAATTTCCTCTACAGTTACGGACTCGAAACCCTTTTCGGCAAAAAGCATTCGGCCGACTTCAACTAATTGGGCGCGGCGCTCATGGCCTGTCATTCGAACTCGATCAAAATCCCCAGTCCGAGATCGACCAGATGACTCTAAGTCGTTTTCATGATCATGTGCGATGGCCACTTCAGGATTTCCTTTACTTGGTGAAGTATTGCGCGAAGCAAATATGTTTTGCGTAGATCACAAGTTCATTGTCTAAGACGATATCTTCGATGTTGAAACTGCTGAATCTAGGATACCGCCTACCTAATTAGGGTCACTGCGCGCAAAATCCTATTCGTTTTGGGAAACTTAGCCTTTGACGCATAAGATTTGCAGGCAGGCTAAGTCTTTGTTCAGCAAATCTTGGCCCGTATTCCCGGATCGTCTAATGGCAGGACAGCACTCTTTGGAGGTGCTTATCGTGGTTCGAATCCACGTCCGGGAGCCGAACCAGATCAGTAAACTGGGGATGTGAATAAAACGGGCGCAAAGACTTCTCCGCCCGCTGCAGTAATTGTTTTAGCTGCTGGATCTGGTACCCGGATGAAATCAACGAAACCAAAGGTTTTGCACGAAGTCGTAGGTATGGCATTAATTGATCACGTGTTGCATGCTGCCGCGCCACTTTCCAGCGTAAGTACGGTCGTAGTTGTTGGTCATGGAAAAGAACAAGTGCTAGCGCATTTGGCTAAAGCTCATCCGCAAGCAGTGACGGTAGTGCAAGAAGAACAAAATGGCACTGGCCACGCGGCGAGCATCGCGCTAGGGCACTTAATGCAACTTTCTGGCCCCGTTCTTGTTCTTGCTGGCGACACCCCGCTTCTAACAACTGCAGATATGCAACGCACACTTGCTGAGCTCGCAAACAATGCCGGTGTTGTCCTAACTGCCCACCTGAGTCAACCTGCTGGATATGGCCGAATTGTTCGAAGTTCAACAGGCAGCGTGGACGCGATAGTTGAGGAGCGCGATGCAACGCAAGCGCAACGCGAAATCACTGAAGTAAATTCGGGAGTTTATGCTTTCGATGCCGCACTTCTTCGAGCCGCCTTAACTGATCTAAAAACTGATAATTCTCAAGGTGAGCAATATTTAACGGACGTACTAAGTAATTTGCGTAGCCAAGGTCACGGTGTTGCAGCAGTTCTAACTACGGAAGAAAACATTTTGGGTGTGAATGATCGTCGCCAACTTGCGCAGGTGGGAGCGGTGCTTAGAACTCGAATCTGTGACGAATGGATGCTAGCCGGAGTATCAATGGTTGACCCAACTACCGTTTGGATTGATCGCACAGCAGTACTTGAACCGGATGTAACCCTTTTGCCCAACGTTGCAATAACGGGTAAAAGCGTAATTCGTGGTGGCGCAACGATTGGGCCTGACTGCTCTTTGCATGACACGGTTGCCGATCATTGCGCAACTGTAAGTCGAACTACATCGATTGGCGCAATTATTGGCGAAGGCGCAACAGTTGGGCCGTATACCTATTTACGTCCCGGAACCGTACTGGGCTCTGGTGCTAAAGCTGGGGGTTTCGTAGAAATAAAGAACGCAACGCTCGGCACGAATGCCAAAGTTCCACACCTGTCATATGTCGGAGATGCCACGATTGGCGATGGCACTAACATCGGCGCTGCAACAGTTTTTGTAAATTATGACGGTCAAGAAAAGCACCACACCACAGTTGGTAACCAGGTACGAATCGGCAGCGACACAATGTTAGTTGCCCCATTGACGATTGGTGATGGTGCGTACACCGCAGCTGGCTCAGTAATCACCGAAGATGTTCCGGCTGGAGCCATGGCAGTTGGTCGAGCACGACAACGCAACATCATTGATTGGGTGCTTCGACGCAGACCCGGTAGCGAATCAGCTTCTGCAGCACTGGCAGACTCATCTAATAAGAACACTAAGTCCAATAAGAACTCGGAGTAAAGGACAATAAGATGACCGGCATCACGCAAAGCAATGCAAAGCGCATGGTTCTTATCGCAGGTCGGTCACACCCAGAATTAGCGCAAGCAGTCGCTGACAACTTAGGCACTGAGTTAGTGCCAACTCGCGCTTTTAATTTTGCAAATGGCGAGATCTTTGTTCGCTTTGAAGAATCAATTCGTGGTTGTGATGTGTTTGTACTTCAAACTCATACCGCTCCAGTTAATGAATGGATTATGGAGCACCTGCTCATGGTCGATGCATTAAAGCGAGCCTCGGCAAAACGAATCACAGTTGTAGCTCCGTTTTATGGATACGCGCGGCAAGACAAAAAACATGCTGGTCGGGAGCCGATCTCTGCTCGCTTAATGGCTGACTTATTCGCAACAGCTGGCGCAGATCGATTGATGAGCGTTGACTTACACACCGCACAAATTCAAGGATTCTTTGACGGCCCCGTGGATCACTTATTTGCGCTGCCCATCTTGGCCGCGCATGTCGGGCGCACTGTTGATAGAAGCAAAATCACAGTTATTTCTCCAGATGCTGGTCGAGTGCGAGTTGCTGAAAGGTGGACGGACATTCTGGGCGCGCCACTGGCAATTATTCATAAGCGTCGTGATCCAGATGTTCCAAATGAGGCAAAAGTCCTGGAAGTTGTGGGAGACGTTAAAGGTCGTATATGCGTCGTAGTTGATGACATGATCGACACTGGCGGAACCATAGTGAAAGCGTCTGAGGCATTATTTGAAAATGGCGCTTCAGATGTAATAGTCACTGCGACTCATGGCGTGCTTTCCCCGCCAGCATCACAACGACTGCAAGATTCTCGAATTCGCGAAGTTGTAGTGACTGATACTTTGCCAATTCCGCAAGAAACGAGATTCAGCAACTTAACAGTGCTGCCAATTGCCCCACTTATTGCGCGAGCAATTAAAGAAGTATTTGACGAGGGCTCAGTGGCTAGCCTGTTTGATCACGTTGGCGTTTAACGCACGATTTACAAGTCGTTTTGGCACGGGCAGACATCCTGGGCTAACCTAGGAGGGCTCCTCGGCGAGGGCCCTACAAAGGCCGTTATCGACGAAGGTCCGTTGCGGAGCTTTTCAGCACTGATGACACTGACCTAGTTCGAGGAGAAAAACATGAGTGAAGCATTAATCGCCCAAGCCCGTTCCGATTTTGGCAAAGGTGCGGCACGTCGCATGCGCCGAGATGGGAAAGTTCCAGCCGTGGTTTACGGTCACGGGATCAAGCCAATTCACATCGCACTGGATGCGCACTTATTGCGCTTAACCCTTCGCAAAAAAGTTACCTCTATTGACATTGTGCTAAATGGTAAAACTGAAACCGTTGCGCCCCGCGATCTTCAAATTGATCCAGTTACCCGTGGCATTGAACATGTGGATTTGGTTTATGTAACTGCAGCTGAAGCAGCAACTCTTGCCAGTGAAGCAGTTGCCGAACACGCTCGCCAAGAAGAATCTGCAGCAGCAGCTATTTCACACGCTGAGACAAAGGCAGCAGCTCGCGCCGAAGCAGATTCAGCAGTTGCTGCCGGCAAACCTGCTGCAGGTTCCGGCGCACCTGCAGGGGATTCCGCAAAGTAAGACCGTGTCAGAAAGTGGTGCTTGGCTCGTTGTGGGACTCGGTAATCCGGGTCCCACTTACGCAGCCACACGTCACAACATCGGCGCAATGGTAATTGACGAGATTGCTGCTAAAAATTCGCAAAAAATTTCTCGACACAAGCGTGCTTTAGCTGATGTCTGCGAAACTCGAATTGCAGGAATTCAAACAATTTTAGTTAAACCACTTTCTTATATGAATGAATCTGGTGGACCAGTAAAGGCGCTAGCGAATTTTTATAAGATCCCACCAGATCAAATAATTGTGTTGCATGACGAACTAGACATTCCGTTGGGCGCAATTCGAATTAAGTTTGGTGGTGGCGACAATGGTCACAACGGACTCAAATCAATTCGTAACTCACTTGCTACTGGTGATTGGTTTCGAATTAGATTGGGAATAGGCCGCCCACCCGGCCAACAAGATGCCGCCGATTTTGTATTACGCAGCTTTGGCAGCGCGGAAGCAACTATGGTTTCTACCCTGATTTCAGAGGGTATCGAAGCTCTTACCTGCCTACTTACGCATGGCTTAGAA
>Ga0164294_10005181_pt1 | contig 11204 bp, 10 predicted proteins | sample GEODES005metaG_FD_111479 | JGI IMG/M metagenome (GOLD analysis project Ga0164294, IMG submission 111479) | Oligotrophic lake water microbial communities from Sparkling Lake, Wisconsin, USA - GEODES005 metaG | ecosystem: Environmental > Aquatic > Freshwater > Lake | place: USA: Sparkling Lake...
ATCTTCTCATTCCTCTGTCGGGAGACACGAGGTGATTGAGATGGCGAAGATTTGTCAGGTAACAGGTAAGAAGGGAAACACCACGGCTAAGTTCATTCGGAACCGCCACTCCCAGGGCTGGAAATATAAGGCCCCACACAAGAACCGAACTCAGGAAGCGAACCTGCAGAGCGTTCGGCTCAAGACGCCAACCGGAACCTACCGCCTCACGGTTGCAGCTTCGGTCATCAAGTCGCCGATCTTCAACGCGGTTGCTTGCGGTCTGAAGCCTATTCCACAGGAATGGCTGAAGAAAGCTTCTTACAACGTTTGATTTCAAGATAAACAGCTTTAGAGGCAAGCCTGAACGGGCTTGCCTCTTTTTATTGCGTCCGGCGTGGGGTCTATTCGGGTGATCCGCGTTGAACTGAAAGCGCGAAGGGTAACTGGTACCCTTAATTAATGAATTTGGCCGAGCTCAGGCAGTGGGACGACGACGATTCGCCGAAAGAGGAATGCGGCGTTATCGGGCTGTACACCCCGGGGCAAGAGGCCGCGCTCACGACCTTCTTCGGACTTTTTGCCCTTCAACATCGTGGGCAGGAGAGTGCCGGAATTGCTGTGAGTGACGGCAATCGTGTGCGGATGCACCGAGACATGGGGCTCGTCAGCCAGATTTTCACCCCGGCGATCCTTGAAACCTTGCCCGGACACATGTCGGTCGGCCACACGCGCTACAGCACCACCGGCTCCAGTTTGCTCCGAAACGCCCAGCCCATCTACTGTCAGTCGATGGTCGGCGAGATTGCGGTGGCGCACAACGGGAACTTGATTAACACCCGCGAGCTACGCGCGGAGATGGAAGCGGCCGGAGAACACTTTGACACCACAAGCGACAGCGAACTGATCGCCCGAATTTTGGTTGGTGCGTTGGCTGACGGGCCCGAGATGGCGGTGGCAGAAGTCATGCGCCGATGTAAAGGAGCTTACAGCGTTACCGTTCTAACCCCGAAAATGCTGTTCGGATTCCGCGATCCAGACGGTATCCGGCCGCTATCGGCTGGAATGCGAGGAACCGGCTACATGATTGCCAGTGAAACTTGCGCCTTCGGTCCGGTCGGGGCGACTCCGACCCGGGAACTTGAACCAGGCGAGATGGTGATCATCGATGGGGACGGGATGCGGTTTGCCCGGGGAGCTGAAAAGGCACCGGCAAACATGTGCTTGTTTGAGTTCATCTATTTTGCGCGTCCGGATTCGAACATGTACGGCGAGTTGTTGTACGACGTTCGCGAGCGGATGGGCCGAAACTTGGCGATCGAGCACCCAGTTGATGCCGACATTATCGTGCCGGTGCCCGATAGCGGGATTCCTGCGGCATTTGGCTTTTCCAAGCAAAGCGGTATTCCATTCCAGGAAGGGATGATGAAGTCTCGGTACATCCACCGAACCTTTATTCAGCCTGACCAAGCGCTGCGAGAACTCGGCGTTCGAATGAAGCTGACTCCGCTGGTCGAGCACATTCGCGGAAAGAAGATCGTTTTGGTAGACGACTCGATTGTTCGCGGAACCACGACCAAGCAGCTGGTGAAAATGATGTTCGAATCCGGCGCGGTTGAGGTTCACGTGCGCATCACGGCGCCACCGATTAAGTACCCGTGCTTCTATGGCATTGATATGGCCAGTAAGGGGGAACTCGCGGCAGCGCGGATGAACCTGGAGCAGCTGACGGCGTATCTGGAAGCAACCTCGCTGGGCTACCTGAGCGTGGACGGAGCAGTGGATGCGGTTGGAGAGAACAAGGCTGGGTACTGCTTGGCTTGCTTCAATGGACACTATCCGATTCCCGTGCCGGAAGACATGACGAAGCTAGCTTTTGAGGATCCGCCAGAAGTCGGCGAAATGGCAGCGGTCAGCAAAGTTCAACCATCGTTAATTGAATAGCGCTATGCAACGCCGATTCGTGCTTCATCTGCCGAACTTGCGGTTACACGACGTCTTGTTCGAATCCTCGCTTGCCCGAAACTGGGCGGGTGAATCCGAAGTACGCGCCCTGAACCCGCTTCGCCACGGGGCGACGCCGGAGTTGGCTTATTTGGGATTGCCTTCAGAAGTAGTGGTCGAGCCAGGAGTCTTGACCGTGGCCGCACTTAAAGCGGAGCCACCCGCAAGGGCTTGGAACTTTCACCTGAGTTTGCTAAGTGACGAAGCTGGAACCGCCCGACGACTGCCTTTCAAACTGGCACCAGAGGAAGAAGCTGTACTCAAGGCGAACTTGCCTCGATTGAACACAAAAACTTTTACTTTCCTGCCGGGAGAGCAATGCGACCATGCGCTCGTGGTCGAATCGAATCTAGACCTGGGAACTACGGCCGCAGATGAAATCATCGGGAAGCCGTGGGCGGCGCACTTGCCGGATGGCGATGGTGAGCAGCATTTAAGAGCATTTATCGACGCTGGCCTCAATATGCTTTCCGAGCTTGAGTTCAACCGGATTCGGCATGAGGAGGGCCAGCCGATCGTTAACCTGGTGTGGCCTTGGGGACATGGACGTCGGCCGGAATTACCTAACTTAGCCTTTGAGAGAGGAGAGCCGAGCAAAGTGCTGACCGACTCGCTGAGAATGGACGGGCTCGCGCGCCTCGTTCGGCTCCGGCCCATTCGATCCGAGCTTGGGATGGGCTTGCCTTTTAAGTTCGAGAAAGCTCTGGCTCATTGCGATGGAACGACCACTTACCTTGTGCTTGAATCGCCCGGAAAGTTTGCGCCGGACGAAATGTGGGAGGAGATCGGCTGGTGGTTGCGGGAGTTAGACAACCGATTCCTGAGTCCGATGCGGGAAGAGCGCAAAGAGCGGCCGTTGGACTTGCTGATGCTTTTCAGCGGTGCCGAGAGAGGGTTGGCGTTCCGATACAGAACATATCGCCCGGCGGAAGGTTCGGTTCCGTTTAGCTTGGAAACCGCCCACGAGGCCAAGCCGATTGATGTCGGAGACCTCGTTCGCAACTTCTTGAGTGAGTAAGGCCGCCGACACAGGTATCCTCTCCTTTTGAATTGACACGCTTCCTCGTACTCAGCGACGGTTCCATTTTCGAAGGTCGCGCCTTAGGGGCGAGCGGGTCTACCGCCGGAGAGGTGGTCTTTAACACCGGGATGACCGGTTACCAGGAAATCCTGACGGACCCAAGTTATGCCGGTCAGTTGGTGATCCTCACCTATCCCCTAATTGGAAACTACGGCATTAACGACGACGATTTGGAGTCGGACCGATTGCAACCGACCGGCTTGATCGTAAAGGAAGCCGAATCGGCCCCCAGCAACTGGCGCTCTAACCGAAGCCTCGATCAGTTTTTGAAAGAGCGGAACGCGGTGGCCATTCAAGGCATCGACACGCGGGCTCTGACCAAGCAGATTCGGACGGCCGGCGTCACGACGGGAGCGATTGCCGACACCCTCGAAGCTGCCCAAGCGGCCCTCCAACACGCGTCCAAATACGACGACCTCGACTTTGTGCCGGTGGTTTCGACTTCTGCGCCGTACCGGTGGGGACGATCGGGCAAGGTGTCTATCGACGACACGGAAGACTCGGATCGTGTTCGCTTAGCAGTTTTGGATTGCGGGTTGAAGTTCAACATTCTGCGCCGCTTTTATCGCGAAGGCTGCGCGCCGATCGTGTTTCCGCACTCAACCTCGGCGGAAGAGATTCTGTCATGGAATCCGGATGGCATTCTGCTGAGCCCCGGACCTGGCGACCCACAGCGGCTCGAGCCGGTGATCGAGACCGTCCGAGCGCTTCTGGGCAAGAAGCCGATGTTTGGCATCTGTCTGGGGAACCAGCTTTTGTGCCACGCGGTCGGAGGACGGACTTATAAGCTCAAGTTCGGTCACCGGGGTAGCAATCACCCGGTGAAGGACCTTCGATCGGGGAAGGTGACGATCACCTCACAGAATCACGGCTACGCGGTAGATCCGCAGTCGCTGCACGGTACGGTGGCGAACGTGAGCCAGATTAACCTGAACGACGAAACGGTAGAGGGAATTGAGATTCCGGATGCGAATGCACGGAGCATTCAATACCACCCAGAAGCAGCGCCCGGACCTTGGGATTCTCGCCCGTACTTCCGCGAGTTTGTAGAAGCGATGCGCCACGCGAAGGCTTGATCCCTTACAATGGGCGCATGAATCGTGGCGTCCTCCTATCAGTGATCGTTGCTGGCCTTGCGGCCGGATGCGGAACGATGGAGGCTTTTGAAGAAGAGACTACGGCCCAAGAACCGGTCCAAGCGGCGCCGGTAGAGAAGAAGTTCACGATGACTACCATCACGTACAAGAAAGGGCTCGATCTTGACCTCTACATTCCCGAAGCTCCGACAGATGCCTTCCGAGTAGCGGCGCCAGAGTTGGTCATCTTGATCCACGGGGGCGGATGGTCTACGGGTAAGCGATCTGACCTCGCCGAGGTGGCGGAGTTTTTTGCGCAGAGGCACTTTGCGGTCGCGACAATTAGCTATCGACTTTCCCCCGCCGCATATTGGCCCGCTCCCCTTGAGGATGCACGTGCGGCGGTGAAGTTCCTGAAGTCCAAATCGGACGAATACGGTTACTCGACGAGGCATATCATTGCCGGAGGCGAAAGTGCCGGCGGTCACCTGAGCATGTGGCTGGGAGTGAAAGGTGACGTCAGTACCGTGCTCTCGATCTCGGGTCTTCACGATCTCAGCATCAAAATGACGCCGGAAGGGGAGAGTTACAAGATCGTGCAAAAGGCACTTGGCCCGAAGTATCCCGCGGGGATTAAGGCGTTTAGCCCTCTGAACTTTGTCACGAAGAACATGTGTCAGACCTTCTTTATCCACGGTCAAAAGGATCCATGGGTGCAGTTTGAACACTCCCAAGTTGCGTACAAAAAGCTTGAAAAACTGGGAGTTCGCACCAAGCTGTCTTTTGTGCCTGGCATGGGGCACGGCATCAAACCCAGCACCGATGCCGAGAAGTTCGCCCTCGAAGATTTCATCGAGTGGTACCAGCAGGACGGGCTCTAGCTGCGGATTTAGTTCTTGTTCCGAAGATACTGAGAGTCCAGAAACAGAATGAGCGCGGAACTGAGCGCTGTCGAAACGAAGTGCTTGGCATACATAGGAGCGAGGTAGGCGGGAATGCCGCTTGCCCCATGAAGGAACCGGCTGGCCAAGCTTGTAGCAATTCCTAACATGCCGATTAAGGCAGCGCTCCACAGTAAGGAGGGCAACTTCTGCTTTGCGCCGGAGTACCGAGTGAAGAGCAAGCCGAGAATTGCGGCGCTGGCAATGGTCAGCACTCGCGCACTCCCGAAGCCATTAAGCAACACGCCTCGCCCCGAAATTGCCGGTACAAGAATAAAATTGCAGATTGCTGTCTGGAAAGTGATGCCAAGTACGACTATGGCAAATCGCAGCCGACGGTCTAGTGCCGAAGCCATCGTTCTTCGGTTTCCTTGTCTGGGTCGCTGAAAAAGAAGTTGAAGTTCGTCCAGGTCGCGGGGGAATTGTTTGGCCCGGTAAATCGAACCGGAGCAAACCTTCTCTTGAGCAGTGAGCCTTCGGACGTCACGCGGTAGTACGGCCCTTCGAGGTCAATTTCGTTAGCCGCAGGAGAATGTCGAAAGTCCAGCGGCCAAAGGAAGTAGCCGAGGTTCGAACACTTCTCATGCTCGTCGCGAAAAGCGGCTGACTGCATGGCAAAGGTCGACATGCTGAAGAAAGTGATTTTGAACTTTGCCTCTGGCGCCTGCCCCGCGTAGATTCGCCGAAATGCGTTTGACATGCCCTCCGGGAACTGATCTAGGTTCGAGGCGCACAGTTCTTTTGGCAGTTGCTGATGCGAGATCAGAGCTTCTATGGAAGGGGCAACGTCTCCGACCGTTTCCACATATAAGTTGTGGGCGAGGGCAAGTTGTCTCAGCTTTGATTTGTCCTCCACGGTAACGGCCCCACGCTGAGAATTCGCAAGGACCGGAAAAAGGAGCGCGGCGAGAATCGCCAAAATTGTGATAACCACGAGAATCTCAATCAGCGTGAAGGCTTGTTTTCGCTGGCTCATTCGTGGCGGTTCCTTTGAAACTCTGATCGCATCATCCTGCTCGCTACTCCCGGCGACGAACAACAATTTCGCTCTATTGTAATCCAGCTTTAGCTAACGGTGACACCAAAAGGTGGGCGAACCGGAGGAGCGGTCAAGTTCATTGGGAGGTCCGGTGCGTATACTGTAGCCCGATGAAAGTCCTTGTCATCGGCTCCGGGCCAATCGTCATTGGCCAAGCGGCGGAGTTCGATTACGCGGGAACCCAAGCCTGCAAAAGTTTGAAAGAAGAGGGGCACGAAGTGGTCCTCATCAACAGTAATCCGGCGACGATCATGACCGATCCGGGAGTCGCGGATGCTCTTTATATTGAGCCGCTGAACGTCGACTTCTGCGAGCGCGTGATTGCCCGTGAAAAGCCCGATGCCTTGCTGCCGACCCTCGGCGGGCAGACCGGATTGAACCTAGCGACTCAGCTTGAGGACGCCGGGATTCTCGATAAGTACAACGTGAAGGTGCTCGGCACGCCGCTGAGCGCCATCAAGAAAGCGGAGGACCGCGAAGTGTTTCGCAACCTCATGCGTGAGATCAAGGAACCGGTGCCCGAAAGCTGGATCATCGGCACCGAGGACGAACTTCGTGCGGTGCTCGATGTTGTGCCTTACCCATGCATCATCCGACCGGCCTACACCCTTGGCGGAACCGGTGGCGGAATCGCCAACACTCCCGAAGAATTGATGGAGATCGGCCGCAAGGGGCTAAAACTGTCCATGCGGTCGCAGATCATGGTCGAGCGCTCGCTCCTCGGCTGGAAAGAGATCGAGTACGAGGTGATGCGCGACAAGAACGGCACCTGCATCACCGTCTGCAACATGGAGAACTTCGACCCGATGGGAGTTCATACGGGTGACTCCATCGTGGTTGCTCCGAGCCAGACCTTGAGCGATCTTGAATATCACATGATGCGAACGGCATCGCTCAAGATCATCAACGCCCTGGGAATCGAGGGCGGTTGCAACGTTCAGATGGCGCTGAACCCAGAGAGCTTCGACTACTACATCATCGAAGTGAACCCCCGCGTTTCGCGGTCTTCGGCACTTGCCTCGAAGGCGACGGGCTACCCGATCGCTCGCGTCGCGGCGAAGATTGCGGTTGGTTTGACCCTTGACCAGATTCAGAACCAGGTGACCGGTACCACCGTCGCCGCGTTTGAGCCGGCGCTAGACTACTGCGTCGTCAAAATCCCGCGATGGCCGTTTGACAAGTTTGCCTCCGGCGACCGAACCCTTTTCACCCAGATGAAGGCCACCGGCGAAGTCATGGCGATTGATCGCTCCTTCGAAGCTGCGTTCATGAAAGCCATTCGCGGCCTTGAGGTTAAGAGCAAGGACCTCCGACACACCAAGTTCCAAGGAACGGATGCGATGTCGGATGAGGACCTGCGCTACGCGATCAAGCAGCCGACCGACGAGCGGCTTTGGGCGATTGCGGAAGGATTGCGGCGTGGTTGGACGGTTGATGAAGTCAACCGGATCTGTCGCGTCGACAAGTGGTTCCTGCGAAAGATTCAGCGGCTCCTCGTGATCGAGCATCGACTTGCAACGGCGGCGGAAACGCTCGGTCAATCAGAGCCGATTGCGCAGCTCATTCACGACGCGTTCATCATCGGCTTCCCATCTCCGACGATTCGGGCGCTTCTCACAAGCAACGTGGAGGACGAGACGTATTTGGAGCAAGTGCGGCAAGAGGTCAAACGACAGCAGGTGATGCCCGTATTTAAGATGGTGGACACCTGCGCCGGCGAATTTGAATCTCGGACCCCTTACTATTACGGCACCTTTGAGCAAGAGGACGACGCCGTGAGTCCGTCCCTGGTATGAGCCTAACGGTGATGCGCCAGCAATGGCGGCATCTGGCGTTTGTGCATTACGAAGTCGATCCGGCGCGGATTCAAGCCACGTTGCCGGATGGCTTCCGTGTCCACACTTTTCAGAATCGGGCCTTCCTCGGGCTAGTGCCGTTCCGAATGATGAACGTACGCCCCATCGGGCTACCGGCGGTGCCGAAGCTGAGCCATTTTCTCGAAACGAACGTTCGAACCTATGTCATCGCCCCGAACGGACAGACCGGGGTTTGGTTTTATAGCCTGGATGCCGAGAGCCCGACGGCTTGCCGGATCGCTCGGGCGACTTTTGGTCTGCCGTATTTTCCGGCGAAGATGAGCTTGGCTCGGCGGGGAAGCGAGTTTGAGTACCGATGCACCCGAGGTGCGATTGAATCGAAAGTCGTGGTCACGACAACGCCGGAGCTTCGAGTCGCTTCGCCCGAGTCGCTAGACGCTTTCTTACTGGAGCGGTACCGGCTCTTCAGCCTTCGGAAAGGAATGGTGCTCACCGGCTTGGTGCGGCATGAGCCGTACACTTTCTGTGAACTTGAGGCGGTGAGCGTTGACGAACAGCTGGTTGCTGCGGCAGGGTTTGAATGTATCACCAGCGGAGTGCCAGCTCATGCGGCTTGGTCCCCCGGGGTGGATGTCCAAATTGATGCGCCGACCAGACTTTCGGCCTAATCGTCGGACAAAATGAGCCATGCGCCTTCTCGCGGCTCTTATTTGTTGTGCAACAACAACCTTGGCTTTTGCCGACCGGCCGATCACGATCACGGTTCTTCACAACAACGACCTACATAGCCATCTGGAACCGGTGAACATCAGCCGGAAGCCATACGGCGGGTACGCGAGAATGGCGACGCTGGTGAAGAAGTACCGGGCCAGCGACCCTAACCCGATCTTCTTGAACGCCGGGGACATCTTCCAGGGCACGTTGTTCTTTAACGTTTATGAAGGCATGGCGGACCTTGCCGCGCTGAACGTGATTCGGCCCGATGCGGTGGCGCTTGGGAACCACGAGTTCGACCGTGGCGTGCCGCCGATTGCGCGATTCTCGAAGAACGCAGCTTTTCCGGTCCTTTCGGCAAACCTTGATTTTTCGAAAGAGCCGAGTTTGAAGGACGTCGTGAAGCCTTCCACCGTGCTGAAAGTCGGCGGGGAAGAAGTCGGAATCGTTGGTGCGGTGACGGAGGACCTCAAGGCCATCAGTTCACCAGGCGACACCGTGACTTTGAAGCCGATTGTGGCGAGCGTTCAGGCCGAAATTGACGACTTGGTGAAGCGCGGAGTGAACAAGATTGTCCTGCTGACGCACATTGGGTATGCCGAAGACATCGCGCTGGTGAAGAAGCTGCGCCACGTGGATTTGGTCGTCGGGGGGCACTCTCACTCGCTGGTCGGTGACGCGACCGCGCCGGGCTTCCCGGCATCACGGGGCGAGTATCCGACGGCGGTTAAGGACTCTACTGGCCGAACGGTATATGTCTTCCAAGCCTGGGAGTGGGGCAAGTTGCTGGGCCGATTTAAGGCAGATTTTGACGACAAGGGCGAGGTTGTCCGGGTTTATGAAGCCAAGCCGATTGTCGTTGACGAAACGGTCGAGGAAGACCTCGCGGTGAAGTCGGTAGTGGATGCGCTGAAGCGACCGATTGCCGACCTCGGCAACCAACCGGTGGGCGAAACTAAGGACGAGATTTCCAAAGAGCCGAACGCGACGGGCGAAAGCCTGATGGGCAACTTGATTGCGGACTCGATGCTGGAAGCGGCCAAGAAGCAAGGCGCGGTGGCCGCGTTTACGAACGCCGGCGGCGTGCGAGCAAGCATCGACGGCGGGACGATCACCTACGGCGAAGCCATCGGCGTTGTGCCGTTTAGCAACACGATTGTTCTGCTGGAGCTCACCGGGCAAGAGATTCTGGATAGCATCCAGTTCGGCATTGGCAAGGGCGGACGTCTGTTGCCGAGCCGAGGGACTTCATACAAGGTGGTTGCCGGCAAGGTGACCGAAGTCAAAATTGGCGGTGAGGCCCTGAGCATCTCGAAAAACTACACGGTGGCTCTGAACTCGTTCATCGCCAGCGGCGGCGACGGGCACGAGGTGCTGAAGAACGCGAAAGGCAAGCGCGTCGACACCGGGAACCTCGACATCGACGCGCTGATTGCCTTCCTAAAAGCGAACAACCCCCTGGCCATGAAGCCAGAGGGCCGAATCGTCGAGTCCCGTTAGAAGAGGCCTTCGATGCTCAGATACCGCTCGCCGGTGTCGTAGCAGAAGGTGAGCACGGTGGCACCGTCCGGGATTTCCGGGAGGTGCTTGGCCACTGCGGCCAGCGAGGCGCCGGAGGAAGTGCCGATGAACAGGCCCTCTTCCTTCGCCGCTCGCTGGGCGTAGGAGAAGGCGTCTTCTTCTGACACCTGAATGACGCCGTCCAGCAAGTCAACGTGCAGGTTGGACGGGATAAAGCCCGCGCCGATGCCTTGGAGCTTGTGCGGAGACGGCGCGCCGCCGGAAATGACCGGGGACTTTTCGGGCTCGACCGCGAAGACTTTCGTGTTGGGGAACTTCTCCTTCAGCACCTCTGCCACGCCAGTGATGTGGCCGCCGGTGCCGACGCCGGTGATGACGTAATCGACTCCCTCGGGGAAGTCGGCGAGGATTTCTTGGGCGGTGGTTTCTCGGTGAATCGCGATGTTGGCCGGGTTATCGAACTGCATCGGCATCCAGCTGTTCTCGGTGGCTTCGACCAGTTCGCGGGCTTTTTCGATGGCACCCTTCATGCCCTTTTCGCGTGGGGTGAGCTCGAAGGTTGCGCCGTAGGCGGCCATGAGGCGGCGACGCTCTATGCTCATGGATTCGGGCATGACGAGCACGAGGGGGTAGCCCTTGACGGCGGCGACCATGGCAAGGCCGATGCCGGTGTTTCCGGAGGTTGGCTCGATAATCGTTCCGCCTGGCTTCAGGTCGCCCGACTTTTCGGCGGCTTCGATCATGCTGAGGGCGATTCGGTCCTTGATACTGCCGCCTGGGTTGGCGCGTTCGAGTTTGATGTAGACGTTGACGCGAGGATCGAAGAGCCGGTTGATCCGAACGTGGGGCGTGCCGCCGATGGTTTCTAAAACTGAGTTTGCTTTCATTGCTGTATGGTTGCGCCGATAACGGCGAAAGTGAGGATTCTCAAATGAAATACTCCAAATCCCCGTCTTCGATTGACCGTCTTGGGCGAAATTCGGCATCTCGGCCTACGATGTTGAACGGCGGGACCGATTTTGTCACCCAAGC
>Ga0164294_10005182_pt1 | contig 11202 bp, 14 predicted proteins | sample GEODES005metaG_FD_111479 | JGI IMG/M metagenome (GOLD analysis project Ga0164294, IMG submission 111479) | Oligotrophic lake water microbial communities from Sparkling Lake, Wisconsin, USA - GEODES005 metaG | ecosystem: Environmental > Aquatic > Freshwater > Lake | place: USA: Sparkling Lake...
ATGATGGGGGCACGCCTGTAGCCCTGCCCCCGTGCTTCGTCTGGAACGTGTTTCAAAGATTTACCCCACCGGCGAGGTGCTCAAGGACGTCACCTGGGAAGTCAAGGGCGGCGATCGCATTGGTTTGGTGGGGGTGAATGGGGCGGGTAAATCGACCCAGATGCGGATCATTGCTGGGCTGGAGGAACCCACCAGCGGCCTGGTGGTCAAGCAGGGGGAGCCGCGCATTGCCTACCTGCAGCAGGAATTCGATGTGGACCTGGCCCGCAGCGTCCGCCAGGAACTGTTCCAGGCCTTTGGCGAAGCCGCCCAGGTGCTCAATCGCCAGCGCCAGGTGGAGGACGAGATGGGGAGCGAGCAAGCCGCCAGCGACCCGGACCACCTCGATGGGCTCATCCACGAACTGGGCCGGCTCCATAGCCGCTTCGAGGCCCTGCATGGCTACGAGCTCGATGCCCGCATCGATAAACTGCTGCCCACGATCGGCTTCACCCCCGAAGGGGCCGAGCAGCCGGTGGGCGACTATTCGGGCGGCTGGCAGATGCGCATTGCCCTCGGCAAAATCCTGCTGCAGGACCCCGACCTTCTGCTACTCGACGAGCCCACCAACCACCTGGATGTGGAAACAATTCAGTGGCTGGAGGGCTATCTGATCGAGCAAACCGTGCCCCTGGTGGTGATCAGCCACGACCGGGCCTTCCTCGATCGGGTCTGCAACCAAATCGTTGAAACCGAGCGGGGCATCTCGCGCAGCTACCTGGGCAACTACAGCCAACACCTCGAGCAGAAGGCCTTCGAGCGCGAAGCCAGCCAGGCCGCCTTTGAGCGCCAGCAGAAGGAGCTCTCCACCCAGCAGGCCTACATCGATCGTTTCCGGGCCAGCGCCACCCGCAGCACCCAGGCCAAGAGCCGCGAAAAACTGCTCGACAAGGTGGAGCGCATCGAAGCGCCCATCGATTCCCTTGGCGGTCCCCGCTTTAGTTTTCCGCCGGCGCCCCGCTCCGGCCGCCAGGTGGCCCAGCTCGACAACCTCACCCACAGCTACGGCGATCGCATCCTGTTTTTGGGCGCCGAACTGGAAATCGAGCGGGGCGATCGCATCGCCTTTGTGGGCCCCAATGGGGCCGGGAAATCCACCTTGCTGCGGCTGGTAATGGGCATGGAGGAGCCGCTCGAGGGCAGCGCCAGCCTGGGGGAACACAATGTAATTGCCGGCTATTTCGAACAAAACCAGGCCGAGGCCCTCGATCTCAGCAAAACCGTGATCGACACGCTCTTTGAGGCGGTGCCCGATTGGACCCAGACCCAGGTGCGCTCCCTACTGGGCAGTTTCTGCTTTAGCAACGACGCTGTTTTCAAGCAGGTGGGTCAACTCAGTGGCGGCGAAAAAGCGCGCCTGGCCCTGGCCTTGATGCTGCTGACCCCCTGCAATTTGCTGGTGCTCGATGAGCCCACCAACCACCTTGATATTCCCGCCAAGCAGATGTTGGAGGATGCCATCATGGAGTACGAGGGGGCCGTACTTGTGGTCTCCCACGACCGCTACTTCATCTCCAGAGTGGCCAATCGCATTGTCGAATTGCGCGACGGCGAACTGGTGCTGTATCGGGGCGACTACGCCTACTACCAACAGAAGAAAGAGGAAGAGCGCCTCGCCGCTGAAGAGCTCCGCCTGCAACGGGAGCTCGATGCCAAACGCCGCGCCAATAAGGAGAAGCAAAAAGCCAAGGAAGCGTCCGGCAAGCTGGCCGCGGCCGGCAAGGGCTAAAGCGCTTCAAGACATCGGCGCCCAACCGGACGGCTTTCTGCCCGCCGGCCCCAACTGGGGCGCCCTGGGCCGAGGCCAATCCGCCGTGGCAACCCAAGCGAATCCGCCTAGCCAGGGGGCCGAACCGAATCCGAAGCCAGCGGCAAGACCAAGGCCGGACGACGGCTAGCCCAGCCGTTCCCCCAAAAAAGGAGCCCCAAGGCCAGCCCAAGCCCTTTATCAAACTTCATGCCCCCCTAGGCATGAAGACCCATTTCACTGGACTCGCTCCGATTGTGTGCATAACCTGACCGTATCCATCGCGACAGTCTGGCCATGGGTTCCCTTTCGAGCACCGCCGCCTTCCTTTCCCAGGCCTCGCTTAACCCAGGCCCCTACAAGACCAGCCAGGACCAGGGACCGGCCTGGGGCGCCAACGCCGACGACCATGTCGACACCTACTTCGAATGCATCACCGCCTGCTCCCTTGACGACGGCGAGTGCGTCACCCGCTGCGTCGAAACCCTGCGGGAGAGCAGCTGAGCAGCCCCGCAACGCCTAGCCCTGGGGCCGATCGCGGCCCCGCCGCCCAGCAGGCAGCGCCCAGTGAGCCCAACCCCAGCCCCCACCCAGGCCCGGCGAGCACCGGACTACGTGCCGAGACCCTGACGGGGGATCGGTAGGTCTGTGGCGATCGATACGCGTGCAGGCGAAACATTTCGTAGTGTTCAGGCGGACCCCACTGTCCCCTTGCGTAGGCCGCCATGTCCGAACCGCTCGCCCTCACCCTTGGCCAGCAATTCGAGCTGGAACGCATGACCCGGGTGATCGACTCCACCGCCGACCTGCAAACCCTCCAGGGCCTTGCCAAACAACTGCTGGAGGCGTGGCACAGCCAAAAGGCAGCCACCCAGTGGGTCATGCGCCAACAGCTCAGCAGCCCGCCCCGGATTGGTCTCGACCCCAGTGCCCTGCTGGCAAGCTTCGAGCCCCCCGGCCCTTCCGATTTCGGCAACCAGCAGGCCTGATGGTTCCGCTGCTGACTCTTGGTTGCGGACTGCTTAGGGGCTGACTGCCGAGCAGCTGACGGATTAGCGACTGACTCATTAGCAGCTGCCTCCTTAGCAGCGAACTGATTAGCCGTTGGCAGTTAGGCCCCCTTGCCGAACCCAAGTCCGGCCAGTCCAGACCAAGGCCCACTGGGGCCTCCAGGGAGTCCGTCCCCAAAGGCCCCACCACCAAGGTTTCCCCCAGCACACCGCAAGTCCATTCAGCCCGCTGATCGGTCCCCCGCCTTGGGCCAGCCAGGGGCTGGCAAACCCCGTCCCAGCAGCCCCTATCGGGCAGCCCCACCCTTCCCATCCCTGACACCATGAACGCCCATCCCTACCTGCTTGCCTTCCTGGCCTTCGGTGCCGCCTGCAGCAGCCTCTGGGCCTGGAAGATCGCCCAGCGGCGCCCTGCCGGTCCATGATGGGTCCAGCTGAATGGACTGGGATCCCTGCGTCGCCGTTGCCGATGACTGACCTGATCACCCACCTGTTTCCCCTGGTCTATGGCGGATTTTTCCTGCTGTTGCTCTGGCAGGCCTTCCGCGTCATGGCCCGGGGGTTCAGTGCGGTGCCCCGGCCGAGCGATCCCCTGCCCAACCAACGCACCGATCGCACCGGGCGGTTGACGATCCATCCGGAACTGCTCGATGCCGAGGGCCAGCTGATCCGTGATGACCTGCTCACTGTGCGCTTCAGCGCCGACCAGGACCCGCCCTTGAGCCCCAGCGACGCCCAGCCTTGAGCCCCTAGGGACACGCAATAGGAGAATCCCTGGAGCACGCCAACTGGTACAACCGTTGGAGTGGACGTGATTAGGCGGAGGCCTCTTTCGGTGGACCAGAGAACCCGCATCGTGGCAGCAGTGCTTAGCAGCCTGAAGCTGCCCCCCCGCTTCCGCCTGCGCATGGTCAAGGAAGACCCGATGCGCCTGGAGCTGAGCATCACGCCGGCCTACGGCAAGGATCCGATCCTGGTGGGCCTGGTGGAATCCCAGGATCTCGTCGCCCGCCGGGACCGGGAGGGCCGCATCCCGCGCGACCTCCAGGGCACCTGGGACTGGACCGTTCGCCACGGCAAGGTGACCACGGGAGGCTGGAACCCCTACCTCAAGGAAGCCCTGCAAACGATGTTTGAAACCGGGTTGCCCGCCATCGTCTACGAAGAAACCACGGGCGAGGCCTACCACCCGGTCGATGGCATCCGCCACGTCCGCTAGGCCGATCCGCCTGGGCGGATCCCGACCAAGCCCCTTGGCTGGTGGCTACCTGGCTAGATCCTGGGCTGGATCCTCGGATGCCTCCTTGGCGGGGTCCCTGATGGAGTCGGGGACTGGGCCAGGGTCTGGCCCAGCGTCAGGCCCATCCGCCCTGGCTGGGGCCAGCCCAGTTCCCTGCTGGCCGAACGCCCGTTGCTGATGGCCGACCTGCCGATTGAGTCCTGCCTGGACGCGATTGTGGCGGCGTTGCCCCCGGGCGGAACCCTGCTGTTGCAGGCTCCGCCTGGCGCCGGCAAAACCACCCGGGTGCCATTGGCCCTGCTGGAGGCCTGGGGCGGCCATGCCGGCACAATCTTGATGCTGGAACCACGGCGCCTGGCGGCCAAGGCCGCCGCCGAGCGGCTGGCCGCCAGCCTGGCCGAACCGGTGGGTGGCCAGGTGGGCTATCGGGTCCGCTTTGAACAGCGCTGCTCGGCCGCCACCCGCATCGAGGTGGTGACCGATGGCCTCTTCCTGCGCCGCCTGCAGGCCGATCCCGCCCTCGAGGGCGTGGCCTGCGTGATCTTTGATGAATTCCACGAGCGCCGCAGCGAAGCCGATTTGGCCCTGGCCCTGGTGCGGGAAGCGCGCACGGTGCTGGCGCCCGACCTGCGCCTGCTGGTGATGTCCGCCACCTTGAACCTGGCCCCCCTCGCAAGCCAATGGCCCGAGGCCCGGCAGCTCACCAGCGAGGGGCGCAGCTTTGCCGTCGCCGTGAGCCACCAGGCGCCCCGGCCCCTGGAGCCCCTGGCCAGCCAGGTGGTGCGGGCCCTGGAGCAGCACTGGCTCGATCAGCGCCAGGCCCAGGAAACGGTGCTGGTATTTCTGCCGGGCCAACGGGAGATCCAGCAGTGCCTGCGGGCCCTGGAGGCCCGGGACTGGGCCCAGGACCTGGAGCTCTGCCCCCTGCACGGCAACCTGCCCCTGGTGGACCAAGGCCAGGCCCTGGCTAGGGCGCGCCGGCAGGCCGGCAAGGTGGTGCTCGCCAGTGGCATTGCCGAAAGCTCCCTCACCCTGCAGGGGGTGACCCTGGTGATCGACAGCGGCCTGAGTCGCCGCAACCGCTTCGATCCACGCACGGGCATGGATGCCCTGGTCACCGGACCCGCCAGCCAGGCCAGCGCCGAGCAACGCCGGGGCCGGGCCGGACGCCTGGGGCCCGGCCGCTGCATCCGCCTCTGGTCCGCCGCCGACCAGCAGGGCCGGCCCGCCTTTGATCCGCCCGAACTGCTGGAGGTCGATCCGGCGCCGCTGGTGTTGCAACTGGCCCAATGGGGTGCGGGCCTGGGCGAAGCCCTGCCCTGGCTGGATCCGCCCCCCCGGGCCAACCTGCAGGAAGGCCAGGCCCTGCTGCAAACCCTGGGGGCCGTCGATGGGGCCGGGGCGCTCACGGGCCACGGCCGCCAGCTGGCGGGCCTGGGGGTGCACCCACGCCTGGGCCAGCTGCTACTGCGCTCGAGGGCCCTCGGCGTTGCCGACCTCGGCTGTGCCCTGGCGACCCTGCTCAGTGAACGGGATCCCCTCAACCCCCAAAGCGACGGCAGCGACCTGGGCCGCCGGCTCGATTGGCTGCGCCAGGGGGGCCGGGATCCCCAACGCCAACGGCTGCTGCAATTACAACGGCAATTGGGGGCCCAGCTGCAGGCCCTTGGACCGATCGAGCCCCCGGAGCCACCAAGCGCGTCCCCAGGCCAAGGCAGCCCCAAGGGCTTGCAATCGAAGCCCCTAGAGGCAGCCCAGGCTCCGAAAACCGCCCCCTTGGGCCCCGATGCCCTCGCCGGCGAGCTAGTGGCCCATGCCTATCCCGACTGGGTGGCCCTGCTGCGTCCAGCCAGCAAGGAGCGCTACCTCACCCGGGGGGGCCGGGGCGCCCAACTCCACCCCAGCGATCCGCTCAATGGCTGCGAGGTGTTGGCCATCGCCCGCACCGACGGGGCCGGACGGGACTGCCGCATCCACCTGGCCATGCCCCTGGCACGGGCAAGCCTGGACGCCTGGGCGGCCCAAACGGGGGTGATGGAGGAACTCGTGCGCTGGGATCCCCAGGGCCAACGGGTCCGCGCCGAACGGCAACGGCGCCTGGGGGCCCTGGTGCTGCAGTGCAGTCCCTGGAGCGACCCACCCTGCGAGCTGGTCAAGCGGGCCCTGCTGGAGGGATTGGTTCAGGACAACCCGGCGGGCGGCTCCGGCCCCCAGGGGTTGCAGTTGCTGCCCTGGACCCCAACCAGTCGCAGCCTGCAGCAACGGCTCGTCCTGGCCCACCAGCACCTGGGCGATCCGTGGCCGGACCGCAGCGACGGCGTCCTGCTGGAGAGCCTCGAGAGTTGGCTGGGCGACCAACTGGAGGGGATCAGCTCGGCGGCGGAGCTGCAACGCCTCAACCTGGTCGAAGCCCTTTGGAGCGGCCTGAGCTGGGACTGCAGGCGCCAGCTTGACCAACTGCTCCCCGAGAGTGTGGAGATCCCCTCGGGCCGGCTAGCGCGGCTGGACTACGGCTCCGGGGTGCCGGTGCTGGCGGTGAAGCTGCAGGAGCTGTTTGGCTGCAACGACGGGCCCACGGTTCTTAGCGGGCACCTCCGCGTCAGTTTGCAGCTGCTTTCCCCCGCCGGTCGGCCCGCCGCCATCACCAGCGACCTGGCCAGCTTCTGGCGCTCGGGCTACCGGCAGGTGCGCGCCGACCTGCGCGGCCGCTACCCGCGCCACCCCTGGCCGGAGGACCCGAGCACGGCCCAGGCCACCGCCCTGACCAAGCGCCGCCTGGCCCAGGCCCAGGAGTAATCGCCCCAGCCAGGGGATTCGGGAAACCGCCTGAAAGTCGCCGGCCAGGGCTGTCAAACAACCTAAATAATTCCTTACAATGGTTTAGTTGCCCAATCCTTCACACCATGGCTGACTCGACCTCCCGTTTTGGCTTTGTGGTCTTTGCTGAAACCTGGAACGGCCGCTTGGCCATGCTCGGCTTCGTGATCGGCCTCGGCACCGAACTGCTCACCGGCCAGGGCATCCTCAGCCAGATCGGCCTCGGCTGATCGCCGGCCAGGCCCCAGCGGGCCGCCCAAGACTTGATCACCAGCGCCCCCCAACGGGGCGCTTTTTTCGTGGACATCAATCCAGCTGGGCACTCCCATCGGCCGCCAGACGTTCGCCAAGGCGTTGCAACCAAGCCGCCGCACCAGACCCCCCAAGACCGGCATCGGCGAGACTGCCATCGCCACCGAGTCCAGGACCTGCCTTGGCCCGTCCCTTCGCCAAGAACCGCCGTGACGGCGCCCGTCAGATCAGCATCGCCGTGGTGGTCAGCGCCATCGGCCTGCTTGGCATCCACCATCCCCTCGGCCAGCTGGTGGTGGTCGTGGCCAGTTCCGTGGCGATCTACTGGGGCTTGGGCTACCGAAACCTGGACCAGTGACGCCCATGGCTGAGGCCAACGGCCTGCCCCGCTACAGCGTCGCCCAACTGAACCAGGCGATCGGCAGCCTGCTGGAGCGGGGCTTTGCCCCAAGATTCCTGATCGACGCCACGATTTCCAGGCCCCAACTCAAGAAAGGCCACCTCTGGCTCACCCTGGTGGATGGGGAAGCGACCATTTCGGCCGTGATCTGGGCCTCCCAGTTGGCCAAACTCAGCCACCAGCCCGCCGAAGGCGATGGCGTGGTGGTGGTGGGCAAGCTCAATTTTTGGGCGGCCCGGGCCACCCTGTCGGTGCAGGTGCTGGACCTGCGCCCCAGCCTCAGCACCGTGCTGCGCCAGTTCGAGCGGGTGCGACAGGTCCTTGAGCCTGAGGGGCTCTTGTCAGCGGAGCGCAAACGCAGCCTGCCGCCCTTTCCGGCGGCGATCGCCCTGCTCACCAGCGTGCCCAGCTCCGCCCTGGCCGACATGTTGCGCACGGCGGCCGAACGCTGGCCCAGCACCCGGCTGTACCAGGTGGCCATCCCGGTGCAAGGCCCGGTGGAAGCGGAGATCTGCCGGCTCCTGGCCGAGGTCATCGCGCGGGCCGGGGACCTCGGGATCGAAGCGATTGTGCTGGCCCGCGGCGGCGGTAGCCGCGAAGACCTGACCGTGTTTGATGGCGAAGAGCTGGCCCGACTGGTCAGCGCCAGTCCCGTACCGATCGTCACCGGCCTCGGCCACGAGGACGACACCACCATTGCCGATCTGGTGGCCGATTACCGGGCTGCCACGCCCACCGCCGCCATCGTGGCCCTGCTCCCCGATCGCCAAACGGTGCTGCAACGGCTGAATCAAAGCCGGAGCCAACTGCGCCAGGCCCTCAGCTTCAGCTTGCAAGCCAAGCGTCACCAGCTCACCAGCCTCCAGGCCCAGCTCGAGCTGATCCGACCCAGCCGGCTGCTGGCCCACCAGCGCCAGGGACTCCAACAACGGCGCGAGCTGCTGGAAGCCCTCTCGCCCCAGCGCCTACTGCGGCGCGGCTTTGCCCTGGTGCGAGCACCGAACGGCCAGCTGCTGCGCTCGATCAAGCAGATTGGCAGTGGCGATTCCTTCCAGGTGGAGCTCGCCGATGGCCGCCTCCAAGCCCAGGTCACCGATGTCACCCCCGCGCAAAACCAGCAGACCGCCTGAAAGCGAGTCCAAAGGAGAGCCCCCTAATCAGGATCATCAAAAGGATGCCGATCTGGAGTGGCAAGCCGATGTGGCCCAACTCAGTTTCCAGGAGGCGCGAATCGCCATGGAACTGTCCCTCGGCCAATTGCAGGCGGCCGACCTAGAAGTGGAAACCATGGCAGGCCACTACCGCCGGGCCCTCACCTACCTGGAGCGCTGTGAGGCCGTGCTCGCCCAAGTGGAGCAGGAGGTGATCGAATGGGATCCAGACAGCGCAGCGGCCAGCCGCACAAAACCATGACCCTCCCCCTGGTGAACAAACCGAGCCCCTGGCTGGCTTGGCTCTATCTAGGCCTGGCCGGGGCCGGGGCGATCCTGCCCTGGTTGGCCAACCTCGACTTCATGCGCGCCAGCGCTGGCGCCTTTGACCTGGCCCTTTTCATTGCCCAGGCCAATTCCAATCCAGCCGCCCAATCCCTCTCCCGCGATCTGTTGATCGGCGCCACCGCCTTCACAATCTGGATGGTGGTGGAGGCAAAAAGGCTGCAGATCAAATACTTTTGGGTCGCCCTGCTGGCCAGCTTTGGCATTGCCTTTGCCTGCGGAGCACCCCTCTTTCTATTTTTGAGGGAACGGCGCCTACAGGAGCTCACGAAGGGCCAAGCAGAACCACAAAAACAGCTTTAAGCCCAGTCTTCAATGGAGTTTTAAAGGGCAAAATCCCTTGATTAAATCAAAAATCAAGCCTGCCCAAACCAACCGGCGCGCCCATAGCTTTGCAGCAAGCATTGCCTGCTTCCTGGCCTAACAAAGGCGCAAAGGCCCCCCTTAGCGTTTTCCCCCTTCATCCACCGCTCGGGCAACAACGTCGATCGTCACGTCACTGGCATCCACCCCAGGGTGCGCCCCAGCGCCAGCCGATCCAGAGGTCCCGGGGTCCTGGCGGGCCTGGAGGGGGGCGCCACAGGCTGGGCATTGGCTTTGGCCGAGGCTGCTGGTGCCGCAGGCGCTGCAGGTGATCAGGTTGCGCCGCAGCCACCACCAACCGATCACGCCGCCGCCAGCCAACAGCAGGGGCAGCACCACCACCAACAGGGTGATCCCCTCCAGCACATCGACAAACAGGCGACCCAGTAGACCAGGCGCCAGCAAGAGCAAGCCAGCCAGGGCAATCCAAAGCCAGGGGACCGGACGGGACATCAGCTGGCAATGGGACAGGATGAAACCCATCCTCTCCCCCGGGCGGATCAGGGCAGACCGGGGCTGGGTGTGGATCGCCCCCCAGGCAAGGGCTCCGCTAGCGCAAGCGCGTTAACGGGTAGCTGCGGACGGGAGAGAACCACCGACAGGGCCAAGCCGTAATAGAAAATCAGGGCCACCAACCACACCCACAGGGTCAGGAGCAGCACCCCGCCAATCACGCCATAGGCCTGGAAACGGGCGCCGAGGGGAATCAGGCTGTTGCCGAGGGCCAGGTTCAAGCTGGTTAAGGCGAGGCCGATCAACAGGGAACCTGGCACCAGCGGGGCCAGGGGCACCCGCCTCGATGGCAGAAGCCGCAACAGGGCCAGGGCCACGCAGGAACTGAACAGCAGCGACAGGCCCAGGTTGGCCACCATCGAAAAAGGCAGCAGCTGCTGCAAAGGAGCCGGTAAAAACGCGCCTATCAGAGCCTGCCAGGAGCCCCGGGCGAGGAGCCTCAAGCTTGTGGCCACTTGGCCGAACACCACGAACAGCCCCAGCAGGGCAACCAGGCCAAAGGCTTCGGCGCGCGAGCGCAGGAACCTCAGCACCAGCGCTTGCCAGGGCTGGGGTTGGGACTGGGAACGGAAGCCCCAGAGGCGATCGGCACCGCGGCGCAGGCTCAGGTATGCATTACTGGATGTCACTAACAGCGAAAGGACACCAATCAATCCAGCACCATTACCCTGACGATAGAGGCGCAGCAACGTATTACGAATCACGGGCAAGCCATTCTCAGGAAAAATCCTTGCAGCCCAATCAATGATGTTGTCGGTAATGTCATCATCGCGGCCAAGAATGCGGCTGGCCACCGCCAGGGCAATCAGCAGGATCGGGAAGAGGGACTGGAGGCTGTGGTAGGCAAAAGCAGCACTGAGATCGACACAATCCTTCTGATCCCAGAGGCGATAGGCGCGCCAGGACAAGCCCGCCCAGGCCTTAAACCGCTCGCTATTGCCAGGGGGGGAACTGCCCAATCGTGCCGAATTGAACTAGGAATTAGTCCAAAACCCTAACCTGATGCAGCCGGGTCCTGCCAGAGCGCATGCCAGCTCTTCGACCAGCGCCCCAGGGCACCCTTGATCAGGGAGCCCGAAGACAGGGCGGATAGAGCCAGGGGGCGAGTTACTAACGACTCAAAAAAATCCCCAACAAAAAAGCCACCCTTGCGGGTGGCTTTTCGTCGCCTGCTGATCGCTTCAGATCAACGCAGCGTAGAGCAAAAGTTTTACCTGGCATCGAGCTATTTTTGCAGGGGGCTACCCCCCAACTATCGTCGCCGCTGCTGCGTTTCACAACCGAGTTCGAGATGGATCGGTGTGGTTCCACAGCGCCATGGACAC
>Ga0164294_10005183_pt1 | contig 11200 bp, 11 predicted proteins | sample GEODES005metaG_FD_111479 | JGI IMG/M metagenome (GOLD analysis project Ga0164294, IMG submission 111479) | Oligotrophic lake water microbial communities from Sparkling Lake, Wisconsin, USA - GEODES005 metaG | ecosystem: Environmental > Aquatic > Freshwater > Lake | place: USA: Sparkling Lake...
CGGTCGAGTCCCTGCTTGGCGCGAAAAAAGTGGTCATCCACATGTATAACAGCACCTCGCCAGCTCAGCGGAAGTATGTGTTTGGAAAGACGAAGGAAGAGATTGTCAAAATCGCTGTCAAAGGCGCCCAGATGATTAAAGACCGTCTGCATCGTCTGGAAGCAACGGGCACCCAGGTAACTTTGCAGTATTCACCAGAGAGTTTCAGCGCCACGGAGGTGGAATTTGCCAAAGAGATCAGCGAAGCCGTCATGGATGTCTGGCAGCCAACGCCTGAGCGCAAGATGATCTTAAATCTCCCGGATACGGTCGAGGTCGCCATGCCAAACGTCTATGCAGATCAGATCGAGTGGATCTGCACGCACATCAAAAATCGCGAGAGCCTCATCATCAGTCTGCACACGCACAATGATCGTGGCACTGGCACGGCGGCAACCGAGTTGGGTTTGTTAGCCGGGGCAGATCGCGTGGAAGGCACTCTATTCGGCAATGGCGAGCGCACGGGCAATCTGGACATTGTCCAAGTCGCCATGAATCTCTACATGCACGGCATCTCACCAGGCCTGGATTTCAGTGACATGAGTGGCCTGATCCATATGTACGAGCGCACCACTGGCATGACGGTAGCCCCACGTCATCCCTACAGTGGTGAGTTGGTTTTCACCGCCTTCAGTGGCAGCCATCAGGACGCGATCAAGAAAGGTCTCGCGGGCTATGAGGAACACAAGACTGTCTGGGATGTGCCTTACCTCACCATTGATCCAAATGATATCGGCCGTGAATACCGTGAGGTGATTCGCGTGAATAGTCAGAGCGGCAAAGGCGGCGTGGCTTATTTATTGGAAAGCGAGTTCGGCATTGAACTGCCTAAAGACATGCAGCGCGAGTTTGGTCCAATTGCCAATGACCTCGTGGATAAGCTGGGGCGTGAAGTCACTGCGACGGAATTGAAGGGCATGTTCTGGGCGGAATACATCCAAGTGGAACAGCCCTACGCTTTATACCACTTCTATGCCGATGGCGTGGATGGCGTCTTCACCTGTCGTTGCAGCCTCATGGTCAATGACCGCGAGCGTGGCGTCCTCGGCACGGGCAACGGTCCCATCGCTGCTTTTGTCAATGCACTCGTCACAGATGCTGGAGCGCCTAGTTTTGAAATCGTCACCTACCGTGAGCAGAGCCTTAGTTCAGGGAGTGAGGCTAGCGCGCTAGCTTACATTCAAATCAAAACCGCTGCCGGAAATCTGGTCTGGGGTGCTGGAGTCGATACCAACATTGAACTCGCTTCGATCAAAGCCGTGGTCAGTGCGGTGAATCGTGCGGGTTGATTCAATTACGGATCGGTCAGCTCAATGCTGAATCGATCCTCCACTCGGCCTTTGAATTTCCAGGAGCCTTCGATTTTGATGGCATCGTCTATTTCAAAGATGATTTCGGTTCCATCCGCGGCGGCGAGATGCAGTTCCACGTCGTCATAGGCGGGTTCGGCTTCAGTCGCTTCCGAGTCGGTGTCGAGTTCTAATTCAGTGAGCTTTAACTGAGCTGGGTCGCCAGCGATTTTGGTAGCAAGAGCTCGTATTTGGCCGATGCGGTGCAGGGTATACGCCATGTCTTTTTCACGGCGTTTACGCTCTTTGTCGGCTTCTTTCTCCGCATTGATTTCTTTGTTGCTGAGGGCTGCTTTGGCTTGCTCTTCAGCCACTTTGCTCTTCGCCAAAGTCTCAGGTGCATGCCAGCAGGCGGAGATGGCCGCGTTGTCTTGAGCTTGGATGGCGGTCAGCAATGATTCTGCTAAAGCCTGCAATTCTGGTGGCACCGGTGTTTTGGCTTCCTCGCCCTTAAGGGTGGTGAAGAAGCATGCAGCTAGACTGAGAAGCAGAGTTGTTTTCATGGATGGAGTGAAATTAGGTTAACGTGACAAAGATCAAGCAAAAGTTTGGACACGAGGAACCGTGAACATCCCATTCATTTTCCATGAACTCATCAACAGGCCAGGCGAAGGGCCGTGATCCTTGGAAAGCACGATTGATAGTGCGATACGGACGTGCGTCCTCAAAAAGTATTGTGAATGACCACCTCATCATAGGCCAATTGACCAGGCTTTGGCCAAGCTGGCTGAGTGCCTTTACCCACGGCGATCATGAAGGAAATGACGTGATCGTCTGGTAGTTTGATGATCTTGGCCACCGCGTCGAAATCGAAACCGTCCATGGGACAGGAGTCATACCCCATGGCTTTAGCCGCGAGCATGAGGGTCATGCCAGCAAGGCCGCAAGACCGCATGCATTCATCCCGCTGCACTTGCTCTTTGCCTTCATAGTAAGGGCCGATGGCGGGTACGAGGAAGTCCTGAACTGGCTGAGGGGCATTCTTCCAGTAACGGACAGGCTCTTTTTTCCAGGCATCTTTGTCTGCGCACAAAACGATGAGTAGGGAGGCATCCGTAACTTGAGCCTGATCCCAAGCGTTGGCGCGGATTTGCTTTCTAATCTCTTGATCAGTAACCGTGACGAAACGCCAGTGCTGGATATTAAAGGCAGTGGGTGCCTGCATGGCAGCTTCGAGTAGCTGGCGGATCTCGGCATCGGTCATTTGATGAGCAGGATCATAATGCTTGATAGCGCGGCGGGATTGGATGGTTTCGAGGGTGGTCATGAGATGGGGTGGGTGAATGAAATCACCATTCTACGCTGGCCAAGTGATCTTTGGTGAATTTGTGATGTACTTTTCGTTCGCAGATGGCCGATGCACCGCTATTCTCGACACTCTTATGCTCCAAGCTGGAATCGTCGGCCTCCCAAACGTAGGCAAATCTACTCTCTTCAATGCTGTCACTCGCACCCGCAAAGCGGAGGCAGCCAATTATCCTTTTTGCACCATCGAGCCGAATCAAGGTGTCGTGGTCGTTCCTGATGAGCGGTTGGCCGTTCTCTCGAAGCTCAGTGGCTCCCAAAAACTGGTGCCTGCGGCCATCGAGTTTGTGGACATTGCCGGTCTCGTCAAAGGTGCCAGTCGTGGTGAAGGTTTGGGCAATAAATTCCTGAGTCACATCCGTGAGGTGGACGCTATCGTGCATGTGGTGCGCTGTTTTGAAAATGGTGACATCACTCATGTCGATGGAACCGTGGACCCAATCCGCGACATCGAAGTGATCAATACCGAGCTCATTCTTGCCGACATGGACAGTGTGACGAAGCGCAAGTCACGCACGGAAAAGGATGCTAAGCGTGGGATCAAAGAAGCCCAGGCTGAACACGCTTTGTGCGAAAAGCTGCTGCCGCATCTGGATGACATGAAGCCAGCCGTGACGCTGGATCTCAATGATGATGAAAGGAAGCTTTTGAAGAGCTTCTTCCTGCTCAGTGGCAAGCCGTGTATTTACGCCTGCAATGTCGGTGAAGATGAACTGGCCACCGCCTCTAAGAATCCAGACAACCATCCGCATGTCTCAAAAGTCCGTGATTATGTGAAGCATGCCCATGCTGCCAGCGCCTGCGTGGTCAGTGCCGCCATCGAGAGTGAACTGAGTGAGTTGCCTGAAGAAGATGCCAAGGCCTACCTCGCCGATCTCGGTGTCGATGACAGCGGTGTGAATCTTTTGATCAAGAGTGTGTATGCATTGCTCGGACTGCAAACTTATCTGACCACGGGTGAAAAGGAAACTCGCGCTTGGACGATCACGAAGGGCATGAAAGCCCCGCAGGCAGCTGGTGTGATCCATGGTGACTTTGAGCGTGGCTTCATTGCCGCTCAAATCGTCCACTTCGACGACCTGACCACGCTGGGATCTGAAGCCAAAGCTCGCGAGGCTGGGAAGCTGCGTATTGAAGGCAAAGAATACGTCATGCGCGACGGTGATGTCGTCGAGTGGCGCTTCAATGTTTGATGCCTTGATCACGGCATGAGTGGAACTGCGCCAATCGTCGGCGATCTGTTGTAGGAATCGGTGATCTAGCCACTGCCAAACGGCTCACCGTTGCAGCCCGGACAGAGCTTCGTTCCTATCTTGATTTCTTCATTGGGCTTACTTTTGGGTCTGGGGCTCCAGAGAAAGAGGAGATAGCTTTCATCCCATTCGATCGTTAATCAGAGCCATGCGTTCGTTTTTATTTATCGGATTAACCACATTGGGACTCTTTTCCCTAGTCTCTCACGGCATCGCTGAACTGGCAGGCTCCAAGCCTAATATTCTTTTTATTCTGACCGATGATCAGGGGTATGGCGACGTATCTGCCCATGGGAATCCGATTCTGAAAACTCCTCATCTGGACAAATTACGTGGGCAAAGTGTGCGTTTTACGGATTTCATGGTGAGTCCTACCTGTGCGCCGACTCGCAGCGCTCTGATGACAGGGCGTCATGAGTTTCGCAATGGCATCACCCACACCATTCTGGAGCGCGAACGGATGGACCCGAAGGCAATCACCATTGCGCAAGTCTTGCAAGACGTAGGCTACACGACTGGCATCTTTGGCAAATGGCATCTGGGGGACGAAACAGAGTATCGTCCGAACCGCCGTGGATTTGATGAACAATTCATTCATGGCGGCGGTGGAATCGGCCAGACCTACCCTGGCAGCTGTGGTGATGCACCGAATAACCAATACTTCAATCCCGCCATCCTACACAATGATCATTTTGTGAAGACAGAAGGCTACTGCACGGATGTTTTCTTTAACCAAGCCGCCAAGTGGATTGAATCCGTCAAGGGAACAGAACCCTTCTATTGCCACATCGCCACAAATGCTCCCCACGGTCCCTACATTGCCCGCCCTGAAGATCGCAAGCACTACGAGGGCCAAAACCTGGGTGAGGATACCGAAAACTTTTTCGGTATGTTGCATAACATTGACGAGAATCTCGGCAAACTCATGGCGAAGTTGGATGAATGGGGCATTGCTAAAAACACGCTCGTCGTCTTCATGAATGACAATGGTGGAACCGCAGGTGTGAAGGTCTTTAATGCTCAGATGCACGGAGCCAAAGGCACCCCATGGATCGGCGGCACGCGTGCGTCCTCCTTCTGGCGTTTGCCAGGAACTTTGGGGCCGGCTGATTGTGCTGCTCTGACGGCCCACGTGGATATTTTCCGCACTTGGGCTGCTTTTGCCGGGGCTGAGATCACCCCACAACTCGAGTCTCAAGTGGAAGGCCGCAGCTTGCTGCCGCTGTTGGAAAACCCGCAGGCTGAGTGGAAAGACCGCACTTTATTCACCCATACCGGCCGTTGGCCAAAAGGCACCGACTACAAGGCTGCAAAAACGACGAATGCCGCGGCCCGCACAAGCCGGTATCATCTCGTCAGTGAGGCCGCTAAAGGGAAAGCTTCCCCATTCTGGCAGCTTTTTGACGTGAAAGCTGATCCCTCTGAAAGCAAAGACATCTCGGCTGAGAAACCTGAAGTCGTCAAGGAAATGCTAGCCACTTACGATGCCTGGTGGGACTCACTTAAAGGCCAAGTCGATCTCAACGAAAAAGCCGTCGGGCCAAAGCTCAATCCCTTTGCCGAAGAGTATTGGCAGCAGTTCGGCGGCGGCCCGACAGAGGCAGACTATGCCCGCATGAATCCCGAGAAAGCCTTCAAGTTCGAGGGTCGAAAGGCTAAGAAATAAAGCAGTTCATTCACGCGCAATCCAACCGTAGCAGCGCCAGCACACTGGGGCTGTCTTTGATTCGACCATCCTTGGCCATCGCAATGGCTTCGCTCAAAGGTAAGCGCATGACATGGAGCTTTTCTGTTTCTTCAGGAGAAGCTGAGCCAAAGCTAAGTTGGCGGGCCACAAAGAGATCGCACACTTCATTGGTCGTGGAATTGGAGAGTTGCAGGCCGACCATCAAGGGCTCGATCACTTTGGCGTGAATGCCTGTTTCCTCTAGCAACTCACGTCGCGCGCACTCTGCTGGCTCTTCGCCAACAGGACAGCCACCTTCAGGAATCTCCCATTCGTAGCTGTCGTGACAGTAGCGCCATTGACCGACGAGCCAGGTGAAGCCTTCATCATCGATGGGCACAACACCAACAGCACGGTTTTGATACTCGACGACTCCATAAATCCCGGGTCCACCACTGGGATTCAGGACCTGATCTTCACGGACGCGAATCCATGGGTTTGAGTAGGCTTCACGGGTGCTAAGTGTTGTCCAAGGGTTGGTTTCGATGGTGGTTTCAGACATTCGCTTTACCCCTGCCGCATAAGTTAGGCGACATCAACTCAATGAAAACGTCGCAATCGGCACGATTCATGCGGAGTGGACTATTCAGACGATGTTCATCCCCTTCATCCAAGCCGACGATTCAGCCCGATTTGCGCCCACCTTTGAACCCTATTTGATCTCTTAGTATGTCTACCATTCATTTCATTGGCGGAGAAAAGGGCGGCGTCGGTAAATCGGTCGTCGCGCGAGTGGTAGCTCAATACTTGATTGATCATTCATTGCCGTTTCAGGGATTTGACACCGATCGCTCCCATGGCTCTCTCCTGCGTTTCTACAGTGATTTTGCCTCGCCAGTTGTCGTTGATCAGTATGACAGCATGGACGCGATTGTCGAATCCGCTCTTGAGAGCATGGACAAACGTGTGCTCGTGGATCTGGCGGCACAGACCCACGATTCTCTCGTGAAATGGATGGATGAATCAGGCGTCTTGGAGATGGCGGGGGATCAGGGCATCGATATCAATTATTGGCATGTCATGGACTCGGGTAAGGACTCAGTTGATCTGCTCAAAAAGCTTTTTGATCGTTTTGGTTCACGTTTGAATTACGTCATCGTGCTCAACCAGCTGCGTGGTGAAACCTTTGATATCTTTGACAAATCTGGCGAAAAAGAACGTGCCAACAGACTACACGCCAAAATCGTGAACCTGCGTAAATTACACGATGCCTCGATCATTAAGATCGATGCGTGCAGCAGCAGTTTCTGGGCCGCTAAAAACCGCACTGAGTCTGACGATTCTGGACTGAGTATGTTGGAGCGCCAGCGTGTGAAAGTTTGGCTCAGCCATGCTTATGAGCAGATGCACTCCGTTGGCGTCTGAGGACGAGTCAGTTAGGCAGCCTTTTAGAAGGGGCTTGAGCCTTAGCCGGAGCTACCTTTGCCTTTGTCATAAAGATTGCGTAGTGGACGAATGGCGTCGTCGTTGCGTTTCTTGTCCAACTCAATCACGCGCTGAGCTTGCTCAAGTGTGAGAGATTCAGGGCTACTCCGAAGTTCCACTTTTTTACCCAGCTGAATATGATCGCAAGTGCCCACAAGTTGACCGTTTTCAAGCACGTCATAGCGACCTGCTTCTAGTCCGACAACCGTCAGCGCTTCATTGCTTTTACGATGACCGGAAGGGGTTGGCTTCATCTCCAGCATCAAGGTCGCTGGAATGGATACTTTGCCCTATTTATCAGCCAAGACTGCGGTCATGCCAAGGTCCGGCATTCTGCCAAACCTGCGCGTAGACTTGCCCAGGGCTCTTGAGCTGAGACATCCTGCGGATCAGCTATGGCTGCCAGATCGTCAGGTAGTTTGGCTGGAGAAAGGATGGCCAGAAAGACCAGGGGTTCCATGTGTGGATTGTAGGTCGCGTGGATCGTGCCTGCGGGAATATGGGCCATTTCGCCGGCCTTCAGGATGCGTTTTTCAGTGCCGACCCACTGCTCGGCGCGACCGTAGACGACGTAGATAATCTCTTCCCGATGTGGATGAAAATGAAACGGGTGGCAGTGCATCGGGTCCATGTTGGCCCGCACGAGCAGCAGCTTTTCAGCCTCCACCAAATCGGGGCGGCAGAGCCATTCATTATTCGTCCACGGATTCGTCTCGCGGGCAGCGTCGTCGATCTGGATAAAGCGGGCAGGGGAGTTAGACATCATTCCACGCTAGCTGAAACTGCTCGTGGTGCAAACGTGCTCGACAAACTGCCCTGCACATCTGGCTATCTGCTTTGCAACTAGGCCTTTACTGCAATACTCAGTTTGTCCGGCGCTGATGGAGTCTGGAGAGTTTCTTGCACTATCGTTGCCGTTGTCGTTTCAGCACCGCTGATCGTTTGACTCGAATCACTCAGCATCACTCCGAGCAGTCCGGCAAAGCTGCTAGCCAGCACGCCTGAAAAGGGCTCAAATAATACGCCGTTGAGCGCCAGCAGGGGTGTCAGCAGGCAGGTGAGAAAACTCAGGGCTAAGAGGTAGAGATATTTTTGCCAAACGGCTGGCAATTCCAATCCCAACCAAGCGCTACTAAAAGCGGCCAAAGTGTAAAAACTGTATTGCAGCGGCAGCGAGATTTGAATGCCCTCGGCCGGCAGCACAAGGTAGCGAGATAGGCGCTCTGCGATCCACTGGGCCGCTTGGGGAAAGACGTCAAAGTGATACAAAGCCAACATTGGCAGGCAGATGAGAATGCCAATGAAGAGAACGGTAGAGGTGCGATTACGATCCATAAGTGTCTGAGATGAAAGGGGGTTCTGGCTGGCGATAGGAGCTGACCACGAGATGGCTGAGAAACTGATCCGGTTGTTCCACGCTTTCCTTGGTGAGGTCAAAAACCGTCTGTCCCGTGCTGCGGGAGACCAATTGCAGGCCAAACGGGAAGTCTTTAAACAATCGAGCACACAGCGTATCCACCGCACATCCTTCACGCTGAGCGCGCTCCTTTAGGGCTAGAGTGGCCTCCTCTTGAAAGACCAGCGTGAGGCCGTGAGCGGCGGCAAAGTGGGTGGCAAAATCATGGGCTTCACTTTGGCCTCTATTCACAGGCTGGCTTAGCGCTTGGACCCGGCAGCGTTCAAGGGCGCTAGCGGTATCTTTAACCAGATCACCGTCCACGATCAGCTTTGGCAGGCCTAGACTAGGCAGCTCGAATTTAAAATCCCGCAGCACCTTTTCCCAGGCTGTGACAAGGCCGCGTGCACCTGTTTTTTCCTCTGCCGCAGTGACTGCCACCGCGCGTAGGGCCTCGTCTTCAAAGGTAGCGCGCACGCCATAGGCATGAAACTCGCGCTCGTATTGGCGGATCAGGCTGCCTTCGCTATGCTTCATGATTTGGAACAAATCGTCCGCCGTCAATGCCTCGCAAAACACGCGAACTGGTAGCCGTCCGATGAACTCCGCTTCAAATCCGTAATCCATGAAATCCTTTGTCCGCGCCTGCCTAAGAAGCTCGTCGGAAGCAGGTTTCTCGGCCATCGCTACCCCAAATCCGATGGAAGCTTTGCTCTGGCGTTTTTCGATGATTTTTTCTAAGCCTGAGAAGGCACCGCTGACGATGAACAGAATGTTTCGTGTATTCACGACCTCACGACCCGTGCGTCCCTTTCGGGTATCAAACATCATCTGCATCTGACTGCGGATATCGTTCGGAGCATAGAGCGGGACTTCCGTTTCCTCCATGAGCTTGAGCAGTGCCGTCTGCACGCCGCGACCACTTACATCGCGTCCGACTCGGCCCTCGCCACCGGTGGCTAGCTTGTCGATCTCATCCAGATAAATGATGCCATGCTCGGCTAACGCCACATTGCCATTGGCCTTGGCTACCAGATCGCGCACCAGATCATCCACATCACCTCCGACATAGCCGGTCTCACTAAATTTAGTGGCATCCGCCTTGACGAACGGCACTCCGATTAAATCGGCGATGTGTTTCACCAGGTAAGTCTTGCCTACGCCAGTCGGTCCCGTGATGATGACGTTTTGTTTGGTGAATTCCAACAACGGCACACCCTTCTGAGCGCGGTTTTCACGCAGCATCCGTGCATGGTGATAATGATCACACACCGCCGTCGCCAGTACTTTTTTAGCCTCATCCTGACGGATCACGAATCGGTCCAGGTAAGCTTTGATATCGGCGGGCTTGGATTTGAACTCAAAAGCTTGGGACGTATCCTCCTCGATAGTTTGCGGGGCGGCATCTTGAGACTCTGGGGTGGAGCTTAAATCATGACCCTCAATCCGAGAAAAAACCACCTGTCCACCCAGGCTGTTCTTGATGAAATCCTCTAATTTCCGCGTGATCTCCTCCGGGGAGGGCGGCGGCTTGGGGGCATCGGGTGTTTCTTGGGGGGCGTCACTCATTGGACGTGAAATCTGCGCGAGGCATGGCACCGAGGCAAGAGCCACGAATGCAGAAATCCTTTGGTGGAGTTAAATTTCCCCCGGCCATTTCAAAGGATTTTCAGCCCGTCCTTTACAGTCCGTCATGACTGTGCAAGATGCCGCGCTTTCACGGCTGCCAATCGTTTATCGAGCCTCAAAATTCGTCTCTTTCAGCCCGCGAAAGCGCCCAAATCATACGCTTTCCACAATCTTCATATCTGAACCTTCAGATCTCCCATCTTCCTCATGCCTAAAGACACCTCCATCAAAACTATCCTCGTCATCGGTTCCGGCCCCATCGTGATCGGCCAAGGCTGTGAGTTCGACTACTCCGGCGTCCAGGCCTGTAAGGCCCTGCGTGAGGAAGGTTACCAGGTGGTGCTCATCAATTCGAATCCGGCCACGATCATGACGGACCCGGAGTTCGCTTTCCGCACTTACATTGAGCCGATCACGCCGGAGATGGTGGAAAAGATCATCCTCAAAGAAAAGCCGGATGTGCTTCTCCCAACGCTCGGCGGCCAGACGGCGCTGAACACCGCCATGTCGCTGCATCGTGCCGGAACGCTGGAAAAACACGGCGTGCGCATGATCGGTGCGAAGCCGGAGGCCATTGAGAAGGGCGAGGACCGTCTGCTTTTCAAAAATGCCATGCTCAAAATTGGCCTCGATCTGCCGCAATCCGGCGTGGCTCACACGATTGAGGAAGCTCGCGAGATCGCTACTCAGATCGGCACGCTGCCGCTCATCATTCGCCCAGCCTACACGCTCGGTGGCACCGGCGGCGGCATCGCTTACAACAAGGAAGAATTTGAAACCATCACGGCGAACGGACTCGATCTCTCGCCCGTCACCGAAGTGCTCATTGAGGAGAGCTTGCTCGGCTGGAAGGAGTTCGAGATGGAAGTCATCCGCGACAAGGCGGACAACTGCGTCATCATCTGTTCCATCGAGAATCTCGACCCCATGGGCGTGCATACCGGCGACAGCATCACCGTCGCGCCGATCCAGACACTCACGGATCGCGAGTATCAAATCATGCGCGACTTCTCCTTTGCCTGCATCCGCGAGATCGGCGTGGAAACCGGCGGATCCAACATCCAGTTCGCCGTGCATC
>Ga0164294_10005184_pt1 | contig 11200 bp, 9 predicted proteins | sample GEODES005metaG_FD_111479 | JGI IMG/M metagenome (GOLD analysis project Ga0164294, IMG submission 111479) | Oligotrophic lake water microbial communities from Sparkling Lake, Wisconsin, USA - GEODES005 metaG | ecosystem: Environmental > Aquatic > Freshwater > Lake | place: USA: Sparkling Lake...
ATGCGGTGGGCCACGGGCGTTGGCGTTGTAGCACCTCAGTCTACATGAGAAAGAGCACAAGGCTCAACTTAAGTTACCACGTCCTACCGACCCCGTCGGACCAACTCTCGTGTTCGGTTTGACGTTCTCACACGCCGCAACGCGCGCTTAGAAGAAGCCAGCCGACGAGCAGCCGAGGATAGCGCCCGCGCCGAGGACGTGGCCGAAGGCCGTGCCCGAGAGCACCCACGTGAGGCCGAAGGACTGGACCATGTCGTCGTGCGCCTGCTGAGGCGTCATGCCCTCGCTGATACCCTTGCTAAGGCCCTTGCCCTGGATGGTCATGCCGAAGATGGTGATGATGTTGAAGAACATCATCACAAACGCCTGCGGCACGCGAGAGGCGCGGGCACGGTAACGCCGTCAGCGACGTTGATGGGCGCTTGCTCATGGGCAAGAGAGGGGATGATACGCTGCGGCCATCTTGGTGTCTGGCCTCTGCCTGCCCAGCTGGGTGCCTGCGATTCCTGCCGGCGCGCCAGCGCGTGCGGCCCGGCCAGGCCGATTCGGAGCGTCGGAGCGTCGGTAGACCCAGACGGCTCGCGCGCACCTTGGCAGGCGAGAATGCAGGGATAGGAAGGACCAGACCCTGAGCGGCAACGAGCTGCGAGGCGGCGTCGATGGCCGGCAGGTGCTCGACGAGCATGGTCGGCGCGACGGCACGCGAAGCGAGGGCATGCGAAGCAGCCGGCCGAATCGCGACGTTGAAGCCCGAGCAGACGGCGATGACCGCAGCGAGAACGGCGTGACGGAGCATTGGAAATAATCTCGCGTCGCAAAATGAAGGCGAGCGAAATACTATCGATACTTCTTCGTACGACGGCGCCATGTTGTGCGGAACTCGAGGGTACCGGGGTTCAAACCCCCAGAAATAGGCGCCCCAGAAATAGGTGCCCTGCAGCACGACAGGACCCTCGCGAGGTCTCGCCGGCCGCGGATGGCCAGCAAAAAGCGCGGCTCGCTCGTCGTCGACGTTGGCCGCAACTCAAGTCCCAGCGATGCACGCGATGCACGGCGTCCGAAGGGGCTCACGACACCTGATTGCATGTCGTCGCCCGTCTCGCACCTGCGCGACCTGACACGTGACCTCCATGAGGATGGCGCCAAACGGCGGCGCGCAGCGCAGTACCTGCGAGAGTCGCGCGAGACGCATCTGCAGGAGCGTCGTCTTTACCTGGTTCTCGATCTCGACGAGACGCTCGTGCACTCGCTGCGGGCGTCGGTGCGGACGATCGGCAGTGCAGACAGTACGGCAGTGGCCGCCGCTGCTGCGGCGACAACTCCGCTACCGCTTGGCCCGAGCTCCGCAGCTGCGCCGGTGCCACCGGCACCCAATGTCGACGGCATCATCGAAGACGACGATGACGAGGAGGAGGAAGAGGAGGAGGAGGAGGAGGAGGAGGAGGAGGAGGACGATGTCGACGAGAGCGATCTGGCAGGCGCAGGCCAGTCGGGAGTTGAAGCCGTTCACGAAACCGACGAGGCGGCGCGCGGCGAGGGCAGCAGTGGCACTGCCGGCGGCCGTAGCAGCGCGCAGGATAGGCAGCAGCAGCAGCAGCAGCAGCAGCAGCAGCAGCAGCAGCAGCAGCCCGCCACGTCATTCGGCAGCCGCTCATGTAGTAGCAATAGTGAGGGCACCAGTGATAGCTCCATACCGGTGCCTGAGCCGGGACCGGTGGCGCCGTCCGCAATCGGTCCGTTGCCGCCCGGTGTGGCGCCTGCCGCAGGCAGTGGCGCTCCCTCCTCCGCTCGCGACAACGCCGACAAGTCGTCTGCTGGGCTGGCCTCAGGGAGCTTCGGCGGCGGCGACGCGGCGGCGGATGCCGAGGGAGGCGGGGTGACCGAGGTGACACTGCGCGTGCAGAATGTGGAGTTTGAGATGCGGCTGCGCCCGGGTGTCCACGAGTTCCTGGGACAGATGGCCGACCTCTTCTGCGTCCATTTGTATACTATGGGCTCGCGCGAGTGCGTGCATCAAGCCGCCCTCGCTGCACCCGAAGCATGCCAGTGCTCACCATGGCGCCGCAACCTCCCGGCATAGTGCTCACCACGGCGCCGCGCCCTCCCTGCATAGTGCTCACCATGGCGCCTCGCCCTCCCGGCACAGGTACGTACAGCAGGCGCTGCATTACCTCGACCCGAAGCATGAGATCTTCAAGCCCGGGCAGGTGCTTGCATGGCACCCTGCGCTCGACCGCACCACCAAGACGCTCCAGCGGCTGCTTTGCGTGCCCGAGCTCGTCCTCATTGTGGACGACTCGCCGATCGCGTGGGCGAATCACGTGCCCAATCTGGTGCTGATCGATCGATTTGTAGGCGCGCCCACAGACGTGTCGCTCCCTCGCGTGGCGGAGCATCTGAAGGCCATCCATCGGGCGTACTTCGAGCGCTATGACAGGCCGCCGCGATCGCCACGAAGCTTGACCGTGCGCCCATCCAGCGGCCTCTCCCCGTTTTCGCTGCACAACGCCACCGCTGGGATTCGACATTGCCCACAGCCCCTCTCGCCGGTCGCGGAGAGTTCCCCAGGTTCCACAGGAGCCGGCGCCGGCGCCGGCGTCGCTGGTGGTGTGGACGGCAACGGCAGCGGGCAGCCAGCGCGCTCAGTACCACGCTCGCCGCTCATCATGGCGCCGTCGACGGCCCACACAGCCCCGTGCTCAGGCGCCCAGTGCGGCGCTCCACAGGACGGTGTAAGCCGGCGCACGTCCCGCGAAGGCAGCGCCTTGCGCACGCATGCACTCAGCCAGGGAGGCACGCATGCACTCAGCCAAGGAAGCCGCTCAGCACCACGCTCGCCTCTCATGGCGTCGTCGACAGCCCAACCAGCCTCGTGGACGGGCGCCCAGGACGGCGCTCCGCAGGACAGCGCCCCCTCGCGTCTCCACCGAGTTCCGTCGCTTGGCTCGTACGAAGTCGCGTCCTACACGTCCGCTTCGTCCGCATTGGCGGAGGCGGCGCCGACAGCAGCGGCGGAGGCGGCGCCGCCTCCGCCGCCACGAGCAGCGGCGCCGGCGGAGGCGCCCGCGGAGCTGTGCTTGCCGACGGCGATGACAAGGGCCGGCGGCGGCGACGAGGAGGTGGCGGCACCACGGCCTCCCGCTGGTGCCGCAGCCGCAGCCGCTCCGTCGACGAGCAGCGGCAGTACCGGCGCAGGCAGCAGCGGCGGCAGCAGCGGCACGAGCGGCACGAGCAGCACTGAGATGTTCATGCCGGTGCGCCCAGCGGCAGACGTTCGCGAGCTGCTGCTAGCGCAGTGCGGCAGGCTCCTCTCTGGGGTAGCCTGTACCTTCGTCGGCCCCTCGTCTCTGCTGTTTGTCGATGGGGTAGTGCCTCCGGAGGTGCAGCTCGCGCGTCGGTGCGGGGCTGCGGTGTATGCCGAGGTGCGCCCCAGCTCGACCCCTGATGACCTCTGAGTGCTTCGTCATCAGCCCCAGCTCGACCCCTGATGACCTCTGAGTGCTTCGTCATCAGCCCCAGCTCGACCTCTGAAGACCTCTAAGTGCTTCCTCATCGCTGATGACCTCTGAGTGCTTCCTCATCGCTGATTACCGGATTGCCTCCCTCATCAGGTGCTCCCCAGCTCGACCCACATGCTCTTGATTGCCATCTGATGATCACTAATTGCACTTGATTGCCTCCCTCCTCAGGTACTCCCCAGCTCGACCCACATGCTCGTGCCGCCTGCCTTGCTGGCTGAGGGCTCCGTCCACTGCGAGCGCACGCGCCAGCTGTTACGGCAGGCGCAGGCGCATAAGCTGTTGCCCACGCTCAAACTACTCGACGCGAGATGGCTGCTCGACTCGATCTCGCATTGGCGGAGATTACCCGAGGAGGACTATGTTCTGCCGCTTGAGTGCCTGGCGCTCTCGAGGCCGCTCCCCCTTCCCACCACCAGTGCCACACACGTCGTCGCGCACGCATCCAAGATGTCGCCGTGAGGAGGCTGTGAGGATGCCGTGAGGGTGAGATGTGGGCGAGATGGAGGACGCGGCAGGGCCGCGCGACTCCCACGAGTCGCGCGGCCCAGAGCGTGGGATGGGGAGGGAGATTACAGTGGTCTATGATGCATTACAGTGGGCAGCGGCATCACAGTGGGCAGCGGCATGACAGTGGGCTATCACAGTATGAGGCATTCCTGCTGCCTGGGGTACGATTACAGTGGTCTATGAGGCATTCCTGCTGTCTGGGGTACGATTACAAGAGTTACGGCGCCTGGCTTCTGCGTCTTCGTTTCGTGCGGTGCAAAGACTGTGGGGAGATGATTGTGGGGAGATGACTGTTCTTGGGAGTGGTCTGCGACGTGGTGGGGTGTCGTACGTCTCGGTCGTCTGTCGAGTGCGGCCGTGCGTGACGGTCGCACACGCGGACCGGCGGGGGCGTGACATGGCGCGTGCGGTGATACACAGTCCTGGGTGGGGGTCGGCATCCTCCCGGGCGTGTGTGTTTGCGCCCGTCCCGCGGTCGCGTGTTCCGAGCGCCGACGGGACGGCGTACGAATCCGCGCGTGTATCATTTCCGATTCCGTATCCATCGTTCCGTTGGTTCCGTCTACGCACCGGCGTACCAGCTACCACCCGTGTACACGAAGTCACGAACTCACTAAATCGGGCCCTAAGCGGCCTATCCGGAAACGCCGATGATGATCCCGCGCCGCGAGACGAAGAAGGACACTTCCAGATGATTGTCAGATAAATGTCAGATGCCGGGCAAGTACTACGTAAAGGAAATGCGAGATCTCCATCGGGCCAGAAAAGTGCGAGCCGTGGCGGGACGACAGACTGGGCACAGGGTGTACGTACGTGCGTGGGGTCCTCGATGGCACTGCGGGACAGTAGCTTTCTTCAAAGCTCATCGTGCACGCGTTCGGGCGCGAGTGCGTCCAGCTCAGTCTTCGCCGCGTCGGCCTGCGCCTGTGTGCACGCGGCGGGCGTACGGAAGCGCATCGTGTACTTGCAGACCTCAGGCTCATCCACTGAGAGAACCTCACTCTCAGCGCCGCACTCGAGGCTCACAGTCAGGGAGCGAGCCGGGCCGTTCCAGCAGTGCTGGCCGTTGGTGAACTTGAGCGTCTTGTAGTCATCTGCGAAGCCTTCCCAATTGCCGATGGTGGTCGAACCGCCCGATTGGCCCTTTTGGGCCGCGTTCTTGAAGGGGCAGATCTCGTAGTTCCACTCGCCCCCGAGCGCGGAGGTATAGCACTCACGCGAGAGCGGCTCGAAGCGACCGTTGGGCCCATAGTCGACCGTCTTCTTGCTCTCGAGCTCGCGCATCTGGCGCTCGAGATCGTCAATGGCGTCCATCGCCTCGCGATGCTTCGTGCGCAGCGCCTCGGCCTCTGGAAAGGAGCACACGACGAGGGGCGAGGCGCGGGGAGGGTGCAGGCACGAGACAGGCGCGTCAGCTCAACTGGACAGAGGCGATACATTCCTCATCAGGAAGGGAGGCAGGCGAACAAGGGAGGTGTGCCCATCGGGCGAAAGAAAGGCCCCACAGCCGGTGGCCACAGCCGATGGCCACAGCCGGTGGTTACAGCCGATGGCCACAGCCGGTGGGTCGACCTGGGGTGGAGAAGTCGTCGAACGGCCGCTTCGGTGATTTGCCGCTCTTCTTCTTGCTGCTGAAGAGGCTGCCGACCCAGCTGGCGCCGTTGGCCACCCAGCTGAAACCATTGAGGCCGAAGCTCACTGCGCCCGTCATGACTCGACCTATGCCGCTCCACACGCTGCCACTGCTGCTGCTGCTGCCAGTGCGGCCACTGTCGCTCTTGATGCTGCTGCTGCTGCTGCTGCTGCTGCTGCCTGTGGCACACGGGGATGGGGCGGCCACGCAGAGGGTAAGGGCGCGGGTAGGTCACCAGTCGGGTCCGACACAGCCCTCCGCGGCCACCCCATCCCACGCTCTGTGCGCTGGCGGGGGGCGCTAGGCGTGGGACCGACTTGGGGATCCCGCCGCCCTCCCCCAGCGCGCCCCCGCCCCTCCCCCGCCAACTGGCCGCCAGATGATTGCCAGCTGGCCACAGCGCCCATGCCGCCTCGACGGCCGCCCCAGAAGGACCTTCCAGAGAAGGACCTTCCAGAGAAGGACCTCGCAGTTGCCAAATCGGTCAACTCGGGACCTCGCCGAAGGACCGCGCCGTGCCGGCCGCGCTCATCGACGCGACGCGGCCAAGGCAGCCGCCGCCGTGTGTATGTGTGCTGGGAAGGGAGTAGGCGGGAATGTGTGTGCGGTGGCCAGGGACGCGCAGGCCACGTGCACCTCCGGCGCGCGCAGCGCAGGCCACGTGCGTGGCACATACCGGGATCCTTCGGGGCCGCCTCGTCCGTCTCCGTGGCCTGCGCCGCCTCGTGCTCGTCCTCCTCGTGCCACGTCGCCCGCCTCCCTCGACCCTCCTCGTCGTCGCCCGGCTCGTCGTCCAAATTAGGCTCGTCGTCTCCTTCGCTCCACGGCCGATGCTCGTCCTCGTCCTCGCCGCCGAACCGCTCCCCACCCTCGCCGTAATCGTCACGGTAGCGCGCGCGGTACTCGGCATCCTCCAAATGAGGGTCGTCGCCGTACGGCGCGTCGCCCTCGGGCGGTATGTAGTCATCCGCCGGGTACTCGCCCTCGGGGCCGACCTCGTCTGGATGATGGTCGACGGAGGGGTACGACAAATCATGGTCGCTCGCCACGGCGCCCTCTGCTGCTGCTCCTCCTGCTGCCGCTGCTGCCGCTGCTGCGGCGGCGGCGGCGGCGGCGGCGGCGGCGGCGGCCTCAACGCCCTCGGCTGAGGCCGGCGCTGCCGGTTGGTCCCTCTCGACGCCCGCAGGAGGGACGCCCTCTGCTGCTGCCTCTGCTGCTGCCGCTGCTGCTGCTGCTGCCGCTGCCGAGTCCTCTACAGAGGCGCCCGAGGGCATCTCGGCTCCGGCGCCAGCGGCGGTCGCCGCCTTGGCCTCCTCCTCCGCCTGCTTGGCGGCCTCCTCGGCCGCCTTCTTCTCGAGAAACTCCTTGCGCGCCTCGCTCTCGCGCAGCTCGGCCGCCGCCTTCTCGACCTGGATGGCGTCGGCCGCTGCCTTCTTCTCAATGAGGCTCACCTTGAGGGCCGCTATCTCGCTGTCCCACTTGCCAGTGTTGGTGGCCGCCTCGGCCTCCCACTGCTGCGCCTTTTGGAGCCCGCCGAGCACGCTGCTCAGCGTCGCCGCCGCCACCGCGCGCGCCGCCTCGCCCGCCTGGATGCATGTATCAGTGCACGCGCCCGGGCGCGCGTACTCGTCGGTGCCATCGCAGCAGTCGCAGATGCCGTCGCCCACGAGGCCAGCGCGCACGTAAGTGGGCTTGAAGCCCTTGTTGGCGCAGTAGAAGCGGCCGCCCGTGTTGGCGCATGCCGATGTGCCCGGCTCATCCGAGCCATCGGTGCAGTCACAGTAGTCATCGTTCAGCTGCGCGATGGGCAAGGAGCCCGATCCGTCACGGCACGCAAATGTGGGGCCGGTGTACGCGGCCCACTCTGAGCGTGGCACACCACGCACAGGCTGCTGCGCGCACAGCGGCCTGGCAAGGAGCGCCAGGCCGCACAGCAAGACCATTTGGTTCCCGCACTGCATCGTAATGACGTGGCGTTCCCGTGAACAGGATCCTAGCAAACTTGGAAGGGTCACGGGAAGGCGTGCAACCCCTCTGTTGTGTGCATACGCGGGGTGGTGCAGTCTCGGATTGTGACCTCTTTATCTTCGATCTTTTCATATGCGCGAAACGCGACAGAGGTCGCCCGCCGAGACGCGATCCGGAACTTCATGCCGTCGCTTTCTGCGCTCCGCAGCTCATTCGCGTGACGGCAGGCGGAGGACCTCGCCCCCCAGCTGTCCAGTGGTGGGTGCGTGGCCATGCTGCCCTCCTCGGTGAATGAACGATTTTGCACCGTGCTCATGAACTTTGACAAGAAGACGCCCCCGAACGAGGATGAGATCCGCGAGGACCTTGAGTCTAAGGACACCGAAAAGAAGATTGGGGGCTTGAAGAAGCTCATCTCGCTCCTGTTGACCGGGGAGGCCATGCCCAAATTGCTCATGACGGTTATTCGCTTCTGCGTCCCTTGCGACGACCACAAGATCAAGAAGCTACTTCTCGTGTACTACGAGGTGGTGGATAAGCACGGACCCGATGGCAAGATGCTGCCAGAGATGATCCTCGTGACCAACTTCCTCCGAAACGACCTCAATCATCCGAATGAGTGGATCCGCGGGTGCACGCTTCGCTTGATGTGCAAGCTCAAGGAGACCGAAATCCTCGAGCCGCTCATCCCCATGATGAAGAGCAACCTTGAGCACCGTCACGCATTTGTGCGCCGGAACGCTGTGCTCGCCGTATCCGCCATCTACAAGTCCTTCGAGCACCTGCTTCCCGACGGGCCAGAGCTGGTGGAGAAGGTGCTCCAGGCCGAGGCCGACCCCTCGTGCAAGCGCAACGCCTTCCTCATGCTCTTCCAAGCCGATCAGGAGCGCGCAGTCCACTTCCTCTCGAACAACATCGACCAGGTTGCCAGCTATAGCGATACGCTACAGCTCGTCGTCCTCGAGCTCATTCGCAAGGTCGTGCGCTCCAATCCGAACGACAAGTCAAAGTATATACGCTGCATCCTCACGCTGTTTAACTCGTCGTCGACTGCGGTCGTGTACGAATGCGCTTCAGCCATGATTGCGCTGTCGTCTTCCGTCACCGCGATCCGCGCGGCGGCGAGCTCGTACACGCAGCTGCTCTCCTCGCAATCCGATAACAATATCAAGCTGATCGTGCTGGAGCGCCTACAGGACCTGAAGAAGAAGCACCCGAAGGTGGTCACCGAGCTCATCATGGATATCCTGCGGGCCCTCGCCTCGGCCAACCTCGACATCCGCAAGAAGACGCTCGACATCATCCTCGACCTCGTCACCCCGGGGACCATTGGGGAGGTGATGCAGGTGCTCAAGAAGGAGGTGGTCAAGACGGCCGAGGACGGCGACAAAAGCGCTGAGTATCGCGCCATGCTGATCACCTCCATCCACAAGTCAACGACCAAGTTCCCCGATGCTGTCTCCACCGCGATCCCCATCTTGATGGACTTTTTGGGCGATAGCAACCAGGCGTCCGCACTCGACGTGATCACGTACGTGCGAGAGATCGTCGAGACCTACCCACACCTGCGCGACGACAGCATGCGCAAGCTGTTGCACGCGTTCCCGTCCATCCATGCCTCTCGAATCGCTCGGGTCGCTCTGTGGATGATCGGCGAGTACTGCACCGAGGCGCAGGACGTGGCGCTCGCGTTCACCACGCTGAAACAGAGCATGGGCGACTTGCCCTTTGCTGCACGCGTCGCTGACGAGGCACCCGCTGCCCCGCCGCCGCCAAAGTCAACCGGGCGCCCGGTAGTCCTCGCAGACGGTACCTATGGCCATCAGCCGGCGGCCGTGGCTGCCCCAACAGCTGCCCAAGATACTGGCAAGCTGCGGGGGCTGCTGTGCGCGGGCGACTTTTTCCTCGCAACCGTCGTCGCAACGACGCTGACGAAGCTCGCGCTTCGCACGCGTGCGCACGTGCCCCCTCAGACAGCAAATTTGGTGACTGCGGATGTGATCCTGATCTTGACTGGCCTCTTGCAGCTCGGGCACGCGGGGCAAGGCATGCCGCAGATCGACGCAGACTCGCAGGAGCGCATCACCATCAACCTGCAGGTCCTCTCCAATCCGTCCCAGGAGCTCAACCGGCTCTGCTTGACCGATTGCCGCGAGGCATTTTCGGCCATGCTGTCCGAACGCCTTGCTTCCGAAGCTGCGGACACTCCAAAGGCGGACGAGCTCGAGGTGAATCGCCAAACAGACGACCTCATCTCTGTGCGTCAGCTCCGTGGCCGTGCGGCTGACAAGGGCATGATGGATCTGGACGATGACGACGACGCCGCCTTGAACAAAGCCACAGGTGCGGACTCGCAAGAGGACTTTGCACAGCGTCTCAAGCGAGTGACACAGCTGACCGGGCTCTCGGACGCGGTGTACGCGGAAGCGTACGTCACCGTGCAGTCGTACGACATAATGCTGGACCTGATGCTGATCAACCAGTCCAAAGAGACCATGTACAACACGTGTCTCGAGCTGGCGACCGTCGGTGATCTCAAGCTCTGCGAGAGGCCGCAGACCTACACTCTCAAGCCCGGCGAAAGCAAGCACATCAAGGCGAATATCAAGGTGTCTTCCACCGAGACTGGCATCGTGTTTGGGACGATCGTCTACGACACAACGGCGCCCGGCGCTGCCGGCGCCGCCCCGCTAGATCGAAACTGCGTGGTGCTCAACGACATTCACATTGACATCATGGATTACATTGCGCCCGCGTCATGCTCAGACTTGGCGTTCCGTGCCATGTGGGCCGAGTTCGAATGGGAAAACAAGGTTGCAATCAACACGGACATCACGGACGTGGACACATTCCTTGCCCACGTGGTCAAGTCGACAAATATGAAGTGCCTCACTCCCGCGTCGGCGCTCGAAGGGGATTCGGCGTTCCTCGCTGCAAATCTGTACGCAAAGTCCACCTTTGGAGAGGATGCCTTAGTCAACTTGTCGCTTGAGAAGCGCGCTGGCGGAAGCCTCTGTGGATATATTCGCATTCGTTCCAAGACGCAGGGCATCGCTCTCTCGCTCGGAGACAAGCTGTCGCTCAAAATGAAAAGCAAGGCGCCCTGAACGGGCCGCGCTCAGCAAGGTGCAAAGCAGATCCAACGCTCGCTCCAGGAGCCTGAGTCGAGTGGGCCTACATGTATTGCAGCCCCAGGGCAACGTAAGGGCAACGGTCACTATTCAGTCTAGGGGCGCCTTCAGTCTAGTCGCTGTTTGGCGTGAGAGCCGCTCGCTGCCACGAGGACGGCAGTGTGTCGTATGTGTAGTCACCGGGGGGTCCCAGAACGCATCAGAAGTTCCAGTAACGAGTAAGGTGTAAGCGCGCAGTATGAGTATCGTCTAGACTATCTAGTTGCGTGCGTCACTGGCATTGGTGAGTGGCTCCTGACGCGGCTGCGGATTGACCTCTCACAGCTCTCGCGGACAAAGACCGGACGTTAAGACAGCGCTCTCCGCCGCGCCGGTCCGGGGGTCCGGGTTCTTACCGGCGCGGACCCGGGCGCGCGTCAGGAGTCAGGACGCCCCGTCCC
>Ga0164294_10005185_pt1 | contig 11197 bp, 11 predicted proteins | sample GEODES005metaG_FD_111479 | JGI IMG/M metagenome (GOLD analysis project Ga0164294, IMG submission 111479) | Oligotrophic lake water microbial communities from Sparkling Lake, Wisconsin, USA - GEODES005 metaG | ecosystem: Environmental > Aquatic > Freshwater > Lake | place: USA: Sparkling Lake...
GGCCCCAAGCTCAGAGGTGCTGGCCTACGGGACCAACACGTGCGTGAAGCTGGTCTGGACTGGCCGGCTGAGGCCGAGACGATGATCGGTATGAAGAGGCTCACCAGTCTGCAGCACTGCGTGGAGGTGGTGCTGGCCGATGATATTCCCGGCGACCTCGTCGAAACCGGAGTGTGGCGCGGCGGCGCGTGCATTCTGATGCGAGCGGTGCTGGCCGCTCACGGGGACAAGACCCGCAGCGTGTGGTTGTGCGATTCCTTCCAGGGCGTTCCGCGCTCCGATACTGAGAATTACAAGGCGGACAAAGGGATTCGGGCCGAATTGGCGGCAGGCATCCTGGGAGTGTCGGAAGCGGACGTCAAGAAGAACTTCGAGCGTTACGGACTACTGGACGATCAGGTCCGTTTCCTTCCTGGCTGGTTCAAAGACACGCTCCCCAACGCACCGATTGAACGCATCTCGGTGTTAAGGCTCGACGGCGACCTTTACGAGTCGACGATTCAAGCCCTTGACGCGCTGTACCCGCGGCTCTCGCCCGGCGGCTTCTGCATTGTCGATGACTACCTAGCGGTGAAACCGTGTGAACAAGCTGTCACCGACTATCGCGATAAGCATGGAATCACTGCGGAGATCGTCGATATCGATGGGACGGGCGTGCTGTGGCGCAAGTAGCGCATGCCTGACAGCGTGGTTCGGATCGGCATCTTGGGAGCTGCCCGCATTGCACCCGCCGCTGTGATCAAGCCGGCGAGGAAAAGCACTGAGGTTGTCGTGGCCGCGGTGGCCGCGCGCGACGCCTCGCGTGCTGAGGCTTTTGCATCCAAACACGGCATCGCCCGGGTGCACGACAGCTACGAGGCACTGATCGCCGACCCGGATGTGGATGCCGTATACAACCCGCTGCCGAATGGCTTGCACGGCAGGTGGACTCGAGCAGCGATCGAGGCGGGCAAACATGTGCTGTGTGAAAAGCCGTTTACCGCTAACGCTGCCGAGGCCCGCGAGATCGCCGAGTTCGCTGCCAGTTCGGACCGGGTAGTGATGGAAGCGTTCCACTACCGCTATCACCCGTTTGCGTTGCGCGCCGAGGAGATCATCGCCTCCGGGGAGTTGGGCGTCTTGCAGCGGGTGGACGTCGCTTTTTGCTTTCCGCTGCCAAAGTTCTCCGACATCCGTTACGACTATTCCCTGGCCGGCGGCGCCACCATGGATGCGGGCTGCTATGCGGTCCACATGCTTCGTACCTTTGGCGGCGCAACCCCGGAAGTCGTTTCGGCGCAGGCGAAGATGCGCGACAGCGAGGTCGATCGCGCGATGACGGCTCAGCTGCGGTTCCCCGCCGGGCATACAGGCCGACTGCGCTGTTCCATGTGGTCGAGCGACGTGCTGAATATCAGCGTGCGGGTGACGGGTGACCGCGGCGAGTTGTATGTGCTGAATCCCGTGTTGCCGCATCTTTTTCATCGGTTCTCGGTGCGATCAGACGGGCGTAAGCGGGTTGAGCAATTCCCGCGTCGCGCCACTTACGCGTATCAGCTGGACGCGTTCGTCGGGGCAGTCTTGAAGGGCGAGCCGGTGCACACCACGCCCGAGGACGCGATCGAGAACATGACAGTGATCGATTCGATCTACCGCAGTGCCGGCCTGCGAGTCCGGGAGCCGAGTTGAGGCCCGGTTGCTGGCAGCAATGTCAATCCTGGCCCTAATTGTTAGACCGTCTCCTAGTATCGCCTCGGCGGGGTATCGGCTTCAACCGCCCGTGTGCGGCCTCGGTCATCTAACAGGAGAGAGACGCAATGCCAGACAGCCCGGGCCCCGTACGGATCGGCATCTTGGGCGCTTCCAGCGTCGCGCCGACGACGATGATCAACCCGGCCAAGGACAACCGCGATGTCGTGGTGGCCGCGGTCGGAGCACGGGATCAACCCTCCGCTGACGAGTTTGCCGGCAAGTACGGTATCGAGAAGGCGTTTGGCAGTTACGAGGCGCTGATCGAAGATCCGGACCTGGATGCCATCTACGTCTTGGTGCCGACCAGCATGCACGGCCAGTGGACAAAGGCGGCACTTGCCGCGGGCAAGCACGTGTTGGTGGAGAAGCCGTTCACGGCCAATGCGGCCGAAGCTCAGGAGATCGCGGACCTGGCCGCCAAGTCAGACCGTGTGGTGATGGAGGCGATCCAATTCCGTCACCATCCGCTGACGCGGCGCGTCGAGGGGATTATCGCGTCGGGTGAAATCGGCGCACTGCGGCGAGTGGAGGTCACCCTCTGCGTCTTGCTGCCGACGTTCAAGGGCAACTGCTACAACTACGCGCTCGGCGGCGGCTCGATGATGGACGCCGGAAGCTATGTGGCGAACATGGCCCGCACCTTCGGCGGTTCGACGCCGGAAGTCGTCTCGGCGCAGGCGAAACTGCAGAAGCCCCAGGTGGACCGGGCCATGAAGGCTGAGCTGCGGTACGCAGCCGGCCACACCGGTCGGCTGCAGTGCGCGCTGTGGTCGGGGAATCTGTTTCGGGCGAGCGCCAAAGTGGTTGGCGACGACGGCGAGCTGCGCTGGCTCAGTCCTGCCGCACCCCACCTCTTTCCGCGCCTGAGGGTCCGGTCTGCCAACGGGAAGAGGTCAGAGCGCTTCTCTCGCCGCCCGACCTACTCCTTCCAGCTCGACGCGTTCACCGATTCGGTGCTGCGCGGGGAGCCGGTGCGGACGTCGCCGCAGGACGCCGTCGAGAACATGAGTGTCATCGACGCGGTCTACCGCGCTGCGGGCCTTCCGATCCGTGAGCCGAGCTGAGCGCCAATGTTGATCGGGTTGGTGGCAAGATGTGTGCGGTCGAGGTGCTTGGTCACCCACGGGGGGTGACTGCGATCAGCTCCGACTCGTACACCACTCTGCTTGACGCAACCACTCCCGATCACCCTGGCAACGCGGCAGCAACGAAAACACCAACGGACTGCTGCGCGACTACTTCCCTAAGGGCGTCACGCTCATCAACCACCCGCCGGAGCACCTCCTGGCCGTAGAAGACGAAATCAATCGCCGCCCCCGTATGGTCCTCCAAGACCGTTGCCCGGCCGATCTATTCGCTGCCTTGCTAGCCTCAAATGGTCCGTCCGTGTTGCGACGTTGAGTAGAACCCACCCCGTCGCTTCTGGCCTAGTTTTCGGCCGTCATCAACAGATTGCTGAGATGTTTCTCAGAACGCCATTTCTGGTGCCTTGCGACCAAACCGCTGACCGGGCCGTCCGACCACGGCCTGGTTATGTTCTATTCGGTGCTCGACGCCGGGCTCACCGCCATTGTCCTGGTCAGGCAACGCTCATTGCTGGATATGAATCGGCGCAGTTCAAAGTCCGAATGCGGGGTGATGATCGCTTCGCGATGCGTGTACCACTGCGGTGCCGCTACTTTGAACCAGGTATAGCCGGCTTGCTCGGTTCCCAGCGCGAATAGGCGTTCGATCGCGTGCGCGAGCGTGCCGTCGATCTTGATGGGCTCTTCGGGAAAGTCGTCGGTGCTCAAGCCCAGTCGAAGTATCGGCTCCAACGCCGCCGGTCGAGCCCAGAACATCGACCCACTCGGGAAGTCGATCTCGCCGAGCCTTTTCAGGCGCAGATCCCAGTGTGTCGCGAGTTTGCGGGCTGTGCCGAAATTCTTCTGCCACCCCGTCCATCGGCGGGCGGCTTCGTGGTGCTGGCAATACACCATCCCGGTGCGCGGCTCCGCTTCGAATATCGCCCGAATGGAACGCACGACAGCTTCCGATCCGATCAGACCGGCAATCAGATTCTCCCGCCAGTCCTGCCCGGCTTTCGATCCGGCCAGTTTGGAATGCATAAACAGGAGCAGATCGAACTCGGAGTACCGGTGGGTAAATGCAGTCAGTTTCGGCGCAATGTCGCGTCCCCTATTTGCGACGAGTCGAACAGCCACCGCATCCTCGGGCCACCCAGCGAACGCTTCGAGAATTGCCGCACGCTTCTCGGCAGTGTCGGTGGTGATCATCACCTGCGCATCCGGTCCGAGGTGACGGAGAGCCTCGGCGAACTCGGCGGCGAATTCGGGATAGAAGATGTGAACTACGGCCCCGATCCGGGGACTATCTTGCAGTACGGGTTCGTAGCCGAAGGGGACTGCGAGTGCGAAGTCGGACTTCATCGGCAGTCCACCCGGCGCATCGACGGCCCGGCCGGGAGGGACCAGAAGGCCAACGACCCGCCGCGTGAAATGTGAGGCGACGGAAGCTACCTGCGATCGTGGCGATGTGTTATCGATAATCGAATCCTGAAGTTGCTCGGTAAACCAATGAGGCACGGGCGGCTAGTACATTGCGATCAGAGATTACCGCGACCACGCCTGCGCCGGTTGGTGATGGCGCCGTTCATGATGTCGTGCCGAACAGATTTCATCACCTGCTTGAACTGTGGTGCCAAACTGGCAGTAGCGCGGCTCTCATAGCAACAAGTAGGCATAACCAGTCTCGGAAACTGTCAGTACGCCACGACGGCGTGCGTAATCGAAAATCAGTTTCCAATCAGCCACCGTATTATCCGCGGTTGTGTACCAAGCGGACGTCGGCCCGCCAGCAACTCGCTACTCAATGGCATATGACTACCTCACCGAGCTGTTATGCGCCGCGGAACACTGCCCGGTCATCATTGGTCTAGTGGACAGGTGTGTGATAATCCCCTGATTCGAGAACCGCGTCCTCTAAGCAGGAGATGATCTTGGGCCAGCCCCCCGATTCGATCACGTCGCGGTGACACCCACGATGAATTATGCGGCAGTGTTTCCGGCGTGCCGCGCGCTCGTACACCACGGCGGCGCCGGTACCACGGCCGCGGGGTTGCGTGCGGGCATGCCCACGCTGATCCTCTGGAAGTGGCCCGATCAGTCACTCTTCGGGACCCAGGTCGAACAACTCCAGGTGGGCGCCGCCGCGCGCTTGTCAACCACGAACCGCGCATCGCTAGTCGCCGACCTGCGCAAGATTCTTGCCCCCGAGTACGCCGCCCGCGCCCGGCGCCTGTCCACGCAGATGACCACACCGGCTCAGAGCGTTGCCAACGCCGCCGATCTCCTAGAAAAATTCGCTCGATCGAAGGGGCTCGGTTGAGATGAAGCAAAAGTCACCGGGTCGCAAGGACAGATCTAACCCATCCTTCAGCGCGCGTTTCCTGGACTTCGTCCATACCACATTGGCCTATCTGAGTACCAAGCAGGAAATCAACGAGGCCTTTGCCTTAGGCGAATGGCTAGCCACCTATCTCTGGGAAAACATCAGCGGAATTTATCGCCTCGATGAGCTCGAAGAAATCTTGGCCGCCAAATTAGATGGTGATTTCAATCGCTGGACACCGACAACCGCACCTGGGTCTGGAGAATTACACGTCGCGACGGAGTTATACCGCTCTGGCGGCCATACTCCTATTGCAGCGAACTTGATCGAGTCAGCACCTGCGGCTAGCGATGTCTTGCTCACTCGCATGACAAACGTTGAAATGGCGGCAGAAGTACTGGGGGTGCCACAGGACCGTATTCACACCGTCGGCGATATCCGAGACGCAATACTACGGGTCAAGTCGATGGTCGATATAATGGTCCAATACGACCGCGTGATTCTTCATGTCCACCCGGATGATGTTACCTGTGCGGTGGCTGTCCGATTTGCCAAACGTTTTCGCCCCGCCATTCAAGTAGGCTTTATCAACCATGCCGACCACGCTTTCTCTGCGGGCATCGGCATCGCGGACCGCGTATTTGAGATTAGCACTTATGGTTGGGGCCTACGCCAAGCGCGAAGGACGGAAACCACATCGTCATTTATTGGACTGCCCATCAAAAAACCCGTCCAACAAGATCATGCTCCACCTATTGCAACATCGGTTACGTTTATGACTGGAGCCCCGGCATTCAAGTTCCGCCCCCGTCTGGGCATGGCTCTACCACCCGTGTTGGGTCGACTACTCGATGAGCAACCTCGGTCCCGTTTGATTGTTGTCGGTCCTAAAGCCACGGATTGGTGGTGGCTACAGGTGCGAGTGACACATTTTCGTCGAGTCCGGTTCTCTCGGGTGGTCCCGAAAGTCAAATACCGGTCAATACTTGATCGCTGCACGGTGTATATAAATAGCTATCCAATAGGCGGTGGCACTGCTTTTCCCGAGGCGCTCATGTCCGGGTGTAGCGTTGCGGGCCTCCAAGGCGTGGGAATGGGTTACAGCTATGCGGATCCGTTGCTCTCTGCTGACACGGATACCTTTCTACAGGATTGCTTGAAGCTTTCGTCGGGGAATCAAGAAGCACTACAACGCCAACAGGATATCCGCCAACGGTGCGTCGATTACCATCATCCGGCCACGGTCAGGGCACGACTGGACAGCAGTTTGTCAGAGAAGCGGCTTTTGGGGCCGCCGGAAGATCAACTACGAGATTTACCGCAACCGATTCTTGAAGCAATGTGGCAGGCCGCCGAATCGTCACAGACTCCCCTCCCCCTCCGGTTGTCTTTTTCTGATAGGAAATGGCTTGCCAGGCAACATCGGAAAATATTCGGATTGAGCTCAGGTAGTCGTCAATTAATGTTTTGGGCTTCCGGCCCCGTCTATAAGCTACAGCCGTTCCTCGTGGTCGATAACGGTTTTTGACGAGCCACCCGCGGAAGCTCGTCGTCATAGGCCGAAATTCTGATTAAGTTTGTAACCCGGCCTGACTAATTTTAGTGGCTCTTCGCCGTCGATAGGGGGTCTTGCATGACTCAGGTGTCCAAACACGACTTGCAAGCCCGCCCGACCTACCACATCCGCCAGTCCATCGAGGCCCACCTGGGCATCGTGATCGCCGCGATGGCTGTGAGCCACTGGATAGAAGTCCAAACCAATTGGAGCATAAAGAAATGCGTACGTACCGCCCGCTGATACCACACCGTCCGCAGCAAGGCCGGCGGACAAACACTGACCGCAGCTGACCCCTACCCGACGACCTCCGCGAAGCGCTCATCAGAATCCGCGCCAGCGGTGCGCACTAAAAATGAGCCAAGTCGGGGATGGCGGATCCGCCCGAAAGTAATTAGCCAAGTCTTTGCTGTTGAGGAGGGAGCCAGAGTTACCAATCCGTCATGGCGATGGGGCCTTCCAGTAGGCTGCCGTTCCAGACCGCCGGTCTGCGCGCGGGCTGCAAGCGGCCGGGGAGCACAGCAATCAATGGAGCAAGTCGAACGAAGAGCGGGTGAAGTCCTTGGTCATCCCATCGGGCCGCACCTCGCTCCCGGCGATGCGAACCGCATCGCCGAGGCGACCAAGGCTATAGCCGATTCGCGTGGTGATTCGTAGTGTCTGACTCGGCGGACGTGCCTTGGTCGAGGCTCTTCAACCAGCCCAGTTTTGCGTTACGCACGTTCGGATCGGAGGTCGGCTACCTCGCGGTCGACCTCGTGGACGAATCTGGCTCAGCCTGGGCTCGCACCGCCGGGGCACGCCTGGGTGACGTCTTCGTCAGCGGGTATTCGGCCTCGTTCGGTGGTATCGACTTCAAGCCCCCGCGTGCGACCCTCGGAGCGATCGAGTCCGCGGTTGAGGGGGTTCTCGGTCGTCTTGGGGAGGCCGGCATACGCGAGGCTGTCATTCGGTTGCCGCCGGCGAGTATCAGCTACAACGAGGCGGCGGTTCAGGTGACCTTGCTGAACCATGGGTTCCGGGTAGAGAGTGCTGAGCTGAATCAGGCGCTCCGGCTCAGCCAGTGGGCGGACGCCGAGCACTACGCACGCTCCCTGGGAAGCGCAGCGAAGAAGTCGCTCCGCCATCTCGAGCGATACAACCTCGCTTTCGATGAGGCCCGCAAGGAGTCGGACTTCCGCGCGGGCTGGAGGGTTCTCAGCGAAAACCGGGCGCTCCGCGACCGGGCGCTCTCGATCACTGACGACTATGCGCTAGGGATGTGGCAGCGGTACGGCGAGCGCGTGCGGATGTATCTGGTTCGACTCGATGGAAGCCCGATCGCGTCGGCGCTGGTCTACGAGGTGGCGCCGTCAGCAGATCTAGTGGTCTCCTGGGGTGATGCCTTTCACTCCATGCCCAGATCGCCCATGATCTTTCTTGCGCTAAACGTCGTATGTGCGAGCATCGCGCGTGGTGCGCGGACACTGGATCTGGGCACGTCCAACGACCCCGACACCTCTGCACCAGGCGCCCTGCGCACTCGCCACGGCCTGGCACAATTCAAGCGGACAGTGTTAGCTGAAATCGAGCCGCGCTTCACCATGAGAGGACTGCTCGCGTGACAGATGGTGACTACAGCGACTCGTACGATCCAGACACCGATTTCGACCGCCACTACACTCTCGCCACGGCGCGTGCCATCGCGCCCCAGATACAGATGACAGACGCGGTGATCGAACTCGGCTCTGCGACCGCGTTGATGGCCGCCTCGATCATCTCGCTCTCTCCTGTCGCCCACTGGTTGGGCATCGAACGTTCGGAGACTTACCTTGCGAAAGCGCGAGCGAGGCACCTGCCGAACGCCGAGTTCGTTCAGGGTGACCTCAATGATCTGCCTCAGCTCGACCGGCGCTTCGACCACGTCCTTGCCACGAATGTGCTTCACGAGGTCGCCGACCCGCATGCGTTCCTCACAGCATGCCGAGACCTCATCGGTCCGGTTGGCAAGCTTCACCTCACTCTTCAGAACCCCTCGTCGATCCACCGACTGGCGGCCCTCGAGATGGGATTGATCGAGAGCCTCACCGAAGTCGCCAGCCGTGGCGCTCAATGGGGCACCACTTGCCTGTGGTCGGCAGATGACCTCTCGGCACTGGCGGAGCAGGCCGGCCTGAGCACCATGAGCCGAGCCGGCGTACTGCTCAAGCCGCTGCCCAACGCGGACATGGAGAAGCTCGCGCCTGCTGTAATCAACGGCTTCGAGCGGGCGGCCCGCTATTTCCCGGAGCACTGCGCGATGAACTACCTGGTATTCGGCCATGCGTGATCACGTCGTCGTCGGAACGTCCGTTGCAAGCTTAGTGGCCGCCGAGCGGCTGGCCTCAGCCGGTGACCGGGTGACCGTAATCGGGACCGACAGTCGGTGGGGTGGCAGTTTCGCGTCGATGAAATGGGGTGAGTGGGCGCTTCCGTTGGGTGTACGGATGATGGAGTTGGCCTTTGAGGAAACAACTGATGCTTTGCCTCCGCTGGCCGACTACGACGTGGGAGTGGGACACCGACCGCTAGTCGGTCACGTGGCGAGGTATGTGTCGGAAATGGTGGGCGGTCGTATCCAGGAGGCCGACCCTCCGCTGATGCACGTCAATGACGCCCTTGCTCCGGACATCTACTTCACCACGGACCTGAGCGGGCTTTCGGCGGTGCTACGACCCAAGCAGCGCCGTGCGATGGAGGCGGAGGTCAGGGAGCTCTACGACCACGCGCGGCCGGGCGGCGTACTCACCGACTCCCGCTCCTTGGAGGATCTGTCGCTGCGTCAAGCTTCACTCGCGAACCACGGTGAGACATTCCATGACCTACTGATCGCGCCACTGGTGAACCGTGTGCTGGCCTCGAGCGGCGACGACGTCCCGGCGGACTTGCGGCGGAAGGTGTGGGCACCGTTATTCTGGCCATCAACGCTCCTTGAGGCTGTGACAGGGCGTGCGCCGTCGTTCAAGCCCCATCGGCCGCTTCACACCGTGACCGATGGCGGGACGGGCGCAGTAATCACCGCCGTACTTGAGCGACTCAAGATGCATGGCGGCACTGTCGTTTCAGGCGGAAAGCTGCTTGAACTCTTCAGTGGCGCCGGCGGTCTAAGCATGCGGTTCGAGGACGCCGGGGTGATTGAACATCCGGTGCCGGTCGTCGGGCTGTCTGCGGCGGAGATTTTCGGCGCGTGTGGCATCGAGTTTCGCCCGATTCGTGCCACCAGCGTGATCGCGTGGATCTCGGTCGATGAGGCGGACGCCCAGCGTCAACCGTCGGTGCTGACGGTGGTCTCACCGTCGATCGAGGCCTTCCGAGTCTCATGCGAGACGGTTCCTATGCCGGGCCGCGCGCTTTACACGGTGGAGACGTCGTGCGTCGTTCCGCCGGATCGAATCGCCGAGGTGGCCTCGGACAGCATTCGTCGGCTCGGGCTGGTTGCGCCCGGCGCCGCGGTCGACGTAATTCGTGCTGTCGCGATACCGTCCTTCCCCTACCCAAGCTTTGCCAACCGTGAGGCATTCCGTGCGGCCCGGGCTGCTTTCGACGAACGTGGGTGTGCTACCGGCGCTACAATCGTCGGGGGCGCTGCCGCCTTCGGTGCCGACACGTTCAGCGACCAGATTGTCCAGGGCCTCAAAGCAGCAGAGGAGCTACTCGCATGAAGCTATCTCCGGAAGGGCTTGACCGCTTCGCGAAAGCGTACTACCAGAATCCGGAAGTGCTCGATATCGGCATCGAGGAGACCGGCCAGGAGCGGTCTCTGGCGTGGACGCTGGATGCGTTGGGAGACGCGCGCCGAGTACTCGAGATGGGTTTCGGCACGGGGCTCGTCACGGGGGAGTTGCTCAAGCGGGGTGTTGGCATCGAGTTGGTCGAAGGTGCCCCAGCGCTGGTTGCAGAAGCGCGAGCTCGGCACGCCGACTCTGGGCTAGTTGTCCACGAGGCGATGTTCGATGAGTTCAGCTCTGATGAGCTTTTCGATGCCGTGCTTGCGATGCACGTCGCCGAGCATGTCGATGACCCGGTGGCTATGTTTCGGCGCATAGCGACATGGCTGAAGCCAGGAGGTGCGGTCGTCGTGGTCGTGCCCAACAAGGAGTCGTTGCACCGTCGGCTTGCGGTGATGATGGGCCTCCAGCCCGAGCTCGACACCTTGAGTGAGCGTGATCACCTGGTCGGCCATCAGCGCGTGTACAGCTTCGAGACATTGGCGGCGGATCTGGGCCAGGCTGGCCTGACGGTGAAGAGGAGTTTTGGCTACGGGCTCAAGGTGGTGTCGAACGCCATGATGCTCGGGTGGCCGACTTCGCTGCATGATGCGCTCATTGACATCAGTCCTACTCTTGCCCCCGAGATCCTCGCAAATATCGGTGTGCGTGCCGAGCTGGCGTCGTGAGCGGTGCTTTCCGCCGCCTCGCGGATGAAGGTGCATGAGTCGCTCGTACCCGCGCGAAAATCTTTCAGAATCTTATAGCGCGTTCAAGGCCGCGAGTTCTCTTAACC
>Ga0164294_10005186_pt1 | contig 11197 bp, 4 predicted proteins | sample GEODES005metaG_FD_111479 | JGI IMG/M metagenome (GOLD analysis project Ga0164294, IMG submission 111479) | Oligotrophic lake water microbial communities from Sparkling Lake, Wisconsin, USA - GEODES005 metaG | ecosystem: Environmental > Aquatic > Freshwater > Lake | place: USA: Sparkling Lake...
CACATGCAGAGTGCTCAGCGAGGCTGATTCGGATGGCCTCCATGTGGGCGGACGAGTCGGGCGGCGACGTGTGTCAGGAATCCACGAGGTGCCCGGGAAAGCGCGTAAGGCGACACTTGGGCGCCTTGCCCATGGCTTATGAGTACGTTTGGGCGTTTTGACTTGTAGGTAGTTCAAGGGACTCAAGAGTATTCACGAGCGTGAAATGATGTCCGAGCTATTATGCGTCTCCATCGACGATGACCCACGAGTTCTCGACACGATACCTCCGTGGGCACTTTGTGCACTGCGATGCAACTGCGCGGCTCCGTGCTCCGAAACGCAATACACCGATGCAGGCTCTTCTAGCACGCAGTTTCCGATGGTCACAGAAGCTCGTGAACCGCGGAGCATCCTCACAGACAGCGAGGAGGACAGCGAGGAGGACAGCGGCAGCGAGCTCGACCCTCACGGTTTCGTCCTTCCACCTGGATGGGTAACAGTCCCACGCGAAAACGGGCGCACCTTCAAATGGACCAACGGCGAGCGGACCGTTGGCACGGTAACCGAAGTCTGGGCGAGTTGCCATGGCGGCACGAGCTCCTCTTCAGTCGATGCCGTACCGCCAAACTCGACAGGCGGAACCCACATCTCCTTCGGAGATGGCGTGGACGAGCTCATCTCGGTGTCAGCACTCATCGACTCGCTGCAGCTCACAAGCGAGGAACAGGAGGAACTGGGTCTGATGTCAATCGTGACGTCCAAGCAAGGTAGCAGCGATGCTTGTGGTTGCAGGACGACGTCCGATTCGCAAGAGGCGCCGTTGCTGCTCAGTGCCCAGGAGCTCGAGACACTCTTCGGCGATCTGCAGCTTTTTCCGGAAGCCGCCGAGCTAATCAGCGCGGGGCAGCCCCCACCACTTGCGCGCGTGCCGACAGCGACGACAACCTCGTTGGGAGCTGCGCCGCCGGAGAAGTCCGATGGCTACTTCTATGGAGCTGCCCCTGGAGCGCTGCTCGTCTTCTCGGGCGAGTCCCTCGGAGATTCCCTCGGAGAATCCCTCGGAGATTCCCTTGGAGATGCGTCGCCGCATGCCGTGTCAAGCGCTTGCGCAAGCATTGAGCCAGCCGCGCCGGAGTCGCTCGACTCAGCGGAGCTTGAAGGTCTTGATCGCGCCTGGGAGCTGCTGAGCGCCTCCGAGGGCATCGAATTGCTCCAGGTTCTCGAACAAGATGCGCAGCAGCTGGCGGACGCGGACCTTCGCCAGAAGTTTGATGACGACGAGGAAGCAAACCATGGAGGCTCGAATATGAATATGGACGATGTTGATGATTAGAAATTCATCTGGTTGGGATTAGAACCGAACATAAGGCGATGATCTGTTACCCTGGGGAACCTCCGAGTCGCCATAATCATAGTCTGATCGCGCTGCTCACGTGCGACCAGTCATCGCACCCCCACACCATGTCGCACACAGGAGCACATGCACACAGACACACTGATGCCGGCTACCCAGCTGGCTGCATCACTCCGTGCCCGACATCGGAAGGAGGGGCGTGGCAAACGTTATCGGCGCCCCTCGTCCGGCCGCAGCATTGGCCTCCTGGTGGCTGTACGCGGGCTCCGTTGTCAGCATGCGCATTCGCCGTCGATGTTTAGCAGTGGCGCTATGGTCGTCAAGCGCCTGCTGGTTGATGCAGTAGCGTGCGCACGCGACGCAGTAGTACTGACCAAGGCCAGGCTTGTCCGGATCGAGCTGTGTCTTCTCCGCAAGAACATCTTTCGTTGGCCGTCCCTGAATCACCTCTGACATCAGTTGCGCAGTGCAAATGTCGTCCCAGCGTCCCTTGACGATGCCTCGCTGCGAGACGCGCCGGTGGTCCTTGTTTTGCCGGGCCTTGCCGCCGCCCGATACCTTGCGGCCCGTTCCCTTCCGCCCGGGCATCCTGATGCTTTAGTCCGTCCGAGTTTGTGGCCCGTCGCCAGGAGCGTCTCGCGACAAAGTGTCAGGGGGTTCCGGGACACCCGGCAAAATCGGTACGTTACAGTCTGACTCGCAACACTGCTGCATCCGCGCGTCTAATTTCATCCTGGCGCGCGGTCTTGGGCTTTCCGCACGGACGTTGGCCACCGCTCGCGATGGCGGACGCGGTCCCAGCTGCACGCATCACGGCTCCGGTGCGTAGCCTCAGCGTCCGAGGTCAGTGGGCACCGGGCCTTGCTGGCGGCTGCCCAAAGAATGAGACCTTTGGCAGCAACCCTCAGTTCGTGCTCAAGCCTTCAAAGCCTGCAGCCTTTGAGATTGAGGTCTCACAGCCAGCTAGCGCGCAGACGCCACTGCTGCCTATTGGCATCGCACTCGTCAGGAACAAACCAGGCAAACCGTTCAAAGCGCCCCTCTCGAAGAAAAAGCTCGTCGCAAAGACTATGAGCTGGCGATCCGAAAGCAGCAATTACTGCAGCATCACCCTAGAGCCGCTGCCTGATGGCGAGGACTATGTCATCCTGCCCTCCACATTCAAGCCCGACCAGTACGGCGATTTCACGATCAAAGTGATCAGCGACAGCGACGATGGCTTCACGCTCGTGCCACGAGACGAGAACGCCATCGCCGTATCAGCGGCCGGCACAAGAAAAGCCTCATCCTCAGATGTCACGCCCCGCGCTGCTGTCGGTGCCGGCGCCGCCAAGGCGCGCGAGCCCCCCGCGCCACCCGTGGGCGCGCTGAGCGCGGCCACAGACCCGGTGCTGGCCGCGGCCATGGAGCGCAGCGGTGCGCAGCGGGACGGCGACGGCCGCTTCGACGACGACGACTTCCCAGTGAAGGCACGCACGTCGGGCAAGGACGTGCCCAACAGCAAGGTTCTGTATTCCTCCGGCACGGGCGGCAACGCGGCGATCAAGGTGGACTCGTTCGGTCGGCTTGCAAGTATGAGTGGCAAGGGCGGCGCCACCAGCCTGGGCTTCACCGTCCCGAGCTCACTGATGGAGTATCGGCGCGGCCTGCGCGACCTGCAGCTGCTCAACGCGATTGCGATGGTGCAGACGCGGCGAGGGCTGATGGAGCGGCTGCTCGGGTACGCGGACGAGAGTCTTGGGATGCACGCGGTCCGTCTCTTCAAGGATGGCGAGTGGCGCACTGTCGTCGTCGACGATCAGATCCCCTGCCACGGCAAGCTCAAGCCCGCATACTCGACCAACGTCGACCCGCGTGACGGCCCTGTAGCCATCATCGAAAAGGCGCTCGCGAAGCTGTACGGCTGCTACGAGCTCCTGGCGAACGGACGCGTCGGCCTTGCCCTCGAGGATCTGACGGGCGGCTTCAAAGACCATCTCTATCTCGTCGACGGCGTCATGGGCAAGCATGGCGTGCGCAAGCAGCCCGACATCCGCGCGGCCGACGAGGTAGCGAGCGGCGCCATGTGGGCGAGGCTGGGCGCTCTCTTCGGCGACCACCACCTGCTCGGCGCCGCCTTCAAGCGCAAGTATGCGCACCTCGGCTCCGAGAGCGTGGGCAGTGCCCCCGCGATCAGCCCCGACAATCTCGAGGAGGCCGAGACTCTCGTCTACCCGATCCTCGAGCTGCGCCAGCTCGGCAGCGTGGCAGCTGTCGCCGCAGGCGGCGGCCAGTTCGTGCGGATGCGCAACGTGTGGAAGCAGGTCGCAGAGGGTCGTGCGAACGAGTGGGAGGGCGCATGGGGCAACAGCTCGGACGAATGGCAACAGCTACCCGCCGTGGCGGCGGAGCTCGGCGGCAAGCCACGCGATGGCTCCTTCTGGATGACGTTCTCCGATTTTTGCCGCGGCTTCAACAAGGTGTACGTGTGCCGCCTGGTCGACGCGAAGCCATGGCAGCAGACCGCGCGCCTCGTCGGCGAATTCGGTGCGAGCAGCGCTGGTGGGCGGCTCGCGCCCGTGCCCACGCCCGCCTCGGGTTGGCGAACCAACCCGCAGTTCGCGCTCGTGGTGCAGCAGCACTGCTCCGTGCTCATGGCCCTGTCGCAGCCAGACGCGCTGCTTGACGCCAACGACGCCCTCGACGGCTACCCAAATGCGATCGGGTTCACGATCCTCGCCGCCGACGCGAACGCGCCGCCCGGCAGTCGCCGCCTCATGCTCGCGCCGCCCGGCGAAGAGCTTCGACTCGACTCGCGCCTTTGCGAGACGCGGCAGGTGTCGGCGGTGTTCGAGCTCGACCCAGGGCAGTACGTCGTCGTCGCCTACACGGAAGAGCCGAACATCTTCCAGCCTTTTGCGCTCAGCGCGGCGGCCACTGGCCCGATTACGCTCGACGAGCTCCACCCGAGCGGTGCGCCTCTAGTCCTGATCGGTTCGTGGGACGCGGCGAACAAGACGGCGGGCGGCTGCCCAAACAACACGACATCGTGGACGGGCAACCCGCAGTTCGCGCTCAGCTGCGACGCGCCTTGCACGGTGATCGGCGTGCTCTCGCTCGCGCTCGACGCGAAAGCGGCCGACGCGATGGAGGAGCGGGTGCTGCAGTTGACGCAGCAGGCGCAGCAGGCGCAGCTCGATGGTGACGCGGCGGCTGAGTCGGAGGCGCAAGCGCAACTCGCGCAACTCGCGCCGGCAATTGGGTTCCTCGTGCTGCACAGCGCCGACGGCTCCGCGATCTCGGGCGCGCGCGAGCTTTCGGCGGGCGAGATCGTGTCTTCGTCAGCATACATGCACGGCACTCAGGAGGTGACTGCTCTGATCCAGCTGCCGCAGGCGGGCTCGTACGTGCTCGTGGCGACCACCTTCGAGCCCGCGGCTGAGGCGAAATTCACGCTCGCGCTCCACCCGTCGACCGGCGCGCTGCCCAGCGCCAAGCCACTCGCGCGCGGATGCGAGGTGACCGACGTCACGGCGCTCACGCGCGGCGGCGCGAGCGCAGCGCGGCCGCAGGTGGCCAGCGGGCCGCCCGAGGCGAGCGGCAAGCGCGTGGCGCCGCCAGCGTCCAAGGTGGACATCTCGTCGTTGCGCGAGGCCGACGGCGACGATGGCAAGATTGGCTACGCGCAGCGCATGGAGATGGAGGAGGCGAAGAAGCTCGACAAGTGGCCCGAAAACGTGCCGCTTATGACCATCGAGGGGCAGCCGCTCAGCGAGAACGTCAAGAAGGAGAAGGAGCGCCTCGTCAATAAGGCGATGCAGTACTGCTGGGCGACGGGCGGCAAGTTCGAGGACTCAGGCCCTGGTGGCTTCCCGAGTGCGCCTGGGCGTGCCGAGGGCCGCGTGCAGCCGGCCGTGTACAAGCACGGCGAGCCGAGCGCGGACTTGCCCGTTGTCACGCAATGGTTGCGCCCTGAGGAGTTTTGCAACATGGCGCGCCCCGGCGAGCCGCCGCCCACTCGATACATGCAGCCGATGCTCTTCAAGTCGATGTACGAGATCGAGAGCATCATCCAGGCGGCCGGCTTCGATAACCGCTGGTTCATCTCGGCGCTCAACATCGTCGCCTCCAACCGCGGGCAGCTCGAACGAATCTTCTTTGGCGAGATCGATCCGACTTGGGTCGAGTATGGCTTTTTCGTGTGCAAGTTCTACAAAGACGACCCGATGTCGGACGACGATTGGCAAGTGGTCCTCATCGACGACCGCATCCCGTGCGACGCCACCGGCACGCCGGCCTTCTGCCGCAACCCCGACCCGACCGTGTACTGGTCGATGATCGTCGAGAAGGCCTACGCTAAGTTCGCGGGCTGCTATGAGGCGATGCAAGGCGGCACGGTGGTGCAGGGCCTTGAGGACCTCACCGGCGGCATCGGCTACAAGTTTGCCCTCACAAAGGGCGAGAAGGAATGGATCCCTCCCAAGGGCGAGATGCCTGAGCGCCTCTGGGACGAAATGATGGAGAAGATGAAGACGGAGCATGTCATCGGCGTTACGTGCAACACCAAGGGCCAGCCGCGCCCGCAAACCACCAAAAAGGGCATCGAGCTCAACCGCGCATACGCGGTGGTCACCGGCGGCGACTTTGAGGACATCAAACTGATGCGGTTGCGCATCCCTCTCAACGAGGACGGCAGCTGCAAGGAGTGGAACGGCAAATGGTCGGACAACTCAGGCGCATGGACGTCGCGCATGATGCAGATGCTCCACTACTCCCGCGACGCCAACGACGGCACCTTCTGGATGGAGTACGCTGACCTGTGCAAGCACTTCAACAAGGTGTACATGTGCCGCATGCTCGACGACCTGTGGACGCGCTTTGCCGTCAAGTCGCGCTGGATGGACGAGACGGCGGGCGGCTGCACCAACTTCATCTCGTGGCGCAACAACAACCAGTGGCTGCTCACCATCTCGCGCCCGAACACGAAGCTCATCATCAAGCTCGCGCAGCCCGACGCGCGCAAGTCGATGGGCAACGGGCGCCACTACTCGAACGCAATCGGCTTCTACATCCTCAAGGGCAACACACCCAACGCGGCGGGCGACCACAAGCGGCGCAAGCTGATCGCCAAGGACGGCGACGAGGAGGACGGCGGCGACTTTGTCTTCTGCAAGGAGCCGCGCTTCTCGCGGCAGGTGGTGTGCGAGTACACGTTCGAGACTGCGAGCGACACGCCGTACGTGCTCGTCCCCTACATGTTCGAGCCCGGTCGAGAGGCTATGTTCAAGCTCACGATCCTGTCGGACGACCGCGACGACGACGGAGAAGCCGACTTTGGCTTCGCAGACGTCAAACCGGCCGACGACTGGAAGCGCTCGTCGCTCGTCGACAGCTGGTCGAATGGGGGCGAGGGCAACCAACTCGGCGTGAAGCGGACGGCAGGCGGCCCTATCTCGGGCGGCGCCAACGGCCCCGACGGCAAGCCGTACTGGACGGACAACATCCAGTACCAACTGACTGTACACCAGCGCACACGCGTCTTCGTCTTCCTGGAGATGCTCAACGTGAAGACAGACATGCGCGACGTCGAGGGGCTGCAGACGGAGCCCGCGTACCCAACGGTTGGCTTCTCCGTGTACGGCGGGCGTGGCAACCACATAAAACTCGACGCGTCGCGCCCACTCGAGCTGCTGCACGTTGCGCCGCACAAGCGTGGAGACGGTGTCTACCTCGAGCTTGGCCCTCTCGATCCGAGCGAGGACAAGTACGTGATCATACCGTACACCTCGCAGCCGGGGGTCGAGCACAAGTACACGCTCACAGTGTACAGCGACTACGAGCATGTCCTCGAGCGCATCAACCCGCGGCTCGATTGCCCCACGTGCAGCAACCCATCGGGCATGAACTTGGTGCTCGACTCGCTCGACTGGATCACCAACCAGCTCAAGCGCGTGCTCGACAAGGAGAAGCGTCTGCAGGTGGGCGATGATGGCACGTACTCGGGCTACGTGGCGCCCGCACCACCCAAACCCAAGCCCTACTTCCCGCCGCAGCCGCCGCTGCCGCATATGGAGGGGGCTAACTTGATGGCGGCACCGCTAGGCGCCGCCCGAGCGCGTGGTCGCCAGCCGATGCGCGCCATGGACAATGTGCCTTCCGAACGTCCGACGTCGCTCGAGCGCAAGTTCAAGGCGGCCGACATGGACAGAGACGGCCTGGTCGACCTGAGAGACGCGACCGACTTTGTGCGGTACCACCAGAAGGCAGACGTGGACGGTGACGGCCTCATCACGGAGGATGAGGCTGTTCGGTACATTAAGCCGCTCGAGGAGCGGCTCGCGCAGACCCGCGCTGCCTTCGAGCAGGGGCTTGCGCAGATTGGCAACGACGTGGCGGCGCAGGAGGCGCAGATTGAGTCGTGCAAGCAGAGGCTGCGTGCTCTCGGCATCGATCCCGACAATCTCGACGAGGGGGAGTTGGGCGACGTTGCCAAGAGCCGAAGCTGCGCAGTCATGTAAGGCGGGCGAGCCCGTGTTTCCATTGGGAGCTTGTGTGTATGCACTGGCATCGGCAACAAGACCACACATCATCATTGCTGTGTGCTGTGTGCTGTGCTGGGCGCATCTCCTCGACAAGCGCACAGAGCATGCGATGGCGGCCGTGGGCACACGAAAACGGTGTTCTTGGTGCTTCTCCGATAATGATCGGGGATCACGGTTCACGCGACGGACGAGCGAATCAAATCCGAAACCGCCGGGGAAGTATCGCTCAAATACATGTGCGTGAGCGTGTGTGAAATCTCAAACAGTTCTCTCGAGGTGTTTTCACGGTACATGTAACTCTTGGTCTTGCCACGTTCACGCACTTCGATCGCGCGACGACGTCGATCGCGGAGGACGGCACGTCGATCGGCTGAGAATGTCGGCGGCCCTGCCCCCTTTCGGCGACGCAGTGGTGGACCTCGACGACGACGACGACGACGACGACGACGACGACGACGACGACGACGATGACGAAGGCGAAGGCGAAGGCGAGGGCGAGGAGGCGGACGATGAGGATGGAGATGAGGATGAAGACGAGGAAGGGAAGGGTGAGGAGGAACTCGAATACTACCGTGAAGACGGAGAAGAGGACCAAGAGGATGACAATGAGGAGGATAGCGACGACGACGATGACGACGACGAAGACGACGACGACGACGACGACGACGAGCATGGCGGCGTCGGCGAGGAGGACGAGGGTGAGGGTGAGGGTGAGCAGGCAGCTGCGCAGGATGGCAAGGTGACGGCCAGGGCAGTTGCCAAGGCAACAAAAAGCAAGCCGGCAGAGCCTGGCGAGGATGGCGCAGTGCCCCCGGAGGAGAGCGACTCCGAGGACGAGATGCCAGTCAACACGATCGGCAACGTGCCGCTCGAGTGGTATGACGACTTCGACCACGTGGGTTACGACCTGGACGGGCAGAAGATCCTGCGCGGCACTCGCAAGGACGAACTCGACGCGCTGATTGCGCGCTTCGACGACCCCAACGCCTCGCGCACCGTGCACGATTATTTGCACGGTGTGGACGTGGTACTGTCCGAGGCGGACATAGCTCTCATCAAGCGGTTGCAGAAGCGGCGATACGTCGACCCGAACATGAACCCATACCCCGAGATGGTGCACTATGAGTACGCGGACAAGCTGCACCCACTCTCGAGCAAGCTGCCGGCCAAGGCGGGCTTCGTGCCATCGCGGTGGGAGGCGAAGCAGGTCATGCGCCTTGTGATGGCGATGCGCTCAGAGCAGTACCAGAAGGCCGTCGAGAATCGGCGCAAGCAGGACGCGAAACTCAGGCCCGACTACACGTACCTAATTTGGGACGACAAGGGAGCCGCCGAGGTGAAGCATCACAAGCGTCTGCCGCCGCCCAAGATGCCGCTGCCTGGCAACGCGGAGTCGTACAACCCACCGGCGGAGTACCTCTTCACACCCGAGGAGAAGGCCGCGTGGGAGGCGATGGACCCATCCGATCGGCCCTCCAACTTCGTGCCGCAGCAGTACGCGGCGCTGCGGCAGGTTCCCTTGTACGACAATCTCATCAAGGAGCGCTTCGAGCGCTGCCTAGACCTGTACCTCTGCCCGCGCGAGATCAAGCAGCGTCTGAACATCGACCCCGACTCGCTGCTGCCTCAGCTGCCCAAGCCAGCGGAGCTGCGCCCCTTCCCGGAGCGCCTCTCATTCAGCTTCGAGGGACATACAGGGCGTGTGTATTCGGTTTCAGTGTCGCCGACGGGCGAGCATCTGCTCACCGCCTCCGCCGATGGCACCGTGCGCCTGTGGGAAGTGGCCACCGCCCGCTGCGAGCGCACCTGGTCGCTTGGCGGCGAGGTGCGCTGCGTCGCCTTCTGCCCGAACGCGGATCTCGATTTGGCGGCGGCTATCGTGGGCTCGCAGCTGCTGCTGTTCTTGCCCAAGGCACGCCCTGGCGATCCGCACGATAAGGCACGCGCTCTGCTAAGTCGGAGCGACGGCGGCACTCCCGGCGGCTGGGTGGACACGGACGAGGCACTACGGAGCGAGGGTGTCATGTGGCGGGTGACTCACGTCAAAGCAGCATCGATGGTGACGTGGCACCATGGCGGCGACTACCTCGCGAGTGTATGCCCCGAGGGCGCGACCAAGGCCGTGCTTCTCCACCAGGTCTCCAAACGCAGCACGGGAAGTCCGTTCGCCAAGTCCAAGGGGCGCATCGAGACGGTGGCCTTCCATCCTAGCAAGTGCGCCCAGCCTCCCCACAAGCCTCGCCTCCTCCCCACAAGCCTCGCCTCCTCCCCACAAGCCTTGCCTCCTGCCGTCAGCGCTTGGCCAGGCCTGGGCGGGCTTTGCCGAGGACGAGAGTATTGCTCGGACTCCACGGAGCGGCTGCGTGCCAGCCGTGCCGACGCAGCAAATCCTCACAATTCGGAGGCTCAGCAGCCCACCTTGTTTGCAGACGCGTGCTAGATCGGATCCTTGCTATCCTCCGGACGCTCACAGTCGCTGCCCATGCCGTTCGCAGGCCGCTCTTCTTCGTGGCGACGCAGCGCCACGTGCGGGTATACCACCTCCTGAAGCAGGAGCTCGCCAAGAAGCTCACGCCCACAGTCAAGTGGATCTCGTCGCTCGCAGTGCACCCTGGCGGCGACAACGTGATTCTCGGCTCCTATGACCGACGGGTCTGCTGGTTCGACATGGATCTTTCCGCCTCACCTTACAAAACGATGGTCGCCCATGCCCTCGCCGTGCGCTCCGTCGCTTTCCACCCACGCCTACCTCTCTTCGCATCCGCATCTGACGATGCGACTGTTCATGTTTACCACGGCCGCGTGTACGCCGATCTACTCACGAACCCAATGCTCGTCCCGCTGAAGATCCTCAAGGCGCACACTGTCAAAGACCACCTGGGCGTGATGAGTGTCGCCTTCCACCCCACGCAGCCTTGGCTTTTTTCTGCAGGAGCCGACGGCGCGGTGCACCTCTTCACGGAACGCTGAATGAGGAGTGTGAGGTCGGTGTGGTCTCTTCGAGCGTCTTGACATTCGGCGTTTGCCTGACGAAACACAGCTCACAGCTGTGCCGTTCAGAGAGTGAGAGCGTGCTCCGTGCTGCTGCGCGTTTCCTTCGAGTTCGACCGGACGGAGCGGTGCCGCGCGCGGCGGCCGGGATCGTTAGGCCCGCGGGTTCGCTCGAGGCGCGAGCGTTCGAGCCGCTAAGCGTATATAGTTGTCATTGAAGCTCACACGGAAAACATACTTCACCATTCATTGTATATGCTTTACCTCGAATGCAATCGTACACTGTCTGGGATCGGGATCGGTGGACGGTGCCGATCGCGCCGCTGGCACGCGTAGCTACACTCACGCA
>Ga0164294_10005187_pt1 | contig 11196 bp, 13 predicted proteins | sample GEODES005metaG_FD_111479 | JGI IMG/M metagenome (GOLD analysis project Ga0164294, IMG submission 111479) | Oligotrophic lake water microbial communities from Sparkling Lake, Wisconsin, USA - GEODES005 metaG | ecosystem: Environmental > Aquatic > Freshwater > Lake | place: USA: Sparkling Lake...
CCGCGTCGCGCCAGAAGTTATAGAGGTGCGCGCCGCGACGGCGCACATAGGGGATGCGTGTGTCGGTGTCGAGTATCTCCAACGCCTCGCTACGCATCTGCTCGAAGCGCGCGTCGCTGAACTCGGCGATCGTGGTCTCATTGCGCTTGCGCACCCAGCTCAGCGCTTCGTCGCCATCGATATCTTCAAGCCATAGGTGTGGGTCGTCGACCATGCCCGCCACGGTACTGTGATCTCGATGACCGGTTCGCACGGCCAGGAGTCGCAGACCCCGATGACCTCGACGCATGCTCCGCCAGCCCGCGCCCTGATCACCATCGCCGCCGTGGAGTTGCTTCATCGTCTACGGGACCGGCACGGGCCGGTGATGTTCCACCAGTCCGGCGGCTGCTGCGACGGGTCCTCACCGATGTGCTATCCCGAGGGCGAGTTCATCGTCGGCGACCGTGACGTGCTGCTCGGCATCCTGGAAGACGCCCCGGTATGGATATCGGGCCCGCAGTTCGAGACCTGGAAGCACACCCAATTGGTGATCGACGTGGTTCCGGGTCGCGGTGGCGGCTTCAGCCTGGAGACTCCGGAGGGGCTGCGCTTCCTCAGCCGGGGCCGGGCCTTCACCGCGGCGGAGGTCGAGCTGCTGGCCGAGGCTGCGCCGCTGACCGGGGCGGACTACGAGGGGGGCGCCCGGCCGTTGGCCCGGGCCGACCTGGTGGTGGCTGATGCCGCAGATGCTTGCCAAATACCTGCTCGGCGCGCCGAGGTTGTTCAGCCGTAGCGGGCCAACCGACCCGTATCGTCCTAACAGTGATACCCCTGCCTCGGGCATGGCTGCTCACAAGCGCTTTACTCCTCGGGTGCGTGGCCGGCCAGATCGCCGCGGTCGTCGCCAAGCTCATGGTTGACGCCAACATCCGTCCCGATGTCGTCGTGGCCCTGGTGGTCGGTATCCCTGGCGTGATTGGACTTGCGCTGGTCGGTTTCTCCGGTCGACGTTGGGTTACCGCGATGGGTGCCTTCATCCTGGCGATGGCGCCGGGTTGGCTGTCGGTGCTGCTCCTGGTCCAGGTGATGGCCGGTGACTGACACCACCTCGGCACCCACTACCGGCTCCCAGTTGACGCCGATGTTCCCCACCGGCGCCCAAGACTCCCTGGCACCCAACACCGAGGCGCACCCCTCGCCGATCTTCGATACCGGTCCGCATCCGGATCCGCTGAATTCTGTCCAGGCTGAACCTGAGATCGAAGTCGAGCCTGCCTCACAGGCGTTCAGCGAGTTGGAAACCACCGACACCGACTCCTTCCTGCGTTCGGTGCCCGCACAATCGGTGGTGGTGCCCGCGCAATCAGTCATCGTGCCCGGGACCTTCCAGTTCGTGAAGCGTTGGAAGTTCGCCCTCATCGTGGCCGGGGTGTGGGTGGTGTCCGCGGCCGCCGGGCTTGGCTTCTATTTCTGGTGGTACTCCGCCCTGGACAAGACGATGCCGGTGTTAGGCATCCTGCTCTATCTGGTGGTCGGCATGGTGGCAAGTGTGCTCGTGTCGCTGGTGCCCAACCGGCCGCAGATGACGGCCCTGGCCGTCGCCCTGATGGCGGCACCGCTGGCGTCGACCGCGGCGGCCGCGATACTCCACGGCGCCTATTACTTCGAATGGATCGCGCGCCCGGTAATCGGCTAGAAGTAGGGTAGCGGCGTGACTCACTATGACGTCGTCGTCCTCGGCGCCGGCCCCGGCGGATACGTCGCGGCGATCCGCTGCGCACAGCTCGGCCTGAACACCGCAATCGTCGAACCCCAGTACTGGGGCGGGGTCTGCCTCAACGTGGGCTGTATCCCCTCCAAAGCTCTTCTGCGCAATGCGGAACTGGCGCACATCGTGACCAAGGAAGCCGCAACGTTCGGCATCAGCGGCCAGGTGAGCTTCGACTTCGGCGCCGCCTTCGACCGCAGCCGAAAGGTCGCCGACGGCCGCGTCGCCGGTGTGCACTTTTTGATGAAGAAGAACAAGATCACCGAGATTCACGGCTACGGCCGGTTCACCGATGCCAACACCATCGTGGTGGATCTCAACGATGGCGGCACCGAGACCGTCACTTTCGGCAACGCGATCATCGCCACCGGTAGCAGCACCCGGCTGGTGCCGGGCACATTGCTGTCGAAGAACGTGGTGACCTACGAGGAGCAGATTCTGACCCGGGAACTGCCGGGATCGATCATCATCGCCGGCGCAGGGGCGATCGGCATGGAGTTCGCCTACTTCATGAAGAATTACGGCGTCGAGGTGACCATCGTCGAGTTTCTCCCGCGGGCTCTGCCCAACGAGGACGCGGAAGTCTCCAAGGAGATTGAGAAGCAATACAAGAAACTCGGTGTCAAGATCCTCACCGGCACCAAGGTCGAGTCGATCACCGATGACGGCTCGCTGGTTACCGTCGTCATTAGTAAGGACGGCAAGACCGAGGAGCTCAAGGCCGATAAGGTGATGCAGGCCATCGGATTTGCGCCCAATGTGGATGGCTACGGGCTGGAGACGACCGGTGTCGCACTGACCGAGCGCCGCGCCATCGACATCGATGATTACATGCGCACCACTGTGCCGCACATCTACGCAATCGGCGATGTCACCGCCAAGCTGCAACTCGCTCACGTGGCCGAGGCGATGGCGGTGGTCGCCGCGGAGACCATCGGCGGCGCTGAGACGTTGACGCTCGGTGACTACCGGATGATGCCCAGGGCCACCTTCTGTCAACCTCAGGTCGCCAGCTTCGGGCTGACCGAGGAGCAGGCCCGCGATGAGGGCTACGACGTGAAGGTGGCCAAGTTTCCGTTCAGCGCCAACGGTAAAGCGCACGGGCTTGCCGACCCGACCGGGTTCGTCAAGGTGATCGCCGACGCCAAATACGGCGAACTGCTCGGTGCGCACCTGATCGGACCGGATGTTTCCGAGCTGCTGCCCGAGCTGACGCTGGCCCAGAAGTGGGATCTCACCGTCAACGAACTCGCCCGCAACGTTCATACCCACCCGACGCTGTCGGAGGCGCTGCAGGAATGCTTCCACGGCCTCGCCGGCCACATGATCAATTTCTGATCCGGTGAAACCCGCACTGATCGCCGGCGTCGGTGGCGCCCTTCTCGGCCATGCCCTGTGGCTGGTCGGCATCTCGATCGCGACGGGATCGTCGTCGCGGAGCACCGCGGTGCTGGTGATCTCGGCGCTCTTTCTGATCGGCGCCGGTGCTGCGATCTACCAGGCGTGGAATTATTACCAGCGTAAGCAGTGGACGCAGGCGGCGTTCCTGGGCGGCTTGGCGTTCTCCCCGGTGATCTTCACCATCATCGTGCTCGGGGTGACCTATCTCTAATCCACTTTCAATGCACAAACCCTGATCCATCCACAGCCGAGGTCTCGGGGCCTGGTGGTGTCGGAACCTCCCTCTACTATCGAAAGTATGTTCGATTCAATCAACGGCCCGGACGCCGACCTCATCGATGCAATGGGTGCGGCGGCTCGAGCGGAATCGGCCGCGATAGCGCGCCGGTTGGCTGCGGTGGGCGAACTGTACGCCCGCCGCGCCGTGGAGTGGGCTGACCGTGAACTGTGGTGCACCGATCCGTTCGAAGCCGTGGCCGCCGAGGTTTCCGCGGCGCAGAACATCAGCCGTGGACGCGCGGGTAGCCAGATTCGATACTCCCGTGAGCTTCGCGAAAGACTGCCCAAGGTCGCCGCGGTATTCGCCGCCGGCGAGATCGATTTTCGGATGGCCTCGATGATCATCAACCGGACGTCGAATGTCACCGACTGCGCGATTGTCGATGTGGATACCGCCCTGTCCCGATTGGCACCGAGGTGGATGAAACTCTCCACCCCCAAACTCGCCGATCGCATCGACCTCTGGATTGCGAAGTTCGACGCCGATGGTGTCCGGGTTCCGCCATCGATTGACGATCAGCGGTATGTGGAGGTGGCTCCGACCACCCCGGGCATGGGCGGCATCTGGGCCAATATCCACGCGGCCGACGCCGCGGCCTTCGACCAGCGACTCGATGCGCTGGCGGCCACGGTATGCAAGGACGATCCCCGAACGCCGATGCAACGTCGAAGCGATGCGGTGGGGGCATTGGCCGCCGGCGCAGATCGGCTCATGTGCACGTGCGGTTCACCGGACTGTGCCGCACTCGGTGGCGCAGTGCCGGTGGTGATCCACCTGCTTGCCGAGGAGTCCACGCTCACCGGGCCCGGCACCACCCCGGGTTATCTGCCGAAGTTCGGCATCCAGCCCGCCGAGACGGTTCGGCGCATTGCGGCGACCGCCAAGCTGAAACCCGTGGCGCTTACCCCCGATGGTCAGCAGACGGGTTATCGACCGTCGGCGGGTCTTGCCGAGTTCATCCGGTGGCGCGATCTCACCTGCCGGTGGCCCGGGTGTGATGCGCGCGTGTGCGATACCGACCACACGGTGCCCTATCCCGTTGGTCCCACTCATCCGTCGAATCTCAAACTCTATTGCCGTGTTCACCATCTTGTGAAGACGTTTTATTGCGGGCCGGATGGCTGGACCGAGCACCAATCAGCCGATGGCACAGTGACGTTCACCGCGCCGACGGGCCATCAGTACACGACCCAGCCGGCCGGAGCGGCGCTCTATCCGGCGTTGGCCACCCCGACCGGGGCCCCGGACATTTCACCGGACAGCGGACCGCCGGCGACGAACCGCGGGCTTGCCATGCCGACCCGCACGCGATCTCGCGATGAGGACCGTCGAGCCCGCATCGCGCGGGAACGAGGTGTGCGTGCCGAACTCAACGCTGCCGCCCAACCCCCACCGTCCGTCGAAGCGCCACCGTTCTAGTCGGGGAAGTCCATCGGCACTCGGAGGGTGGCCAGTATCCCGGCAATGGCGTCGTAATGACCTGCCAGAGCGCAGAACTCGATGATCTGATTGCGGTTCAGGTACGTGGACAATGCGGCATACGTCCCATCGGAGACGTTGCGTTCGATAACGAACTCATCAACCGCACACAGCAGAGTGCGCTGACGGTCGGTTAACCCCTCACTCGTCGGCCCGGCAAAGATCCTGTCCTGCAACGCCTGATCGACACCACGCGAGCGTGCCAACCGACGATGCTGCTGCAGTTCGTATTCTGAGGCGCGCAGTTGGCCGACCCGCAGGATCACCAGTTCCTTGTCCCTCTTGTCCAACTTGCCCCAGTTCAGCAGCACTCCGGAGTACGGCAGAAAGGACAGGAATAGCAGCCGGTGCTGGCCCAGGGTTGTGAACAGATGCATCTGCGGCGCCCGGATGGAACGTGCGGCAAACCTGGCGATGGCCCAGTTGATCAGACCGAGTTCCCGTCGGCCGCCGGGCGGTATACGCGCCGGATCTGTCTTGGGCATCCAGACAGGTTACCGCCGTGCCAGCGCGGTCTTTTTGGCATCCACTAGGGGTTTTGGCATGATCGGCTGAATGGGCGAGTACTCGACGGGCGACTCTGGTCTGGCGAAGGTGTTGATGCCCGTGCCGGACCTCAACGACGAAGTGTTCGAACGCCAGTGGCAACTGCGGGCCGGGGACGTTGACCGACTGGGTCGGCTGCGCCTTGACGGTGTCGTCCGCTACATGCAGGACGTCGGCCAGGATCACCTGCGGGAGATGGGTTACGACGACATCCACCCGCTGTGGATCGTCCGGCGCTCGATGGTAGACATGGTCGGTCCGATCGAGTTCAAGGACACGCTGCGGTTGCGCCGATGGTGTTCGGGCGCCTCGAACCGATGGTGCGAGATGCGGGTGCGGATCGAGGGCCGACGGGGTGGCCTGATCGAGTCTGAGGCGTTCTGGATCAACTTCAACCGTGAGACCCAGGGGCCGGCTCGAATCAACGACGATTTCATGGGTGCGCTGCTCCAAACCACCACGGTCAACAGACTTCGGTGGAAAGCCTATTTGGCTGCGGGTTCGCGAGAGGACGCCGACGAGATCCGCGAGTTCCCGATCCGGGTGAGTGACATCGACCTTTTCGATCATGTCAACAACTCGGTGTACTGGAAGGTCGTCGAGGAGTACCTCGGGCCCTACCCGGAGCTTCAGGAGGCTCCACTGCGGGTGACTATCGAGCACGACGCCCCGATCTCCTACGGCGACCGGCTCGAGGTCCTCGTGCACGTGTATCCGCCGGGCTCGACCGACAAGTTCGGACCCGAACTCACCGATCGCACTGTCAGAACCCTCACCTATCTGGTGGGGGACGAGACGAAAGCGATCGCGTCGATCTTCCCGATCTGAGCCGAAAAGAGAACAAGTGACTGAATCAGCGATCGAACGCGTCGGTGTGATCGGTGCCGGCCAGATGGGCGGCGGTATCGCCGAGGTATGCGCCCGGGCCGGCGTTGATGTCATCGTCTTCGAGACCTCCGAGGTGCTGATCGCTGCCGGCCGCGCCCGGCTGGTCAAGTCGCTGGAACGCGGCGTGGGTGCTGGCAAGATCACCGAGCACGAGCGTGACGGCGCGATCGGCAGGCTGCGGTTCACCACCGAGTTGTCCGACCTGGCCGACCGCCAACTGGTCATTGAGGCAGTGATCGAGGACGAGAAGATCAAGGCGGGCATTTTCAGTCAGCTCGACGAGATCGTGACCGACCCGGACGCGGTGCTCGCATCGAACACCTCCAGCATCCCGATCATGAAACTCGGCGCGGCCACCAAGAATCCGGGCCGTGTGCTGGGCCTGCATTTCTTCAATCCGGTACCCGCATTACCACTGGTTGAGTTGGTGACGACGCTGGTTACCGACGAGGCTGCCGCCGCGCGCACCGAGCAGTTCGCAGGCACCGTGCTCGGCAAGCAGGTGGTGCGTTGCGCCGATCGCTCCGGCTTCGTGGTCAACGCCCTGCTGGTGCCCTACCTGTTGTCTGCCGTGCGAATGGTGGAATCCGGATTCGCCACGGTGGCGGACGTCGACAAGGCCGTCGTCGCGGGCCTTGCCCACCCGATGGGGCCGCTTCGGCTGTCCGATCTGATCGGTCTGGACACCTTGAAACTGATCGCCGACAAGCTGTACGAGGAGTTTAAGGAGCCGCTCTACGCCCCCCCGCCGCTGTTGCTGCGCATGGTCGAAGCAGGCCGACTCGGTAAGAAGTCTGGCCAGGGTTTTTACACCTACTGAACTAGACTTGGCAGCACTACGGTTATCGCGGAATGTGAAGGGTTGCGGTTGATGGCAGGCGTCGAATCGGATCTGACTCCCTATTACGACGAGTCGCAGTCGATTTACGACATTTCGAATGACTTCTTCGCGTTGTGGCTCGGCCCGACGATGGGCTATACGTGCGGCTACTACGAGCGCGACGATATGAATCTGGAGGAGTCCCAGAACGCCAAGTTCGATCTCGCCCTCGGCAAGCTGAACCTTGAGCCCGGGATGACATTGCTCGACGTCGGCTGTGGCTGGGGCGGCGCCCTGGAACGCGCCGTGCAGCGCTACGACGTCAACGTCATCGGCATCACGCTAAGCAAGGCGCAGTCGGAGTTCGCCCGTCAGCGCCTGTCCAAGCTGGACACCAACCGTTCGATCGAGGTGCGACTCCAGGGCTGGGAGGAATTCGACGAGCCGGTCGACCGCATTGTGAGCATCGGTGCGTTCGAGGCGTTCAAGGTCGAGCGATACCCGCTGTTCTTTGAGCGTGCTTACGAGATCCTGCCTCGTGACGGCCGGATGCTGCTGCACACCATCCTGGCGCACACCCAGAAGTTCTTCCGCGACAACGGAATCAAGCTCACCATCAGTGACCTGAAGTTCATGCGATTCATCGGCACCGAGATTTTCCCGGGTGGCCGTCTTCCCGCAGTGGAGGACATCGAGTTGCTGGCCGAGCAGTCCGGGTTCACCCTGGAACGGATCCATCTGCTGCAGCCGCACTATGCGCGCACCCTCGACATGTGGGCGGACAACCTTGCTGCTACCCGTGAACAGGCGATCGCGATCACCTCCGCGGAGGTGTACGACCGTTATATGAAGTACCTCACCGGATGTGCTGACTTCTTCCGCCGGGGCATCACCAATATTGGTCAGTTCACCCTGGTCAAGGGTTGATCAAGCCGGGGGTTGATCAAGCCTGAGCAACCTTCTTCTTCTCCGCCTCGACATCGAAGTCGGCGGGCGGCCAGGAGAGTTTCATTCCCTTGAGCGCCTCGATGAGGAGTTCGGTGACAGCCAGCTGGCTATACCACTTCTTATCGCAGGGCAGGACGTACCAGGGTGCATGGTCGGTGGACGTTTTATCCAGCACTGCCTGGTAGGCCTCCTGGTAGGCGGGCCACAGCGTGCGCTCCTCGAGATCGCGAGGGTTGTACTTCCAGTACCGGTCGGGTCGCTCGAGCCGCTCGGCCAGCCGGCGCTTCTGCTCATCCAGCGAGACGAACATCGCGACCTTGACCAGTGTGGTGCCTGACTCCACAAGTTCGGATTCGAAGGTGTTGATCTCGTCGTAGCGGCCTTCCCAGACCTCCCTGGGCACCAACTCGTGAACACGGACCACCAGCACGTCCTCGTAGTGCGAGCGGTCGAACACCCCGATATGGCCGGCCGGCGGCAGTGCGTTGTTGATCCGCCACAGGTAGTGGTGCGCCCGTTCCTCCTCGGTGGGAGGCCCGAAGCCGGTGTAGCAGATTCCCATCGGATTGGTGCCGCCAAGGACATTCTTGACGATGCTGCCCTTGCCGGCGGTGTCCATGCCTTGGAGCACCAGCAGCAGCGAATGATTGTTGCCGCCCTTGCCGTCGGCATAGAGCAGCTCCTGCAGACCGGCGAGACGCGCATTACGTTCGGCCTGAATCTCGGCCGCGGCAGCGCGGTTACCGGTGAAGCCGGGACTCGAGTCGGTGTCGATATCGGCGATCTTGTCGCCGGTTCGGAAGCGCAGGATCTTGCCTGGCTCGTGACTCCATTGTGAAGGTAGATCGGTCGACGTCTGATCAGGCATAGCCGAAGACTAGGGGATCCGCGGGACAATCGGCGAGGGGTGCTTCTCAGAGGTGAACTTCGCCAGCGACCCGCCGGCCTCGACGATTCCGACCAGCGAACTCCAGCACATCATCGTCAGATACCCGATGAGGTCTTCGGTGCTCATCCGGGGGTTTGACATCCAGGAGTGCGTCGCCAACTGCACGCCGCCGACGATCATGTAGGCCCAGGGTTCCACTCCGCGGGTGTCCATCCCGACTGTCTGCATGCGCTGGCGCAGCACCAGTGCCAGCATCCGGGCGATGATCTGCTCGGAGTCTGCGATGACCTTGTTCTTGCTGGCCGAACTGTTTGCCATCACGAACCGATAGGGTTCTGGCTCGGCTGCGACGGTCTCGACGTAGACCCTGATGATCTCCCGGGTGAGCTCGAATCCGTCGAGGTCGGTGGACAGCGCGCCGGCCAGGTTGGGGATCAGCGTGGTCTGGGCGAACCGCATCATGACGGCGGTGCTCAAGTCATTCTTGTCGACGAAATAGCGGTACAGCACGGTCTTGGACACGCCGATTTCGGCAGCCACCTCGTCCATGCTGATATAGCGTCCCCGCCGCCGAATGGCGTCAAGGGCACCGTCGACCAATTCGGTGCGACGTTCCACTTTGTGCTGGTGCCAGCGGCGTTTACGCCCGTCGGTCTTGACCACACCGGGGCTGATTTCCTGTGTCACGATCGTCGGATCCGTCCCATCTTGGGGTGGAGTCTACGGGCATGTGGATGATGGTGAGGTGGCTGCCAAACATCGCAACCTGGATGCCCCGGCACGGACGGGCACGTCCTTTGCTGAATCCTTGGCCGGAGCGGACCCCGAGGCCGATGCCGAGCGGGCACGCAATCTGCGCCGGATGAAGGCCGTTGCGCTGGGTTTCCTGCTCGGCGCGACGGTGCTCTTCCTGGCTTGCAGGTGGGCGGAGGCCAGGGGCGGCCCGGGCTGGCTGGGTTACCTGGGTGCGGCCGCCGAGGCCGGCATGGTCGGCGCGCTGGCCGACTGGTTCGCTGTCACCGCGTTGTTCCGGCACCCACTGGGGCTGAAAATCCCCCATACCGCCATCATCAAGCGCAAGAAGGACCAGTTGGGCGAGGGGCTCGGATCCTTCGTGCGGGAGAACTTCCTGTCGCCCGATGTGATCGAGACCAAAGTTCGCGATGCCGAGGTGGCCAGCCGGCTGGGCAAGTGGCTCTCCGAGCCCCAACACGCTGCCCGGGTCGCCGACGAGGCCTCCACCGTATTGCGGGTCGGCGTCGAACTGCTCAATGACGAGGACATCCAGCAGGTCATCGACCGGACCATCGTCAAACGTCTTGCCGAACCCCAGTGGGGCCCACCGGTGGGCCGGGTGCTCGGACAGCTGCTGGCCGAGAACCGTCAGGAGGCGCTCATCCAGCTGTTGTGCGACCGTGCCTTCGACTGGTCGTTGAACGCCGGCGAGACGATCGAGCGGGTGGTCACCCGCGACTCTCCGACGTGGTCACCACGTTTCGTCGATCACCTCGTCGGCGATCGCATCCACCGCGAGTTGATGGACTTCACCGATAAGGTTCGCCGCGACCCCAACCATGAGTTACGGCGGTCGGCCACCAGGTTCCTGTTCGAGTTCGCCAATGACCTCCAGAACGACGGCGCCACGATGGCCCGCGCTGATGCGGTCAAGGAACAGTTGATGGCCCGCGATGAGGTGACCAAGGCGGCCGAGACCGCGTGGAAGACGCTCAAGCGGCTGGTGTTGGAGGGTGTTGATGACCCGTCCAGCGCGCTCCGCGGCCGCATCGCCGACTCCGTCATGCAGATCGGGGCGTCCCTGCGCGACGACGCCGAGTTGCGCGACAAGGTGAACAACTGGATGGTGCGCGGCGCCCGGCATCTCGTCGAACAGTACGGCGGGGAGGCCACCGCGATCATCACCGACACCATCGAACGCTGGGACGCCGAGGAGGCCAGCCGCCGCATCGAATTGCACGTCGGCCGCGACCTCCAGTTCATCCGGATCAACGGCACCGTGGTGGGGGCCCTCGCCGGCCTGGCGATCTATGCTGTGGCCAAATTCCTGTTCTGACCTGCGCTAGCTAGTGCTTGCAATAGTTAGCACTAGCGGGTAATGTCGTCTGCGGAGGTATCCCAGACCCGGGATATCCCACACCCGCGAGGAGGCGAACCATGGCACAGGAGGCAGATCTGGC
>Ga0164294_10005188_pt1 | contig 11195 bp, 8 predicted proteins | sample GEODES005metaG_FD_111479 | JGI IMG/M metagenome (GOLD analysis project Ga0164294, IMG submission 111479) | Oligotrophic lake water microbial communities from Sparkling Lake, Wisconsin, USA - GEODES005 metaG | ecosystem: Environmental > Aquatic > Freshwater > Lake | place: USA: Sparkling Lake...
CTCGACCGCGTGCAGCCAGCGCGAGCCGTGGTTTTAGAAACGGAGATCTGGCCGAATCTTTACGCCGAGTGTTGGCGCCGCGGTATCCCGCTGACACTCGCAAGTGCGCGTCTGTCGGTGCGCACTATCGCTACCTATCGACGTTTACGTCGTTTGTTCGCCCCCGCACTGGGCAGTGGCGGGGTCACGGTTCTTGCCCAGAGCGCTGCCGACGCGGCACGGTACTTGGAGTTGGGGGCCTTGCCGGCACAGTGTCGCGTAGTGGGTAACCTCAAATTTGAATTGGAGGTTCCGGTTGCCACTCGCGCCGTGGGCCGTGCTTGGCAGGAACAGTGGGCGGGCGCCTCGGCGCGCTTTATCTGGGTGGCAGGCAGTACTCACGAAGGCGAGGAGCAGGTTTTGTTGGCGGCGCATGGTTTGCTGCGCCAGGCCGTGCCTGATGCCTTGCTGGTGCTGGTGCCACGGCACCCGCAGCGGTTCGCGGCGGCGGCGGCAAACATCCAGGCGGCGGGTTTGCCTTTCGTCGCGCGCAGCGAAGATGGGCACGTGGCGGCGAGTACGGCCGTCTTGCTGGGCGACACGCTGGGCGAGTTGCTCGCGCTTTACGCAGCCGGTGATGCGGCGTTTGTTGGCGGTAGCTTGGTGCCTGTGGGCGGCCACAATCTGTTGGAGCCTGCAGCGCTAGGCTTGCCAGTACTGAGCGGGCGGCAGGTGTTTAACGCCCCGGAAGTGGCGGCGGCGTTGTACGCCACCGGAGCGCTGGAATGGGTAGAAGACGCCGCTGGCCTTGGCGCCAGTTTGCAAGCATTGGCTACCGATGCGGCGTTGCGTCAACGTCGCGGGGTAGCCGCGATGGGCGTGGTAGACGCCCATCGCGGGGCGCTACGCGCCATTCTCGAGGCCATAGGCTGACTCGTTAGCTGACTCATCGGCTGACTTATCGGCTGACGGGCGCCGCCTGCGTGAGGAGCGCGTTGGTTTGCGTTAGCGCGCCTTCATCCAGCGAGCCGGCAGCGAGACGCAGGCGCAACACATTCAGCAGATAATCGTACTTGCTGCGCGCATAGTTCGTCTGCGAATCGGTCAGGCGTCGGCGGGCTTCCAGCACATCTACCGCGGTGCGGGTGCCGACTTCGTAGCCGGCTTCGGTAGCTTCCAAAGCCACCTGTGAAGAGGCTACGGCCTGCTTGAGCGCGGTGACGCGCGCCATTTCGCTGGTGACGCCAAGGTAGGCATCGCGGGCATCACGTTCCGTTTCGCGGGCCACACGCTCCAGACGCTCGCGGCTCGCTCGGTGACGGTAGACCGCCTGACGCACGCGCGACTGCGTGGCGCCACCCGAATACAGCGGGATGCTGAATTGCACGCTGATGCTGTCCGCATCGGAGTTGGTGTCGATAGGGTTGCTCAAGGTACCGAGCGTGGTGACGGTAGCGGTATCGCCGTTGGTGTTGGAACCCGACTTGCGAGCGACGAGGTCGATGGTGGGGCCGTGGCCCCCCTTGGCGACGCTAATGCCTTCACGGGCTACATCTGCTGACAGGCGGGCCGAGGTGAGCGCCAGGTTTTGGTCGAAGGCCTGACGTACCCATTGCTCCTCATCGGCCGGCGACGGCGCGGTCAGCGGCATGTCATCGCCGGGGGCCTTCAATTCGCTTACTGGTACGCCGGTGAGTTCACGCAGTTCTTCGAGGCGAGTGGCTACCGCGCGCTTAGCGGCGATGACCGTAGCGTTTGCCTGGTCATGCGCAGCCTTGGCTTCCTGCACGTCCGTGACGGCGATGAGACCGACCTCGAAGCGCTTCTCGGCCTGCTCGAGCTGGCGCGTGATAGCTTCCAGCGCGGACTGTCCGGCGTTAAGGGTGTCGCGGGCTGCCAGCACGTTGAAGTAGGCCTGCGCCGTGCGCAGTACCAGTTGCTGCTGCGCCGTGTGGTAATCCGCTTCTGCCTGCGCCACCTGCGCGTCTGCCTGCTTCAGGGCCGCCCAGTTGTCCCATTTGAATAGACTCTGGTGGAGCGTGAGGCCCCAGCCCTTTGTAGACAGGTCTGATTCGCTGGAGCGCGTGGTGAAGGCTTGGCCGTCGAACACCACCTGCGAGCCATTCGACTGGTCCTTGGAGTAGCTGCCGCCGACACTGACCTGCGGCAACAAAGCAGCGAGCGCCTGCGGCTTGGATTCCATCGCGGCGAGGCGGATGGCTTCGGCTTCGCGCAATTGCGGGTCGTTGCGCAGGGCCTGCTGGTAGACCTCGCTAAGGTCCGCCGCGTGGGCCAAAGACGCAGTGAGCAGCAAGGCGCTGCCGGCAGCGAGGCCGCTAGCGAAGGAGAGCAGGGTGGGGAACCGACGACGCTTCATGGACTTTCCCTTAAGCGATATGGTGTTGTACTTAAGCATAACACCTATCTTTCGATGATTGAACGGGGAGACGGTTTGGCCGCGACCTCAGAGACCGATTTCCGCGGCCCAAGCGGCAATGCCGCCGGTAAGGTTGGTGACGGGTTGGAACCCTTGTGTGGCCAGAAAGTTCGCCACGCGCAGACTCCGACCACCGACGTGGCACATGACCACGATTTCTTGATCGCGTGGAAGTTCGTCGAGGCGGGCCGGAACGTCACCCATGGGAATGTGTACGGCAGTGGCGACACTCGCGGCAACCAACTCGGCCGGTTCACGGACGTCCAGCAGGAACAGCTGGCCGCCGGCTTGCTGGCGGGCGACGAACTCGGTGGGCGTCATGGCGCCTACGCTGGGGGTGGACATGCAGCGACCTCGCGGAGGTTAGGGTCAGAACTGGAAGGCCGAGGGGCGGCGCGCATGGGCCAGCGCGGGCACGACGGTTTCGAAGAGAATTTCGCTGGAGAAACGCTGCCCCGCGTCGCGCCGAACCAGCAGGGCTTCCATGGCAGGCGCTTCGCCGAGGATGACGAACAGGCGTCCCCCCGGCTTCAGCGCGAGCCGGAAGCGCTCGTCGTCGAGGGGGAGGGAGCCCGTAACGAACACGACGTCGTAGCGCGATTGCTCTTGCAGCGACAGGCCGTCGGCGGTTTCTACCTCGACGCCGCCGATGCCGGCCTTGGCCAGATTATCGCGGGCGGCCATGGCGAGATCGGGGTGAATTTCCAATGCTCTAACTTGTGCGCCGAGCCTGGCCAGACAGGCTGCCACGTAGCCGCTCCCGGCACCGACCACCAAGGCTGACTCGCCGGGACGGACGGCCAATGCCTGCAGTGCGCGCCCAACCCACTTGGCCGCGAGCATGACCTCGCCGTGGGCCAACGGGATGTCGGTATCGGCATAGGCGACGGCGGCGTAGGCCGCGGGCACGAACAGCTCGCGGGGCACGCCGGCTAGGGCATCGAGAACGGCCTGATCGAACACGTCCCACGCGCGAACCTGCTGGGCGATCATCTGCTGGCGAGTAGCTTCAAGATTCATGAGATTCACCGGGAACTCAGGCGGGGTTCAGACAGTCCGCTAGGGTACGGGGGAGCGGCGGCAGCGGCAAGCAGATTGCGGTTTTCACGGACGGTTCTCTCGCGTGCGAACCGAGTCGCATCGCGGGATTACGCGAAGGTGATTATGGTTAATACGGGCGCTGCACGGCGATGGCGTCCGGTATTCTCGTCTGTGAAGGGATTTTTTTGCCGTGACGCTGCCGGGCGATGTACCTAGGCGGCGCGGGGAAGGCAGAGACGTGTCGATGATGGACTATCTGAAGCCGGCCCTTTGGGGCCTCGCTGCCGCGCTGGTCGTGGGAGCCTTGGTGCTGGTCGTCGCTTGGCGTGCCGGCCGCCGCCGCCATGCGTCTGCAGAATCCATGGTCGATGCCATCGACTCCACGCCCGTCGGCGAATTGCCGGAGTTCGTTGCAGCAGACGCGACCGACCTCTCCGCCGTGGCCGGCGCGGTGACGCGGCTCTGCCAACGGCAATTGGAATCGCAGGTGCTGGATGCCGGCGAACTGTTTCACCGGTTGGTGGATGGTGTCCATGACGCCGTGGTGCTGCATACGGATGTCATTATTCAAGCCAACAGTCGTTTCGCCGCTTTGGTGGGCGAAAGCCCCTCAGCCATTCTCGGCCGTTCCCTCGCTGAATTCGTCACACCCGACTACACCGAACTGGTTGCGGATAACTTAGCCCGACGCTTGCGGGGCTTGCCGGCCGCCGAGCGTTACGAGGTGGAAGTCACGGACCGGCAGGGCCAGGTGTCGCGCATGGAGTTGGCCGGAACCCGTGTCGACTTAGCCCGCGGTCCGGCAGTGTTGTTCACGGCCGTCGACATGCTGCCGACCCGCGTGGGGCAGTCGAGCGCCACCGGGGCTGGTGGGCTATTGGGACAAACGGTTTTGGACTCACTGTCTGCTGGCGTCATCACCACGGACCCTGCCGGCCGCATCGACTATGCCAACCGTGCGGCCGAACAGCTGCTCGGGCGGCCGTTGGCTGACATGGCGGGTCGTCCGTTCGAGGAAGCGGCCCCGTTGATGGAAGAGGCTGACCGTCGCATGTTGGCGGATCCCGTGCGCCAGTGCCTGTCGACCGGCGCGCGTATTACTGCTTCGCGTCGTGCCATGGTGTTGAGCAAACAGGACGGTTCGGAGCGCATGGTGGAGCTGACTGTGGCACCGCTGCGCAGCGATCGGCCCGAGCCGCAGGGTTGTGTGGTGCTGTTGCATGACGTGACCGAAGCGCGCGGCATTGCGCGGCAGATGTCCTACCAGGCCAGCCATGATGCTTTGACCGGCTTGGTGAACCGTCGCGAGTTTGAGCGGCGCCTGCAAGAGGCTATGGAAAATGCGCGGCAGGGTGGCCAGCACCATGTGTTGTGTTTTCTCGATCTCGACCGCTTCAAGGCGGTCAATGATGTCAGTGGTCATAACGCCGGCGACCAATTACTGCGTGAGCTTTCTACCCTGCTACGCGAATCCGTGCGCGATAGCGATACGGTGGCCCGCATCGGTGGCGACGAATTCGCCTTGCTGTTGGTCGGCTGCCCGCTCGAGAAGGCTACGCAGATCGCCGGCAATCTCGCGCGCGCCATCATGGAACATCGTTTCGTCTGGAAGGACCGCATTTTTGAGGTCGGTGTTTCCTCGGGTTTGGTAGAAGTGAGTCGCGAAAGCGGCACGCTCGAAGATGTCATGGGCGCTGCGGATTCTGCTTGCTACGTGGCCAAGCGTTCGGGTGCCGGGTCCGTGCATGTCTATTCGGCCCGCGATGAAGCCGCTGCTCGTCAGCGCGGTGAAATTCATTGGCTGCAGCGCTTGCAGAATGCGCTGCGAGATGGTCGTTTCGAATTGCACGTGCAGCCTATCCTCGCGGCCGGTCCCGAAACTACCGATGGTCCAGCGCTGGAAGTTTTCCTGCGGCTCGCCGAGGAAGGCGGGAAGCTGGCCTTCCCTGGTGAATTCATGGACGCCGCGGAGCGCTATCGCTTGATGTCCTTGTTGGACCGTTGGGTGGTACAGGATGCCTTGACGGCCATAGCCGCTGGCCGGTTGTCGTTGCCGCCGGGTCGCAGTCTCGCCATCAATGTCTCTGGCCAAACGCTCGGCGATGCCGGCTTCCTTGAGTATGTGGTGGACGTACTCGACCGGACGGGCATCCATCCGAACCAACTCTGTTTCGAAGTCACGGAGTCGAGTGTGGTGGCGAACCTCGACCACGCACGCCGTTTCGTGGCGGTGCTGCATGGTATGGGTTGTAGCTTTGCGCTCGATGACTTTGGCAATGGCGTGGGCGCCTTCGCCAACCTGAAGACGCTGGGCATCGACTACTTGAAAATTGACGGCAGCTTCATTCGCAACCTGGCACGTGACCCGGTCAGCCAAGCCATGGTGTCGGCGATGGTGAAGCTGGCGCGGACCCTGAATTTCCGCATCATTGCCGAGCAGGTGGAAGACACCACAGCTCTTGAGGCGGCCAGGCGTATGGGAATTGATTTCGTTCAGGGCTATGCCATCGGCCGCCCTGAACCGCTGCGCAAGGCCACGCTGCAGGCTGCCTGACGCGCTCCGGTACACTAGGAGCCTTCCGGTTTTTGGCAGAAGGCTGTAGTTCCATGGCATTGCGGGTGGGTATCGTCGGTTGGCGTGGCATGGTCGGGTCGGTCCTGTTGGGCCGCATGCGTGCAGAGGGCGACTTCAACCTCATCGAGCCGGTGTTTTTCAGCACCAGCCAAGCCGGTGGCAACGCTCCGGACGTGGGCTATGCAGTGGGCCCCCTCGCTGATGCGCACGATCTGAACCAACTCGCTGACTGCGACGTCCTCGTTTCTTGCCAAGGCGGCGACTACACCGCGGCAGTGCATGGCCCCTTGCGGGCTAAGGGCTGGACGGGATACTGGATCGACGCGGCCTCCACGCTGCGCATGGCGCCTCATGCCACCCTCATCCTTGACCCCGTCAATCGCCCGGTCATCGATATGGCGCTGGCGAGTGGCGGTAAGGATTACGTGGGTGGTAACTGCACGGTATCGCTCATGCTCATGGCGCTCGGCGGTTTGTTTCGTGCGGGGCTGGTGGAATGGATGACGTCCATGACTTACCAGGCCGCCAGTGGCGCTGGTGCCGCGAACATGCGCGAACTGCTCGCGCAGATGGGCGCTGCCCACGCGAGCGTAGCGGACTTGCTGGCGGATCCGCGCAGTTCCATCCTCGATATCGATGCGCGCGTTAGCGCGTTGCTGCGCAGTGCCGACTTTCCGCAGGAATGCGCCGGTGTGCCGCTGGCGGGTAGCCTCATCCCTTGGATCGACAAGGACTTGGGCAATGGCCAGAGCCGTGAGGAGTGGAAGGGCGGCGTCGAGGCCAACAAAATTCTCGGGACCAGCGACGCGCCCATTCCTGTCGATGGCCTTTGTGTGCGTGTCGGCTCCATGCGCTGTCATAGCCAAGCCATGACCCTGAAGCTGCGCGAAGACTTGCCGCTGGCGGAAATTGAGCACCTGCTCGCCACCGCAAACGGCTGGGTGCGCGTGGTGCCGAACGAGCGCGAGGCCTCGATGCGTCAACTGACGCCTGCTGCCGTAACGGGGCGCCTCGAGGTGCCGGTGGGACGCCTGCGCAAACTATCGATGGGCGGTGAATACCTTTCGGCCTTCACCTGCGGTGATCAATTGCTGTGGGGCGCCGCGGAGCCGCTGCGTCGCATGTTGCGTATCTTGCTCGAGCGCCGCGCCTAGTTCGCGTCAGCTGGCGCGCCATCGGCTGCCGGCGGCAGCAGGTAAATCAGTGCCACGGCGCCAAGACTGCCGAGGCACATCAGCAGCAGGATGGGACGCTCGGTGCCGTCATACAGCAGGCCGACTAGGCTGGCGCCAAGGCCGCCCACGGCCATCGTTATCATGCCATTGACCGCGGCCGCCTTGCCGGCATGTTGGCCATGCTTCGCCATGGCCAACACAGTGGAATTGCCACCAACGAGGCTAACGGGGGCGATGTAGCACAGCAGCACGGCCCATAGCACCGGCAGGGGTAGTGGCATGAAGCAGGCCAATCCCAGCCCCAGTGCGGTTGCCGCAGCTTGGATGCTTAAGGCGTGGCGTAGCAGGCGAAGTGGGTGGTGCCGAGTGAGCCAGCGCCGGTTGAACTGGCTAAGCACCACCATGCCCAAGGCATTGATACCGAAGATGAGGCCATAGGTGGTTTGGCTCAGGCCGCGTGCGGTGATGAGTACGCTGGGAGTGCCGGCGACATAGGCGAACACGCCGAAGAAGGTGAGACCTGCCGCTAGCGAAGGCACCATGAGGTCGCGGCTGCGCAGCAGCACCAGATAGTCGCGCGCCACCGCGCCCGGGGCCAGCGTACTGCGTGCCGTCCGTGGTTGGCTTTCGGGCAAGGTGCGGAGCGCACCGAAGACAAACATAAAGCCGGCGAGGGTGAGTACCCAGAAGATGGTGCGCCAAGGCGCTACAGCCAAGATGAGGCTGCCCGCCAAAGGCCCCAGGACCGGCCCGAGACCGCTGACCAACATCATGATGGACATGACCCGCGCACCTTCCACCGGTTCGTAGCGGTCTCGCACCATGGCGCGGATGCAGACCGAGGTCATGCAGACGGAAAGGGCAGCCAACGCGCGGGCGAAGGTGAACAGGCCGATGGTGGTGGCTACCGCACACAGCGCTGCGGTGAGGGCGAAGCCGATGAGGCCGCCCAGTAATGGGCGTCGTCTTCCATAGCGGTCCGCTATCGGGCCGGTGAACAATTGCCCGACCCCCATCCCCAGCAAGAACACCGCTAGCGTGTTCGAGACCTCGGCCGCTGTGGCGTGCAGGTCATGAGCGATGGCAGGAAACGCCGGCAGGTACATGTCCACGGACATCGGGCTGATGGCCATGATGCCGCCCATCAGCGCTAGTTGCGGCGTCAGGCGGTGGACGGGGCGGGTCGAGCGATTCACGCGGCGATTGTACCTGCATCGTCACATTCGCTATGAACCCCTTGGGGCTCGCCAGTGGGCTATGTTGCGCTAGGACACTCGCCATCCCGTATTGCGCCATAATCGGCACGAACCCCCTCTCTTCAGGAGCAGCCCCATGGAGTTTGTGTCGTCTATTGGTTGTCGCAGTCTGGCTGCGATGCTAATGATGAGTGCGTCACTGCAGGGGTTTGCGGCGCCACCGCCACCCGCGCCATGTCCTGAGCTTGGCGCTACGCTCTACGCGCCCTGCGTCGTCTGTCATGGTAACGAGGGTGCCGGCAAGCACGAGCTGTCGAGCCCGGCGATCGCCGGTTTGACCGAAGTGCAGTTGGTACGCCAGTTGCGTCATTTCATGACGGGCCAACGGGGCGCGCACCCTGCAGACACCTATGGTGCGCAGATGGCCGTCATGGCGAAGACCTTGCCAGATGACCTCGCCATCAAGGCGGTGGCGTGCCATGTCTCGCGCTTGCCCGTGCTGAATGCGGCGACTGCGCCGCCGTTACAGGTGTCGGGTGGACAGGCCAGTGAAGGCGCCAAGACCTTTGGGTTTTGCGCGGGCTGCCATGGTGCCGACGGACGCGGCAGCGTTGCGGTGGGAGCACCCGGGTTAGTGTTTCAGTCGGATGCGTATTTGTTGCGCCAGCTACAGGCGTTTGGGCAGGGCTGGCGTGGGCACGAGGTGAACGACGAGCCGGGTATCCAGATGGCCAACGCTGCTCACTGGGTGCATGCAGAGCAGGCTCGTCGTGATGTGTTGGCTTACCTTGCGACGTTGCGCACAGCCAAGCCCTGAGCGGGCGGCCAGACGCCGTGGTCGAGCGGCGTAAAGGGTTTTGCCGACAGTTCAGCGAGGCGCTGGCGCAGCGCTTGTTCACGCGCGGTGCTTAGCGGATGGGTGGAGAGAAAAGCCGCAGGAGCGTCCCCTGCTTGCTTGGCCATGATGGCGAAGAAGTCCGGCATGCCACTCGGGTCGATACCTGCGCGCACCAGCGTAGCGAAGCCAGCCTCATCGGCCGCGCTTTCGGCATCGCGCGAGAATTTCAGGCTGCCGAGTTGTGCGGCTGCCTGCCCGGCTAACGTTCCACCCCAGTCCCCGGTGAACCACGTCCAGAGTACGCGCCAGCCCAAGTCTTTGACGATGGCGCTGGTGCCATGACGTAGCTCTACATGCTGTACTTCGTGGGCCAAGACGCCGGCGAGTTCCTCGGCGCGCTGCGTGGCAGCGATGAGCCCGGTATGGACGACTACGATACCTCCCGGCAAGGCGAAGGCGTTCAGCGTGGCATCGTCTACTACATGGAATTCGTAGGTGTAGCGCGAGCCGACGGTGAGCTTGCGGCCGATATCTGCCACAGCGGCATGGGCGGGGCCTGCATCCACCAGCTTGAGGTTGCCGCGCATGGACTCGAATGCCTGTCGCCCTAGGCGCACTTCTTGCGCTACGGGGATACGTTCGGCGATGGACTCGGCGATACGCGCCGCTTGGCTGAGAAAGAGCAGCAAGGCCAACAGTGGTGAAAGCACCAACAGCGCGAGCACGCTCCAGCCGACGACGCGCTTGGTGTGCTGCTTACGCTGTTGTTGGTTAAGGTGCTTCAGGGAAGGCAGTGCTGCCCAATCCGCGCGTGCACGCAAGGTGGCGGCATCGGTGGGGTTGAGGACGTGGACCAGCCAGTGGCCGGCGGTACCGGCGTTGGTTGCTTTGCCCGCCGTAGCATGCCCAATTTGGCTGGCATCGGCTGCCCAACGGAGTTCGAGCCCCGGCTTGCCGAAGCCCACCTCCGCGAACGTGAGGTCGCCGATGGCGGCGGTGACTGACGCCCCAGCGAAGGCGTCGAGGCCCGCTGCAGCGGGCGAACCCGTCTCGGACCAACTCACTTCCACGTGGTCGGCGGCAGCGCGCAGCTCGCCGCGCTGCCCGGTAGCTGGTAAGCCCGGACCAAAGAGCAGCGCGGTGACCTGAGTTTCCACCGTGCTCGGCGTTAGTGGTTGTCGCCGTCCAGCAGGCCACCCAGCCCGCCGAGCATTGAGCCTTCACCCACGGACCGGCCGCCGGCCGCCGGAGCGGACTGGATGATGCGATTGGCCAAGCGCGAGAAGGGCAGCGACTGTACCCACACGCGGCCTGGGCCACGCAGCGTGGCGAAGAACAAGCCTTCACCGCTGAACAGCGCGCTCTTCAGTTTACCGACGTACTGGATATCGAAGTCGACGCTGGGCTGGAACGCGGCCACGCAGCCGGTATCGATACGCAGCGTTTCACCGGGTGCGAGGTCGCGCACGGCCAGTGTGCCGCCGGCGTGCACGAACACCATGCCGTCGCCTTCGAGCTTCTGCATGATGAAGCCTTCGCCACCGAACAGGCCGGTACCCATCTTGCGGTTGAAGGCGATACCCAATGACACGCCGCGCGCGGCGCACAGGAAGCTATCCTTCTGGCAGATGAGCGAACCGCCCACTTCACGCAGCGAGACGGGGACGATCTGGCCTGGATACGGCGCGGCAAACGCCACGCGACGCTTGCCTACGCCTTCGTTGTGGAAAATGGTGGTGAACAGCGATTCGCCAGTGAGTAAGCGCTTACCAGCACCCAGCAGCTTGCCGAGCAAGCCGCCTTGGGAAGCTTGTGAGGAGCCATCGCCGAACACGGTGTCCATCTCGATGCCATCCTGCATCATCATCATGGCACCGGCTTCACCAATGGCGGCTTCGCCCGGGTCCAGTTCAATTTCCACGAATTGGATATCGTCGCCGAAGATTTCGTAGTC
>Ga0164294_10005190_pt1 | contig 11194 bp, 5 predicted proteins | sample GEODES005metaG_FD_111479 | JGI IMG/M metagenome (GOLD analysis project Ga0164294, IMG submission 111479) | Oligotrophic lake water microbial communities from Sparkling Lake, Wisconsin, USA - GEODES005 metaG | ecosystem: Environmental > Aquatic > Freshwater > Lake | place: USA: Sparkling Lake...
CAACCTCAACTTCCAGCTTGGCGCAGCCAATACGCTGGGCGGCCCGCTCAATGATCGCGTGATCGTGACCGGCGGCCTGGTGCTCGATGGTCTGCTCAACGTCACCGAAACGGTCGGCGGCAGCTTCGGCCTCGGCATCTACAACCTGTTCAGCTACGGCACGCTCACCAACAATGGTCTGCTGGTCAACGGCGGTCTCCCCAATGGTCTTACCGGCACGGTGCAGATCAATGGTGCAGCCAACCAGGTCAACCTGGTCGTCGCCGGGCCTGACAGCATCGTCATGAACTGGGACGGCACCGATTTCACCGCGGCTGTGCCCGGTGGCCAGGGTGGCAATGGCGTGCGGAACACCGCCAACACCAACTGGACCGGCGAAGCTCCCGGCGAAATCAACGCCACCTGGCAGAACAACGCTGTCGGCATCTTCGGCGGCACCGGTGGTTCGGTCGATGTGGCCAGCAACTTCAACTTCGCCGGCCTTGGCTTCCAGGCCGATGGCTATGTGCTCAATGATGCGGGCGGCAGCCTCAACACCAACAGCACGCCGGGCAGCTTCATCTCGGTCGATGGCGGCCTGACCGCGACGATCAACGCCACCATCGGCGGCACCGGCCCGCTGTTCAAGCAGGGCACCGGCACGCTGGTGCTGGGCGGCAACAACACGCTGACCGGCAATGTGAACCTGGCCAACGGCACCATCGCCGTCACCAGCAACACCGCGCTCGGCCTCGGCTCGCTGATTGCCACGGGCGGCACCACCCTCGCCAGCGGTACCGCACCGTCGCAGGGCCCCATCACGCTTGCCAACAACGTGGTGCTGAACGGCCTGCTCAATGTTGATCTGAAGGGCACCGCGGGCGATATTGCCCCGGATGGCACCCTTACGGCCGACGGCAACAATCTGGTTCTGAACGGCACTGTTTCGGGTGCAGGCAGCCTGTCGGTTGGCGGATTCGGTGCGTTGGTTCTGAACGGTACCAACGGCTACACCGGCGGCACCCTTGCCAACTTCGCAGCCGTCTATGTTGGCACCGACTCGGCGCTCGGCACTGGCGCGCTTACGCTGGATAACGGCGTGCTGGGCAACGCCAGCGGTTCCACCCGCACCTTGGCCAACACCATTATCCTGGCCGGTGATGGCACCGTCCTGGGCCCGAACGACCTGGTGCTGAACGGCGCCATCTCGGGCGCCGGCGCGCTGACCAAGCAGACCACCAGCACCCTAACGCTGAATGGCGCCAACAGCTATGCCGGCGGCACGGATCTGTTTGGCGGCACCGTCGTGGTTGGCACCAACAGCGCTCTGGGCACCGGCCAACTCCGTGTGGAAGATGCTGGTCAGGCCACCACGCTGCGCGCCGGCATCGATGGGCTCAACGTCGGCAACGCCGTCGTGCTGGGCACCAATGCCAACCTGATCGTCGACAGCCAGACCTTCAACTTCACCCTGTCGGGCGTTGTTGGCGGTCCGGGTGCGCTCACCAAGGTGGGCAGCGGCAATCTCAGCCTGACCAACGCCAACGGTTATTCCGGCGGCACCCTGCTGAACGCCGGCTCGATCAGCGTGTTCACCAATACCTCGCTGGGCGGCGGCTCCCTCATCATGCAGGACGGCACCAGCCTGATTGCCGGTGCGAACGGGCTCAGCCTCGCCAATGCGGCGGTGTTGAACGGCAACAGCACGGTCAATACCAACGGCTTCGTGCTCACCATGTCCGGCGTCATCAGCGGCTCCGGCACGTTGGTGAAGGCGGGCATGGGTCCGCTGATCCTGTCGGGCACCAACAGCTACAGCGGCGGCACCAGCCTCAACAGCGGCGCCATCGTGATCGTCAACAACAGCGCGCTGGGCAGCGGCACGGTGACCATGGCGGGTGGCACGGCGCTCGTTTCGGCGCTGCCCAACACGGTGATCGCCAACAATATCGTGACGCTGGGCAACGGCGCCCTCGACACGCTGGCCAACAACTTCACCATCAATGGCGTCATCTCGGGTGCCGGTTCGATCACCAAGGTCGGCACCGGCAATCTCGTGCTGGCCGGCAGCAACAGCTACAGCGGCGGCACCAACCTCACGGCCGGTTCGCTGACGGTGACCAACAACAATTCGATCGGCACCGGCACGCTGGCCACCACCGGCGGCACCACGCTGATCGTTGGCACCACGACCGGCACCGGCACGGCGGTGACGCTGGCCAATGCGGTCGTGCTGGGTGACGGTGCTACCACGGTCAACCTGCAGGGCACGTCCCTGATGTTCAACAATGATGCCTCGATCGTCACCGACGGTGCGGCGCTGACGCTGAACGGCGTGGTGAGCGGCACGGGTTCGCTGGTGACCGGCAACTTCGGCACGCTGACGCTGAATGGCGCCAATACGTACAGCGGCGGCACCACGATCAACACGCGCTCGGTCGTCTATGTCGGTTCCGATACGGCGCTGGGCACCGGCACCGTCACCACCGGCGGCGCCACCGGCGTCTACAACATCAGCGGTGCGACCCGCACCCTGGCCAATGGCTTCGTGCTGAACGGTGGCACTTGGCTGGGCGGCAGCAGCGATCTGGTGCTGAACGGCGGCATCAGCGGCGCGGGCTTCGTGATCAAGGCCGGCGCGCAGACGCTGACGTTGAACGGCGCCAACAGCTACACGGGCATCTCGCAGCTGCGCGACGGCCGCATCACGGTCGGCACCGGAACGGCGCTGGGCACGGGTGCGCTGCGGGTGTTCGCGCCGGTTGCGGCTCCGCCGGCCGGTCTGGCGACCACGCTGACGGCAGGCATCAACGGCCTGACGCTGGCCAATGCCATTACACTTGATCCCGGCAGCAATCTGATCGTCGAAAGCGACGTCGCCAGCTTCACGCTTGCCGGTGTGATAAGCGGCGATGGCGCGCTGACCAAGGCCCGGTCGGGCAATCTGACCCTGATCGGCGACAACAGCTACACCGGTGGCACCGCGCTGAATGCCGGCACCATCACGGTGGGCAGCAACACGGCGCTGGGTACTGGTCGCCTGACCATGGCGGGCGGCACGACTCTCGCTTCGGGTGCAGCTGATCTGGCGCTGGCCAACGCCATCACCACGCTGGGTGTCGGAACCATCGACACCGCCGGTAACATGTTCACCCTGAACGGCGTCATCGATGGCGCCGGTTCGCTGAACAAGGTGAATACCGGTAATCTCGTGCTCAACGGCGCCAATCTCTACGCGGGCGGCACCACGATCAACGGCGGCACTGTCACCGTGGGCACCAGCACGGCGCTGGGCACCAGTGGTGTCTTGATGGCCGATGGCACCATGCTGCGCGCCGGTGTGGACGGGCTGGCTCTGGCCAACCTGATCACCATCAACGGCACCAGCACGATGAACACGCAAGGGTTCACCTTCACGCTGAACGGCGTGATCGACGGCCCGGGCACGCTGGCCAAGATCGGCACCGGCACACTGGTGCTGAATGGCGCCAACGCCTATTCGGGCGGCACCGCGCTGAATGCCGGCACCATCCGCGTTGGCAACAACAGCGCACTGGGCACGGGCAACCTGGCCATGGCGGCCGGCACCTTCCTGCAGGCGGGCTCCCCGTTGCTGACCATCGCCAACACCATCAGCATGGCTGACGGTGCCACGGTTGACGTGGCGGGCCAGACGCTCACCCTGGGCGGCCTGATCTCGGGCGCCGGCCCGCTGTCGGTGATCGACAGCGCTTCGGTTCCGGCAGCGGCCCTGGTCCTGACCGGCCTCAACACCTACACCGGCGGCACGGTTGTCACCGGCACCACGGTGCTGGTCAGCCAGGATGCCAACCTCGGCAATGCCGCGGGCGGCATCACACTGGTGGGCGGCACGCTGCGCACCACGGCCAGCTTCTCAACTGCCCGCACATTTGCCTTGGGCACCGGCGGCGGCACGGTTGACGTGGCCACCGGCACCACGCTCACCACTACGGGCGTGGTCAGCGGTACCAGCCTCACCAAGATCGGCGGGGGCACGCTGGCGCTCAATGCAGCCAACAGCTACGCCGGTGGCACCACGTTTAACGCCGGCACCCTCTCGGTGGGCAACAACGCGGCGCTGGGCACTGGTGCACTGGCCATGGCGGGCGGTACCACGTTGGCCGCTGGCGCCAACAACCTGGCTCTGGCCAATGCGATCAACACCGCGGGCGTTGGCACGGTTGATACCGGCACCAACACGCTCACCCTTGCTGGTGTCGTGTCGGGTGCGGGCTCGATCGCCAAGGTCGGCACCGGTAACCTGGTCGTCAACGGCGCCAACAGCTACGCCGGTGGCACCGCGCTCAATGCCGGTACCATCACCGTGGGCAACAACGCGGGCCTCGGCACCGGTGTGCTGACCATGGCTGATGCCACGACCCTCAGCGCGGGTGTGACCGGCCTCACCGTGGCCAACACCATCGTCACGCTGGGCGCAGCCACCATCAACAGCGTTGCGACCCCGTCTGCCCTCACGCTTTCGGGTGTGATCAGCGGTGCGGGCAGCGTCAGCAAGGCCGGTACCGGCATCCTGACCCTGTCGGGTGCCAGCACCTACACTGGCGCCACCACCGTGGCGGCAGGTACGCTGAACATGACGGGCAGTGTGGTTTCGGCGGTTACCGTGAACAGCGGTGCGGCCCTGACCGGCACTAGCACGGTTGGCGCGCTGAACGTGCTGGCAGGCGGCTCGGTCAACCCGGGCGCTCCGGGCACCACCAACACAGCCACCTTCACCGTCACCGGTGCGGCGACGCTGGCTGGCACGTACAATGTCAATGTCATCGGTTCGACCAACGATCGCATCACGGCGGGCGGCGCGCTCACCCTAGGCGGCACGCTGGCCGTTGCGGCAACCACAACGCCGGCCTTCCCGACCTTCAACGCGCTCTACACGGTGGCCAGCGGTGCAACCCGCACGGGCACCTTCGCCACCACCACGGGCCTTGAAACGTTCGGCATCGCCTTCAACCCGTTGGTGGAATACACTGCCACGCAGGTGAACATCCGTCTGGCGCCGCAAAGTCTGGTGACGCTGGGCAACCGCTTCGGCGGCATCAGCGGCAACCAGCTGGAAGTGGCGCAGGCCTTCGATCGTGCGGTTGCCGGCGGTTACAACCCGCAGGCCTTCTTCGCGCTCTACAATGCCGGTTCCAACTTGCCGCGGACCCTGCGCGAAATGTCGGGCGAGCAGCGTGCCACCGAACGGCGCGTGGTGCTGGACAGCAACCGCGTCACCCGCGAAACAGCGTTTGATCGCCTGAACCTCGGCATGGCCTCCATGGCTGGCCAGCAGGTCAGCACCAGCGATGGGGACAGCTCGCTCACCTTCTGGCTGCGCGGTGCGGGTACGTGGGGCAAGGCGCAGACCAGCGGTGCAGCCACCAGCTTCCAGACCGAACAATTGGGCCTGCTCACCGGTATTGATTGGTCGCGCGACACGCTGACCGTGGGCGGCATGTTCCACTACACGACGACGAATGTTGAATTCGGCGTCCTGGGTGGCAGCAGCCGAGTGGAAAGCGTTGGCGGCACCGTTTATGCGGGCTGGCGTCAGCAGGACTCCGGTTTTGTGATCAACGCCGGTGTCAGCTTGGCCGGCGCCCGCACCAACGGCAGCCGTGCCATCACCCTGGCTGGCTTCACCCAGTCGCTGGCAGGCAGTACAACCGGCACCACTTACCAAGTGTTCGGTGAACTGGCCTTTGATCTGGCCAAGGGCACAAACACACGGATCGAACCGTTCGTGCGCAACGCCTATATCGGGGCCGATATCAAGGCGCTCACCGAAACCGGCGGTATAGCCGCCCTCACTGCGCCGCGCGGATCGTACAACATCAATGTGACCAACGCCGGTATGCGCTTTGGCACCGCCCTGAACGGCAAGATTGATGTGAACGCCAGCGCGGCTTGGCAGCGTACGTCGGGTGCCCGCGAAGCGGCGACGCAGATCGGTATCCCGGCAGTCGGCCAGAACGGCAACATCCGCTCGGTCAGCATCGACAAGGATGCCCTGCTGCTGCAGGCCGGGCTTGGTGCCAACCTGTCCGACAAGATCCGGATCGGCGTCGATTACTCGGGCCTGATCGGCGCCCGCAACGACGATCACGGCGGTCGTGCCACCCTCAACTTCGCGTTCTGATCGCGAAGCCCACAGGGCTGAACACAGGAACGGCGGTCCCCTCGGGGCCGCCGTTTCGCTTTTGGCCTGGCGCCCCTGCTTCCACCTGCCACACAGGGGAGGGGCCGTCCGACGCGCTCTGTGCCATTGACCGCGCACCCCTTGGCTTCCTATCGGAACCCGCATGACCTTTGCCGCCAACTTCATGTCCGACAACGCAGCCGCGCCCTGCCCGGAGGTGTTGGCCGCGCTTGCCGCAGCCGCCCCGGCCCAGAATGCCGGTTATGACGGGGATGACTGGTCGCGCCGGCTCGATGCGCTGTTCTCCACGCTGTTCGGGCGGGAATGCATGGCCCTGCCGGTCAGCACCGGCACCGCAGCCAATGCGCTGGCGCTGGCTTGCCTGGTGCCGCCGTGGGGCGCGGTGGCCTGCCATACCGAAGCGCACATCCATGTCGATGAATGCGGCGCGCCGGAATTCTACACTGGTGGTGCCAAGCTGATGCTGTGCGCGGGCGATCACGGCAAGCTGACGCCCGCCGGGTTGGACGCCGGCCTCGCCAGCCACCGCAATGATGTGCACCAGGTGCAATTGTCGGCGCTGTCGATCACCCAGGCCACTGAATGCGGCACGGTCTATACGCCGGCGGAACTTGCCGCGCTCACCGCGCACGCAGCAGCGAAAGGCTGGCGCGTCCATCTGGACGGCGCCCGCTTTGCCAATGCCGTGGCCACGCTCGGCTGTGCGCCGGGCGAAATGGTGGCCGGCGTCGATGCGCTCAGCTTTGGCTGCATCAAGAATGGCGGGCTTTCGGCCGAAGCGCTGGTGCTGTTCGATCTCTCCCTGGTCGATCAGTTGCGCTGGCGCCGCAAGCGCGCCGGGCAGATGCCTTCAAAGGGCCGATTCAACGCGGCGCAGATCATCGCGATGGTGGAAAATGATGTCTGGCTGCGCAATGCCCGCGCGGCCAATGCCGGCGCGCAGGCGCTCGCCGCCGCCGCCCAGGATCGCCTGCTGCATCCGGTGCAGGCCAACGAAGTTTTCGTGCAGCTGGCGCCCGGCGAACCCGATCGGCTGCGCGCCCAGGGCTTCCACTTCTATGATTGGGGCGATGCCGGTTCGAACGAAGCCCGCCTGGTGGTGAGCTGGGACACGCCGGCCGCGCACGTCGAGGCGCTGGCTCGCGCGCTGGCAGCAGGTTGATGGCAACGACTGAAGGCCGCTTCACCCCGCTGGCCTGGTTCGCCTTCATCGTCTGCACCCTGATCTGGGGCAGCACCTGGTTCGTGATCCGCACCCAGTTGGGCGAGGTGCCGCCCAGCTGGTCGGTCACCTGGCGCTTTGCGCTGGGCGCCGCCGTGATGTTCGGCCTGTGCCTGGTCAGGGGCAAATCCTTGCGGCTCACCGGCCGCCAGCACGGTTTTGCGCTGCTCGTCGCGGTCAGCCAGTTCGTGCTCAATTTCAATCTCGTCTATCGCTCCGAACAATATCTCGCTTCCGGCCTCGTGAGCCTCACCTTCGCCTTCCTGCTCGTCACCAACACGGCGCTTTCCGCCATTTTCCTCGGCCAGCGCGTTACCGGCCGCTTCATGATCGGCAGCGCCATCGGCCTGGCGGGCGTTGCCCTGCTGTTCGCCCCCGATCTGGGCAAGCCTGGCGGCGAACAGATGGGTCTTGGGCTGGCCCTCGCGTTCGGCGGCGTCATTTCCGCCAGCATCGCCAATGTGCTGCAAGCCACGCCGCAGGGCCGTGCAATGCCGCTGGAAGCCGGCATCGCCTGGGCAATGGCGTGGGGCGCGCTGATCGATGGCGCGGTGGCGTGGGGCATTTCGGGCCCGCCGGTCATTTCCACGGCGCCCGTCTATCTGGCCGGCCTCGCTTATCTCGGCATTGCCGCGTCGGCGGTGGCCTTCAACCTCTATTATATCCTGATCCGCACCGTGGGGGCGGGGCCGGCGGCGTGGAACGGGGTAGCGGTGCCGGTGGTGGCGATGGCGCTCTCCACCCTGCTGGAAGGCTATCAATGGACCCTGACCGCCGTTGCCGGCATCGCACTGGCGCTCATCGGCCTCACCATCGCGCTGAGGGCCAAGGCGAGCCAATCGTAAAAGTCCCTAGGTAGCCATCCCGATTCCCTCAAACGCCCCAGATGCCAATATCGGGGCGGGAGACAGGATGATGGTGTTCAGCAACAGTTGCGGGCAATGCAAGGTGCGGGATCAAGCCCTGTGCGGGGTCTTGTCCGATATCGAATTGGCGCCTTTGGCTGACTGTGGCGTGCAGCGCAAGCTGGCTCGCGGCGAGACGCTGGTGCGCGCCGGCGATTCAGCCCCGGTTTGCGCCAATATCCAGCGCGGCCTGATGAAGATCAGCGATATCAATCCGGCCGGCCAGGAAGTGATCGTGGGCCTGCTGTGGCCGGGCGATTTCGTTGGCACGCCGTTCCGCACGGAACAGCCCGCCCTGCATGACGTGGTGGCGCTGACGCCGGTGAGCCTGTGCCTGTTTCCGCAGCGCCACATGGAGCGCGCCCTGATCGAGAATCCAAGCATGGAGCGCGCCTTGCTGAGCCGCACGCTGGCCGAGCTGGAAGCGGCCCGTACCCATTGTTCAAAGCTGGCGCGGGCAACTGCCTTGGCCCGCGTTGCCGGCTTCATCGTCGAATCGGCCCGACGCAGGGATGCATTGGGAAGCGAGCGTGACAGTGAAACCGTGACGACCGTCGAACTGCCGCTCAGCCGGGGCGAGATGGCCGATCTGCTTGGCCTGACCATCGAAACCGTCAGCCGCCAGATGACGCGTTTGAAAAGCGCCGGGGTGATCGGGCTGCCCGGTGGCCGCCACGTGATGATCCATGATCCCGACGCGCTGGCCGAGGCCGCCGAAGAATTGAACTGAAGGGAGAGACGCGATGAAAACGATCCTTGTGCATATCGAAGGTGACGATGGCCAGGAGGCAAGGCTGAATGCGGCCTTCGATCTGGCGCGCGCCGCCGGCGGCCATCTCGTCTGCCTGTCGGTGATGCCCTATGCCGCTTATGCCTTGGGCGATCCGGCGATGGGTGCCTTTCCGGTGACCACGCTGATCGACGCGGTTGAAGCCCGCCGCAAGGAAGAACGCGTTGCCGTGGAAGCGCGGCTGAAACGTGAAGGCGTCAGCTGGGAATGGCAGGCAGCCGATGGCGATTCCAGCGATCGGCTCGTCGAATATGCCCGCCTCGCCGATGTGGTGGTGATGAGCGCCGGGCCGTTCTCGCGCCAGGCCGCGTTGCAACTGGGGATCACCGGCGATGTCGCCATCCGTTCCCCGGCGCCGGTGCTGGCGGTGCCGCCCAACGCCCGCGGCATCACGGTGGCCGGCCCCGCCCTTATCTGCTGGGATGGCGGACAGGAAGCAGCGCGGGCGCTGCGCGCGGCGCTGCCGCTGCTGGCGCTGAGCGAGGCGGTGACGTTGCTGACGGTGGAAGAGAAAGACACGCAATTCGGTGTGCGCGCCGCAGCGGCCTTCCTGTCCCGCCATGGCATCCATGCCGATGTGGTGGAACGCGCACAGGGCAGTTCCAGCATCGAACAGGTGATCCGTTCGGTGGCGGCGGAACGGCAGGCGGCATGGATCGTGCAGGGCGCTTATGGCCACAGCCGCATGCGCCAGATGCTGTTTGGCGGGGTGACGCGTGGGCTGCTGGCGGATGCGCCGGCACCAATCCTGATCGCCCATTGATCTGGATCAAGGCGAAGGCCGGCCGGGCTTGGCAGTTTCTTGAGGGACGCCCGGTGGCGGGCGCAGCTTGGGAGAGGGGAAATGAAATTCGAATTCCGCGAAGAGCATGGCGTAGCGATCGAAGGCGCCAAGCAGGGCGTTCCGGCACCTGAACAAGGTGTAAGGCGACTGGATTTTGACTTGCCAAACAAGCTGTTGGCGCAACTGGTGGGAGCTGGGGCGGCTTATCTTTCCATCATGTATGTTGCGTTTCAGGCCGGCACCGGGCTTGGTTTGATCTTCGTGGTGTTTGGTCTGGTGCTGGTGGCCTATTACGGGTTGCCCGTGATGATGCAGCAGACGTCGGGCCCCAACAAGGATGACGTTCCGCGCAACGGAGCGTGGGGAATTGATACCGCCAGCGGCTATTTGTCGGGCCGGGCAGCCTATGCCCAGGTGATGACGGTGCCGTTGCTGATGGTGGCTTGGGCCATTTTCGTGGCGGTGATTACCTGAATACCCCCGTTCAAGGGGTTGGTTGTCGACCGGACTGCATCCTCCGTCTCCCACCCATCCTGCGGGGGGTGACGCCGGGCCGATCAACCAACGGAAGGCCGTCGACCCGGGCAGGGACGACGGCCTTCCTTCTTTCTGATGTGTCACGCGGCCTTCGGAAGACCCTGCGCCAGCCGCCACAATTTCTCCGGCGTGGCCGGCATTTCCACCTGTTGGCCATCCAGCGCATCGATGATGGCATTGATCACCGATGGTATGGCGCCAATTGTGCCGGCTTCGCCGCAGCCCTTCACGCCCAGCGGATTGGTGGGCGAGGGGGTGTTGAGCGTTTCGAAGGCGACCGCCGGCGGCATCACGTCGGCGCGCGGGATGCCATAGTCCATCAGGCTGCCGGTGATCAGCTGGCCGGCCTCATCATAAACGATATTCTCCAGCACGGCCTGGCCCAGCCCTTGCGCGATGCCGCCGTGGATCTGGCCTTCAACCAGCATCGGATTCACCAGCACGCCGAAATCATCGACCAAGCTGTAGCGTGTCACGGCGATCATGCCGGTATCCGGGTCCAGCTCGACTTCGGCGATGTGGCAGCCGTTGGGGAAGGTGGGCGCGGGCTTGGATTCCTTGGTGGTGTACCGGCTGCGGCCATCCAATGCGCCGGGATGGCGGCTGGCGAGTTCGGCCCAGCTCAGCGTGGCATTGCTGCCGCGCGCCTTGAACAGGCCATCGCCGTAATCGACGTCGCTGCCCAGATCTTCACTGGCCAGCGCAGTGCCGCGGGCAATCATGTCGTCGGCACACGCCAGCACGGCGCCGCCGCCGAACGCCATCGATCGCGAGCCACCAGTGCCGCCGCCGA
>Ga0164294_10005192_pt1 | contig 11192 bp, 10 predicted proteins | sample GEODES005metaG_FD_111479 | JGI IMG/M metagenome (GOLD analysis project Ga0164294, IMG submission 111479) | Oligotrophic lake water microbial communities from Sparkling Lake, Wisconsin, USA - GEODES005 metaG | ecosystem: Environmental > Aquatic > Freshwater > Lake | place: USA: Sparkling Lake...
GCCTAGCACAGAGCCAGATCGGAAGTCATTTGCATTTGATATGTTTCCATCGAATTTGTTAGATAATATTATCATTACAAAAACAGCGCAACCAGATTTGCCGGCAGAGTTTGCTGGAGGAATTATTCAATTGAATACGAGAGATATTCCAGATAAGTCATTCTTTAATTTAACGATTGGGCAATCGGTTATTGAAAAAGCAACCTTTAAACCTTATTACTCCTATCAAGGAGGTAAGAAAGATTTTTTAGGTGTGGATGATGGTACACGATCGTTGCCTTCCTCTTTTCCAGCTTCCGATTCACTACAAAGACTGCCTAACTCGCAACGATATCCCTATGCAAAAGCTTTGCAGAATAATTGGGCAGTACAAAAGAAAAAAATCGCGTACCCAGGTCAAAGTTTTCAGTTCAGTGGTGGTTATGTAAAAGATTTAAAGAATATTAAAATAGGCACTGTTGCTTCATTAAGCTATTCAAATAGCTTGAAAACAATCTTCACAAATAGATATGATTTTAATGCTGACGGCCTTATATTCGATTATGACGATGTTGCCTATAGCAATCCAGTCACGATTGGCGCCTTGCTGAATTTGAGCTTGTTGATTAAAAATGATCAAAAAATTAGTTTTAAAAATACGTTTAATATCAACTCAGATGATAGAACTACTTTAAGAACGGGGAGAAATATCGATCAGCTCAGGGATTTTCAAAAGAACTCTTTCGAATTTATATCATCCACGTTGCTTTCCAATCAAATTGTTGGTGAACATTTGATTAGAAAACCAGGGATTAAGTTGAAATGGATGGGTGGTTTTTCTTGGATTAAAAGGGCTCAGCCGCAAACCAGAAGAATGTCTTATTCCATTGACTATTCCGATCCAGCAGATACAGTGTATCATGCCGATATTTCTAATCAGGTGAATATCGGTCAAGGAGGGATTTTCTCTTCGATGTTGGATGAAAAGATATATAGCGGTGGGGCAGATATGTTAGTACCTTTTAAAATTAAAGGTGTAAAACAAAGTTTTAAAGCAGGTTTTTATATTCAACATAAGGATAGAGATTTTGCGGCTAGAGTAATGGGTTATACCATCGCCAAGGTATCCACCTTCGATAGAAATTTGTTGACATTAGACCAAGCCACCATTTTTGATACTGCAAACATGTCCTCAAAAGGATTTAATATTGCAGACATCACCAATAAAAGTGATGCATATACTGCAACATCAGATTTATATGCCGGATATATGATGTTTGAAAACGCATTTGCCAAGAGATTTAAACTTGTATGGGGCGCAAGATTTGAATATTTCCATCAGCAATTAAAATCATTTAATTATAGCAACGATACGATTACGGTTGATAAAAAATACCCTACCCTTTTACCGTCATTAAATTTCATTTATTCTGTAACGAGCAAATCAAATATACGAGCTTCTTACTCCATGACTTTAGCGCGACCAGAATTCAGAGAAATTTCTCCATTTTCTTTTTATGATTTCAATACAACCTTTACCATTACTGGTTTTGACTCGTTAAACCAAACCAGGGTTCATAATGCAGATTTACGTTACGAATATTTCTTTGGAAAAGGACAAATGGCTGCGGTAAGTTTATATTATAAGTATTTTATAGATCCAATTGAGCAAGTGGTTACACTAAAAGGAGCCGATTATACATTGTTCTCGTTCAATAATGCTAAATCGGCCAGCAACGGAGGGGTAGAAATTGAATTCAGAAAAAACCTAGACTTTTTAGGGAAGAATAAGCATTTAGAAAATTTTATGTTTTCGGGTAATTTTTCATATATCTATTCTAAAATCGACTTATCGGGAATTTCGGCTACAACAGGCGCTGCATCAAGACCATTGCAAGGTCAGTCGCCATTTGTAATCAATGCAGGGTTTACCTATAAACAACCAAAACTCGACCTTTCGTTTACCCTTTTGTACAATCAAGCAGGAAGGAGATTAGCGGTGGTGGGCACCACGGATTATGCAGACATGTACGAAAATTCGAGACCTTTGTTAGACTTCCAAGTGAGCAAACGCGTATTTAAAAATGGTGTAGTTAAATTAACTTTTAGTGACTTGATTGCAAAATCGACTTACTTTTACCAAAATGCAGGAAATACGAATACCAATTTTCAAAAGAAATTTGATACCGTGTTGATAGAACAAAAAAACCAAAGGACTTATACTTTGTCATTCACATATACCTTTAAATAGAGGAATTGATAAGAATTACTTAATTCTTATTGTTTAATTAATTTATATAGTAACATTAATATTGTAAAACATTAAAACTTATTATGAGTCGTACGCCACTTAAAATTTTGTTAGTTGATGATGAACCGGATGTGTTGGAATTTATGTCTTACAGTTTGAAAAAAGAAGGATATTCCGTGTTCACTGCTTCTAACGGCAAAGATGCCTTGAATATCGCCAAACAAATTGATCCGAGATTGATTGTACTTGATGTGATGATGCCTGAAATGGACGGAATGGAAACTTGTAGAGAATTCAGAAGCCTAGATCAGTTTAAAAACACCCTCATTATTTTTCTTACTGCACGTGACGAAGACTATTCTCAAATCGCAGGTTTTGAAATGGGTGCTGATGATTATGTAACTAAACCGGTAAAGCCACGTGTTTTTTTAAGTAGATTACAAGCGTTACTGCGTAGAGGTGAAACCGAATCTAAAAGATCTAGTATAAGAGTTGGAAACATTGAACTAGACGAAGATAAGTATTTAGTATATAAGGATAATGGCGAGATCAATTTGCCGCGAAAAGAATTTCAATTATTGCAATTGTTGATGTCGAAACCAGGTCGCGTTTTTACAAGAGATGAAATAATGAATAAGGTTTGGGGCACAGAAACTATTGTTGGTGATAGAACGATAGACGTGCATATCAGGAAACTAAGGGAGAAAATAGGAGACGATTATTTTAAAACGATAAAAGGAGTGGGTTATAAATTTGACTTATAGTTTTGATGGCATAGCATAAATGTAGCATTGAATGATAAGGTTCTTCAATTATTTGATTAAACATTTATAGTTTTGCTGTCAAAATATGTAATGTGTGAATAATATATCACTAAAAAGATTGTCCTTATATACCGCTAGTTTGGCATCCATTGCTGTGTTGGTATTGGTATTTGCAACGATGCTGTTTACACAAACACAATTGAGATGGTATTTTTTTACTGTACTTCCCGCAGTCGTTTTTGTCTCTGTTTACCTTATCATCCAAATATTAGTAGGGCGTTTTATTTATAGTAAGATAAAATTAATTTATAAGACAATTTCTATTCAAAAATCGGAAAAAGGGAAAGTGAGGGGTATACTTGAAAATGATAAGAATTTATTTGATCGAGTGCGCCAGGAGGTGGAAGAATATGATAGAAATAAATTAGCAGAAATAGAGCAGTTAAAAACAATGGAAAACTATAGAAAAGATTTTTTTGGGAACGTATCACACGAATTAAAAACACCAATCTTTAATATTCAAGGATATATAGAAACATTATTAGATGGGGCTGTTGACGATCCAACTATCAACAAACAATATTTGTTAAAGGCAGCATCCAATGTTGAAAGGCTTAACAATATTGTACAAGATTTATTAGAGATTACACAGTATGAAGCGGGTAAACTTTCTTTAGAAATAGACCGTTTTGATATGACACATTTAGTGCGGGATATATTCGATTCTTTCGAAATAAAAGCCAGAGACAAGAATATTCGACTGAATTTTAAAAAGGGATCCGACAAACCATTCTATGTAATGGCAGATAAGTCAAGGATTTCGCAAGTCTTCAATAACCTTATTGTAAATGCCATTAATTACGGCAATCAAGACGGTGAGGTTAGTATCGGTTTTTTTGAAATGGAGCCCAATATATTAATAGAAGTGAGCGATAACGGACCAGGAATTTCTGAGGAGCATTTGCCAAGGTTGTTTGAAAGATTTTATAGAGTAGATAAACATCGCTCTAGGTCGGAGGGTGGTACTGGTTTGGGGTTAGCCATCGTAAAACATATAGTTGAGGCGCATGGTCAATCGATAAACGTAAGAAGTACTGTTGGCAAGGGTTCTACCTTTTGGTTTATGCTGAAAAAATCAAAGTAATTCAAATTTCTGTACTATGATTTTTTTTCTACCATCTAATTTTAAATTCAAATTTATAGTCTTTTTCCTAGTTGTTATTCTTTCACAAAAAGGGATGGCATCGATGTCGACTTCAGATACAGCTACATTGGCGGTAAAAGGCAAAGCAACCATTCTGAATTGTAAAATTCTACTTCTAAAAGTCTTATCGGATAATCGTTGCCCGCTTAATACGCGATGCATCGTTGTAGGAGCAGTGAGTTGTCAAGTTCGTGTTAATGGCGTTAAACAAGTACTTTCAAGTGCGGTTCCAGCGACATTGATTGGTGAAAATGGCGCACAGTATACCCTAGAAATTAAAGATTCCAATCCCTTGCCAACTGCCGGCGTTGATAATAATTATCCGAAGTATAAGGTAACCTTTGAAGTACATCAAAAGTAGGCCATACGGTCTTTATTCTGTCTAAATTTCGCAAGGAAATTGACCCTTTAAAAGCATTTTAACAGGATTTAATCGCAGTTCATTTTTTTTATTTATCTTTAGCATATGTTAATTATAGGAATTTGTGGTGGCACTGGATCGGGGAAAACGACAGTTGTTAATAAAATATTAAATATTTTACCAAAGGATCAAGTAGCTATTCTATATCAAGATGCTTATTATAAGGATAATAGTCATGTCCCGGTTGAAGAAAGGAAGTTTATCAATTTTGATCACCCCGATTCAATTGAGTTTGATTTATTGTTGAGGCATATAGATATGTTAAAGCATGGTGAAACCATTCCTATGCCCGTGTATTCTTATATCTCTTGCACCAGGTCAGAAGAAGTAATCAGCATATCTAGTAAAGATGTAATCATTTTGGAAGGAATTCTTTTGTTTACCGACCCACGTTTACGCGATGTTTGTAATGTAAAGGTTTTCGTAGATGCACCCTCTGATGAAAGATTGTTGCGCGTGATTAAGCGAGATATTATTGAAAGAGGAAGAGGTATCGAACAAACGTTAGATAGGTATATCGATACGGTGAAGCCAATGCATGAGCAATTTATTGAGCCGACAAAAAAGTATGCAGACATTATTGTTCCTTTGGGAGGAGAAAATCAAGTGGCCATCAATATTTTGGCATCAACCATTAGACATAAACTCGGAATAGAAAAAGATCATTATGTTGTAGCTCCATTTTAAATAATTTCGAAATCTTGATTAAGATAGATACGATAAACCATTTTGAATTACTCGATTATCAAAGAAAATTTTTGATAACCGGTTTGACTAAATTTAGGATGGATCAATTACACTTTAAACCATCAGTTGATAGTTGGTCGATGGCACAGGTTGTAGAGCACTTATACTTGGTGGAAAATATTAGCAAATTAGCAATTGATAAGGAATTGTCGAAAAACAAAAATGAACTAAAAGCTGCGAATTGGAAATCCGGTCTCAGAAAAAATTTCTTAGGGTTGATTTTTGCATTGCCCATTAAGTTGAAGGTCCCTATAGCAGCAATAGCGCCAGCACAAAACAACTTCGAAACATCCACGGGAAAATGGATACATGTTGGAACTAAATTCAAATCTTTTTTACATCTTTTAGATAAAGATTATTTTCAGAAAGAATTATTTATCCATCCAAAAGTTGGCGGTATGCGGATGATTGAAATGTTTAAGTTTTTACACATACATGCAGAACATCATTCACGTCAAATTGATCGGATTTCCCGTCATGCACATTTCCCTCATTAATGCCGTTTTTTTAATAGCGCGATAGCTAGGCCTTTTACTGCAACTAATCCTCTGTTTTTAAAAGAAGTTTAGCGTTGGTCGTACGATTATTGCGCCATCAAAAATCTGATATATTTATATTTTTTGGCGATACATTTGTAACTAATTATTTGAATGATGAAAAAGAATCGATATGTAATGCTCATCCTAATAAGTTGCTTAGGGCTTTTAATAGGATGTAATAAAGGTGAAGGGGTCAATATTTTTACTGTTGAAGACGACAAATCACTGGGCCTTCAAGTAAGAGATGAAATAGCCTCTAAACCCAAAGAATATCCAGTTTTAGATAAAACGACCTATGCAGGTGCTTATACCTATTTAGAAAACATGAAAACGGTAATTTTAAATAGCGGACAGGTTACACATAAGGACGATTTTGCTTGGGAATTATTTATCATTCAAGATGATAATACGCAAAATGCATTTTGTACACCGGGAGGTTATATATACATCTATACCGGTTTGATCAAATATTTAGATAATGCTTCTGCCTTAGCCGGTGTTATGGGTCACGAAATGGGGCATGCCGACAAAAGACATTCTACCGAGGCGATGACCAAGCAGTACGGTATTTCAACACTTGCGCAGGTGGTATTGGGTAAAAACCAAGGGATGTTGAGCGATATCGCATTAAGTTTGGTGAATTTGCAATTTTCAAGAAGCAACGAAAGTGAAGCAGATAAATACTCGGTGATTTATTTGTGTCCTACCTTATATAAATCAAATGGCGCAGCTGCTTTTTTTAATAAGATCATTGCCAATGGATCGGCGCAGCCACCGGCTTTTTTAAGCACGCATCCAAATCCTGAGAATAGGGTTCAAAATATCGATCAACAAGCTAATTCACTATCCTGTGCAGGTGGCTACATCAATGCTGCTGAAGATACCACTGCCTATAATGCGTTTAAATCGTTATTGCCGTAGTCTTGTTTTAATTGATAAGAGATTATTTCAGTTTTTTTACTTTTCTTCAGCCAAGCGCGTAAAATGCTTCTGATATCGGGGTGGTCTTTATATAATTTAATTCTTTCCTTTAATAAATTTACGTCGCTGAAGTTGTCTTCAATAGAGACATTTCCCATTCCCTTATAGGCATTGTTTTCTATCCAAATTAAGGTTCTTTCATCAGGATTGACCGCTTCAGTAACGATAAAAAAATGAGGATGTGCAAAATAATAAGCTTTCAGTACCTCTTCTATTTTTTCGTTGTGCGCATTTCTAAATTCCTCTAGTGTACCTAGTTTGATGAGTTTTGGGGTGAGTGACACGTAGGCTTTTAGATTGTGTTTTAGGTTTAACTCCTCTATCATTTTTTGTGCAATCCTAGGTGTGGTGGCTTTCATAACAGGCTCTTCATGTAATTTAAGTGCTTCCATCCTAAAATATCTAAAACCATTTTCATCATTTCTTAAAAACACACCTTGTCTATACTTTTTAATTCTCTGCGAAACATTATAAGGTGGCATATGTCTTTTTATTTCGTTGCTTTCTTCGAGCAGCGCGACCAATTCATTGCCTGTTAATTTGTAATCTATACTATGAATCTTTTCTTTCATACTCGCACTTTTCTGCGACTTTAAATCATTCGAAAAATGACTGATTACCCGCTTACGAATATTGGTGCTCTTACCTATATAAAGTATTTTTTTATGTTGGTCTAGAAAATAATACACGCCTGGATCTTCTGGTAAAACCTCTATTTGGTTTTTTTGAATATTGGGAGGTAAAATCCCATCTACCAAACCTTCGTTCAATTCACTTCGGATCATTTCTTTCCTGTCATTCAATAAAAGCTTTTCAAATAGCACCGCAGTTGCCTCCGCGTCTCCTAGCGCACGATGTCTATTTTGGATTTGAATATCGAGGCTTTCACATAGTCGACCAAGACTGTAGGAAGGTAAACCAGGTATAATTTTTCTGGTTAACTTTACGGTACATAATTGTTTTCTGATAAAGGTCTTACCGAGTCGCTTGAATTCATTCCTCAGAACGCCATAATCAAAGCGCACATTATGAGCAACAAATATTTTACCTTCGGTTAGGTCGATTATTTTTTGAACGACATCACTAAACAGTGGCGCATCTTGCACCATTTCGTCGGTAATACCTGTCATCCCGGATACAAACGGATCTATTTTACGGCAGGGGTTTATCAAGGTAGAGTAGCTTTCTACCACTCGCTTACCATTGTGAATGATGATAGCAATTTCTGTAACTCTATCATTTAATGGCTTACCGCCCGTTGTTTCGGTATCAATTATTGCAAACATGTAGATGCGAAGTTATTGTGCTTTTTAAATTTTATGCTTTTTATTCTCAACATTAAAAGAAGATTTGTCCAATTTTAATTCATCTACCTTCTTTCCACCCTAGTAATCTAACCAAAATTTGATTTATAAGGTTCTATTTTGTAGGTTTGGCAACGAATTTTCTTTATGAGCTCTATTTTCAACAAGTCAATATTCAAACAATTTGCGAAGTGGGGGGGCACCGTCTTTCTTTTGGCTGTTGTAATTGAAAGTTATGGACAGTCAGTCGCTCAACCAGATACTAATTCCACTGCGCATTCGAATTCATATAAATATTTTTTGCAAGCCGACATGCAGGTTTCACAAATTGTGAAAAACGCAGGTATGTTTACTTCATTTAGTGCCTGTTGGTTGTTCACAAAAAACTATTACTTAGGTATTCAATACCAGAAATTAACCAGTGAAGAGGCGATTAATAAATTTGTTCCAAATACTTCAATAGACGACATCATTCTGGAACATCAAAGTGCTGGGATCAAAGCAGGTTATATTTTATTCAGTAAAAAGAGAATTAGTTTTAATCCAGAAGCGACGATTAATTGGGCGATGTGTAAATATCAATATCCAGTTGGGGCGATATATAGGAATAATTTTTTGGTGTTTGAACCGGCCGCAAATATCTTATTTAACCTCCATAAGAATTTAGCCGCGGGGTTAGGTGTTTCTTATAGATTTAACGCAGGTTTACAGCTAAATGGCTTGTCGAGTAGCGATTTAAATGGTTTTGCGGGCAGAGTCTTTATTAGATTTGGAAAATTGAAGTAAAGATGGAACATCCCAAAGGGTTATTGGTCGACTTTTCACCTCGTTTGCGTTTGTTTTTAATCGTGCTATTGGCCCTATTCGGCTTGTTCATGTCGTTGTTGTCGCAATCCACCTTCACAAAATTATTTCATCCATCAGACGCGCTAACAAGATTGATTAGTGGACAGATTTTTTTCGAAATATTTGTCTTTATCCTACCACCAATTTTACTAGGTATTCTAATTAGTAAGCATCCTTTTAAATATTTTGAGACCTTCGATAAGCATAATTGGAGAAAATATGTACTTGGCTTAGCTATTTTATTATTGGCCAGTTTGTTTATCCAATTACTGATTATTGATAAGGACACATTCGTTTTTCCAGCATCCTTAAAGTGGCTCGAAAGTTCCTCGAAACAAGCACAGGCAGCCTACGACAACATCATTAAACAATTGATGAGTGTTAAAAGAGTAAGTCAATTGTTGGTCGTTTTTACCATGGTGGCTATACTTCCAGCTATTGGCGAGGAGTTGTTATTTAGAGGTGTACTGCAAAGAAATCTTTACGAATGGTCTAAAAAAAGTTGGTTAGCTATTTTACTCAGTGGTCTTATTTTTGGGTTGATGCATTTTGAGTTTTATAACTTTTTTGCTTTGTGTTTTATGGGTTTTGTACTGGGTTGGATATATGATGTCACCAAAAATATTTGGTTGACAATTTTTTTACATTTCACAAATAATGCAGTTTCTTTTCTTGCAATGTATTTTGAGCAGCAGGGCAACACCAATATAAATTCAACGCACAAACTTCCTTTTTATATACCTTTGTGCGCGGGAATTGTAATGTTTTTTTTCATGTATGTTCTTTATAGAACAAAATTGCAATGGAAAGCCAAATCGGAAGAAATGTAAATAATTGGGATTCTTCCATTGAAAATTTGAGATAATCATGTTGGATAGTTTAAGAAAAAGATTAATACCTGGTGTAAGTTTTGCATTAATTATTGGCGGGGCAATATACTTTACTGCATGGAGTTTTGCGATTATAATAATGCTCATCATCCTGTTTTGTACTCGGGAGTTTTTTAATATCATCCAGTCATTACGTGACGATGAAGATGTGTTGGCTCCTTATCATGGTTATATGGTAACCACCCTCATCTGTCTAATTTTTTTAGGTGGGTTTTGTCAGGAAATAGGTTGGCTAACCAGTCGATGGTTGTGTTTGTTGCCACTAACTTTTTTATTTATTCTTTTTTGGGAATTGTTTTCCAAGTCTTCAAAACCCTTACTCAATATAGGTCTTAATATAATTGGGTTCTTGTACATTGGGATGCCCATGTTTATGACGAATTATATTGCGGTGATAAATAAAACCACTACTGGTTCATTAAATTATGATGGATCACTACTTTTAGGTGCCTTATTGCTAGTGATGTTAAACGATGTGGGCGCTTATTTTATGGGGAATTGGTTCGGCAAGCGACCACTCTTTTCTAGAATTTCACCTAAGAAGACCATTGAAGGTACCATCGGTGGCTATTTGGTAACTATGGTAGGTGGCTTACTCGGCTTCTATATTATTAAAAAAATGCCATTACTCGATTGGTTAGTTGTTTCTATATTGGCTAGTACCGGCGCAATTATTGGTGATTTGGTAGAGAGCTTGTTTAAGAGAAGCTTACAGATCAAAGACAGTGGTTCGGCAATTCCAGGACATGGTGGTTTTTTAGATCGATTTGATGCCATCTTATATAGTTTGCCCATCATTGCTGCATACTTCATCTTGCGATTCCAATAATTTTGTATCTTTGTAGTCGACATGAAAAAAAGAATAAGTATACATAGAGAAGGATATAAGATAATTTTGGTGACAGGCGTAACGCTATTTATCATTATTATGTTATGTGAATCCTTATCAGATTCCAGAGTGGTGCATTTGGTGGTTTTAGGATTATCTGCCATAGTTTTCTTGTTTACCGCCTCCTTCTTTCGGCTCCCAACAAGAAATATTCCTGATGGCCTCAGTAATATCATCGCACCTGCTGATGGTAAAGTGGTTGTGCTAGAAGAAGTAGAAGAGCCAGAATATTTTAAAGACAGACGTTTACAGATTTCTATCTTTATGTCACCCACGAATGTACATGTAAATCGTAATCCAATTACGGGTATGGTAAAATACGTGCAATACCATGCAGGTAAATATTTAGTGGCATGGCACCCCAAATCATCCACCCA
>Ga0164294_10005193_pt1 | contig 11192 bp, 7 predicted proteins | sample GEODES005metaG_FD_111479 | JGI IMG/M metagenome (GOLD analysis project Ga0164294, IMG submission 111479) | Oligotrophic lake water microbial communities from Sparkling Lake, Wisconsin, USA - GEODES005 metaG | ecosystem: Environmental > Aquatic > Freshwater > Lake | place: USA: Sparkling Lake...
AGACAAGATAGACCCCACCACTGGCGAGGTGTTGGTTAAGAAGGAGGACTGGCCCAACTATCGAGTGCACATCTCATCTCTGAACACTTTCCCTACTGGGGCAGGTATGAATGAAGTGGAGCTAGTTTATCGTCATGGACAGAGGATGATACTATCGATTGATTGATTGATTGCATCATCAATAAGATTGGAGATATTAAGTTTCCCTCCCACCTGTTCTCTCTCTTTCTCTCAACGTTATCAACCCACTGCACATACATACATACATACATACATACATACATACATACATACATACATACATACATACATACATACATACACACATATCATCCACACTACAACTATACAGGTCTAGCTTCGTCTGCAGCAGGTCTGGCTTGCTTCGTTACTACTTTAGCGAAGCTATACAACGCTCAGGAGGAGTATCCTGGTCACCTCACTGCGATTGCGAGGCAAGGTAGTGGCAGTGCCTCTAGAAGCATGTTCGGAGGCTTCGTACGATGGGAGAAGGGGACGAGGGAAGATGGCACAGACTCGATTGCAGTCCAGGTGGCTGATGAACATGTAAGAGAGAGTGTATGTGTGTGTGTGAGAGAGAGAGTGATGATGATGATTTGATTGCATTTGGACATCATCATCATCATCATCATCATCATCATCTTAACTATCATAATTATCATCATATCCTTGTCTATATTGTCATCACCATCGGGCTATCATATATGATCTATGTAGCATTGGCCTGAAATACGAGCAGTGATACTAGTAGTGAGCGACAAAGAGAAGGACATGTCCTCTACCTCTGGCATGGAGACCTCAAGGCTCACTAGTCTGCTACTGGGATATAGGGCCACAGAGGTGGTGCAGAAGAGACTCACTGAGATCGAGAAGGCATACCTGGACAAAGACTTCGACACCTTCGGTCGAATCACGATGCAGGACTCCAATCAGTTCCATGCAGTGTGCTTAGATACATACCCTCCGATCTTCTATATGAATGACACGTCGAAGATGATCATCCGACTAGTTCATGTCCTGAACAGCGTCCTAGGAGGCGTAAAGGCTGCATATACCTTCGATGCAGGCCCGAATGCTGTCATCTACACGACGGAGGAGGTATCATGAGCCATCAATGTCATGATCATGATCATCATCATCATCATGATAATCATCATCATGATCAACACTATATAATGATCAACACTATCATCATCATCATCATGATCATTATATAAAGTGTTGACATTCTACCTCCTATAGCACTGTTCTTTGGTTCTCGCCGTGATGGCTCACTACTTCCCCTCCCCTAGTAGCGGCAACAGCAGTGCTTACTGCAATAGACCCGACTTATTCGATGAGGTCACTCAGAAAGTCGATGACTACATCACTACTGAGCTACTGAAGGCTCTGAGTGAGACTGGAAGGATCCCAGTTGCAGGGGATGTGAAGTACATCTTTGTGACTAAATCAGGGCCGGGACCATTGCAGCTGTCCAGTACTGAGAGCTTACTTCACCCCCAGACGGGACTACCTGTGGAACCTGGACCTAGACATAAGCGTATGAAAATTACTCATTAGATAGCCATTGACGATTGGATGATTGATTGTTAGCCATTGACGATTGGATGATGAGAGTTGCGATTGATAATTTCTGTGATGATGATGATGATGATGATGAAGAGGAGGAGGAGGAGTTGTATTGACTTTGCTATATGCTTAAGTTGTTACTTAATTCACATATATAATCATAGACGCAGTCCAAGTCCCAAACAATTGGGACCCAGAAGTAGGGTGGGTTTTGAACTTTCTAAAAAAACAATTGTTCCCGGAATAAAAGCAACTCGTAAATTTAAGTTAAATAAAATGATTCTTCAAGGTCGTTGGTAATAATCAAGCATATTCAGCCAGGTAGCAACCTCGTCTTTATGAGTAATAGTATCATTCATATATTCTATCATATTATCAATGCTAATTCATCATCATCATCATCATCATCATCATTATCTACACCATATGGAAAATGTTATCAATAAAGCTTCTCATCCATAAAATCATTTCCTATCAAATAAGAAATTACGATGCTTCTTAACAGATCAATAAGTTTGAATTCACAATCTTCGCCTAAAAGAGTTAATATCTTTCGTGCCAACTAAAATGGGTTTATTTGATTTCCATGGTGGTTGAACAATAATTCTTCGGACAATTAAATTGAGGAAAACAAACATTCAGGATGAATTGTTGCTGTTTTATACTGCGTCAACCATACGAATCCGGTTACCAGTAGCATTACGAATGCGGTTATCATCGTCAGTCAGATTGTTGTCAAATTAAGTTAACGAACTACTGTATCTTCAACAAGTAGGAACAGCGTCGTTTATTGTGTCATGACCATATAAAGACGCCAACAAGGTGAAACGGAAAATGAAAAGTTCGTCATTCCTGCTCCTCCGACTCCTCCTGCTCTCCTGTTTCTCCCACCTTTTTTTTGAAAAATTAAACATTGTTTATCGTAAGTTTACATCATTGATTAAAAGTTGGAATTACATGTAGTGTACTACCATTGAGCCAATGTAACTTGCAAACTTGACCCACACCTTTACGCTTGACTTATTTACCTTTACTTAAAGTTATTATAATAATTGTCGTGAGTGATGGTGAGGTAAGGCACATAAGGTAATAATAGTATAATATGATATATAACATGCATAATAAATATGATATTTGAAGATAATAGATATATCACATATAATAGAAGGTTATGTAATATCTATATATAATGCAGACAGGAGCAACAGGAGAAGTTGAAGCGGGCGACAAAATGTTGGTTTAACGCCCCGCCCCTCGGTCAAGATGCCCGCAACCGTTTCAATATTGAAACATCTGTGATTAAAGTTGGAACATGAATGAATTGAATTTCCGTCGCAACGTCGACCCTGATGTCAGGAGGAGAACCAATAAGAGTTTGATAGAGCTGGATGGACTACAGGCGGAGTACAAAAGATGCAAAGATGAAGTCGATAACAATGATAAGAAATTAGAAATTGCGAATGATAAGTTAGTTCAGTGCACATTAGAACTCGAGAAGTATCGCAACTTGCTATCAAATAGTCAAGAGGAGATTGATGCGGACTACTTGCCGGAGGGTGCGCAGCCGAAGGAGAGAATTCAGAAGAGAAACGATTTACAATTGGTAATTTCTATGTACATTGTTACTTCTTTAATCACATGAACAAGAACATAAGACCCTATGCGTATGCTTCTACCTTACATTCAATGCATTGTCTTTAACCGCCCATCATGTTTGCGAGAATTATCTACCTTCCTATGCTAATTGTAACCAATAGCAAGTAGAGCAACTTGAGTTAGCTTTAGCAGCTCAGAAGAAACACACTGAAGATGCGTCGACGAGGTGCTTGGAAGCCGAGAGACAGCTGTTTGTGGTCACAAAGAACCTTACTCGATTCGCAGAGACACTCGATGACTTGATCTTGGCCAAAGAGACGATAGCAGAGCTTGATAGAGAGAAGTAAGGATACTAACGTTACATGGATGTGATGTCATCGATTGATGGCAACCTGTATTCATTGACATGCTTCATCTGCATCTATCTAGAGATCTGATTCACAGTATTTTTCATCTTATATCATATTGTCTCATCTCATGAATGTTACGTATAGAAACCGACGAGTAGCTGAGATTGAGAATAAGTCAGCACAACGGAAGGAAAAGCAAAGGCGACTAGAGAATGAGGCCAAGGAGGAGCAGCGTAGGGAGCTGGAAAGGATGACGAGGGAGAACGATGCTAAGATCATGACCATGCATCACATGGTTACACAGAAGTTGAACTCAACTCTTAGTGAAAAACACAAGTTGAAACAGGAGGAACTTAAGCAGAAAGAGAATGAAATGCAGCATCGAGTAGAGGTGGTGTACCAGTTGAAGCAATCGCAGACTGCTGTCAATGCTGAGCTAGCAGGCATCGCATCCAAGCATCGAACGAAGGTAGCTGCAGCAGCGAAGCGATTAGAGGATGATAAAGAGGAGCTGTTGGCGAAGGGCATGAATCCTTACATCGAGTTCCGTAAGAAGGAGCTAGATAATGAAGCCCGGAGCCGTGAGCAGCGACTGAAGAATGCGGTGGAGAGGAATAAAGTAGAGCTGAAAGACCGATTGGAACGAGAAGCAAAGTTTATCGAGAAGCAACAAAAGACTGAATTGAAAGCAAAAGAATATGAGCAACAACATAGAGCATCTCAGGGTAGACAAGTAGTTGAAGGGAAGAATAATGATTACATCCTGCAGCAAACGAAAGGTCAGATGGAAATACTTGATCCACTAGGCAAAGCGATACGTATCTATCCATCACAAATCGTCGAGAAGTATGACAAGGATAAGGTAGCTAAGAGTAGTGGTAAAGGAGGTGTTGACAGCATGAGGCCTGGGGAAACAATCAAAGACTTCACGAAAAGGATCCGAGAAGGTATCAAACAGGAGGGGAAGGAGATAGATGATAACGCTACAGGTTATGTTAGTGATGGTGACAAGATGGGAGCTACTGAAGGGATATCTGAGCCAGCAGTGAGCCAAAGCAGTATCACTTCCAGCTTAGATGAAGCAGCTAATAGTTTGTTGTCGAGCAAGCTCACAGCTCAGCAGATCAACCAGTTCGAGATGCTGGCCACCCAGCCGGGATCAATGCCGGGTATCGACAAGACAGCAGTCGAGTTGAATCTCCGAGACAACGAGGTCGACAAGAAAGAGCTCATCAAAATCGCTATTGATGAGGAAGGCAAACTGGGTGCTTCGAGTCAGCTGGTTACTTTTGCATCTCCAAAGTATAAGTTGAATGATCTATCCAAGTTCGAACGTGATGCTTTAGATCGAGCGAAGGAGAGACATCACGATAGGATAGTAGATGGAGTAGAACAGATAGCTGGTGGGAAGGTATTCCAAGGGAAGGCTTTCGTATCAACTCCTTCAGATCTGATCTTCTACGATTTCGAAGTGGGTAAGACTTATAAGAAGAAATTTTCATTGACCAACGTGTCATACACCTTCAATTCATTCAAGTACATCGATTTGGATGAAGACCATCGAGATTTCTTCACCGTGACCTTCGAGAAGCCTGGTCGTATGTCTGCAGGGATGACTTGTTCACTAGATATCGAGTTTCGTCCGCGAGTGAATCAAGATATATTCATTGAGTTGAAGTTCCTCACTCAGACTGGACCAGTAGAGATACCATTACATTGTCTTATTAAAAGATGTGCTCCTCGTATTATTACTCCAGAGATCGACTTTGGTACCATCGTTATGGGACAAATGGCGACACTACAGTTTAAGATGATTAATACTCAGGCCATAACGACGAAATTCTTTATTCATGCTGTTGATGATAATGATAGAGTGATTGCTGAGACTTCGGAGAATATGGATACTGTCGGTATGCAACCCACTGATGCTGTTGAAGCTATCGATGGTTCTGCTGCTGTTGGTGATGATAATAATGTAGAGACATCCGATAATAATAATAATCACATTGGGAATGAACCTGCTCTGAATGATGCTGAGTTACAAGCTAGAGTCGATCGAGTACGTACTCAAGTGGTTAGAGATAAGAAGAGAGAAAACCCACAACCATTGAGCTGTAAAGTAACAGAGGGATTTTTGGATGGATATGGAAATGCTACTGTAAATATACTATGTGCTCCTGTCACATTGGGTGAAATAGTACAGAAATTTATAGTGAAATTTGATAGTGTTGATGAAATCATGCTTACGAAGGATGATGTTGGAGTATTAGTGAAGAAGGAGCAGATGGTGATAGCGAAGGTATTTGTAGAGGAGGTTCCTATCTATATCACAGAAGACATCATGGACTTCAGATGCACTTTGTATCAACGGATCTATCGGAAGAAAATCATCGTGAAGAATAGAGGCAAGTCTGCTTATCGAATCATCATTAAGATCGCCCCTCGCTTCAATGCCTTCGTGGAGGTGAATCCGAATATGTTTTTTGTGCAAGCGAAGAGCTCTCAAAGCATGAATGTCCGCTTCACTCCTACTGCAGAGATGTTATCGAAGATTGCTCACTTCGTCTTGCCATATGAGGAGTACCATGATGCAGCACTGGTATCATTGCCCATTGAAGTACAAGTTGTGAACCAGGAGATACCAGCCTACTTCACAATCATGTCGAACATCACTCCATCTACCATCGAGCTGGTACCATCGACATTGGACTTCGGTAGGGTATATGTTGGTCAGAAGCTTGTAAAGACCATTCAAATCAAGAACCTTAGCATGTTGCCTCAGAAGATCGGCTTCGTGAAACTGAAGAAAGAATTCAACGTCCAGCCTAATGATGGGTTTGCTGTTCTCCTACCTAACGAGACGACTGAGTTCGAAGTATCATTCAGTCCAACCTCATCGATCAATTACCAAGTGGATGTCACCTTGCAGACCTCATTCAATGATACGTATCTGATTAAAGTACTTGCAGATGGTGTGGATCCACCCTTACAATTGGAGTCTTCTGTCATTCATATGAGAACCACGTACCCTGGAGAGAGAGTAGTGGAGAGCACTATGGTTAGAAATACCTCCAAACACACTCAGCTATTCCAAGTGATTATGCCGCACAAGCTGTATACATGGCTCACGATCTCTCCTACAGTTCTAGAGTTATCAGCAGGACAATCTGGTCGACTAGAGATCGAGTTCTGTCCTCCAGCTGATGCGAAGGATCTCGATCCCTTGCTATGGCACACCCAGACGAACGACAAGACAGCACCTGACCAATCACCTTTTGAATCCCTGATCCCAGATTCAGGTTGGGTCTTTGCAAAAGGAATGTATGGTCAAGTGCAGTGGGTAAAGGCTGGAGCACATGAGGTAGAGAAGGAGAGTAAAGAGCATGTAGATGATGGTGATGTTAATCAAGGCGAAGGTGAATATGGAGAGGACGAAGCCTCAACTAATCAGGACATTCCAGCTGAAGAATGGGGTATATTCGCTCATTGGAACTTTCCTTTATTTCTGAAATCGAACAAGAAGAAGATACAATCGATGGATAATACATTAGTATCATCGACGACAGACAGTGCTGCGAATACAACCACCATGTTATCTCCTACCAACACATTGAAGAAAAGCAAGGTATTATCATCATCATCATCAATAGTTAGTCCTTTGTTCCTTAGTATTGAAACATCAGTTACATTACCACAACTAGAATCAGACATGAAGACAATTGATTTTGGACAGGTATCTATTGGCACGAGACTAATTCGATCATTCAAAATATTGAATAGAACATCTAAAGAAATGAAGTTGAGATCCGTTGGCTTTAATGCTGTTGGTCCATTTACTTTATTAAAGCCTATTAAAACGATCGATCCATTTGGAGCTATGACAGTACTTGTGGAGTGTTTACCTGCTCGATCAGGACTGAATGTTGAGGTGTTAGAGGTATCATCAGAAGATGCCCAGCTAGGAGGTCATCGCATCACATTGACCTTTAAGGTCCAAGGTCTCCAACCAGCGATGATACTGAAAGACTTGCAACCACCACCTAAGAATTGGGATCCGAAGTGTGGTATTCTTGATTTTGGACATGTATTATCTCAAGACTTTGTTGTTAAGAAATTCACTATCGAGAATAAGTCAACTTTTACGATCAATGTGGTGATCCTGAGAGTACCTAGTATCAAGCTTCCTCCTAATCAACAGTCTGAGATGATAGAGAGGACCTTCAATGGCTTACCTATCTTCTCCATCAGACCTACTAATGTAGTGGTAGAACAAGGAACATCCCAGGAGATCGAAGTGACTTTTTGTCCTGATCGAGGGAGATTTCATCCTTATAGAGAAGATATTGACGTGACGATAGCTGACACCGAAGAAGTAATCCGAGTAGGACTATTTGGGAGATGTTGGGAGCGGCAATTGATTCTTTTTCCACAGGATCCGCGTGATGAGGCGATGTTCAACAAAGACTACGAAGGTACCTCCGCGGTAGAAGATGTGCTATCTGTCAATCCAGTGTCTTCAGTAAGAACGATCGCTCAAGTAGCGAGGGAAAGCATGAAGATAGTTTCCCCACAGATACCAAAGCTCACTCTAGTATTCCCTGATCCATTCGGTAAAGATGTGTCTCCTTCTAGTTATGTTGAGATGGATAATGGAGCAGTCGCGGATGCATCTAAAGCTGCTGCAGGCAAGGGTGCTAAAGGAGCTCCTGTTGTAACTATCCCCACTAACCCAGGTGCAAGATCACAAACCAAGAAAATAGTGTTGACCTGTATTAAAGCTTGGGATAATAGACCTGGCTCTACTACTCCAGGAACATATGAGATAGTATTAAGTGGAGAAACAAAAGCCAGTAATCTGTTTACTTTCAGTGTTGATAAGGGTAATCTTGCCATTGGTATTGACACTATCATTGACGTCACTTGTACACTACCGAAACCTCGAAGCTTAGGAGGGATTTTTGTAGGTAGTTGGAAATATTTCGATGTGGAAGTGATAATGAAGGGAGGATGGAGACCGGATGGTGCTATGGAGGTGAACAAGCTACCTCTTATTCTGAAGGCATATGTCAGTCTGTAGAACTACTAGATAGCTAGTTATAAAGCAATATACTCATAGTTGTAAATGCTTAGAGTTACAGTAGCACCTACATATTATATATAGATCGATGGATGACTACAGACTTGTTCATTTAAGTAACATAGTTATTATGTACCATTTATGGATTTTAAACAATTATGCTGTCCGCTGATATCACACATCATCTGATCCAAACTCTCTTCATTAATATAATATAATACTGCATACATCGAATGCACTTATATATGTATATACATACACATATTATTATCATCATCATCATGATCATCTATCTATTCATACCCATCACCAACTCAATCTCCAGACCCCGCCCGATCTCTGTTTGCCGAGATAGTTGTTCGGCATCATGACTGCATCCTTTCCTTCATTGATCTTACTCTTTCTCGATGAAGTGTTGTTCATGAATCTTGGAGATGGTGAGCTGCTACTTCTACTCGAGGTCGGATAGTTGTTGTCGAGGGATCCGAAGTGAGCAGAGGATCCATATAATAGCTTGTTACTTGTGATAGTGTTTAAGAGGGCCGTTGGTGTGGACGATGGTGTCGACGAAGAGGATGCTGATGATGCTGTACTCATCATGAATGTATTCTTCAACTCTTTCCTCAACACGGATCGCAAGGGTGATATTAATTCTGAGCGAGCGACCTTGACAAAGAAGTCATTGGAAGCACCACCACTACCACTACTACTAATGCCTCTGTAACCACTACCACTACTACTCGCCATAGCCCTCCAGTTGTTCAGATCCTGAGAGGTAGGAGAGATGATGCTTTGTCTAGAGCTTTGTGATTGTGGAGCTGTCGTTGTCTGGCTGGTGACTACACTGTTTGTCTGACTACTATTACTACCACCTCCACCACCACTGTTGTTATTGTTCATGAAGTATCGTATGAACCCATTCAGCTCCCTCGGGTCCAACACAGGATCCTCTCCTCTCTCCTCGTCTTCCTTGTTTATCTTTGTCTTCCTCATCATTGCTGTCAGAGGTGTTGGTGAGTCGGATTTGTTATTGGTACCACTAGCAATAATAGCATTGGTACTAGTACTGTTAGCACTGCTACTAGGGTTACTAGGGTAATTGTTATTGTAAATGTTATTGCTGTGATTGATTGTAGTTGTGGTGGCTGTGATGTTAGAAGAATTGCCTACAGGTATCCTTCCACTTCCATTTCCTTCAAGAGAAGACCTCCGTGCATCTATCTTCATCTCGATGGAATAGTTGTATGGGTCATATGATGAGCCTAACGATGATGATGCTGCTGATGATGATGCGACGGGAGTAGTGACAGCTGTAGGGATAGGTGTATGACTATCCCTCCGCTTAGCATTGTTGACAATAGATGGTTGAGGAGTGGAGTGGAGTGATGAGGAGGCACTGGACTTGATGGATATACTATTGCGAGGGGTACTACTACTGCTACCACTGCCACTGTTGTGATTATTGTGGATAGCAGCAGATATGATCTGTTTTACCTGAGCATTGACATCAGCTTTGGGGACATTAAGCGCAATAGCGTTGATATTAGGTACTTGACGATGCTTCCTCGGTGATGATGGTGGTGTTGATGCTGGAGAGATGACCTCTGGACCATTGGATGCCATGGATATCGCTGATGGAGTCATAGTCATAGCAGATGATGATGATGATCTACCAGCACTAAGTCGTCCTTGACCATTAATCATACCTGTAAGAGCAATGTTACCATTAGTGGACGAGTTGCTGCTACTACTACTACTATTGCTGTTGTTGTTATTGTTGTGCTGTTGGTTGAAAGCTTGCTTCTGCTTCTGTATCGCCTCCGTGGACTGCTTGGCATACTTGGCCTTCATCTTCTCTTTTAGTAGCAGCATACCCTGCTCGAATTGCTGTGTCACTCGATTCATCTGTTCCTGCCAGTGGGATTCTATCATCACTATCTCGTTCTCTGACTCCAGTAGTTTCTGCTTCAACACATCGATCTCACCTCTCAAGCTGTCGGTCAGTATGTGAGAGTTCACTAGCTCTTCCTCTAGGTTACTCTTCGCCAGCTGATACTTCTCTATCTCTGACACATAGTCCACATTCTCATGAGATAAGGATTTTCGTAGGGTTAAGATCTCATTGTTTAGTCTCGCTTTGGTATCGTTGTAGGTCATCATCAGCGATTTCTATGCACAGCAGCAGTGATAATAATGGTGATGATGATGATGATGATATAATGTATGTATGAGGTAGGAAGAAGAAGTAGTTGTTAAGCTAAGAATCATGCTGGTAACCATTATATATCGTATCTATCGTATCTATAGTATCCAGCATAGCATGCTTCATCAAGTACACTCACCTTCTCCTCCTTCTCATGTAGTAACTCATCTTTTACTGAAGTTAACTCAGCCTGTACATAGAAAATATGATCATAGTCATTGAACATAAGATATGATGAGAGAGAGACAACAGTCACTGTACTAGTCCATGACTTCGATTGTAGTGATAAGCTACAATATTTATCTATTATATCTGTCTGTCTGTCAATCATGTCTACCTTTAAGCTCTCGATCATTTGATTCGATTTCGATAGGTC
>Ga0164294_10005194_pt1 | contig 11191 bp, 9 predicted proteins | sample GEODES005metaG_FD_111479 | JGI IMG/M metagenome (GOLD analysis project Ga0164294, IMG submission 111479) | Oligotrophic lake water microbial communities from Sparkling Lake, Wisconsin, USA - GEODES005 metaG | ecosystem: Environmental > Aquatic > Freshwater > Lake | place: USA: Sparkling Lake...
GAACAACTTGACAAACTTATAGAAATTATGAGTATTGATGAGTTTACATTTTTTGTACACCTAGACAAGAAAATTGACTATAAAAATTTTGAGTTTATCTCTGCAAGAAGCAATGTTATTTTTATCAAAAATAGGGTTGAAATAACATGGGGTTCATTTAGCATGAATCATGCAATAATTGAAAGTTTTAAAGAAATCATGATTCATGACAAATTTGATAACATCAGCGTCATATCATCACAACATTTACCAATTAAAACACCCCAAGAAATTTTAAACTATTTGTTGAATAATAAAGATTTTCAATTTTTCAAATGCATACCTTATGATAAGCTAGATCCTTGGTGGAAACTTTGTGAAAGAAGAATATTAAAATACAGCTTAATTGAGTGGAAAGTTCCTGGAAAATACACAATTGAAAAATTAATTAACAATATATTACCCAACAGGAACTTACCCAAAAATTATACAATTGTTGGAAGCCCTAGTTGTTTTTGTTTTACTTCAGAATGTGTTAATTATGTAGTAAATGAATTTCAAAAAAACAAAAAGTTGAAAAAGTTTTTCAAATATGTTTGGGGGTCTGATGAATTTATATTTGCTACAATAATTTATAATTCAAAATTCAAAGAAAAAATAAATGAGTGTATTGTTTATGTTGAATTTCCTGATGCAAAAGATGGACATTCAAAAGTTATGCAAAAAGACGATTTTGAGAAAATAATTAAATCAGGAAAATTATTTGCAAGAAAATTTGACCCAAATGTAGATAATGAAATCATAGAAATGATCAATAATTTAAGAAATGGGGTTCTTTATTGTCATTAAATTAGGTAAAAATAAGATGCTAGCTGTTTTAAAAATATAACATTTTTACTTTTAAAACATCGAATTCGAACCAAAAATCAATTAAAATCTGAATTAATAATTTACAATTAAAATATCTTCTCGCCTATTTGCAAAAGGAAGTCTATTATCTTGTGGTAAAAGGTATGTTTCATAACCAAAATTTCTAAACCTAGATAAGATTGACATAACTACTGAGTCATCCATTCTTTCTTTGTCTTGAACTATATAATTCACTTTTTCATTATCTGATACATTATTGGAAACAAATTTTTTTCCTTCATCACTCGAAATAAATCTTTTCCTTTTTGAAATATTTGGCAAATCACCCAAAAGTAATCGTCCTTTAGGGTTTAACATATCTAGGCATGAATGTATAAATCTGTATATACTCTGATCTAAAAATACAATTGGAAGCACACTATAAGCCACAATAGCATCAAATTTAACCTGAGGTAATTCCATGTCTGGAAATTTCCCTGGAAATTCATGTACCTGTTCATTTTCAATATTTGAAGAAGTGATTTGAGACAACATTTCTTCTGAGTCAATTAGGTATAAATTTTTATTGTTCCCAATTGAAAAATCAATAAAAAAATCTACCAATTCACTACATCCACAACCTAAATCCAAAATATTTTGATTTGAATCATTGGCAATATCTAATTTATTACAAATATCATTTATAATAAATTTTTCAAATCCATTTCTGTATGATTCAGGAAAACCAACTTTTTCTCTTCTTGTTAATGATTCATCAAGTGCACGCGTTTTAAAATCTAAATACGTAAGTTCCATTGACTATTATTTTAATATTACTTCAAAAAATAATTTTTTATGCAATCACGTACGTGTAAAACGTTATCATGCGTCATTCCAGGCCACATTGGAATACTAAGTGTTGTGTCTGAAAGGTTCTCTGAAACAGGAAAATCTCCTTTTTTGAACCCTAAATGAGCATAGGCTTTTTGTAGATGTGGTGGTATTGGATAATGAATCAACGTACCTATTCCCATACTTTTTAAATGTTCCTGTAAGCCATCTCTATATTTAGATTTTATTACATATAAATGATACACGTGTGTGCTACCTTCATTAATTAATGGAACAGAAATATCACCAACATTTTGCAACATTTCATCATACCAAGAAGCAATTTCTTGCCGCTGAGAGGTCCATTGCATAAGCCTTCTCAACTTAATCGATAAAAACGAAGCTTGCAACTCATCCAGTCTATTATTATACCCTATCACATCATTTTGATATTTAACTTTAGAACCATAATTCCGCAACAACCTAACAGATTCAGCCAATTCATGGTTATTCGTTGTAACTGCACCTCCATCACCCAGTGCACCAAGATTTTTACCCGGATAAAAACTTGTAGCATTTATTTGGCCCCAGCTGCCTGTTATTTTTCCATTATAAGATGCTCCATGTGCTTGAGCGTTATCTTCAATTACAAATAAATTCTTAAGATCTGCAAGATGCAGGATATCATCCATTTTACAAGCTTGCCCATACAAATGTACAGGCATAATAGCCTTTGTTTTATTGGAAATTACTTTCGAAATTGTTTCTGCGGTAATATTGTAAGTAACCTCATCTGGCTCTGCAAAAACAGGTGTAGCGCCAACATGAGAAACTGCTAGAACCGTTGCTATATATGTATTTGATGGAACAATCACTTCATCGCCTGGTCCAATACCTAATGACTTTAAACTTAAAATTAAGGCGTCAAGCCCATTGCTAATTCCAACTGCAAATTTTGTTTGATTAAAAACTGAATACTCATCCTCAAATTTAGCAACAGAATCACCTAATACATAAATACTTTTTTGTAATGTGTCATTAAAAGCGATTAGCAGGTCATCTTTTACCGAATTATGTGCAGGTGATAAATCAAGAAATGGTATTACATGATTCATAAAAATATTATTTTAAAATAATTAGAATTGTCCTAGTAAATAAAATTTATCGGTTTCTATCGTATAAAAATCGTGAACCCATGTTCTCGCTCCAAATCCTTCCTTCCACTCAACCATACCAACATTTAAGTTACGACCTTGATTCTCATTAGAAATACCAAAACTGAAGTATTTGCAGTCAGGATAAACTTCTTTAATTAGATGACTGAATAAAAAATCCAATGCACAAACATCATATCCCTCCTCATTTGCTGCAATGTATTGTGCATGGACTACATTCGTATTGATAAAAATGGTAGTTCCCGCTATAATTTTATCACTAAGAAAAACAGAATGTTGTTCAATTCTACCTGGGTTACTAATTGCTAATTTTTTTATTTCATCAAGACTATGAACAGGTAGCTTATTATATTTTAACATCAACATCGGAGTTAAAACTTCATTCCAAAACCTGTCAAAATTATCACTTATCTTAATTTCTAAATTAAGGTTCTGTGATTTTTTTAAATTTCTGTTTTTTCTAGTATTTATATCTGTATTTTTTTTCATATCAATAACAAAACTTGTGTCTCGTCTTGATAATGATGATTGTAAAACAAATAATGCATATACATCTTCTTGTGTAAGTAAATTATGATAGTAAGAAGGGATAACCTTATATAAAATTTTAACAAAACCAAGATCATAATAATATTTAACAATTCCTGCAATTAATTGCAAAATCAGAATCTGTTTTACTTCTTTTACATATACTAAACCTCCAAAAGGCAAGCCTTCATAAGAATTTATTTCACTCCCATTTTCTGTAGCAGGAAACACTGCAACTGGAATATTTTTTTTATAAATTATCAAAGAATGGTCAATAAAACGATCAATGTGGTAATCAATATAGCTTCTAAAGAAAAAAAATGTATGATTTTTTGATTTCGAAACAATATCATCCCATAATGCAGCATCAGTTGCTGTATATTTTTCAATACGCATAAGTTCATAGTGCTTTAAAGGATAAAAAATCAGCATATTCCCTTATATAATCCTTTTCATCGTAGACCTGTGATGCCAATACAAAACAGATTGCTGATGAGGAAAAATTAGAAATATCCCTCCAAATTCCTGGCTTTAAGTTGAAGCCCATATCAGGCCTATTTAATTGAATGGTTTTTTTACATACTCCATCATCAATTGTTATGTCGAAACTACCACTGATAGCCACTATGAGAGATTCTAATTCCTTATGTCCATGTGCACCTCTGTTACTACCACTTGGGATATCGTAGAGGTAGTAAACTCTTTTAACTGCAAAAGGAATGTTAGTCAAATTGTTTACTGGAGTAATATTTCCAGACCGACTGTGAATTTTCGGTAGGTGTAAAATATGACAATCAAATATTGTGTATTTATTCATTGCCTTTCATTTTTATAAAATCATTAAAATCCCAAATATAATCCTCTTCTGAAAATACTTTATCGGTAAGAATCAATGCAACACTATTTGTTGAAAAATTATCTAGATATCTCCAATGCATAGCAGGAACATATAAGCCATAATAAGATCGATTCATATGATAGCGTTGTTCTCCATCGCCTTTATTCAAAACAACATCAAAACTTCCGCTTAATGCAACTATAAATTCTCTTTGCTCTTTAAATGCATGTGCCCCTCTAATTTCACCACCTGGAACATCATATACCCAATATGTTCTTGAAATAGAGAAAGGAATATCCTTGAACTCCTCAATGAATGTCAAATTTCCTCGATCATCAAGAACTTTATTTAAATCTATTATTCTGCTTACCATTTAAATAATTTTTTTAAAACATAATGGATAAAATTTAAAAAAATATTAATCCAAAATTAAAAAATCAAAATACCTACACTAAAATTTAGTTTAAAAAAGATTCGGTCATTAATGTGGCAATTCTAAATATACTTTTTGCATTTTCCACATGCCATAACCTAACTTTATTATTAAAAATACCTCCCAATAAAGGACCTATAACATAAAAATTATCAATAGCCTCAAAATTCTCATTAACTTTTATCCCCTTTTTTGTACAGTTAACTTTGCAAATTCCTTTTTTAATTAACCCATTAATTAATTCAGAAGTAGAATTTTCTAAATCTTCAAATCCCCCACAATTAATTACAATTGAAAATGAGTCTTTGCTTATTTGAACTTTGTGTTGCTCATCCAAGTAAGATACATTTACAGATGAGTTGCTATCAGTGCTTTCTATTAGGTGTTGAAAAGATCCCCTAACAACTTTTAATTTATTAGATTCAAATAAACTATCAACACCATTGCTATAATCTGCACCAGAACGCCTGATCAATTTTGAATAAATCATTCCGTAATTGGAGTAGAACACTTCCAAATCTTGTTCAGTTAGCTTTTTTAATAAACTTACTACTAAATCATTAATCTGATAATACATGTCACCCAACTTAATCCCTTTATCATATGCAATTTCTATATCAATTTTTATAGTTTCAAAAAGAACTAAAGGTGAAAAATAAGCGGAAGATAGTAGGTTTGTTAAATTCTCAAAATTATAAATTTGCACAGAATCATGCGAAATTCGATTTGGCAATCTTCCACTTGGCGACATCACCACAATTTTATTTACATTGTCTTTTACAGATTTATAGGAATTAAGCAGATAAAGAAACTCAATAGAACTTGCATTGGAACCAACTAGCATGATGTTACAAACGTGACCTTTTTCTACCTTTGATGCTAAAATCTTATCGATTGTTTCTAAATTTGATCCAATAGAAGGAGAATAGGTATTATTGATATAATGAAAAGACTTGTTGTCCGATAAATTATTTATTTTTCTGATTTTCGGACTCCCTATTGCCAAAAAAACTTTTTTACTGAGAGTTGTTATCTTTTCAGCAATATCCACAACTACATCTATCTTAAAAGATTCATTGTGTTTCTCAACATCAACAACTTCCCCTTTTAAAGTAAAAACATGAGCGAGATTATTTGTTTCTGCATAAAGAATTTTATCCAATAACTTTTTTTCTAGAAAATCTCCAAAAAGAAAACGAGGAATAAAAAGTTTATCCCACTGGGAATTATCAATTGCATACTTATTAAGTTCAACCCATTTAGAGGCAGTTTGACCGCCGAAACTAAGTAATTTTTCAAGCCAAATGATTTTATTATCGTCTAACCATGTATAAAATTCTTCCTTTTGACAAACAGGTATAAACTCCTCTAAAGTAGTTATAGTTAATGCATTAGGCATCGATCTATTGCCGTAAGGTTGCCCCTTCCATAATTCATCATCTTTTTCAATTACTAAAATTGAAACAGGGGAATTGTTTAAAGAATTGATTGCCAAAGCATCTAAACACTTTAACAATGAAGCGGTTGTTGCGATACCGGCACCTATAAAAACTAAATCGTAGCTATCTTGAACTTTGGTCTTCATAGTTAAAAAACGGAAAGATTGTATAATAAATTGTATTTCAATCCATTATTTTAAACTTTAATTAGAAAGTAAATAAATTGACTAATTAATCGAATTTAACGATTCTACAAATATGCCCCTTTTAATAGCTCACTTTCAAGTTTTTTAAGGATTTCATTATCTACTTTATTATCAAATTTTCTCGCAAATACTTTACCTGAACCCATAATGCTGTCAAAATCATTAATTGTAAAGGTCACGGGATGGGCTTCCCCATGAACTGGCCAAAGCATGTACACCAAATTATCTTTTATTTTTGACCTAAAAGGAGAATTATAGGCTAAAGTTGAAAAAATAAATTCATCAGCACCCCATACATATTTAAAAAACTTCTTAAGCCCTTTCGTTTCATCTAAGGATTTTAACATGTATGCTACACAATCGGCCGTTAAACAAAACCAGTTGGAATTGCCCGCCAATACAAATCCTTTGGGATGTGGCCTCTTTTTAAATAAAAGGTTGAAAATATATTGAATTTTATACTTTCCAGGAAAATGCCAATCTTGAAAATTATATGTATTTACCCTTGATTCATTTCTACTCCACCAATCAGTTTGTAAATCATAAGGGAAACAGTTTATATATTGATTTCCTATATTTATGTTCAAAAATTCAATGAAATCGGTTGCACGCATCAATGGAAAATCTTGACCTGACATTAAATTAATGTAATCGTAATCTCCTCTTTCCGCTAATATTTCTTTTAGACTGACAAGAACAGACTCAGCAGTACTAAAAGTTGCCCATCGAACCAAAATCCTATTTGATATAAATTTAACATTTAACCTTTTTGTCAAAAAGGAAAAAATATTAATATCAATTTTTTTATCGAGATGAATATAAAAATGAAAGTTAGGATTTTCCCATAACTTGATAAATTGATCAATTTGTTCTGGGTTTTTATACGCTGTAATTAAAAATGCAACTTTCATTTGTGTTTTTTAAATGGTTCTAAGAAAAAATTATTTGCTTTCCAAAAAACGCTTTCTAAGCGAAATAAATCTCTTCTCAAAAAATTCATAAGAAATATAACCTACAATAACAAGTAAGATTAAATTTAAAAAAATATTGCCTGCATTGTTGAATGTGTTAATCCATGGCTGCTTATTGGTGAAAATTTGCTGCCAAACATATAAACTGTAGGATAAAACACCAATTCTTACCAAAATAACATTATCTAAAAAAATAGTAAAGAAAGAATCCTTATTTAAATTAATGATTATTCCAACTCCAATTAAAAAATCAAAAATTAATAAAAAGAAAGAAGACTCAGGAAAACTGATTCTAATAGTTAAGGCTAGCAAAAATATTAATATACCTAACCACTTGAGAAGCAAAATCCTTTTTATTGTATGCTCATAACTAAATGCAAAAATAGAACACAAAGAACCTACTAGAATTGCTAAAGTACCTTGACTGAATAAAGTCGTTATAATAAATGCTGCATTTTCTACCATTTTATTAGAATGTAGTATCGAACTATTATTCCAATAAAGACTATTAATAAATGGTATTATTAAAATAAACCCAATTAATATATTACGATATTTAGTAATATCAAATTTATACAGTAAGAAGGGGAAAATTAAATAAAATTGTTCTTCAATTGCTAAACTCCAAAAATGACCTGTGTACCAAGTTTCACTTGTGTCAATTCCAAAATTACCAAGAAAAAAGAATGAAGTAAAAAAACTAACAGAACTAATATTTAAATCAAATGCTTTATTTAAGATCATCAAAATTCCCAAAAATAAAAACAATACTGGTAAAATTCTAAATGCCCTTCTGATATAAAAACTTTTTAAACTTATTTTACCATTAATTATCTTTTCTTTAATTAGCAACGTCGTTATCAAAAACCCACTTATAACAAAAAAAATATGAACCCCAATTCTTCCTAAATCAATTTCATTCGTCCAAAATTGTTCATAAAAAAATATATGATGAATAATTACAAAAATGATTGACAATGCTCTTAACCCATCCAAGGATGGAAACTTTGTTTTATTAAAATATTCTGGAGTGGAATATACTTTTTTTTGCATACCCAAAAATATTAAAAAAAAATCAAAGGGCTTATGTTTAACAAGACTTAGTATGGTTTTGATATAAAAAACTGCTACTCGAATAGGTTCATAAAATAATCCCCCTATTCAACTTGTTATGATAATTATTTCTTTTTATTCGAACATCATCAGGTGGATAACTGTATTTTCCACCTTCAAATAATTGTAACTGCCAATAAATTTTCCAATCCTTGTGACCGCCCGGCATTATATTCTCATTTTTCTTGATACATCTATAAATTTTAGATTTACAACTAACAAACTGCCCGGGAAGATATATTATGGGTGTATTGCTTTTTTCATCTACAGTTATCATTGCTGCCCACATCTCTAAAAAAACATTTTTATGTCCATTTCCAAAATAATTTTCAAAATCTACTTCATCTACCACACCCGTTGTGTTGTTATCTTGCGTTGAACCTTCTTTGTGATCAGATTGATAAATTTTATATTTTCTTTCTCTAGCATCCCATCTATTGTTGGCCACTAAAACTTTACCCCCATAAAAAGAATATATAACCGCTCCCTGATTATTTAGTCTGGAATATACCTCGTTGTATCTATATTTCCATTTATTGAAGTCATTTTTAGTAATAACTACATTCACACCTATCAAAGATTCTTTGACTGGACCTAAATAAACACCCACTCCACTTTTAGTTGTTAAGCATAAATTATTTTCAATTGTAATGGTCCCATTTACCTTTGAACTTGATGAATACCATGATTCTGGTCTAAAATGTGATTGAAAAAATGCACCACTTCCATTAATTATGACATTATTTTTAAAAAACGAATTCCCATTTACAAAACTCAATGATGCCCCAAAATCTTGCCATTCCATAAAGGGTGCTTTCCAATTCATTCCACCATCAATAACATTATTAAATATTTTTGAATTCTCGCCAATACGATTTAATTGTAAACCATCTAATCCACATCGAAGTAATCTGTTATTATAAAAATTCAAGTTTCTGAAAACCTGTTGTGGCTTACTCCAATCTGTATTTCCTAAATAAATGCCTTCTCCTGCTGTATCATGAAAATAACAATCATGAATTTTAACATTCTCAACAACACTTTTCTTATTGTCCCATTTAAAAACATTTGAGTAACCTCCATTTCCTGATTCAACAAATTCTATTTCATAATTTGTACTTGGATGTTCTTTGTTTTTTTCATCTAATGTTCCTGTTACTGATAATAAATGGCGTTCGGTTGAAGTCCACTTGTTATTAATAAAAATTCCATACTTACCTTGTGAGTAAGCATAACCAGCTGCATGCCCTGGATATTTAGGATCTCCTGTTTTATTCTTAGGGTCATATTTCCCGGTAAGCTTAAAATAACTAAGTCCAGATACAACAAACTCTTTTGTTTCAACCTGTCCGCCATAATTGGTTACCACTATGGGTTCCTTTAAAGTGCCTGATGAAATATTATTAATAACAAGCCACTCATATACACCTCCTTTAATGAGAATTTTTTTTCCAGGTTTGATACTCCAATTTTCATTTAAATGAATATAGATAGCGGGCAAGCCTTGGAATGTTTCTGTGCCTCCAGTTATTAACAAATCACCGATATTAGCATTTTTAATCTCTTTCAAATCATCTGCCATTGCATATCTAACAACATTTTTCGCTTCTATACTAGTTGAAATAAAAATTACAAATGAAAGGAAAATAAAATATTTTTTTTTAATAAAAAACATAGGCTAGGCAATTATATATAGACTTTAAAATTATTGATTTTTAGAACGCTTCTAAATTAATCAAACTTTAGTTATTCTAAAATAAATAACCTCAATTATATTTTAAATTAAAAATGGATTGAGGCTGCAAATACTTCTTGAAACCAAGTATTCCAGTACATCCTCAACCCATCATAATTTAAAAGAAATTACAATTTTAAAAATCTTGATTTTTGTATGACTTTTCGCCCAGAAAGAACCTTAACATAATAAACACCTTTCATGTATAAGGATACATCCAATTTAACTTCAATGCTACTCACCCTGCGAATAAATTCTTTTGAGTAAATCACTTTGCCACAAAAACTAATTACTTGTATTCGAACACTTTTTATTTCGCCAAGGTTGGCAACTAAAATATTAGTCGTTGTTGAAGCTGGATTAGGGAAGATTGATAGTTTTACATGCTTATTATGGTTATCGATCTTTATAACTTCATCAAGGACCCTAACCAACACTGTATCCTTTCCTATGGCATTAAGATTATCGGTAACAACCAACTCAAACTGATACTCACCTGCTACCAAATTATTGATTGTTGTTGTTGCATTGGTAGAACTCACAATCAAAAATGAAGCAGGACCAGCAATTTTATTCCATTGATAACTTGAAATTGTTCCATCAATATCTGTTCCACTGCCAACGATGCTCAAACTATTTATTGGAAGGGTTATTTCTTTATCAACACCAGCATTCGATTTCGGAGCTTGGTTAGATAAACCGTTTACCCGAACCAGCACAGTATCCCTGCCAAGAGCATTTAGATTGTCCTTAACAACCAATTCAAATCGATACTCCCCTGCTACCAAATTATTGATTGTTGTTGTTGCATTGGTTGAACTCACAATCGAAAATGAAGCAGGACCTGCAATTTTATTCCATTGATAACTTGAAATTGTTCCATCAGCATCTGTTCCACTGCCATTAAGACTTACACTATTTACAGGAAGGGTTATCTCTTTGTCAGCACCAGCATTGGACTTCGGTGCTTGGTTAACAGGAGGATTGATGAAATTAATTGGAAGTAACCCTCTATTTTTTACAAAATTAGGATCACTAGGCACCAATCTTAGGTCATCAGCAGGTTGATTCATTAATTGCCAATAAGTTCCCCA
>Ga0164294_10005195_pt1 | contig 11191 bp, 9 predicted proteins | sample GEODES005metaG_FD_111479 | JGI IMG/M metagenome (GOLD analysis project Ga0164294, IMG submission 111479) | Oligotrophic lake water microbial communities from Sparkling Lake, Wisconsin, USA - GEODES005 metaG | ecosystem: Environmental > Aquatic > Freshwater > Lake | place: USA: Sparkling Lake...
CGGCGAGGGCAAGGAAGGCCCGCCGCATGGTTTCAGTGGGGAAAAGACCCTCGACAAGCCACGGGGCAATGGTGTCCCACTCGTGCAAGAGGGTTGCCACGGCAACGAACTCTGCATTTTCACGTGCCGAGCGTTGCTGGTCGACCGGGGTAAATGAAACATTGCGTGTGCGAGTTTCAACGCGCTTCACCACATCGGCCACGGGCAGACCAGTATGACTTGCTACCTGACCAGCGTAAATTTTGCGCACGTTAATGTCGGGGTGTTCGTTAATGACCCCCACAGCTTTCTCTGCAGTTTTTGCTCTGTCTTCAGGCGTGCGAATAGAACTTGCGTCGAGCACGCGCTGCAAACGAAAACCTAAAAATGGCTGGGCATTGTCGATGGCCTCGCGCAATGCAGTGGGGTCTGTTAGCGAGAGTTCACCGGGGTCTTTACCTGCGGGGAAATGTGCCACGCTTACGCTGACCGAGTACTTCGATTCCCATTCATAAAAACGTTCGGCGGCACCTTGACCCGCGGCGTCAGCATCGAATGCCAGCACTACGCGATTCGCAAAGCGTTTCAAAATACGCACGTGCTCTTCGGTCAGAGCGGTTCCGCATGTTGCAACCGCACGAGCAATACCAGCGCGATGAAAACCGATGACGTCGGTATAACCCTCACAAATGACTACCTGATCGCTTGCCACGATGTCGGACTTTGCCCAGTTCAACCCATACAAGGTGCGCGACTTGGAATAGATGGGGGTTTCAGGTGAGTTCTTGTATTTCGCAGGGTCGGTACTGCCCGGCATAATGCGCCCGCCAAATGCAAGCACGTCTCCGGTGTCGGAAAAAATGGGAAACAAAATGCGTGCGCGAAAAGCGTCTTGCAATTTCCCACGCTTGTTGGTGAAGGCAAGTCCTGTTTCTCGCAGGTCTTCTACCGAGGCCTGCTTTCCTTGCGACAAGCCCACGCTGAGTGCATCCCAGTCGTCTGGTGCCCAGCCAATACGGAATTGTCGAGCAATATCGCCAGCCAAGCCACGTGAGCGCAGGTAATCGCGAGCTTCTCGCGCATCGGGGCTATTGAGCAAACGCTCGTGGTACCACGTTGCCGCGTTGTCCATAACAGCAACCAGCTTCTTACGCCGCTGGCGATCTTTCGACTCTGTACCCGAGGTGTAATTGAGTTGCATGCCAACTTTGGCCGCAAGTGCTTCTACCGAACCAACGAAATCGACATGTTCCATGTCTTGTACAAATTTAAAAACATCGCCCGACGCACCGCAACCAAAGCAGCGATAACGACCCGTCTCTTCGCGCACATTGAATGAGCCAGACTTCTCTGCATGGAAGGGGCACAGCCCTACCCAGTTACGACCCACTCGACGCAATGCAACCGATGCTTGCACGATGTCGACAATAGACACGCGTTGACGCAGCGCCTCGATGTCGTCGTCGGAGATTGCCATAAGCGAGAGGCTACTGCCTAGCCTTCGCCTGAATCTCCTTGAGTCTTTCTGAGCGACCACAGCACCGATGCTGCGAGCACTCCACCAATGACTGCAAGAGACACATAGGTAGGAATATGGAACCAAAGTGACAACGCCATTTTGACGCCCACAAAAATGAGAATTGTCGCAATACCTTGCTCGAGGTATTCAAAACGATGACGAATGTCGGCAAGAACAAAGTACAGCGCGCGTAAACCTAAAATCGCGAATGCGTTTGATGAAAATGCGATGAATTGTTCATGGCTAATTGCCAATACGGCCGGAACTGAGTCGACCGCGAAGATGACATCGGTTAGTTCAATGAGGACGAGAACCGCAAGTAGTGGGGTCGCCAAGCGGCGGCCATTGCGTTTGGTAATGAGCTTTTGGCCATCGAGTTCGTCGGTGCTTGGAACAAAGCGATGAAACAACATCATTGGTTTACTTTTCGAAGGGTCAAATTCGTCGTCGCCTCTGAAAAGCTGTGCCCCGGTGTACACCAAGAATGCCCCAAAGAGCACCAACGTGAAGTCGAATTTCTGAATGACTGCTACCCCAGCGAAAATAAAAGCAAAGCGCATTGCAAGTGCGCCAAATATTCCCCAGAACAAGACACGATGCTGAAACTGCTCGGGAACCCGATAGTGCGTCAATATGACCGACCAAACAAATACGTTGTCGATGCTCAAGCTCTTCTCAATGAGATACGCGCTGAGGTATTCGCCAGATGAACTGGCACCAAAGGCAGCCAAGACGTACAGCGAGAAAAGCAACCCAACGCTGATCCACACTGCCGACTCGACCGCTGCACGACGTGTAGACATGACCGAAGCTTTGCGGTGAACCACAAGGAGGTCGATGAGTAAAAGCGATGCAACGATACCGACGAGAAAGAACCAGGTTTCGGCGCCCACGTTGAGGTCAACGAATTGTGTTGACCCTGACGTGGATGCAAATACGAATGGAGCGATGAGGTTTACTTAGTTTCGCTACGTTTTGTGCCCAATACCGATTGCGCCGCAGACAAGCGCGCAATAGGTACTCGGAACGGTGAGCAGCTGACGTAGTTCAAGCCTGCTTTGTAGAAAAGTTCAATGGATTCTGGGTCGCCGCCGTGCTCACCACATACGCCAACTTTAAGATTGCGCTTTACTTTGCGCCCACGTTGTGTGCCAAGGAATACCAATTCACCCACGCCGTTTTGGTCAATGGTTTCAAAAGGGTTGCGCTTCAAGAGACCAGCTTCAAGATACGCAGGCATCATGCGGCTTTCAATGTCGTCGCGACTGAAACCAAAGACCAACTGTGTCAGGTCGTTGGTGCCAAAGCTGAAGAAGTCGGCTTCTTCAGCGAGTTCATCGGCACGGAGTGCTGCACGAGGGGTTTCGATCATTGTTCCAATGGTGACCTTCGGGCGCGACACTTTTTTGCCTTTACTGGTTGGCGCAGGACGTGTGGCGTTTTCACGCAGCACTTCTTCTACCCACGAACGTGCAAGAGCAAGTTCTTCACGTGTAACCGTGAGAGGAATCATTACTTCTGCAATGGGCTTGAAACCTTCGCCAGACACTTGGTCGGCAGCTTCCATGAGTGCTCGCACTTGCATTGCATAAAGGCCCGGCTTGATAACGCCTAGTCGCACACCACGGGTACCAATCATTGGGTTGAATTCAGCCCAGCTTTCGGCTGCTTCCAACAACTTCTCTTCTTCGTGAGTTAAACCAACCGATGCCTTTTTCACCTCAAGGTCGAGCACGCGTGGCAAGAATTCATGCAGTGGTGGGTCGAGCAAACGCACGGTGACGGGACGACCCGACATCTCGCGGAAGATGGCGGCAAAGTCTTCTTTTTGTACTTTGCGAAGCTCTTCAAGAGCTGCTGTTTCTTCTTCGGGTGTGTCGGCCAAGATCATGCGGCGCACAACAGGCAAACGGTCGGGAGCAAGGAACATGTGCTCGGTGCGGCACAAGCCAATACCTTCTGCGCCAAGTTCGCGAGCATTTTTTGCATCTTCACCGGTGTCGGCGTTGGCACGCACGGCGAGTTTGCCTTTACGAATTTCGTCGGCCCACTTCAAAATTGTTTCAAATTCTTTTGGCGGCTTTGAAGCTTCGAGCTTCAACTCGCCAACGACCACTTCGCCCGATGCGCCATCGAGTGAAATAACGTCGCCTTCTTTCACCACAATGTTGCCTACCGAGAACTGCTTGCCTTCAATGCGCACGGCTTCGGCGCCCACAATGGCAGGTGTTCCCCAGCCGCGAGCTACCACTGCGGCATGGCTCACGAGCCCGCCGCGTGCAGTGAGAATGCCTTGCGACACCATCATGCCGTGAACGTCTTCAGGGCTTGTTTCATTGCGCACCAAAATGACTGCTTCGCCGCGATCGGCCGCATCGGCTGCATCGTCGGCGGTGAAGTAGACCTTGCCTACTGCAGCACCAGGTGATGCAGCGAGACCCTTTGTGAGCACAATTCCTTTATTAGCGAACTGCGGGTGCAACACCTGGTCGAGGTGGTCGGCAGTAACGCGCATAATGGCTTCTTTGCGGGAAATTTTCCAAGCACCTTTACCTTTGCCGGTGCCCTTGGTCATGTCGACAGCCATCTTGAGTGCAGCTGCACCTGTGCGCTTGCCAACACGTGTTTGCAACATCCACAACTTGCCCTGGTCAATAGTGAATTCGGTGTCGCACATATCTTTGTAGTGCTTCTCGAGGCGCAAGAAAATAGCCATGAGCTCACTATGAATAACGGGGAATTTGCGCTTCAGTGCTTCGAGGTCTTCCGTGTTGCGAATACCTGCAACAACGTCTTCGCCCTGGGCATTTACTAAAAAGTCGCCGTATGGCTTGTTGTCGCCTGTTGCCGCATTGCGCGTAAAGCCAACACCAGTTCCTGAATTGTCATCGCGGTTGCCAAACACCATGGCCTGAACGTTGACGGCGGTACCAAGATCGTGACTAATTTTCTCGCGCACACGGTAGGCAATGGCACGAGGACCATTCCAAGAACGAAACACTGCTTCAATTGCTCCACGCAACTGCTTGACAGGGTCTTGAGGAAATGGCTTACCCGTGTGGGCCTGCACAATTTTCTTGTACGAATCGCAAATGGCCTTGAGTGCGGCAGCAGGAATTTCAGCATCGGAAGCTACGCCGGCAGCCAAACGAGCCTGGGTGAGTTCGTGTTCAAACTCTTCACCGCCGAGACCAAGCACAATGCGGCCGTACATGCTGATGAAACGACGATACGAGTCGTAGGCAAAACGCTCATCGCTTGCCTTGGCAAGACCAACAACTGTTTTGTCATTCAAACCTAAGTTGAGAACGGTGTCCATCATGCCGGGCATGGAGAACTTTGCACCAGAGCGCACCGACACCAAAAGTGGGTCGGCAACGTTGCCAAGTTTGCGTCCCATTTTTTTCTCGAGCGCAGCAACCTGCTTCTCAATTTCGAGGTCGAGGCCTTTTGGCCATCCACCCTTCATGTACTCACGGCACGCGTCGGTGGTGACGGTGAAACCATGAGGCACGGGGAGATTCAAGACGCTCATCATCTCGGCGAGGTTGGCACCCTTTCCACCGAGAAGGTCTTTCATGTCTCGTGGAGAACGGCGATGTTTGTGGTCGAAGGCATATACAAGTGGCACGGTAAAAGTCTAGAGGCGTAATGCCCTTAGGCTTCAAGCAAATGTTGAAAGAACGCGGCACCAACTTCAGAAGCTTCACGCTTCTCGGTTTCCGCGTGGAAATTCGCCCCGGATTCATCATTTTCCTGGGCCTAGTTGTCTTTATTTATGGCGGCTCACTTGGGCTGTGGGTCGCCGGAACACTGGCTGGCTTTACTCTCATTCACGAGCTGGGCCACGCTCTTGCCGCACGTGCCACCGGTGCACATGCTGAAATTTCACTCGACTTTCTTGCTGGCTATGCCTCGTATTTACCAAGTCGCCCGCTTGCCCGATGGGAACGGGCAGGCATTGCAGCTGCCGGATCATTCGCTCAAGGAACAGTTGCAACAATTGCCATGTTTTTACTTGGCGCGAACCCGTTATCGCGAAACGATATTTTGCGCAACGAAGCAACGCTCAGCATCTGGTGGGCGGGCATTGTTCTAGCTGTGGTGAATCTCATTCCTGTCATCCCGCTCGATGGTGGTGCCATTGTTTCTGCTGCCCTCGAGAAAATAGCGCCGCGTCGTGGGGCCAGTTTCATGATGTGGTTCAGCGTCGTTGTCACCTCTGCTGGGCTTGTTGCCGCAGCGACCTACGAACCTGCGAGAAGCTTTCTCCCACTCACAGCAATTCTTCTCCTGATGCAGCTCCAATTATTTGGGGCGCATAATCGCAATAGCGGCTCCACTTCTGGCATCTCACAAACCGACTACATCATTTTGGTAATGTCTGGGCTGCAGCGCGTAGAGAACTATGAAGAGGCAGCGAAAATTGGCGCCGAAGCATTTCGCCAACAACCCAATGCACAAATCGCCGCCAAAATTTCACAGTCGTTGAGTGCATTAGGTGACCACGATGGGGCTCAGGCTTGGATGCGTGCAGCCGAACAAGCTTCGCTATCGCAGAAGTAACTACTTATCGCTTTTAGCTTCTGGTTCGCGAGCAAGACCTAATATTTTCTCGCCAATGATGTTGCGCTGAATTTCGTCAGTACCACCTGCAATAGATTGTGCCGGCGTAGAAATGAGCACTTCTGCAATAACCGCATCGAGTGGGCTATCGCCATCTTTCAGCACACCTTGCGTTCCGGCAATCAACGAATGCACAGCATTTGACATACGAGCTACTTCTGAAGCAGCAAGTTTTCCAAGAGAACCTTCAGGGCCCGCCGCACGACCAAGGGCACGTGCCGCTTGCGCGCGTGATGATGTCCATTCACTTGCCTTGCTGAAGGAATACAGCCGAGTTACTGCTTGACGCACCAGCGGGTCACTTGCAACGCCATTATCGCGCGCACGTTCAATTGCTAAGTCTGGCCGGCCAGCACGTTGTGGGTACCACACGTATGTTTTGAAGTGGCGTTCAGCTTCTTCTTTTGCCTCGCGCAGTGTGCGACCAAGTGAATTTTCATCACTATGAAAGCTCGGACGGCGCAAGGTGCTGAAGGTGCGTTCATAAGCAAGCGTGGTGCGTGCAATACGCCATCCATCTTCTGCGTCACCAACTAAATTCTCGGCGGGAACACGTGCGTCGGTGAGAAACACTTCATTAAACGAACTGTGATAATTCATTTGATGAATGGGGCGTACTTCCACCCCTTCTTGCTGCATCGGTAAAACGAAATACGAGATGCCATGGTGCTTTGGGCGGCCCCAATTCGTGCGCACTACCAACATGCCAAGGTCTGCATATTGCGCACTGGTATTCCACACCTTTTGGCCATTCACTATCCACTCGTCGCCATCGCGCACCGCACTTGCCGACAAACTTGCTAGGTCGGAGCCTGCTCCAGGCTCACTAAATAACTGACACCATTTTACTTCGCCAACGAGGGTGGGGCGTAAGAACTTTTCTTTCACCTCATCGGAGCCGTGCACCAAAATTGTTGGTGCAGCAAGGTTCATACCGCCGCCAATAGGCGGGCCCACTACTCCTTTTTCGCGGATAACGCCCGCAACAACTTGGTCTGCCCACACAGGCAACCCTTTGCCAAACCAGCGCTCTGGCCACGACGGCACCGCCCAGCCCGATGCAACGAGAAGATCGCGCCATGCAACAATGCCAATTTCTTCGTCCCAGTGTGCATCTACCCATGCGCTGAATTCCTTACGGACACTTTCCTGATTAATGCCACTCACTTCATGCCCTTCGCGTTCTGTGGCTCTGCGAGCTTGCACGTAGTAATCCAAATGTTGTTGAGGTATTCCAAAGCTTCCTCTTCGTTGAATGAAGACTCGCCGACAGATAACCAGCGGGAAAACGTTGCCGTCATAGAGACAAGGAGTGCAGCGGCAAGTTCTGCGTTGACATCGGCGGCCGCCCAGCCCATTTCCTGCCACTGCTGAATTTTCTTGGCAACACGTCCAATATGTTTTTTGCGTGATGCGATGCGTGCATCGCGCACGCCGTGGTCGAATGATGCAACACCATCAACAAGCACATACAAGTCGTAGTTTCTCTTCACCACTGCCAAATACATTTGATTTGAAATTGACAAGTTCTCAATTGGGTTGCTCTTTCGTAACCCATCAGACTTCACAACCTCTTCAGCGATGCTGCGGTCAATCACACCCGCAAGATGGCGAAATAGGTCATGCTTTGAACTGAAATAGGTATAAAAACTCCCTCGCGCAACACCAGCTTCACGCACCACATGTTCCACGGTTGCGTCTTGGTAGCCGTACCGAGCAAACACAACGCGCGCTGCTTGCATAATGCGGTCACGCGTGCGCTGAGCTTTTCCTTCGCCCTGAATAACACCTGTTTGGCTTCTCCGTTGAACAGAAATACCACTTGGCTTCTGCCCACCACGGGTAAGAACTACTTCTGCTGATGTCTGTTTGATCATTTTCTAGTTCTTCATTTCAACACCGGCACGCGCCAAGATGTTCGCCATTTTCTCCATGGACTCCATATACAAATCGACAGTACGTTGACGAGGTTCAGGCACAAGATGCGTTACACCCACTTCTCGGTATCTGTCTATTTCGAACATGATGAGATCTTCTTCGTCGAGCAGTGCATCCCAGCGCGTACGCATGGAAATAGCAAAGCTTTCTTCAGGGCGCCCAGCACGCAGTTTTTGCACACGCTTTTCCGTTTGCTCAGGCGACAGGAACGCACCGTGCCAGCCATCGCCCACGGCTATGGCGCGTCGTAATGCAGCATCGGCATGACCACCAATCCACAGCGGAACATGACGCACTGGTTGAGGAAGCGTGCGCATTGAAGCGAACTGTGAGTGATGCACGGGGTACGTTTCTGTGATGTGGTCGTTGGTCCAGAAACTTCGCAACATGGTGATTGCTTCATCGGTGCGAGCACCTCGTTCGTGAAATGGAATTCCCAATGCATCGAATTCGGCTTCCAGCCAACCTGCAGCCACGCCCAAGATGACACGCCCTCCGCTGAATTGATCGATGGTGGCTACAGACTTGGCAACATTGAGCGGGTGACGCATGGGCAACACCAAAACCGTTGTACCAATTCCCACGCGCTTGGTGTGGGCGGCAATCCACGACATCGTTGTTAAGGGTTCAAAGACATAGGCAGAGGGTGGGTACGCAGCACCTGTAGGAACTGCGAGGTGGTCGCTCACCCACACGTCGGCGTAACCCAATTCTTCCGCCAGCACCGCCGTGCGGCGCAAGGCTTCGCCCGACGCAGCGGGGCCGGCTTGAGGTAAATGAACGCCTGCAGTCATTGCCATCTGCACACCCTAACCCTTTTTCGACATTCGTGTCGAAATCTGTCTAAACTCCCACCATGCAGGAACAGCACATCGACATCGCCACCGACGAAGGAACGATGGGCACTTATATTGCCCACCCAGAAGGTGGCACGTCTTTGCCAGTGGTGCTCTTTTTTATGGATGCTCCTGGGAAACGAGAACTACTGCACTCCATGGCACGCACTATTGCCAGTCACGGCTACTACGTGATGTTGCCCAATTTGTACTACCGCAGCACTCCAGCATTCGAACTTGATTTTGCCAGCAAGGAATCTTTTGAACAGATGCGCGGCCTCATGATGGCAATGAGCAACAAAATGGTGTCTCGCGACGCAACAAGCCTCTTGGCATACGCCAAGGAACAAACTGCAGCAGACGAAAACACAGTTGGAATTGTTGGCTATTGCATGAGTGGACCATTTGCAATTTACGTAGCGGCAGAACTTTCTACAGTGGTAAAAGCTGCAGCTTCCTTCTACGGCGTTCGCCTTCATGTTGATAAACCCGATTCGCCACACTTGCGACTGAACGATATTGCGGGTGAAATTTATGTTGCGTGTGCCGAACACGATGACTACGTACCCATGGCCATGGTCGATCAGTTTGAAGCTGCAATGCAAGAGTCAGATGTTCGTGGCTGCTTAGAGCGCTATTGGGGCAATCATCACGGATTCGCTTTCAACGACCGCCCCGCTTACAACGAAAAGGCAGACAAACGCCATTGGATGCGCCTACTCGACCTTTTTCAACGCAATCTTCACTAACAAAGGAAACCTATGACACACATGATCGTGCTTGCTGGCACCGCAGAATTCACTACACCCGAAGGCCGCGATGCATGTCTTTCCACCAGTGCCCCACTTCAACTACCCGCGCGGACCGATGAACCGGGCTGCTTGGCCTATTACTTTGCTCCCGACCCAGTGGTGAATACGCGCATGGTGGTGTGGGAACTATGGCAAGACGAGGCTTCTCTTGCCGCACACTTCCAACACAAAAATTATCGCGACATGGGTGCGCATTTCACGAAATTCGGTTTCCTGAAAGGCGACTTCAAGAAGTACCGCGTAGACCACTCAGAACCCGTGTACGACGAAACCTTTACACCACGTGCCGACTTCTTCACGCTCAACAAATAAGGACACCCGTGACCGAACCGTTTGTCTCCCTTGAAGGAATTTCGCAGCACGTTGCAACAGTACGACTTCGAAGGCCCCCCAATAATTTCTTTTCCTTCGACATGATCTCTGCATTAGCTGATGCACTCGAGGAATTAGACAGAAATGACGAGTGTCGATGTGTGGTGCTCACTGCTGAGGGAAAAAACTTCTGTGCAGGCGCAGATTTCTCAGGCAACGCTTCCCCGTATTCCACGGCTGACCTATATCACGCAGCGACGCGACTGTTTTGCACCAACAAACCCTTTGTTGCCGCCGTCAATGGTGCGGCAATTGGTGGCGGTCTTGGCCTTGCGCTTTCTGCTGACTTTCGCATTGCATCGCCAGAGTCGAAATTCAGCGCAAACTTTGTACAACTCGGATTCCACCATGGCTTTGGCCTGACCGTTACTCTTCCCCGATTAGTGGGTGAGCAAAAAGCTTCAGAACTGCTCTATACCGGTCGTCGCGTTAATGGAACAGAGGCATACGAACTTGGGCTCATCGACCGAGTAGTTCCCACATCTGAAATTGAATCTGCAGCTTTTACGCTCGCTGCCGAAATAGCATCGTCTGCTCCACTCGCAGTCGAGTCCATTCGCGCAACCCTACGCAAGGGAATAGCCGAGAAAGTTGCGCAAGCAACCGAACATGAAATGGCAGAACAAACTCGACTGAAAGCAACCGCAGACTTTGCCGAAGGAACCAAAGCAGTATCTCAACGACGCCCAGCAGAATTTCAGAGGAAATAAAATGACATCTCCCGTTGGTGGACTCATCCTTGGTGCCGATGCGCTGAGCCCCACTGAAGTAATGACGCATGTTCTACGTTTAGAAGACCTTGGCTATCCATCGGTATGGATTACCGATGTTTATGGCCGTGAAATTTATGTATTAGCAAGTCATATTCTCGCCAAGACAACGCGCATCTCTGTTGCAAGTGGAATTGCACATATTTACGGCCGAGACGCTATTGCGAGCATTCAGGCTGCCCGCACACTTGCAGAATTATCTGGCGGGCGTTTCATTCAAGGACTCGGCGTGTCTCACCCCATTGCCGCACAAATGCGCGGGCTCGAATGGGAAAACCCAGTGGAGAAAATGACTGCGTATCTCACCACGATGCGCGGCAAGACTCCCCTGCACACACC
>Ga0164294_10005196_pt1 | contig 11190 bp, 10 predicted proteins | sample GEODES005metaG_FD_111479 | JGI IMG/M metagenome (GOLD analysis project Ga0164294, IMG submission 111479) | Oligotrophic lake water microbial communities from Sparkling Lake, Wisconsin, USA - GEODES005 metaG | ecosystem: Environmental > Aquatic > Freshwater > Lake | place: USA: Sparkling Lake...
AGGGCCTTGATGCTCTATTAGAAGGGAAGCTTCATCAGAATCGATCTTGTAAACGCCAATTCGAAGAAGACCTTTATGGTTGGAAAGACACTTGTATCCATCTTTTTTTAAACGCACGAGATTTTCTAGATCTAAGTCGCCCTGAGTGCTGGCAAGAATCTCTGCGATGGCAGCGTCAATATCGTTAATCGAGCCAAGGGAGAGATTTCCCTTTCGATTCCGTAAAGCCTCTAAGTCTTTTGCCTCAAAAGATCTTACGCACCATAGATCTAAATCGCCTGAATCTCGAAAATAGTTCAACACGTTTCCTTCGACCGAATCAATGCCGAGCCTTAATCCGCCGCGATGTTTCCCAAGGGCCTGCATAACTTCAGCACTCATAGTTGAAAAGCACTGCCCGAACAAGATCTTGCCTGGAAAGGTAGCGAGGGCCTTAGCGTCCTCCTCAGAAAGAAATTCAATGTTTCCTAAATAATCAAGGGAATCGCACTTTGCTTTTGCGTAAATCGCGGCAGCACCTGGTTCAAAACCCTGAAACTCTCCCAAGTCTGCTTCGTTGGGATCCTCCGCAAACTTCTTTGCCATTTCTTGGGTACAAAGTGTCATAAACCAGTTCTGATAGTTGTACTCGTCCTCCTTAAAGCATGGGTGGCCTTTCAAGGCCTGAATGCCGACCGAGCTTGTCTGGACGTGCCAGAAAGTAAGTTCCCCATGGTGTTTGGAAAGCGAAAGGGCAGCTTTCTCCGATAAAACCTTCAGACCAAAAAGGTCCAAGGAGCCTTTTTTATGAATAGATAAAGCAGATGCTGATTCCTCATCCAAATGTTGGAGTTTTCTTAATGAAACATCTCCATCCTTTGTCGCTAAAATAGCCGCAGTGCCGGGTGCCAAATGTGTTATTTGATCCAGATTAACATCACTGGACCACCCGTGTTTGACCCAGTCCTTGGCGTCCTCGATTGAAAGTGTTTTCATTCACGAACCTCAATATCATTGAGTCCAAGAACTTCAAGGTGAGGATATTTGCCGGACTTAAAAATCTCAATCGCCAGAGGCGAAAGATATTGGAATCCATCAAAGTGTACTGGTCCCTTGCGGGTGGAGAGCGCAGACAAGGCCTCGTTAGAAATTGTTTCCATTTCACCGAATACAAGTTTCTCTGTTCCAGCAGCTAGAGCATTAGCGGTTTCAACGCTAACTTCAGAAGGATTCAGGAGAAGACTTACATCCTTGTCGATGGGATTACGTCTAGACAGAACTAATGCAATTTGAGGACTTATTTCCCCCAGGCCGATCAGGTTCAGGGTATAGCGATGTTTGCTTAAAGCTGCCGCTGCTTCCTCCGAAAGTTCTTCGAGGTGACCGAGGCCGAGACGTCCTTCGTGAATTGAAATAGCCTCTGCTGAATCCTTTGAAAACTCCTGAAACCCTCCAAGAACCAGCCAGCCCTTGTGTCTACCTAGGCTTTTAGCAACCTCCGGGGTGAGTTCATCGAGGCCTGTTAATTCGAGGGTTTCGTCTTCCCCGTGCTCTTCAGCTACTCCATTTACGATTTTATGTTCTTTTACTCCAGTGGTGGGGTACTGCGCGAGTAAATCAGCTAATTCTTTTGAGATTGAGGACAACCGACAGAGATCCAAAGAGCCACGATAGCCATTGGCTAACGCTCCTTTTACAAACTTAATCACAAACGCCTCCTCAAGCTCGTATATGCTGGGCAAACCAACAGCCAGACGTTTATGGCGCTGTTCGGGGGTATCGAGAGTTCTGGCTAAGGCCAGCATTTGTTCAGTAAATGAAGCATTGGGTTCAAGGGCTGTGGCTTTTGTTGGAGATGCCTCAAGCTTGGCTGGGGAGGCTTCTTTTTCGACTTCAACAGATGTGGCAACAGCTACGGGATTGGGGTGAGGGGATTGGGAGGAAATCACTGGGCCGGGTAGAAGGCTTTTCAGGGTTGGTTGTAAAGTGGCGAAAGTGGTCCATTCCGTTCCACCAGCCTGAATGACGTAGGTTTCGTCACTGATTTTTCCTAGGCTTTTAAGGCTTAGGATATGGGCAGCGCTAAAGGGGCCTTGGGGGTTCTCACCCTCGGCATAGTAAAATGAGATTGGTGAGGTGCTCATAGGTTATTTTAGAGTTCGGGGGTCATGAGTACAATTATTACGCTGAAAGTTTTAGGTGAAGGAATAAATTCTTATTTTGGCAGTAATCCTTTAAAAAACAATAAAAAAGAACTAATCCATTTAGATTGTTTCGGACGTAGGGAGGGCCTTAGAAACACAGATAGTAAAAGAATCTTGTTCTGGAAAGACTTGTCATTGTCGTGATCTTTGCATCATTTTGCTGGGGGGACTTTTGCTGCGGTTCGCTTCAGCATCGCCTGAGGCATCGGGCGCTGACTCCTCGGTTTCGCCTTCGGCCAAGCGCTCTGCCGCTTTCGTCCCGCGGGCCTCGGGGGTCTCTGGGCTCGAACGTTCATCTTGAATCTCCTCGGGAGGAATTACAACTTCTGTGCCGATGCTTAGACTTTTCTCATCTAAGTTAGAATTGGCATCCCGAAGTCGTTCAATCTGATGATTGAAGTTGGTTGAGTCTGGAAAGTACTTTCGCACAAGCCCCCAGTAAGTGTCTCCTTGGGTAACCACATGTACCCTGGGTCTGGATTCCGTGGTTTCGGCGGGGCGTGGCTCCACAATCGCTGATGTGGATGTGGCGGCTTGAGTCGGATCTGGCGTTAAAATAACCTGATTCGTTTGCGTTACGGTATTGGTTGTTGGGGTTAGTTCAGCTTGGGGAGGGGGCGTAGGGGGTAATAACCTTAGTAAAAGCCAACCCACCAATAGACTGATTGGAAAAATCAGCCAAGTGAACTTAAAGCCTCTTGTAGAGAGGTCTGGATCCTTCTGGGCCACGTTGACCTTGTTGGATGGGGGACCGACTTCCCGTGCAGAAGGCTTTGAAAAACGATCCTCGGGTGGTTCCGTTTTGGGACTAGTTTGAATTTCGCGCAACACCTCTGCCTTAATTTCTCTTCGGAGGTCTTCCCTCAACTTGTCGACATCGAACCCATTGAGCGAGGCAGGGGAGTTGGGGCGCCGAATCTCATCGATTTTAGGCTCCTTTGCCAAGATTAATGAACTACTTGGTTGGTCTGCTTTTGGAGAAGGCGATGCGGCTGGGGCGCCCCCAAAGTCCTCGATGGGAGGAATTTCATTTATTGAGGACATTTGAGTTTTCAGTAGCGCAGCCAGCCGTTTTCTTTCCTCATCGGGCTGCTGTGATGTGGTAGCGATGCCTTCTTCTTCATTCCCAAATAAGGCAGGCGCGTAAATTCCTGTTGGTTCTGGGGCATTGTGAAGTCTTGTGAGTGATTGGAGGCCTTCAGGGCTGACCTTTTCCAAGTTTTCCAATGAAAGGGTGAACGGAAAGTCAGAAAAATATTTGCATATCTCGTCGGATAACTCTTCCAGGCCACTCAGGTTCAGATTCCCTGCCTTTTTTGCCAAACAACATGCGGCTTTCGGTTGTAACCTGCGCAAATAGGGAAGCCATAAGGTTCCGGGGTGTGAGGCGCAGATTTTGGCCTGCTCAGGAGTCAAACGATCAATACCAAGTAGGACCTCTCCTGGACATTTCATCAGCTCAGAGAGGGTTTGATCATCAAGCTTGCATCTATAGATATTGCCTTCTTCATCTTTAAATTCGTTTGGCTCTTCTTTCTGGCGGTTCCAAGTCCCTAGATCCTGGAAATAGAGGCCATGGGTGTTCTTGGCTAGACCTGATGCGCTTTTTGCGGAAAGGTAACGGAGAAAAAAAATCCTCAAGGGTCCGTGATGCTTTCCAAGCTCTGCAGCGGTTCTTTCATCTAATTCGAAAACTCCTGAGCCGCTATAGCACCCAAGTTCACTAAACGTGAGCAATCCTTTATGGGATGCCAATGCGGCTGCAAGTGAAGCATCAAGATCAGTAAGACCGAGATCCAAATCGCCAGGATAGCACGCCAGAACCTTGGCAACATCAAGTGAGACCTCTTTCAGGGAACGGAGGTTTAAGGCCAGCCCATCACATGATTGCTCATTGGCCTTGGCAACAAGGGCCTGAGCAGCCTTTAAATCCAATTCTTGGAGCCCCAGGACAAGAATTCCGGGAAATTGCGCAAGAACCTTTGCCAATTCCTCCGAGATCTCACTTAATGCAAGGTTCAATAAAAAGACCTCGCCTTTCGGGGGTTGTCTCTTTGAAACCTCCTCAACAAGGATTTTTGCTGTATTTGTGTCCAAATGGAAAAGACCCCCCAATTCGAAATCCACGTACTTTTTGGCAAGGGCTCTTGCGAGGTCAGGGTGGAGGTAGCCAATCGTCTGCATCTCCATTCCTTTTTCTAAAAATTCCGGGATCGCCTTGTAAAGCTCCCAGCCGGGATCTGCCAGCATGCCCCCAAAACAGGTCCCATTCATGGAAGCATTTAAATCCGCCCCCTCTTCGATGAGTTGTCGGGCCTCCTTGAGGCCAAAGGGCCCGTGGTAGGTCTTATTTAGTAGAGTTTTTGTGGCCTCGGAATAGTCATCGCTACCCCACTCCGCCTCTTCTGCATCAACCTCTTCGCGAGACTGTTCTTGGATCTTTTCGTATCCTTGAATTGATCCTGCTGAATATTCATCTCGGTAAGACCCGGAAATATCAAGCTCAGTAAAAACCTTAAGCAGGGAAGCTAACTCCCCATCTTCGCCAGTAATGTGGACATTCGAGGAGTTTTCGTTGGCCCACGTGGTGGCCTCTACGGTCTGAAATGTGCCTGCTTTTGTGATCTTGCCGAAAGAAAAGCCCCAAGAGACGAAATCAGCTGGACTGTTCAGGCCCAAATCCTGGAGATGTTGCTGAAGGGAAATCTTTTCAGACTTTTTTTGTTCATATCGCTGTTTTTTTTCGATCAGGTGATTCATCACCTGTTCTAGATAGTGGCGCTTGGGGTGCCCAAAGATCAGCTTGTAGTCCGTATCGTTGCTCATACTAGACTCGTCTTATTCTAAACGGTGCGCCTACACCCTTTTCAAGTAGTGCATCAATTCCTTTTTCAGCTTCTCTGGAGTAAAATGAGCGATACACACTTTGAAATATATTATTAATTAAGATATAAAAGTCAATTACCAATGGTCCGCTTTAACGAAGTCTGACTAAATATGCTTTATTAAGAGTAATTCCACCAAAAGTAAATATACGTAACGAGTTGCCACAGTTTAAACGAGGCGAAGTCTTTATTCTCAAAATGGATTTGCCAGATAGGGAAAAGCAGGAGATATCTTGCAAATGCGAAGGCCTGAACTCGTGGTCTATGTTCTACCCGATTCCATCGAAATACCCTCGGCAGACTTAAAAGAATAGATGTCACGGTTTTTCGCCTTCAACAACTGCTTTAACTGCGTTGGAAGACCCCCTAACGACTTTTACAGGAAACTGCCTTGGATAAACTGACTTCGGGTAAGTGGCTCGTATCTCATAACGATCCGATCCGGAACTATTCACCGGCCGGATGATGTAAGAGGGGAACTGATCATGGAAGATCGAGTTGTTAAAGTTCCGGTATACGTAGGTTTCCTTTCCTTGTTGGCGCATTGTGTAGGATGGGAACTGCCTTGGATAGACGGACTGTGGGTATGTTTCGATTATCTGGGACTCCTCAGCAGACAAGGGGTGGCATGCCAGGCAGCAGATAAAGATCATCCACCAACCCCCTTTTTGATGAAGGCAAATAAAGATGAGAATACCAAAAAACATAATTAAAATCATTTCCATAAAGTATCCAATGGTTGAAAGGTTTATGTTACAGGTGTCGATTCTGCATCAGATTCATGCCATTCGCTGAGCTGCGGACAAAGTTCTCGGATGTCTGGCAGGGTAGGTTTCGAAATTAGAAGGGAGGGAAGGGAGTTTTCCAACAGGTCCATCGTTCCATCAACTGCCTCTGAACGACGAGTCCAAAGGGAATCTGACGTAATGAAGACATTCATCTGCACTGTGCGACCCTCGAGCAAAAGCGGCAGACCCCGCACAAACTGCTCCCAAAGCCCCGCCAAGGAAACGATCACTGCGCGAGTCACACCCTGAAGTGCCACGCTGCGCCAGACATCTTCAGCATCTCCACGTCGGAAATGACAGTTTGCTGCCTCCCAGGCCACACACTCATGCCAGGTCTGGCAAACTTGATCGATGGCGGCCCGGAACCTTTGAACATCCCCGTACTCGGTGGCTGCCTTTGAGGCGGCCACCAGCTCACGCAGTTCCTCCACCGCTCGGTTGGCAAGAGGTACAACCTTTGCGGCGTGTTCCTGGATGGAAGCGGGCTCATCATCCGATTCCAGAACTGAATCTACCGCCATGTTCCAGTCGCGGGCCATGGTCCGAATCCTTCCGCTCATTCGATCTAAGACAAAAAGCCCCACCCAGCCTTCAGGTTTGAGCTGTACCAGTAGGTCCTCGTGACACCCGTGCGACTGGTAAGGAGGGGGAAATGGATACCGGGTCCTGGCCTCGCGAAGGGTTATCTTCCGAGGTCCCGAAGGCTGATTCTGAACAGTTTGAGGTTGAATCCGCAGGCTTGTCCTTGGTAAGCGGGGTTTGGGAGGTTTGGGAAAAAGGTTTAGACCCCGAAAGAAGTTTCTCATGGAGAACCTTCTCCTTCGTCGATTTGACCAACAGGAAACGGCTTTCGTATAATCGTATTGGAATAAGTTCGGTAAACGGTGTCTTTCTGAACGATGTATTCGGGAAATGGCTTCCGGAAGATCGTGTTGGTGTACGTTCGATACAGCCAGACTGATCCGTCCGACTTTTTCTCTGAAAGATAGTCAGGAAATGGCTTCCGGAAGATCGTGTTTGTGTAAGTACGATAAACCTTAGCGGTTTCACCCTCGCCAGCCTGAAGCTGTGCCGCCAAAAAGAGCAGTAGTCCAAAATAGAGAAATTTCATCGGTTATTGACCACTTTGGCCCGAAGTGTTTGGAGAGTCCTATTATAGCGATTCACATCTTCTATTTTATTCGCGTCGATTAAAAGAAAGGCCTTTTGGCCGAGACGGAAGTTTTCATCTTCTTTTGCTCCAATTATTCCCTGGATACGGGAACGGGTAACCGATCCCCGAGAATCCATGACGGAGTGCTTGGCCTTTTCATTTTCTAACATCTTGATCATTTGACGGTTGGATTCGATCTGGCTTTTGGCTATGTGATATTCCGCCCCGCGGGTAACGCAGTCATACTTTTGATAAGTCACTTGGGCCAGACATGGGAGCGTCAGTAAGGGAACGCAGATCAGCCACTTAATGGTTCTTTTCATTAGGAGAACTCCGGAACGCTTCCTGGGTATCTGGGTAGCGGATCAGGGGAAGGGGGGCGGACTGGTAGGGCGATGGGCACCTCTGGATCGGGAGTGGCCCAAGGATCATCTTCTCGGATCACACGGCGGAGAGATACCCCGCCGCCTTGATCCCCCTCCGGAAGCCAGCGAGGGTCTTGCCCGTCGTCGTCATCGTCATCCCCGCCGTGCCAGCGCCAGGTCACGAGCCATTCCCACAGCCGCGGGATCCAAGATAGAATCCAAAACAGCAGGCAGATCGCACTGCCCCAAAGCATCCCATCTCCCCAAACCAGAGAAAAGAACCAGAAGCTGCCCACTCCATAAAGCCAGCTGGGGGGTTTCTCCTTTTGCTGGCAGCTGTGAAGGTAACCGGCAGTCCAGCCGATATAAAATAGAAGTATCGCATCCATTAGAAAAATCCTTTCTGCTCTTGCATGCGGTTAGCCTGCCACAGGGGGTAGGACATTGGCTGTACTTACAGAAAACAATCTTCTGGGACCGTTTTTGTCCTAGGGGGTGAAGTAAGGTGACTTCATGAAAAACAAACAATACCTACCAATAGTTAAACCCGTGTTCTGGACAATGATTTTTGGAATGGTCTCGGCCATGCCACTATCCGCCCAGCCGCGCTGTTTCGTTTACGTGGATGACTTTGGATCGGAGCAGGACAACAGGGTCCGTTCTTTGGGGAAGGAGATTCAGGCTCAACAGTCCGAACTTCGCCTGATGGAGAAAATGACTAAGGACAATAAGTATGACCGAGATGTGATTCTCGCCCGGGCGCACCGCAAGATGGCTATATTTCAGCTACAGAGTGAAAAACAATTATTAGACAATAAGTGCTTCAAAGACAGGTATGGCCCGAAGTTTTTCTTCCGGTAGGAGGCAAGAAATGCTCCTCGATAACCTTGTTATGAAAAAGGTCTTATTGTTGTGGCTATGCGTACCAGCTTATTTGTGCGCCCAGCAAAGCCAACAGCTGCTGGTGGTCTGGGATGAAAGAACTTGGCAACTGCCCATGATCCAGAAGAAATATCCGGAATGGCCGCAAACCTCGGTTTTACAGATCGAGGTGATCAGTGCTAGCCAGATCGATCTAATACCCTGGCATGGGGAACGCACGCATGTCCTTCTTCGGCAGGATCAGAGTCCAGCTACATTCCTTCGTTATCCAAACCTCTTGAAGCCTATCTTGTTTGGTATGCGACCCGAGAACTCTGTGGTCGATATCCGGTATCCCGGACGTACCAACAGGCACAGGGTAACCTCGCCGAGGATCAAAGGTGCTTTGGATCCGAATTACGACTACCTGTCCGAGGGTAGGAAGTATTAGTTGTCTAATCGGTATCTTGCCAAAAGAAGGGTATTGGTAGCCCCGTATTTGTCCTAGGCGGTGTGAGATGATTTCCCCCAATGAATCTAAAAAACGAGTATAAAAACAGTGCAGGAGGAAAGAAGAGTAGTGAGGCGCAGATGAGAAAAGCCCTCACGGAAATAATTAAGTTAGTGGAAGGCTGGGTAGATTCGGATGCAAGTAAGGCCGAGGCCACGATGCTAAAGATTCTCAACACCGCTCTGGAGGTGGTGTGATAGATGATAAGGAAATGAAGGAATGGATTAAAAAGAATGCATGGGATAAAGGGAATAGGGCTGGGGCGCGGTGGGTAATCGCTTAGAATTAAATTCTAGTGGCAGTTAAAAAATCACAGCTGTATTCGGTGCTTTGGGAGGGCTGTGACGAGCTCCGAGGAGGAATGGATGCCAGCCAGTACAAGGATTATGTACTTGTGCTGCTTTTCTTAAAGTACATCAGCGACAAGTACGCCGACCAAAAATATGCCGCGATTAATATTCCCAAAGGGTCTGGCTTTAAGGACATGGTTGCCCTCAAGGGTAAAACCGACATCGGGGATCAGATTAACAAGAAGATCATCGCCCCGCTCGTCAAAGCCAACCAGCAGCTGAGCTCCTCAGACTTCCCAGACTTTAACGCCCCAGAAAAGCTCGGTTCTGGCAAAGAGATGGTCGATCGGCTGACCAATCTTATCTCCATCTTTGATCGACCAGAGTTGGATTTCTCCAAGAATAAGGCGGAAGGGGACGATCTTCTCGGCGATGCCTACGAGTACCTCATGCGCCACTTCGCTACGGAAAGCGGCAAGAGCAAGGGACAGTTCTACACCCCAGCCGAAGTGAGCCGGATCATGGCTAAAGCTCTAGGTATCCGTGATGCTAAGCCTACTAATGCCACCACCGTTTATGACCCGACCTGTGGATCCGGATCTTTGTTGCTCAAGATTGCAGACGAGGCTGGCACTACGGTTACCTTGTATGGTCAGGAAAAAGACGCCAGTACAAGCGGCTTAGCCAGGATGAACATGATCCTTCATGACAACCCTGAAGCAGTGATTTATCAGGGCAACACCATTGCCGATCCCAAGTTCAAGGAGGGGGAGAGTCTGAAGACTTTTGACTACGTTGTTGCCAATCCTCCTTTTTCGGACAAACGCTGGAGCACCGGAATTATCCCAGCCGATGATCTCTATCAGAGATTTCAGCCCTACGGCGTCCCTCCTCCCAAGCAGGGAGACTACGCCTACCTCTTGCACATTCTTCGTTCCCTGAAATCCAACGGGCAAGGAGCCTGTATTTTGCCCCACGGGGTTCTTTTCCGGGGTAACGCAGAAGCAACCATTCGCAAAAACCTCATTGCCAGGGGCTACATCAAGGGAATTATCGGCCTACCCGCTAATCTCTTTTACGGCACCGGCATCCCCGCCTGCATCGTTCTGCTCGACAAGAAAAATGCCACCGCCCGCAAGGGCATCTTCATGATCGATGCCTCCAAGGGCTTCCAAAAAGACGGACCGAAGAACCGCCTCCGCGAGCAGGACCTACACAAGATTGTCGACACCTTCACCCAGCAAGATGAAAGCGACCCGCGCTACGCCCGCATGGTGCCTGTCGCCGAGATCGCCGACCCCAAGAACGACTACAACCTTAACCTCCCGCGCTACATCGACAGCACCGAGCCGGAGGATTTGCAGGACATCGACGGTCACTTGCGCGGTGGTATCCCCGAGCGCGACCTCGATGCCCTAGGCAACTACTGGAAGATTATGCCCAGCTTGCGCGCCGCCCTGTTCGGCAAGTCCACCCGCGCCGGCTATTCCGCCATCCAGCCAACCCAAGCTGAAATTAAGCCCACCATCTTTGCCCACCCCGAGTTCACCGCCTTCACGACGAAGGCAAAGAAGCTTCTCACTAAATGGCAAACCGCCACCGTCCCGCAGCTCAAAGGCCTCGCGAAGGATGGTCATCCCAAGACACTCATTGCAGGGATCGCCGAGGACCTGCTCACCACCTTTAAGAGTGCGCCACTGCTCGACGCCTACGACGTCTATCAGCACCTCATGGACTACTGGGCTGAAACCATGCAGGACGATTGCTACCTCATTGCTGCTGACGGTTGGAAACAGGCAGCCCAGCCCCAGTTGATTGCCGAGGAAAAAGGCAAGAAGAGCAAAGCCAAGCCTGACTTCGTTTTGGGCAAAAAGAAGTATCTGGCCGAACTCATCCCGCCCGGCCTCATTATCGGGCGATTTTATCCAGACGAGCAGGCTGTCATTGAGAAGCTCGCGGTTGAAGTAGCCAGTCTTGAACAGCAGATGGAGGAGATCGCTGAAGAAAATGGAGTGGATGAGGGCCTGTTAGCTGATGCGGCCAATGACAAGGGGAAGATCACCAAAGCAAGTGTTACGACCCGACTGAAGGAGGTTAAAGGGGACAAAGACGCGGCTGATGAAATCAAACTGCTTAAGGAGTATCTGGCCCTGG
>Ga0164294_10005197_pt1 | contig 11187 bp, 14 predicted proteins | sample GEODES005metaG_FD_111479 | JGI IMG/M metagenome (GOLD analysis project Ga0164294, IMG submission 111479) | Oligotrophic lake water microbial communities from Sparkling Lake, Wisconsin, USA - GEODES005 metaG | ecosystem: Environmental > Aquatic > Freshwater > Lake | place: USA: Sparkling Lake...
CCAGAAGAGTTAAATGCTTTTGAGGTGGTGATGGCGGGGACGCCAGAACTAGCTACAACTGCTGTTCTGCTACCGCTTACGGACATTCCGTAGCCGTAACGAGCCATTTTAGTCTCCTATTGCTAGGACTACGCCAGAATGGATTCGGAAATTAGAAACATCGCCAGCGATATAAGCACCAGCGGGGATAGTGACAGAGTTAGCCGCCGTCACGCTTGCAATCGAACTCATCCCAGTCACGGTAGATGTGATTGAGAAGAACTTGGTTTCTGTAATGGCTACTAGGCCAGCAAACACGCCAGTAACAGAGCTTGCCGTTGTGGTTACATACTGCGTACCGGGTCTGGCGGCGTGGGAAATCTGATCGTAGTAAGGTTCGGAATTAGAAAGGTCTGCCATAGTTTTATTGTCTTAATGTCAAAAGAAAAAGGAGGAGCAAGGTTTCCCCTGCTCCCCCTTCTTCGGAGGAAACAACCAACCAATCTTTAGCTATAAGTCGTGGTGATACGGACGGCGGCGTTCGCATCAATGACTTTCTCGGCTGTGTTCATACGAACACGGAGAACATTGGAGCGACGAGCCTCGTCACGATAGCTCTCGGAGACAAAACCACCGGGAGCGTCATCCGACCAGACCAAGGTGCGTCCCAATCCACCAGCGGTGAACTGACCGCCAGCAACATTGGCAACAACGATCTTGGTGTCGGGAACAATGAACGAGCCAGAATAGCTCTTATTCTTGTTCGCTGTGTTATAAGCCGCACGACCGATGTAGACATTATCCACACCAAACGCTTCTGCAATCTGCTTCTCATCGAGCAAGCGACCACCAGTATTGGAAACAACTCCGTAGAATTGATTCTGCAAGAGGGTGGTTCGGCGAACTCTCTCATACACATTGGCACTCATTATGACGGCGTTTGCCGCATAGCCTAATTTATTAAGAGCCAATTTGCCAGCCGCAACGTCCGCAGGGGCGTTGATGGTTGCCAAGTTGCCTTCGATGTAGGAAGCCGTAGGGCTAATGTCAGTCGTGGTGAAGGGAGTCGTTGTTGCCCAGAGCAAGTCAGCCACCCGCTTTTCGTGGGAGAGCTTAACTTGGCGGAGCAAGAACTTGGCAGTTTCGCTTTCCAGCGAAAAAAACCTGTTTGCATCCTGCTTGAAACTATCGTCAATTAGCTCTTCCAAGCCGGTTTCGATACAATCGTAGGTATCACTCGTGAATTTCCGAATTGCACGAGCGTATTCAGAACCAGCAGTACGCTTGGCCGCATCAGCATTGAGGAGGTCGGCATCGGCTGTCTGCACTTTGAGATACACGCCACTCTTTGCCGATACTGGCAAGAGAGGGAGAATGTCTGCACCGATCAAGCCGATCTCTGCGGGGGCTTCGATGAGGGCTTGGTTAATATCGGCACGAATGGTCGTGCCACCAGAAATAAAGCTCATTTTATATTATTCTTTCTTTTGTTTATTGTTTCGTTGTTTAGAACATCGGAATTGCAAGTTCGATAACAGCCGATGAACTTGTGGCCGCTTCGAGTGCAACACCAGCCGTCACGAGGTTGGCGGCCAATGTGGTCACCAAACCAGTAGCGTCGAATTTCAAAGTATCACCGACTGCCGCAACGCCGGAGACGGTTGCGAAGAAGGTTGGGTGAAACAATTTAACTGCAACGAAACCACCAGCGACAACATCTTCTTGAGTTACGCCGATACATTTGGTCGCACCAGTTACCGCAACATTAACGAAGCCAGCCGTGGTGGTGTCGGGCTGAACGAATCGGAACGCCGAGATAGCGGAAGCCGAGCCGAATGTGCGAAAATTACCATCAACTTGAGTAGACATTTTCTTTTATCCTTTTGTTTAGAGTTTGGTAATACCACGAGACAAAGCCTCGGAGTATTCTTTGGGGTTAGACAGCATCACGGCTTGCATAGCCTTGAGCTTTGAAGTTCCGTAATCGCTGTGGGCGGCCACGAGTGCTTCAAAAGTTTTGGGTTCAACCTTTGCAGGGGCTTCGACAACTGGCGAAGCAGAGATGGGCTTAATGCCGAACTCAGTTAGAACTTTTTTAACAACTTCGCTCATCTCTTCCTTTTTATCTTCGGAGGGTTCAACCTCAACGGAGATTTCGGGAGCAGGGGCGGGAGTCTCGGAGGGCTTCTCGGAGGCCATCTCTTCTTTTTTTACTTCTTCTTTGGGTTTCATCGAATCTTCAATGGCCGCCAAGCGAACCTTGATGTCCTCGATATCTTTCGAATAATTGTTTTCCATATTTGTTTTGTCCTTTTTGTCAAGTGGAGCTTCCTCCACGGATTGTTTCGTGGTTGCTGGGATTGTCTCGCCTCCGCTGTTGTAACCGAGCTTTTGTTCTGCTTTCACACAAGAACCCGGTTCGTAGGCTTTGACTCCCTTTGCTGGTTCGTATCCGTCCCAGCACCTAAATTCTTTAACCTTCTCCATAAACTTAATCATCTCCTCGAACAAGCCATTAGTGGCCGCAGGGGATGAAACAAGATCAGCAGAGGCGATGCTCTGGGGGCGAATGTAGTCCTTGCCATTGATGGTCTCGGATTCGTTCACGAAGGCTAGGGAAACGCCGAACTGGTCTGGGGCTTCGGAGGCCATCTCTTTGATTAGGCCATAGTGGGGAGAGTTGCGGAGAAGGCGAAGGTCTGCGACTAGCTTATCCCCATCAATGCGGGGATTCCTAGCAAAGCCAACGACAGCGTCTAATCCGCTTCCGTGGTTCATCTTTACCTTCACCCCATTCCTTGCACCCTTCATAAGTTTTAGGGCGGTCTGCAAGCTAACTTTATCCACGAAAAGATCGTGTCCTTTTGCTTCACCAACCTCTAAAATGCTCACCCCGCCTAGCTCCATTTCCTCCATCTCCTCGTCCCGATAGGTCGAATAGGCAACCGCCGCTCTTTGCGTTTCGTCTGGAAACTTGGATACTGCTTCTTCGTCACCCATAAAGCGGGATACAAAGTCTTGCTCTGATTCGTCTGCGGAAGGTAGGGGTAAAGGCATAAATGCCTACATTATGTCAAAGAAGATCGCCGTCTGCCTTGCGGTAGGAGTCTTTGACCTCACCCCCACCAGCCATCTTGAGAAACTTGTTCACCCTTGCCATCGCCCAAGCGTTGCGAGAGTTGGGCTTCCCCCCGGTAATCGTTGGCCTAAAGCTAGTCGAGAACGCCCCTGCCCCCCTTCTAAACACTTTCTTCAATGCCCCAAGGCTAGGTGCGTTCCTTGAGGGGTGCTTGTCCTTGAACTCGGCAATCTTGTTCTTCAATGCCTCCTCGTTCTCGGCTGAAATCTCGATGTCACCAGCTTTGCTCCTAGTGGATGCCGTGCCTTCTGGGTTCTCCTTTGAGCCTTTGATTCTTTCCTTGGGAGGGGCGGGGGTTTGGGAGACTGGTCGGGCTAGTTCTTCTTTCTTGTCCGTAATCGGCCCGCCTACAATCCAAGCGTCACAAGTCCTTTTAGCCGCACACTTAAAATCAAAAATCTCGCAGTAACCTAGATCGCCACCAATAGCCACTTCGTTTGCGTCCTCTCCGATGCCCTTCTTAATGCACCCAAGAACTTTACTTCTCTGGTCAAAAGCCGCACAATTACCACAAAGCATCTTCTTTGCCGTTGCTACATCGCCTTGGAACTCGTCTGCCTTGGCCTTCCAGTAATCCTCGTTTGGCTCGTTAGGATTGGCTGGGCCGTAGTTTGCATCATCAACCGCTGTCTGCCTATTGGCTAGGTTGGTTTTGATGTCTTGGGTTGCGATTGGGCAAGAGGCTGGTTCTGCTAGTTCCTTCTTATCCCTAGCCTCCATCTGCCCAACTACTTTCCTTGCCCAAGAAAAGCCAGCATCGCCACCCCATCCGTGCCACGCCTGCCAGCCCTTCCCCTGCTCATCCCAAGTTGCGCCCTTCTTGTCGACTTCGTGGCGAGTTAGGAAGTTCAACATTCGCCTTACTGTGTCGGGCGATAGCTTCACCCCATTTTGTAAATCTCTCGCCCTAGCGATGCCCACAGGGGTCATTCCCCTTTGGCTGGGTGGTTTTGTCTCCCGCACATCTAAGGCTCTTTTAGCGGCATCCCTAGCTCCTTCTGGGGGTGTAAAATCAATCCCATCGTATTTTGCCAACTCAATGCCACCCATCATCCCCTCAATCAGCATCTTAATCGATGCAGGGTCTAGGCTTTCCAGAATCTCTAAATTACTTTTTTTTTGAGAAGTGCCAGCGGGGGCGGTCGGGGGCGTAGTGGGTTCTGGGGCTGGGGGTGTTGAGCCTCCCGAAGAATCCCCTTCTTGGTCTTTTGCAATCTGCTGTTTCTCTTCTTTGGTCGTGGGGATAGCCGTTCCGATGTTGACCCCAGCGATAATCGCCCTTGCTTGGTCTGGGCTGATGGTCGGGAAGGCCGCCGTGATAATTGATACCGCACCCTCCTTGGAAACTGCGCCCATCGCCACGGCGTTGATAACATTGATAAGAGAAGCAACTTGCGCTCCATTGAGCGAAGCACCACCGAGCATATCCTCGTCCGAGGGTTGTCCAGCGGGTGTCTGTTCGCCTTCTGTTGGGGTTGCTTGTGCTTTTTGTGAGTCTCTGGTCAATCCCTCTGCGGCGATGTCGGAAATCGTGTCTGCCGATACTTCGTATTCCCCAGCCAAATCCTTCACTAGCTTGGCCTCAATCGCCCTTTGACGCATAGCACTCTCGAAATCTTGGCCTCGCTCGGCATAAATATCGGCGGCTGTTCGGAGGCCGGTCTTGAACTCGGAGATTGCGGAAGCGGATTCTCTCCCTAAATCAATAGATACATTCGCCCCAAAATTAAAGATGCCCTTGGTCGTTCTGCTCCCAACATTATTATCAATCAATCCCCTTGCTACGCCATCGGCAATTACGATGTTCTTAATGGGTCGAAGAACTTTATCATCTAGGAGCTTCTGGTATCTGCGGAAGGTTCGCCCTGCTTGTTGCATCTCAAGGCGGGCGGTCGGGCCACTCATAGCGGAAGGGTCAACTGCGAAGCTGTAAGGGATGCCCACGCCCAAGCAAATGTTACGGAGTAGAATCTTGTGGAACTCTGCAAACGCGCCGGAGGGACGGTTTGGCCCATCGGGGAACACGATATCTTCACCCGGCTCTAGGTAGGAGATTTTGCCAGACTCAATCGCCTCTAGTTTGATTGGGCTTCCGTTAATGTCTTGGTCGTTTGTAAGACTTGAGAGATCGGAAGCATTGTTGTTATTCCTCTTTATGATTGCGCTCTGGCTAGAAGCAACCTTGGCCGACATCTTCTCGAAGCCCACGATTTCGTGAATATCCGTTGCGTCATTGATTGCGGTATGGAAAGCAGAGATTCCCCGATACTGGTCAATGCGTAGCGGATCAAACAAGTGGAACGCTTGGCTTGATGGAATGGTTGCTTGATAGGAATACATATCCCCAATCGTTCGGCTATAAATGTCATAAGCCGTTGGCGATCCAGTTCGTTGATCGATATGGATTCCACCAATTAACTCCGAGCTTGTATAAACTTTGTATGGGTCTCCAAGTCTATCACCTTCAATGCCTTGTATTTTTAGGTTTCCATCAGAATCTCGCACGAGGACAAAAAGAAAGTCACCATCTCGGAGCATCGACATCATCGCCACCTGCATCAGAGTTGAGCCAGTATGTCTTGTTGAAATATCGCACTTGTCCCACCACTCTGCCCAATATGCTTCGACTTCGGTATTGACTGCCGGATTCTCTGTTCGTGCTTGGTAAGAAATGTTTGCGGCCGTATGGCTGGCAAACTTCATAAGGATGGAGCGAACAAGGCCAACATTCTCTGCCAAGTCCCTCGCCCTTTTCATCAGCTCCACTCGGTCATAGTTGGAACGATAATCTTCCGCACCCGACAACTGGCTCGGCCCTTTGCGTTGCCTTGAATACTTTACCGCATCATACTCGAAGTTTTTAATCCTTTGACGAGCAACAAGCCTATCAACTGCACCTTGAGGATTTACAAAGGCAATCGCCTTGTCGATCAGATTGAGAGAGGCTTTTTTCACGAGCCGAAATTTGCGTAGGTTGTGCGAACCCTAGTGCCAGTCGCTTGTTGAATGGCTAGGGTCAATTCTGCAATCGTATCTCTCACCTCACCGAGATTCGCTCTTGAGAAAGAGCGTCCAGCTATCGAATAGCTTGAACCCGCCACCGCTATCGCCTCAAGACAAGTGATATACTTATCACGAAGAGAAGTTAGGGTGGCAAGGGGTAGCCCGATGAAATCACCCTTCGCCATTATCAAACTCACTTTCTGTCAAACTTGCTGGTGAGACTTTCAATCGTCCATATAAAGCCGCCCCCACAATGTTCATACATTCGCAATCCATTAAGTGATTATGCTTTCCGACTTGCTTCCACACAAGCCTTTCCCTTCCAGTCATAGGGTTTTTAACCCGCACCTTCACCTCTGCCTCAATATGAACCCTCCAAACATCGGGGGTATCCAAAGCTATGTAGCCGGGTTCTTTGATGAGGTTTGAGAGGATGTCTTTGATGGATGGGTTAGACCACCTCCAAACTGGGCAGAACTTCCACTTCCATCCCGCCTTCGATTGAACTGCCTTACCGCTGAATGGGTCACCATTTGCAATTCGAGCATAGGGGCGTTGTAGTTTTTGTTCGTCTACAATTTCGGAGAAGCTGGTGCGATCTGAACCAAGCAATGCCATCCAGCCGTTCTTGCAACAGTTAAAATAAACATCTCGGGTTTGATCTCCCGAGTCACAGAAAACGCACTTGCTCTCCACCTTAAACTCCTCTGCCTTGGCTTGGATATCTCCCCAAGTTTCTAATCGCCCAGCCCACACGAGCCTTGACCTCCCCTCTAAATCCCAAGCCCTCACAACGCACCAAGCGTGGAAGCCCCCCGCCTCTTGGATGTCACAAGCCATAATCAGCTTCTCGTTCACTCTGACCTCACCCATCTTGTAGTCCCCCGCCACGATTTCCATCTTCTCGCTTTCGTGTTCCATCCAAGGCTCGGCTAGGACTCGGTTCACGAAGTCCTGCAAGCCGATGATTCCATTGTGTTTGTCTTGAAGATATTTGACTGCCAAGCTCCCAAAGCTAACCCAAGGGGCGTATAGGCCGTTGAGGTGATAGCTCCTGCGGTTAGGCTCGCCCTTGAGGTTGGTTGCCCTCCACTCGCCCTCACGAAGCATCTTGGTTTTCTGTCCGTCTGTAATCTTGCCCTTACACTCCTCGCACTCGTAGTGGGTGCTGGATTTAACCAGCTTGAAATCATAAACCCCATCTTCAATCTTGGCGGCCTCATCCCACTTCACTTGTCCCCAAACTAGCTTTTGTTTGAACCCACAATGAGGACAAGGAACAAAATAGAAACGCATATCGCCCTTCTGCCATTCAGACCAAATGATTGAGTCGGCGGTTGTCGGGGTGCTGGTTGCTATGATTAAGTGATTTGGGTAGGTGCTGACTCGTGCCTCTGCAAGTTGAACTGGGTTAGCCTCTCGCCCCGACCCCGCTTGCTCTGGGAACTTGTCGACCTCATCCATACAAAGCAACGCAATCGAGCGACTGGAAAGAGCCGAGGGGCTTGTGCCAGCCCACCATACCGAGCATCGCTTAAAGTGTTGCTCTAGGATTTTGATTTTGTCGGTGTTGTCTGGTTTTTCTTTGGCTAGGGCTGGGCAATCGTCCACCATCGGAAGCCAGCGCGTTTCTGTAAATGATCTTGCTAAATGCTCCGATGGCATCACCCACAAGGCGGGGCAAGGTCGTTCTGCTATTCGATACGCTAGGCCAGCTAGAATCGTCGTGGTCTTGCTTGTTTGCGCTCCCCATACCAACACCACCCTACGAATCGAATCATCGCCAAAAGCCTCTAGCGGTTCTCGGACATAGGGCGTGAGGTTTGTTGAGTAAGCTCCGGGTATGTTCGTTACTCTTGCGGAAAGCGTTAGGTTTTTCTCTGCCCACTCTGGAATTGAGAGTTGTTCCCTTGGCTCAAATAAAAGGCGGGCAAAGTTCTTGGCTTCATCAATCTGGCTCATCTCTTAACCATATAATCTTTTGCGTATGCCCAAGCTGGCTTGTGGTGGATTTCGTGGTGGCACTCAAAGCAAACCGCCAAGAAAAACTCAACCTCATTCAACCTATCCCCAAACCTACCCCGCCTATGGTGGACTTGGCTTGCCATCTTGTGTTGGCAAACTTGGCATACCGGATTGTTGGTTAAAAACTTCTCTCGAACATCACGATAGACTTCGTTCTGTCCCCTCCTCTTTGCAGAGACTCGGCGTAGTTTCCCGCTTCGTTTGAGTGGGGTTTTGCGTTTAAGTGGAGAGCGTTTCATCGATCAAAGAATGGAAGCACTATGCCTAGAATTGCGATTGCTACGAGCAGAACAATGAAGCACTCGTTCATTTGAACGCTCCTTCTGCTTTCTGGATGGTAACGAAGATTTGATCGATGCCCTCTTGAATAGCCCTTTTAGCACACTCTGGGTCGCTGGGGTTTGCTCTGGCGGCCAAGCTCGAAGGCATAGCGTCCATTAGATTTCTAATTGCTCCTAGCCATTTGCCGAACACTTCTCGCACCTCGTCCATTCTCACTAGCACTCTGGTTACTTCCTCGAACCGAGCGTGTTCCATTTCCGCTTCTGCGACTCGCTTTTTTGCTTCTCCCCATCCTTGAACTGCTGACCTCATAGCGACTGGGTTTTCGTTTGTTGCGGCTATGGCTACCAATGAGTAAGCAACTACCTCGGCGTTCTTGGCTCGATTCAATCTGCCAAGCGAGGTTTTCGATTTGTATGACTCGGCATCCGATTCCTTCAATGGCTCGGAGTAGCTCTTGGATGGTGTCGAACTGATCTCGGTTTTGCTCACTCTTTTTTGATTCGCCAGCTTCCAACGCTCGGCATCGCTGACGCTTGTAAGGGGCATCCCTGCCTTCACAAACTTTGAAATTGCCGCCCTTGAGACATTCCATTTTGAGGCTAGGTCTGTTTGTCTTATCATTTCTCACAAGGGCTTTCCACACGCCAAGCACTTTTCGCCCCCTCCACCTTCTTCGCCCTCTGGCATCGTTGCTTCCATCATCTTTCCGATTTCATCCAAGCTGAATCCGGTAATATCAATGTCGATCTCCCCTGCATCTAGTTCCTCTAGGATGTCTTTCAACATAGGAACATCAAACTCACCACTCAATTTGTTGAGAGCTAGGTTTGCCGCTTTCTCTTGTGCCTCATCTAACCATACCGCCCACACCTCGATCTCATCTTTGCCAAGGGCTTGATAGCATTTCAACCGCTGATGGCCTCCTACCACATTTCCAGTCTTTGCATTCCAAGTGATCGGCTGAAGATTCCCAAGCTCGCTCAAAGATTTTGTGAGCCTTCCCAAAGCATCAGAAGTAATTTTTCTGGGATTGTATTTTGCTGGTGAAAGTTCGCTGATTTTCTTGGTGACTAGGGATGGATATTTCATAGGGTCTAAAAAGTTACGCAGATTTTTACTTGTAAGTTGTTAACTAAAAGATTCTTAGGTTAACTCGCACAAAAAGTACGGCCCTCGGAACCTGTTTGGAGGGGTATTTGCAAATAGGAGTCTCCTAACTTGTTGATGCAACGCACACTTACGCATTACGCCTAAACCCCTTACCATCAACGACCCCGCTTGTGTAAGTGCCTCACCGTTTTTTAGTAAGAACTTATGTAAGTGGCATATGCCTTTAGGGTATGCCCTATTTGTAGCATTGACCACATTCACAACCCCTTGTGTCATAGCTCCCCCCCTGCCTCTTTGTATGCCTCGACTATTGGCCTTGCTTCCTCAACGAATTGGGTACGCTGGGCTGGCGTCCATTGGGTAGGGCTCTTGCGAGCGAGCCATTGGCGGGCTTTGATTATGTAGCTATGCCACGCTTGCTCGGCCTTTGGATTGGAGGTCTCAATGGGGTCGGGTAGTAGCCCAGTCCATAGGGCTAGTTGCTTGAGGCCACTAGGGCTAGGGGCTTGCAGGGATGGCCTTGCCTTTGCCACACGCTCATACCGCCTAGCTTGCTCACCGTTTATTCCAGCTACCTCTTGGATGGTATCGAGGTCTAGCCCCTCCACCCTTGCTGATAGCAGGAGGTCGCCAGCATCGGCGGCCAGCCCTATGGCCTCCCCCATCTGCTCGATAGCGTTCTGCTTGGCCTTATCCAAAAGCCTCACCGTTTTCTGTAACTCCATACCTATCTGTTTTTCGCTCATTTTTGGGATGTCTTTCTGTGGTTGTGGTTGTGGTTTCTTGGGTTAAAAAAGGCTTGGTTTTTTGGGCTAGACTAGAGCCTCCTCAAGCTCCTCAATTTCTGCCTCCTCCGCTGGGGCTGGCTCGATCTCTCTGAACCTATGCTGTGCAAAGCCTCGCTCTGGATGTGGCGGAGTGGTACTTAATGGGTTGTTGATGCCGTCCAAATAGACCACCACTTCCCCTACCTCTCCGCTCAAAGCTACCCCTATGCCTATGCCCCTAATTGTGTAGTGCCTATCCTTGGTGGGAAGGGCGTTATAAAAGGCTAGGATGTCGGGCGGGAATCTGTCGTCCACGCACACTACTTTTGACCCAGTTGTCACCGTTTTTTTCCTCCCTTTTTTATGCCTTTTTCCCACGCTTCCGAGTTCCATTTGGGGCATTCTTCACGCCTCTTTTTGTGAACCCTCAAGGCTCGCTCCTTGTAGATTTGGCGCACCCTTTCAGAGCGTTGGATGCGTAAAACTAGGCCGGTGCGTTGGCTTAACTCTGTGAGGCGTGCCGAGATGGCCGCCCTTGTGTATGGCTTTCCGGTGCTTGGGTTGATGTAACGCTTTGCGATTGAGGTCAGCGAGTCGGGGCTTCGGTTGGTGGCTAGGGCTAGCAAGGATTCGTCCAAGGTATCGTCCCGCCGATGCCTCAACATTTGGCTGTCGCCCTCGTGCTTTATGGTCTGCTCGACCACCTCTGCCGTGAGCTTGGCTAGCTGGTCGAGGTCGATGCTGGGGTTCATCGCCTGCATTTTTGCGAGCCGTTCCTTTACCCGATCTTGGAGCGTGTCGATATGCTCTGCCATATCGGGCGTGTAACTAGCCAAGATGCTGTCTGCTGGGTCTTGGCCGAGGTGGTTCATTTACTGG
>Ga0164294_10005201_pt1 | contig 11183 bp, 10 predicted proteins | sample GEODES005metaG_FD_111479 | JGI IMG/M metagenome (GOLD analysis project Ga0164294, IMG submission 111479) | Oligotrophic lake water microbial communities from Sparkling Lake, Wisconsin, USA - GEODES005 metaG | ecosystem: Environmental > Aquatic > Freshwater > Lake | place: USA: Sparkling Lake...
CCAAGCCCATCGCTTTCATGGGCGGTGACGTGTTGCCGATCTCTGGCCGGCCTATCTCCCCGGGCACGGTCATCGTGATCGGCGGCACGATCGCCACCATCGGCCCTGCCGCCTCCACGCCAGTTCCCGCCGACGCCGAGCGGATCGACTGCTCGGGGAAGGTGATCATGCCGGGCCTCGTCGACACGCACAGTCACGTGGGCGGCGGCTGGGGGGGCGACGCCAGCGGCCCGATGCAACCCGACGTGCGCATCCTCGACTCCATCAACGTTCGCGACACCGGCTTCCGCAAGGCCCGAGCAGGCGGCCTGACCACCCTCAACATCATGCCCGGGTCGGGCCACCTGCTCAGCGGGCAGACGATCTACGCCAAACTGCGGAAGGCATCCACGATCGACGACTTCTTCATCCGCGACGCGGCGGGCAAGCCGGTCGGTGGCATCAAGATGGCCAACGGCACCAACTCGCAAAAAGAGCCCCCCTTCCCTGGAACGCGCTCGAAGGCGGCGGCGATCGTGCGGCAAAAGTTTCTCAAGGCGAGGGATTACCGCCGCAAGGTGACCGAGGCCAAGGGAGACGCCGCCAAACTGCCTGATCGAGACCTCGAGATGGAGGCGCTGCTCGACGTGCTCGATGGCCGGGTGATCGTGCACCACCACTGCCACCGGGCCGACGACATCCTGACGGTGCTCCGACTCCGCGATGAGTTCGGTTTCAAAGTCGTGCTGCACCACGTCAGCGAGGCGTGGAAGGTGGCCGACCAACTCGCGAAGGCCGCAGCCCCCTGCTCGGTGATCGTGGTCGACAGCCCCGGCGGCAAGATCGAGGCGATGGACCTCTCGCTGGCGACCGGCGGCGTGCTCGAGAAGGCAGGCGTGCCCTGCGCGATCCACACCGACGATCCGGTCACCGACTCACGGCTGTTTTTGCGGACGGCAGGGCTGGCCGTGCGCGCCGGCATGAGCCGCGACAAGGCGCTCGAGGCGCTCACGCTGGCCGGCGCGCGGATGCTCGACCTCGACGGCCGCATCGGCTCGCTGGATGTCGGCAAGGATGCCGACCTCATCATCCTCTCGGGCGACCCCCTGAGCGTTCGCACCAAGGTGCTCCAGACCTGGATCGAAGGCGAGAAGGTCTTCGACCGGGAGGATCCCGACGACCGGTTGTTCGCCGTCGGCGGCTTTGGTGCGGGCCGCGACCAGAAGGCCCATGCCTGCTGCACCGACGAGCGGTTTGCGGAGACGAAGTGATGCAACTCAGGCATGCAGTCGTGGTGGCCGCGATGATGGCGGCCTTCTTCGGCATGAGGCAGCAGGCCAGCGCTGCCGAGGCCGCCCGGCCTGGGCTCGTGGCCGTCTACGGCGACACTGTGTACACGATGACCGGGCCACCGATCGAGAAGGGCGTGGTGCTCATCGAAGCCGGAAAGATCACACTGGCCGGCTCGGCGCTCGACATTCCGGTGCCCCCCGAAGCCCGCGTGCTCAGGGGAAAGGTCGTTACCCCGGGGCTCGTCGACGCCCATACGACCGTCGGCCTGACGGGCTACCTCAACCAGGATCAGGATCAGGATCAGCTCGACAAGACCGAGCCAATCCAACCCGAGTTACGGGCGATCGACTCGTACAACCCCCGCGAACGCCTGATCGAATGGGTTCGTGGATTCGGCGTGACCACGATCCACACCGGGCATGCACCAGGGGCCCTTGTCTCGGGGCAGACGATGATCGCCAAGACGGTGGGCGAGTCGGTCGACGACGCGACGATCAATCCGCAGGCGATGGTCGCGGTGACGCTCGGCGACGACGCCCGCCCCGGCGATGACAAAAAGTCGCCGGGCACGCGGAGCAAGGCGGTGGCGATGCTCCGCGGCGAGTTGGTCAAGACGCAGGATTATCTCCGCAAACTCGAACTCGCCGATCCCGAGAAGCGGCCCGACCGCGATCTCCGCCGCGAGGTGTTCGCCGACGTCCTCCGCGGAAAACTGCCACTGCTCGTGACCGTGAACCGGGCCACCGACATCGACGCCGCCCTGCGGATCGCTGCGGAGTTCGGCATCCGGATCGTGCTCGACTCGGCGTCCGAAGCCTACCTCGTGGCCGACCGCATCAAGGCTGCGGGCGTGCCGGTGATCGTGCATCCCTCGATGCGGCGAGGGGGTGCCGGAGAGACCGAGAACATCAGTTTCGAGACGGCGGCCATCCTGCGGGCCAAGGGCATTCCGGTGGCCCTCCAGAGCGGCTTCGAGGGCTACGTCCCCAAGACTCGCGTGGCCCTTTTCGAAGCGGCAATCGCGGCGGCCAACGGACTCACGACCGAGGAAGCGCTCGCCACGATCACGTGCGATGCGGCAACCATTCTGGGCGTCGCCGACCGGGTTGGCTCGCTCCGTCCCGGCCTCGACGGCGACGTGGCGATCTTCGACGGCGACCCTTTCGAATATGCCACGCACTGCACGGGGGTCGTCATCGAGGGCCGCGTCGTGAGTGAAGAACCGCGCTAAAAACGCGACGGGCACCGAAGAGTTCCCGCATCAAAGCGGTATTCTCCGGTGCCCGTGTATCACGTGCGAGGCCAGCGTTTTCTGGCCGATCTATCTCACGGCAGGATGACCGCGTCGATCACGTGGATCACGCCGTTCGACGTCACGATGTCGGTCTTCGTGACGTTCGACATGCCCTTGGCAGTTCCAACCTTTACGCCACCTTCGGTGGACACGATCACGGTTTCCCCGCCGGCAGTCTTAGCTTCCTTGATCTTCACCACGTCGGCGGCCATCACCTTGCCGGGCACCACGTGCAGGAGCAGGATCGCCTTCAGTTTGTCCTTGTTCTCAGGCTTGAGAAGGGTTTCAACCGTGCCGGCAGGCAGTTTCTTGAACGCCTCGTCTGTGGGGGCAAATACCGTGAATGGCCCCTTCCCCTTGAGCGTGGCGACGAGATCAGCCGCCCCGAGGGCTGCGGCCAGCGTCTTGAAACTACCGGCGCCGACGGCTGTGTCGACGATGTCCTTCGGGGCATCGGCGAGGGCCACCTGACGCACGGTGTGTGACACGACACGCTCGTGCATCACCGCGGGCTGGACGGCGTGGCCGGAAGCAGTTGGTTGGCTGTTCGGGCACGGCGCGGCAAACGACGCCGCCGAAAGGCAGACAGTTGCCGCAATCGACAAGAAACTCGCACAGAACTTCATGAGAAATCTCCGAAAGGAGGGGTGTAATAAGCAAAGGCCAGTTAAAGCATAGGCTTTCTGTAGGAGGAGGCAAGGACGAGCTCGCCTGACGATGCTCCCCCGCGACTCCCTCGGGCTTTTCCGACCACTGCGAGATGGGCGACAGTGCCTTCGAAGGGCGTGCACCTGGAGTTTGGGTGATCATGAGTGCGGGCTGGCGGTTCACGCTTCCGATGTGGACAGGCACCCGCCTCGTGCCCTGGCTGAGGCTGCTGGCCCGGCACAAGTTTCGTGTCTCGCCATCGCGGATTCACCGGGCCATCGGCATTACGACCGCAGCCCTCGGCAACGAGGTGCTCGCGGGCATCCAGTGGGCGGTGTGGGGCCGGGGTCTGCGGGCGGCACGGATCGAGCACGACCCGATCGTGATTCTCGGCCACTGGCGGAGCGGCACGACGCTCCTTCACGAACTGTTGGCCTGCGATCCTGCGTTTGTTGCCCCGACGACCGTGCAGTGCGGCGTGCCAAGCCACTTTGTCCTCTCGGAACAGTTCGCCCGTGAGCGATTGGGGTTTCTGCTCCCCAAGCGGCGACCCATGGACAACATGACCATGGGATTTGACCGCCCCCAGGAAGACGAACTCGCGCTCTGCAACCTCGGCCTGCCGAGTCCGTGGTGGACCGTGGCCTTCCCAAACGATCCTCCCCCCGACCCAGCGTACGAGACGCTTGAAAGCCTCTCGCCCCACGATCGCGACCGCTGGATCGCCACGTGGCTCGGCTTCCTGCGGGCGATCCAGTTCGAGCACCACGGCCGACTCGTGCTCAAAAACCCACTCCATACCTACCGCGTGCCCCTGATTCGCGGCGTCTTCCCGGAGACCGACTTCATCCACATCGTCCGCGATCCGCGGGAGATGGTGCCGTCGTGCCTCCACTTCTGGCGGCGCATTGCCGAAGACCACGGACTACAGCGGCCGCGGGCCGCCGACCTCGAGGACCGGGTGTTTGCGTCGCTCGTGCGGATGGACCGTCGGCTCCACGAGACCTGGGAGACGATCCCGGAGCGGCGGCGACAACGCATCCGCTACGAAGACCTCGTCGCCGACCCGATCGGAGTGCTCCGCGGGGTCTACGACCACTTCGGGTGGCCCGTCGCCGAGGTGGCGCAAAGCCGCTGGCAGGCTCGGCTGAACGAGCAGCCCGAGTATCGCCGCAATCAGCTCCCCCTTGATGAACGCCTCGGCCAGCGGATCGATGAAGACCTCGCCGACCTGCTCACCCGCTCCGGCTACGATGCCGCCCCTCGTCACCCGCGATGAGTTCACCGAGAGCAGCCGCGCTCGAGTACTCGAACTCGAAGCCGAGCTCCTGCCCGAGCCGATCGGAACTCATCACCCAGGAATACCGCGAGTAGCCGACGAGCCCCGGCGGCGTGGCGAGCCAGGGCAGCCGCAGCGCCCACCAGACCCGCCCGATCACGGCCATCACGGCGAACGGCATCGGCACCGCCGGCACGCCCAGCATCGAGGCGATCTGCCGCTGCGTGACCGCGTCGGGCGGCGCGATGTTGAACGGTCCTCGGGCGGACCGCAGGAGGATCGCCAGCGTCGCCCGCGCGACGTCCTCGTGATGCACGAACTGCAGCGGCGTGTTCCTGCCGTCGGGCAGCAGCACCACGGGGATGCCGAGAAAGTAGTCGCTGAGGAAGTTCCGCACCCCCTGTCCGCAGATGATCGCCGGACGCGTCACGCTCACGGCGATCTCCGGGTGGGCGGCGGCAAACTCCTGAACCATCTCCTCCACGACTCCCTTGTGGGCGGAGTAGTAGTAGCCGGCAGTGGCCGCAGTGGCGTCGTCTCGACGCATCGCGGCGGGTTGTCAGGCCAGGCACCGTAGACCGTCGCGCTGCTGGCCACCAGCAACCGCCGGGCGCCGGAGGACACCGTCGCGGCCAGCATGCAACGCGTGCCGTCGAGGTTGTCGGCCTGCAGTCGCCCGGCGTCACGGCCCGGTTGCACCGCGTAGGCCAGATGCACGACCGTATCGGGGCGAAATGTCTCGATCGCGGCCGTCGTCTCCGGGTCGCAGATGTCGCCCAGCACCGTGTCGTCGGCAGCATCGCCGACGGCCGCCCGTCGATCGACCCCGAGCACGCGGGCGGTCGGCAGCGTCCGCCGGATCTCGCGAATCAGCGCCCGCCCGTAGAGTCCGGCGCTTCCCGTGATCGCGATCCGCGCCAGCGCCGCGACCGCGGCTTCAGTCATCGCATCACCAGCCTGCCGAGTCCCCGGCGGCGTTCCCGCCGCAGCAGCGCCCGGTAGGCGTGGAAATCGACCTGGATGGTGTGCCGCGGCGACGTCACGTAGCGGCGGCGAATCGCGGCAATGTCGGCGTCGATCACCCGGTGCATGGCGGGGGAATCGGGAAGCCCGCAGCGGCCCTCGATCAGGTCACCCACCCACGCCGCCTGCGCCTCGGCGAGCGGGAAGATGGCCCCCCAGGGCTGCACCAGGCCGATGAAGAACAACCCGGGCACATCGGGATGGACGACGTGGCGATACAGCCGCACGGCGTTGTTCTCCGGGGCGATCACCGTGGCGTCGAGGAATGGGAACGAGATCGTGTAGCCGGTCGCGAGGATGATCGCGTCCACCGGCTCGCGGCTCCCGTCCACGAACCATACGCCGTCGCCATCGAACCGATCGACGTCGGGCCTGATCGCGATCCGCCGCTCACGGACGAGGCTCGGCAGGTCGCTGGAGATGGTGGGGTGCTCCTGCAGCACCTTGTGGCCGGGACTCGGCAGGCCGTGCGGGCGGAGTCCGCCGCGGTTCATCCAGACCACTCCGGCGAAGGCGGGACGGAACATCCACATCGGGGCAAACCGCCAGACGAACTCAGGGCACACCGTGTCGAGCGGCATGCCGAAGAGATACTTCGGTATGACGTGGGCTCCCCGGCGGGTCGAGAGCAGCGTGCGGTCGGCGACCCGCGCCAGATCGCAGGCGATGTCGCAGCCCGAGTTGCCCATCCCGACCACGAGCACCCGCTGCCCGCCAAAGCCGTCGGGAGTGCGATAATCATGAGCGTGCAACACTCGGCCGGCGAAGGTGCCCTGAAACTCCGGCGTCCGAGGCAGCCAGTGGTGACCGCTGGCGACGAGCACGTGCCGATACCGACGGGTCTCGGGGGCCGCGTCAGCCGTTCGAAAAGTGACTGCAAACGTGCCGTCAGGCTGCGGTGTCACACGCTCCACCGTCGTCCGAAACCGGATCTGGTCCCGGAGGCCAAAGTGGTCGGCATAGGCGTCGAGGTAGTCGCAGATCTGCTCGTGCCCGGGAAAGTCCGGATAGCCCGAAGGCATCGGGTAGTCCGCAAACGAGGTCATGTCACGCGACGTGTTGATCTGCAGCGACTTGTAGATCGAGGAGAGCCCGTTGTCGTTGCCGTACCGCCAGAGCCCCCCCACGCCCGATCCCCGCTCGAAGCAGTCGAAGGCGAGACCACGCTCGCGCACCGCCTTCGCGGCGGCGAGGCCGGAACCTCCGGCGCCGATCACGCATGCATCGAGCAGGTCGGGAGAAGTCTGGCGGATCATGGCGCTGCGCCGGCGGTCGCTGGGGCGGGCATCTGGCCGTGTGTGGAGCCGACACCAGGGTGTGTCGCACCAATGTAACGGCTCCAGCCTCCGTCACGGGCGGGTCAGGGCGACCCGGCAGCGGCGAGCCCGTTTCTCCAGGCCGCGAAATCGGCCCTCACGCTCGGCCACTCGCAGAAGAAGAGGTGGCCCGCCGACCCATACACCGTGAGCGTTGCGCCACGGATCGCTGTCGCCAGCCGGCGGGCTTCCGCCGGCGGCACCACTGGATCCCGCTCCCCGGCCGCGACCCACGTCGGCACCCGTACCTCCTCGAGACGGCTGCCGATGTCGAGCGACTGGAGGGCGGCGAGCACAGCGACGAGCGATGCGGGGTCGTGCTTCATGAAGTCGGCCCGCATGCGGTCGAGGGTTGCCGCTGGTACCGCTGCGGCTGCCCGACGGTCGGCGGCGCACGACCGCACGATCGCATCGTGCAGCGCGGGCAGCCATCCGGCCACCCGCATGCCGGCCTCGAGGCCTGCCCTGCCGACGAGGCCGCCGGCAAGCCACTGCAGCCAGCCGACCGACCCCATCACGCGGCCTCCGGCGAATCCGGCCAGGCTCGCGACGGCCGCCACGCGGTGCGGGTGGTGGATGGCGAGGTTGATGGCGGCGAAGCCCCCGGTCGACCAGCCCGCTGCCAGCACGCGACGGTCGCCCAGCACCTCCACCAGCGCCGCCTCGGCCAGCTGGGCAAACAGCCGCTCATCGATCGCCGACGGCGGGGTTCCCGGAGCGAGACGCCCAGGATGATGCCCGGGCAGGCTCAGCGCGATCCACGACTCGTCCGCCGGCTCATCGAATAACTCGCTGGCGATCGCGACCGAGGCCAACAGGCCGTGCATGAAGACGACGGGCGGCCGCGGGTCGTCGCGGAGGTGCACCTCGGCGGCCACCAGGTGGCCGTCGACCGGAATAAGCACTCGCTTCAACACCGGTTGCATTTCCCGAGCAGACTCCGTCTGATAACCCACTTCCAGCAGCGGTGGACCTGCCATGATTTCGAAATCGTTCTGGCACGGCAAATCGGTGCTGGTGACAGGCGGTTCGAGCGGCATTGGCCGGGCGCTCGGACTCGCCGCCGCGGCCTCGGGAAGCCGCGTCGGCATCATCGCCCGAAAACGCCCGCCGCTCGAGGCCACGCTCGCCGACCTGCGGGCCCGAGGGGCGATCGCCGAGGCGATCGCGTGCGATGTGGCCGATGCCGAGGGGCTGCGAGCAGCGGTCACAATGCTCGAGGAACGGTTAGGCTCCTGCGACGTGGCGATCGCCTGCGCCGGCATCCACCGCACCTCGTGGCCGCTCGACGCTGCGATCGCCGGCGAGGTGATCGACGTCAACGTCAAGGGCTGCATCAACCTCGCCGCGGCCGTGCTCCCGGGCATGCTCGCCCGCGGGCGTGGGAGCCTCTGCGGCGTGGCCAGCATCGCCGCGGTCGTCGGGCTGCCCGGAAACGCGGCCTACTGCGCGAGCAAGGCGGCCGTCGTCGCGTTTCTCGAGAGCCTGCGGCTCGACTGCCAACCGGCCGGGGTCGACATCACGACCGCCTGCCCCGGCGTCGTCGACACGCCGATGGTGACCGACGCGGAGCGCGCCGCAGGACGGCTCATCACCGCCGCTGCCGCAGCGACCCTGATCCTCCGCGGGATCGAGCGGGGCCGGGCCGAGATCTGGTTTCCCAGGAGGACCGCGCTGGCCGCCCGACTCGCCCGGTCTCTGCCCGTGACGATCCGCGACTGGGTGCTCCGCCGGCAGCCCCGAATGGCAGAGTCGTCAGACCGCGGCTGACGGCGACACCGCTGCCCGGCGGCGGACGGGCAGTCGGGCCTCCTTCCAGAGGTCGGCAATCGCATTCAGCAGACCGTCGACCGCCTCCAGCGGATGGTTGGCATTGATCTGAACGCGGAGCAGGCCCCCGTGGATCGGCACGGCGGGATAGGTGGCCGACTGGGCATAGAAGCCGCGATCGAAGAGCTGCCGGCCGGCGGCGAATGTCTTCTCGAGATCACCGACCACCAGCGAGATGATCGCCGAGTCGCCGCCGTGGTACTCGATGCCGAGGGCATCGAGACCGCTCGTAAACCGCTGGATCCGGGCATGGAGCCCGCCGAGGAGCTCATCGTATTCCGGCGACATCATGATGTCGCAGACGGCCGAGATCGCCGCCAGGTACGGCGGGGGCACCGGGCCGCCGAAAATGAAGGTGCTGGAGCGGATCTTGAGCACCGTCTTCAACTCGGGCGTGCAGGTGACGAAGCCACCGAGGCACGAGAACGCCTTCGACAGGGAGCCCACCATGAGCACGTTATCGAGCGTGCCGAGGGCGGCTGCCGCGGCCCCGCGGCCCCGCGGCCCGACCACACCGGTGCCATGGGCGTCGTCCACATACATGATCCCACCGAGCCCGCGGACCGTGGCGTCGAGATCGGCCAACGGAGGCGTGCGACCCGACATGCTGTAGACGCCGTCGATCGCCAGCACGAGACCGCCGTGACCGCCAGCCTGGGCGACGAGCCGCTCCAGGGCCCGAGGTTCGGGTGTCGCCAGTTCCACGACCCGGGCTCCGGAGGCCGCCGCCGCCAGCCGCGCGCCTTGATGAACACTGTCATGCGACTCCCGGTCGACCACGAGCAGGTCACCCTTCTGGGTGATCGCTGGGAGCAGGCCGACATTGGCAAGCGTGACGCTCGGAAAGATGAAGGTGTCTGGCACACCGAGCCAGGCGGCGAGCTTTTCCTCCGCCTCGTCGACAAGCACCGGGCTCGAGAAAGCCCGCGACGCGCCGTTGTGCGCCCCCCATTCCGGCAGCGCATCGCGGATCGCCTCGTGGACCCGGGGATCGCGGTCGAGGCCGAGGAAACTGTCCGACCCGAAGTTCCAGACGGTATGGCCGTCGACCGTCACCCGCCGGTCGTCGGTGGTCGCGTCGAAGAGGAGATCCTTGAGGTGCATCCCGGCGTTGGCGTCGAGAAACGAGAGAGCCACCCGCGTGACCTTGTGTCGGGAGAGTCGTTCGGTGAGCGGGTCGAGCCCTGACGCAGGGGCCGCCGAGGGTCGAGAGCGGCTGCCGGTGAGCCGGCTCATGAGTGTTCCGACCGTGACCTGCCCGTGCTTGCTCATGTGCCGTTCCCTGCCATCCGTGAGGTGGGCCACCGACCGGATCCCCGTGCGGCGGACCTGAATGGGTCAGCAGGCTAGCACACCGCAGGCCAGCTCGCCCACGGCGAACTGCCGCAGGTCGTGCGGACAGCACGGCAAAGAGTCGCGGCATCATGACCCCAGGGCAACCGACCACCGCGAATCACGGCAGTCCTTCGCGGTCCACCTTCGCGGACACTCCCGCGGCAGCGGACAGGGCAGGGGGAGCAGCGTCGTTCGATGGATGGTGCTCGAGCATCCAATCGGGGAGTCGCCGCACCCGACCCTCGGCATCAACGCAGACGACGGTCGTCGATCCCGTGACGAGGATGTGCGTGCCGCGGATCACCTCGTAGGCATGCTTGATGTGGGCCGCGCCGATCTTCTCGACCCGCGTTCTTAGCAGCAACAGATCGTCGTACTCGGCAGCCGCCCGGTAGGAGACGTGTGCCTCGGAGACGACCATGAACAGGCCGTCGTTCTCGAACTGCCGGTAGGTGTGCCCATGGGCCCTCAGCATCTCCGTGCGGCCCGTTTCGAAGTAGGTGAGAAAGTTGGCGTGATGCACTCGGCGCTGGCCGTCCGTCTCCTGGTAACGGACGCGAATTTCCATCTCGTGCACCGCGGACATGGCCTTCTCCGGGGATTGGGGCGCGATCTCCGCCCGGCCATCGATTGACCGGACCACCGACGAGAGCCTATCTTGCCGGGGTTCGCAGCCGCAAAAGCCGGGTGGCCGACAAGCGACCACCGGATCGGCATCAGACCGGCTGCGACCACTGTTCGGAGCCTCATCGTGAGTCACGGCGACGCTGGCGAGGGTGCGGGAATCGGCTTCGCGACGGCCCGCGGCCGCAACTGGCCGACACTGCGGCAGTTCACCGTGTTTCTGGAGAACCGCGTCGGTCAGCTGCTGGAAGTGGTGAGACGGTTCGAAGGCTCCAGGGTGCGGATCGTCGCGCTGTCGATCAGCGACTCCGGTGAGTGCGCGTTCGTGCGGTTCCTGCTCAGCCACCCCGAGCAGGGCCGGGAGATTCTCGAGCGGGCCGGACTCGCCATCATCGAAAGCGATCTGCTCGGCGTCGAACTACCCGACGACCAGCAGCCGCTCCTGCGAATCTGTACGGCACTGTTGCAGGCCGAGGTAAACATCATCCAGGCCTATCCGATCCTCGTGAGACCGCGGGGCCGGCCGGCGGTGGCCCTGATGGTGGACAACACCGAGATGGGC
>Ga0164294_10005202_pt1 | contig 11183 bp, 2 predicted proteins | sample GEODES005metaG_FD_111479 | JGI IMG/M metagenome (GOLD analysis project Ga0164294, IMG submission 111479) | Oligotrophic lake water microbial communities from Sparkling Lake, Wisconsin, USA - GEODES005 metaG | ecosystem: Environmental > Aquatic > Freshwater > Lake | place: USA: Sparkling Lake...
AGATTCACTTGAGCAAAACCCGTTAGCTCAATTTAATAAATGGCTAGCGGATGCGATTGAGGTCGGCTCGCAATCTATTCCAGAACCAAATGCCATGGTGCTATCGACAGTTAATACATTCGGGGAAGTCCACTCGCGCACTGTACTGCTAAAAAGTTTGAGCGAAACTGGATTCGTTTTTTACACCAACTACCAATCGCAAAAAGCACGCGACCTAGAACAGAATCCAAATGTAGGTGTTGTCTTTCCCTGGTATGTGCTACATCGCCAAGTAATTGTCACTGGCTCCGTAACAAAAGTAAGTCGTGACGAGTCCGCGGAATATTTTGCAACCAGACCGCACAAATCTCAACTAGCGGCGCACATAAGTGAACAGTCTCAGCAGATTCCAAATCGGGCTGCGCTCGAACAGCAGATGGAACAACTTGAAACAAAGTTTCCAGAAGGCAGCGCCGTCACGCTACCCGATCACTGGGGCGGATATATAATCTCGGTAAAAAGTCTCGAGTTTTGGCAAGGACGCAGATCGCGACTCCACGACAGATTGAGATACGAGCGCACAAACGAAAACGGGCTACTAAGCCAAGCTGATGCCTGGCAAGTAACCCGCCTTTCGCCTTAATTACTAATGAGATTTTAATGTCGCTCGCGGTGGCACTGGTGCTGCCGGCTTTGCAACAGTAATTGCATAGCCATCGATTTGGACACCATTGCCTGCCTTCGGCACCGTAATCGCAATCTTGGAATTTGCCTTTACCTTAGTTACAAAGCAAATCGATTTGATTACTCCAGCCTTACCGGCAGTCTTCACCGGCTTGCCAAGCTTCTTTCCATTTATCGAGACTGTGAAGGTGCCAAACTTAGCTCCAGTGACATAGTAAATACACAAGCCAGTTCCGTTTGCACTCTTGGCAATCTTCAATACTGCTGACTTTGATTTCTTCTTCACAGATATTGCCTTGCCTAAGTACGCTTTCTTGACTACTACCTGTGACCAAAGCGCAGGTTTCACTGGCTTCAACGCTGTATCGTCCATAAGCATTGTGGTACAACTAGGTGCAGTGAAAGCAGAAGCATTTCCAGACTTGTCGACCATGCGAACGGAAATACAGTACGTAGATCCCTTAGTTCCAGAAACGCTGTAGCTTGATCCTGCGATATCAATTGGATCAGACCAAGTACTCATGGCGCCACCGTAGGCCGCCGATGCAACAACGACTTCCGAACGAAGCGCTGATCCATCAACGGTGTCGGCACCTGTCCATTGCCAGAATGGCATAACTGCGGTTGTAGCCGCTGGCGATGTCTTGAACTTGACCCCCGATGGGGCAACCTTATCTGGAGCGCCAAGTACCAACGTTAAATCCGTAATTGATTGGGTAATTTCGTTAGTCACCACAACGGCAGCTTCAGCTGGCTTATTAGTTGCACATACTGTTAGTTTTTCTGGACTACAGTCCAAGCTGGCTAAATAAGCTGGTGTGAAATCAGAATCTAGGCCGTCGGTGAAGAAGGCATAATTGCCAACTTCTAAACCGAATTCTGCGCCATCGAAGGTCCATTTACCTTCGGCATCTGAATAAACGCTAAATGAATCGTCAGTAAGAATATCTAGTTGTGCCCCTGACAGGTGGTAGACGTTGACCAATGCATTCGCTCGCGGATTCCCTTCAGAGTCCAGAACTACGCCACCAAATGTTGCCGAGAAATGCTGAATGAAATTAACTTCGTAGTTCGTTCCACTTCGACCAGTGAAATCTGTGTCACCGTCAGCGACAAGGAATCCTGTATCTGAATCACTTGCTACGGTGAAATGTACGCCTAACGGCAATCCACTAAATGTGTATTCACCATTTTCATTTGTCAGGGTTGTGGCGTATTCATCGCCTTCATCAGTTAGCAATGTTACGTCCTGATTCGGCACGGCATTGCCACTCACTGTCTTGATATAACCGCTGGCACTAGCCGGTACGCCAACCTTGCTGAACGACAAAGTATCTGAAGTTACTACCGTGCCTGAAGCGCTTCCCGTTGATTCCCAGAAAACTTCATCCGAATTAGTGCTGGTACCAGTTACTCGAATTGGGAACATGCTGGTCGGCACGTTGTTAAAGGTCACATACTGCGTTTCGCCAGCCTCTAGAGTGCCAATGTACTTTGAGTCCATCTCTGCAGAACCGGTTACTTGCTTGACATCAAGGTGTACGCGCACGTTTTCTAACGGCTCAGCAAGTTCATTCTTCACTGGAACACTTACTTGCACAGCTGCCGAAAGGCGAACCTCAGGCAACGTGGCATCTTTAGATACAGGACCCGTGAATGAAGTAGCGCCATCGATATTGGCAGCAGTCGGACTCCCGACCCACGTTGCAGCAATGTTTGGATTTTCGGGCACAACTTGGATGCGATAGCTCGCAGTTGATAATGCTTCAAACTGCCAACTATGTTGTGCTTGGCCAGACAGACTAGGTTGCAAAATCCACTTATCGCCAACTTGCTCATATACATTTACCTGATTAAAAGCCAGCGATGTAAAGCCACAATTTAGCGCATTAGACAAATCGCAAATCTTGACGAAAATTCGCGGAGTTTGATAAACATCAATTTGTGCGTAGCTTATCTTTTGATTCTGAACCTTCACATACGACGTTTTAGGATCTTCGAGAACGCTAGTACCACCCAAGAAAAGTTCATTCGGGCTATTGGTGCGTTGGAAACTAACTCGATATTCGCCAACAGGTAAACCTTCAAAGTTGAATGCATTGTTTTTAGCCGTATCTGAGTAGGCAACTACAGCGCCTGCTCGATTATATACTTTGGCTACGCCACTAGTGAATTTGATTGATCCCATTGTTACGGAAACCGATAGTGTTCCCCCGGATGTGGATAAATCAAGTGGGTTACTCATCAAGTCAACGCCATCATCGAAAGTGGCTCGGCCTTGGGCGACCCGCAGGACCGTAGTCTTACTCGATAGTGGTGCGAGAATTACGCCGTCATCAGTTTTAGTTATGTAACCACTTGGATATCCAGCCACGTCGATACGGACACGGTAATCACCATCGGGTGCATAAACGCGGATGAACCCATCGGCGTCAGTTTCGCCAGCGATTGCGCCACCGTTATCGAGTGGGACAAGAGTTACTGTGGCTCCGCTCAAGGAGTAGTTGCCCGACTTGAGCAGACCGGTTAAAGCAGTCCACGACTTAAGCACTGCCGGGTCGACATCCCTAGATAGTTCACCTCGAACAGCAACTACTGTGCCAGCATCTGCGAACTTAGTGGCATTTGCTTCGCCACTTAAGTACCAAACCCGCTCTGCTGGAATCACTGCGGTAGTGCCATCAATCCTTATGCGGTAACTGCCTGGTGTAAGCCCAGCGAAATTGTAGTTACCGTTTTCATCGGTTACCTCAGTGCGAATTGGGGTTAACCCACTACCACTTGAGGCGTATAAACCTACAGTTGCTCCAACTAAAGGAACATCTGCCGGAGAACTATCGCCTACATTTAGCTGACTACGACCGAGAATTAATTCTGGGGTTTCTTGCCCAGTAGCAAGGACCCGACCAGAAATGCCAGATGCTGATTCTAGAGTTGCATTCTGAGTTGTTACCTGACCTGCTGTTAAGACTACGGAACGCACTCTCTTACTCGCGTAACCTTCGGTAGCAAACTTGATGCTGTAGGTTCCTGGGATTATCTGGTTGAAGGTGTAAGTACCATCTTCGATTGTTGTGGTTTGTGCAACTAGATCGCCATTGGTTGCTAACAACTCAACGGAAACGCCAACCAATGGCGAGGAATCGCCACCTGTTATTAAACCAGTCACCGCAGCGGCTTCCCCGTTTACAACACCAGAGACATCTGCGATAGCGCCCTTTTCTGGAATTAGGATTGATTTCGCTAATTCAACTGACTGCGCTGTAGCATTCCCGCCTAGCCAAACCGGTGCAAGCACTGGGTTAGCTGGAACTAACCGAATTCGATACTGACTCGAGTTGATTACCCCAAGTACTACCGAACCTTCAGATGTCTCCTGGGTTAGAAGTTCATTTAGTTTCCACTCATCATCAGAAAGCGAATAAACCTCTACAACTACTGGCTGCTTGTAGGCCGTTGTGCCAGTGCTGTAAATGTTCACATTTAGCTTCGGCAGAGTTTTCACCTTGATTGCAGCGGCTTTATTGTCACCTGCATTTATATCTATCGTTTTCGCGCTTGATAAGTCAGTCGAGTTTGTATCGCCAAAGTAAGTTTCGGCAAAAATACCAGCAAGCTGGAAGCTCACGCGGTACGAGCCACGAAGACCAGCAAGTGTGAACACTCCTGCCACACTTGCACCATCAGTTGCCACAATTTTGCCAGTCTTGTCGTACACGGTTACCACACCGTCGGTAACGCCTTCGCCAAGTTCGTCTTTGACGGTTACCGAAATCTTGCCACCGGTCACGCCAAGATCTAATGAAAGTGAAGTGCCCGCTAAGCCACTATCAAATGCCAAACTCCCGTCAGTTACCGAAAGTACTGCCGCATTTGCTACTGAACTACCCAAGATTGCGGTTCCAGTATTTGCAGCAACATAACCGGTTGCATATCCCGGCGCAGCTACCTTAATTCGGTAAGAGCCATCCGGAGCGTAGATAGCGAAGTTACCGCGCTCATCTGTGAGCCCACTCAAAGTTGAACTATCGGACAAGGAAATCAAACTCACCGAAACTAGTTCCACAGAGCCACCGACAACAGCCCATTGGCCATCATGAATATTTCCAGTAAACAGCGTCCAAGGGGTTACAGGTTTTGGATCTATACCCGATGAATATGCTCCAAGTGATGCAGTAATCACACTGGCTTGTTTAAATGTCTCTACGTTTGCCACAGCGCCGTACCAGAACGAGTCAGCAGGCTCTGTTGCGTTGCTGTTATCGAAGTAGACCTTGTAACTTCCTGGCAGCAATCCGATAAAGTTATAGTTTCCGTCTGCATCAGTTTGCACAGTTTGGATCGCGTTTAGGCCAGAACCTCTCGATGAATAAACGGAGACACTGGCACCGACAATTGGCGCTGCCGGAGTTCCAGATAGCATCACCCGACCAGAAATACCTGTTGCTGGGGTCAGTATCGCATCATAGGTTGCCGATTGACTGGCCAAAATTTGAACCTTCAAATATTTCAGTGAGTAACCATCGCCAACAAACTTGGCAGTGTAGGCACCTGGGAGAATCTGCCCGAAATGGTAGCCGCCATCAGCACGGGTTGTGGTGCTACCTGCAACAACACCTGAATTATCTATCAGCTCAACACTTGCCCCGGCAATACCCACTAATTCTGAATCCGAGACGATACCCTCAAGCACACCAGCTGGCGAGTTCATTACTACGCTTCCGAGGGCAGGAGCCGCGCCTGTTTCTGGAATCGAGATTGTGGAGGCAAGATCTACAGACTTTGCCAGACGTGCACCGCCAACCCAAACCGGCGTTAACAGTTCTGAGTTTGGTACTACCCGAATACGATACTTATCTCCATTTATTACACCGAACGAAACGGAACCTGAAGAAGTTTCCTGTGTCAGCCCAGCATTCAATACCCATTCGCCATCAACTTGGCTGTAAACCTCAACCGTTACTGGCTGCTTGAACGCAACTGCCGGCTTTGAATCATCAACTATGTTAACCGTGAGTTTTGGCAGGACTTTTACGTTGATTGTGACCGACGTCTTGCTTGAAGAGTTCACAACTTTGGTTAAGGTGTTGGGATCTGCGATATCAGAAGTATCGCCAAAGAACGTCCGTGCAAAAACTCCTTCTTGTGCAAAACTGAATCGATAGGTTCCATTAAGTCCAGCAATCGTGAACACACCCGATTGGGCTTCACTTGCGAAACCAGCTATGTTGCCTGATGAATCGTAAGCCGTCACTTCGCCATCAGTGACAACCTTGCCGGCGCTGTCCTTAACAGTAATAGTTGCGGCGCCGCCCGAGCCAGAAAGATCTACCGTCAAATCTTGCGGATTCAGGCCGCCCTGAATATCCGCTGCATTGTCAGTAACCGTGACTTTCGCTGCTCCAACAGGTGAAGTGACAAGAATTGCACTCTGGTTATCAGCGGCATCAATGTAGCCAGAGGCAAAACCTGATGCTGAAACTTGAATCTGGTAAGAACCATCTGGGGCATAAAGGGCAAAGTTACCATTCTCATCGGTGACATCAGTTCTAACAACTTCCCCAGTCAGTGTTGCAAGTGAAACAGTGACTAGCGAAACTGCAGCTCCAGATACAGAGTTAGCGCTGTCCACAATTGTGCCCTTGATCAGAGCCCAAGGTTTTGTTGGCTTCGGATTTATATTCTTTACATACGAGCCCAAGGTGGTTGTAACAAGGCCTGCGCCCTTGAACGTCTGCACATTTGCACTGTCCGAGTACCAAAATGCTGATGTTGGGACATCTGCTGTGGCACCATCGAAGCGAATCTTGTACGAGCCGGCCGGCAAACCAATGAAGTTATAGGTGCCATCATCACTAGTAGTAACTTTCTGGATTGGTGTTACACCAGAGCCTGATGCACCGAAAATAGAAACTGTTGCGCCAACAACCGGCTGATTATCCGTTGAAACAAAATCTCCAGTTACACCTGTAGCAGAATCCATGGTCATGTCTTTCACCGTGGTGCCAGAGGCAGTGACTACAACATTGTTTAAATATTTAATTGCATATCGCTCAGCTACGAAACTTAGCGAATACTTGCCTGGTGTAGCCCGATAAATGTTATAGACACCATCTTCACGCGAAGTCGCGCTATTAATGATGTTGCCAGATGAATCAACTAGCTGCACTTGCACGTTAGGTAGGACGTTATCAAAGCTGTCAGTGATCAGGCCTTTGACTGCACCTGTTCCAACATTGAGAACTACGTTATCCAAAGTTGGTGCTTTGCCCGTAGCCGGAATCACGATTACCGAAGCATCTTCAACGGTGTTCGCTAGTGGTACTGCGCCCACCCAGACTGGTGCGAGCAAGTAAGAATCTGGTACAACACGGATTCGGTATGAAGCTCCATTTATTACACCAATCGTGGCCGTGCCATCGTCCGTGGTAGCGGATAAGTCAGCATTTAGTGTCCACTTGCCGGCTTGTCTTGTGTAAACCTCAATAGTTGCATTCTCCGTGTAGAGGGCAGCATTTGCGCCACTTTCAACTGTAAGTTTCACGGCCAAGTTCGGCACCACTTGCGCTTTAAGCGAGTAGCTATTCGTTACCCCAGATTTAAAGTTTCCAATTTTGGTTCCAGCATCAGATAATTTCGTTGTGCCAGCAGATTTAGCGTTTCCTTCAACAAAACGTTTCGCATAAGTTCCTGCTGATTCATAACTGAAACTTAGATTTCCACGCAAACCAGAGATTACGAAAGTGCCGTTGTCATCACAACTATCCGCGAATGCAACTTGATTTCCTTGACGATCGTAGGCAACCACAACACCTTCGCTGACAGCAGAGTCAGTTTCATCAACAACTGTGACTTTTGCAATGCCACCAGTACCAGCTAGGTCGATTGACCATTTACTTAGGTCTCCCCACGTGCTAGGTAAATTTTCTTTCGGATCAAAATTCGCCACTCCTTGCGCTACCGTTACCAGCACGGCATCGGCAAAGCCAGCGACCAAAGTTGGCTCGCCAGCAACGTTTCCTAAGTAACCAGTTGAGTAACCGACAGCGGCAATCTTTATCCCGTATTGCCCGTCAGGCACGGGAACGGCGAAAGTACCGTCAGTATCAGTCGACCCTGTTTGCACTACAAGCCCATCAGTACTTATCACCGTCACAGTTGCATTCTCAACTGGGGTATTTTCTGAAGTCTCAGTTACCTTGCCAGTCACCTCAACCCAAGGAGTGACGGGAACTGGATTGACGTTAGTCACTGTGAAGCCCGGTAGCGTTGTAATGTCGCCCGCTTGGCCAAAGGATCTTGCATTAGTAGCAGCCGAACTGGCTGGCTGCCAAAATACCCCAGCGGGGGTTGTTGAATCCGATGCATCAAATTTGATTCGGTAACTACCTGCAGGTAAGCCACTAATTTGGTACGAACCATCGGGTTGCGTGGTTTCGGTACTCACAGGCGACAGACCCGAACCCAAGGATGAGTAAACCGATACTCTTACCCCATCAATTCCTTGGCTCTTGATTGTTGATAAAACTTTGCCGCTGATTCCTGATCCAGAAAGTAAAGTTATGCTCTTATCCGCAATCTTGTTTCCCTCCGCGGCGAACTCATCAGAGTAAGAGGTGCGGTATCCATCATTGGTGAACTTAACCGTGTAGATGCCCGGTTTAATTTGAGGTAACCGGTATTTGCCTTGGTTATCTGTCGCTGAGTTTGTCACAGAATTTCCGTAAACATCAATTAACTCAACTGAAGTTTTGGCAACGGGGGCAGCGTCAGAATTAGTGACTGTGCCGGCAACAACTGCAGCACTTGGTAACAAAACTTGTTGATTAGAAACATTTCCATTGATGGCTTTTACTGTGACGCCGAGCAACTGCCCCGGCAATCTGAAATCTTGCAAGTCACTAGTTTCATCGTAGAAGTAAAGATTGTAGGTTCCTGCGGCTAAACCATTTGTTTTAAAGGTTCCGCCTTGGCCAGTCTGTGCCGGTGATACGGGAGTTTCAGCTCCATCTGCCGCAACTTCTGCAACTTCAATCCGAGCCCCTGCCACTGGGCCATCTGAGGATGACAGGGTGCCAGAAATTGTAAAGCCATTAATAAGAGCCTGAGATACTGGAGTGGTTACACCAGCAACAACAGTCACATCTTTGGCATCCGAATCCTTAAGTGGGCTTCCCATTGGTCCGCCGACCCACATGCTAAGGGTGCCGGGTTCTAAACCATAAAATGTAGCAACACCATTTGAATCAGCTATGGCAGAGGCAATCTCTTCATCTTCAGACAAAAGATGCACGACTGCGCCAGCAACTTTTGTTTGCTCAGTTGTCACAGTTACTGCCAGATTTCCACCCGCCTCAAGTGAATAAGATGCTGTTGCACTCAGATTTGATTGAAAAATCTTTTCAATACTCGAAGTTTGGTGCATGCCACTAGGGTCAACGATTTTTAACGTGTACAAGCCAGCAACTGGAATGGGCAAAATTGCAGTTCCATCTGCATTTGGATCCGTTAAAGAATCGAATGTTTCATCCTGACCGTTAAATGTTCCCGTAATTGAAAATTTGGCATTAACGATTGCGTTGCCCGTTAAGATGTCGAGGGCTTTAACCGAGAACTTGCCCATGGTATTTAATTTGAAATCTGGGATTGACAGTTTAGTTACGCTACCAACAAAAATCTTTCCACCTGTTACCGCAAAATTAACAGAATTGGATACTCCAAACTTTGAAGTTGGTACATCTGACTTTGTCAGCGGGAAATTAACTCTGTAATTTCCATCTTCAACATTCTCAAATTTGTATGGCGCCGTTGATGAACTCGGAGATGGTGACGGGGTTACAGTCGCGGTTGCAATGGGCGTATAAGTTTCGGCATCGTCATCATACTTTTCCAATTGCACAGTGGTACCGGTCAGGCTCAGCCCACTAGAGGCAGTAACTTTTCCGCCGATGGTCGCGCCAGACGCATTCGCTGCAGCTGGGGCAATAAATCCAGTCATGGCCATGACCGTCGCTAAAAGGAACTTAATGGCTCGAGACATACAGCACCACTCCTAGACTTTAGAAACTCGGTTTAGTCTCTTTAAAAGTCAATTTTTCAAATTATCCCACATTGGTCTGGTTTACCAAACATAAGAATTAGAAAATTGGCTCAAATTTGGCTATCTGTTAATTTGCCAAAAACCTGTTCGCCCGACCTGAAGATGCGGGATTAAAAACACCTTTTAGACTTACTGGTATGGCTGAAACTCTTGAAATCAAAATTCCTTCTGACTTATTACCGGTGGACGGAAGATTTGGCGCTGGTCCATCTCGGGTTCGCGACGAGCAAATCGATGCGTTAGCCAAGGTGACAAAGACATATTTGGGTACTTCGCACCGCCAAAAGCCAGTGAAAAGTCAAGTTGCGCGCATGCGCCAAGGCGTTGCCACATTGTTCAACCTGCCAGAGGGTTACGAAGTCATTATTGGCAACGGCGGATCTACAGCATTTTGGGAAATCGCCGTCTTTGGCCTAATCCGTGATCGCGCACAGTTCCTATCTTTTGGCGAATTCGGCTCAAAGTTTGCCGGCTCAGCCAAGAGCGCTCCATTTCTCGGTGAACCCACAGTATTAAAAGGTGAGCCCGGCGATGCACCAGCTTTTACGGCCGAAGCTGGCATTGATGCTTACTGCAGTCCGCATAACGAGACCTCGACTGGTGTGGCAATCACTCCGATACGCCCAGCGGGTGCTGACAACGACGCATTAGTCATCATTGACGCAACTTCAGGCGCTGGTGGCTTGGCTGTGGACTTGAATGAAGTAGACGTTTATTACTTTTCACCACAAAAATGCTTTGGATCAGATGGCGGACTTTTCATTGCGCTAATGTCGCCAAAGGCAATCGCGCGCGCTGAAGAAATCAAGGAAAGTGGTCGCTACATCCCCGCATTCCTTGATTTGGTGACAGCAATTGAGAACAGCCGCTTAGATCAGACCTACAACACTCCTGCATTAGCAACCATCTTCATGATGGCTGAGCAGGTCGATTGGTTCAATGCAAACGGTGGTCTTGAGTGGTGCATCGCTCGTTCAACTGAATCATCAGATGCTATTTACAACTGGGCCTTAGAAAATGACAAGACCAGCCCATACGTAACTGATCCAGCCAAGCGCTCAAAAGTTGTCGCCACAATTGACTTCGTTGATGAAATTGATGCAACAGTAATTGCAAAAACTCTGCGGGCTAACGGCATTGTTGATGTTGAACCGTACCGCAAACTGGGCCGAAACCAACTTCGCATTTCAGTATTCCCGGCAGTTGAACCAAGTGATGTTCGCCAGTTATTGAAGTGCATCGACTACGTAGTTGCTTCGCTTACTAACGCATAATTACTTGCTGAAAATTGCAGATAGTACTGCGGCAGAAAACATGCCAACTAGCACTGCAATTGTTACGATACGTCGAACTTCTGGACTCATAACTTCAGACTACTGTGTCAACGAGCAAGTACGAATTGTGGCAACGGTACGCTCTA
>Ga0164294_10005203_pt1 | contig 11182 bp, 9 predicted proteins | sample GEODES005metaG_FD_111479 | JGI IMG/M metagenome (GOLD analysis project Ga0164294, IMG submission 111479) | Oligotrophic lake water microbial communities from Sparkling Lake, Wisconsin, USA - GEODES005 metaG | ecosystem: Environmental > Aquatic > Freshwater > Lake | place: USA: Sparkling Lake...
ACAGCGTGTGAGTCCTTTTCGCCAAAGATGGCCACCAGCACGTTGCTCCCCATGACCTCCTTCTTCCCACTGCCCGTGGACTGCACGTGCATGATGGCTCGCTGAATCACCCTCTGGAAACCCAGTGTGGGCTGGGTGTCGACATCGTCTAAGCCGGCCACCTGCGGCGTGTTGTCCTTTATGAAGTGATTCAGCGACTTTCGCAGCTCATCAACATTTGCGGAGCAAGCACGCAACACCTCAGCCGCGCTGGGGTTGTCCAGTAAAGCCAGTAGCAAATGCTCTACCGTAATGAACTCATGCCGTTGTTGCCGAGCCTCAACAAACGCCATGTGCAAACTTACTTCTAATTCTTGGGCGATCATGTCGTTTCCTTTACCTTGTTCAATGTTTGCGGGATGCCACTAATCCCCACGGGAAAAACCTGCCTGTCACAGTTGTAACGTCAATAGTCTGCTGGCTCACTGACGCACTGCAACGGATGCCCAGCCTTTTGCGCAGCATCCATTACCTGATCCACCTTGGTTGCCGCAACGTCTTTGGAGTAAACGCCACACACGCCTTTGCCATCCAAATGGATTTTCAACATTATTTGAGTCGCCGTTTCCAAATCCTTGGAAAAAAATTCCTGAATAACCAAGACCACGAACTCCATGGGTGTGAAATCGTCATTCAGCATTAAGACCTGGTGCATCGCCGGGGGCTTTACCTTCAGGGGTATGCGCTCCAACACCACCGCTCCACCATCGTCGTACTTAGGTTTTTGCAGAGGCGTTTGGACTGGAACTTTAGGAGGTGTACTTGCCATGCTCTAATTTTATCGGTGCGTCCATCGTATCGCAGTGAGAAGGGTAATTGGTGGTGTGACCGCCGAATTCAAGCAGCTAAAACAAAATCGCCCGAAACGCGTCTGCGCCTCGGGCGATCGGTGCCACAGGGTCGGCCCCAAGTGGTGTTCGTTTTAACTCGGTTACATGCGGTCAATCATGACCTGTCCAAAACCTGAGCAACTCACCTGCGTCGCGCCGTCCATAAGTCGGGCAAAGTCATAGGTCACCTTTTTGCTTTGAATGGACTTCTGCATTGAGCTGATGATCAGATCTGCAGCTTCTTTCCATCCCATGTGGCGCAGCATCATTTCAGCAGAAAGAATTTCCGATCCTGGGTTGACGTAATCTTTTCCCGCGTACTTGGGGGCTGTTCCGTGGGTTGCTTCGAACATCGCAACGGTATCGCTCAAGTTGGCGCCCGGGGCGATGCCGATACCGCCGACTTGGGCAGCCAAGGCGTCAGATACGTAGTCGCCGTTCAGGTTCAGGGTCGCAATCACACTGTATTCAGCCGGGCGCAGCAAGATTTGTTGTAAGAACGCGTCGGCAATGCTGTCTTTTACGACGATTTCTTTGCCTGTCTTTGGGTTTTTGAATTTGCACCATGGGCCCCCATCAATGAGCTCTGCGCCGAACTCTTTTTGGGCAAGGTCGTAGGCCCAGTCGCGGAACCCACCTTCCGTGTACTTCATGATGTTGCCCTTGTGGACGATGGTCAGGCTGGTTTTGTCATTGTCAATGGTGTACTGCAATGCTTTTCGCACCAAGCGCTCGGTGCCTTCCCGGGAAACCGGTTTGATGCCGATGCCTGAGGTGTTGGGGAAACGGATCTTCTTAACACCCATCTCATCTTGCAAAAATTTGATAAGTTTTTTCGCTTTATCGGACTCCGCTTCAAATTCGATGCCGGCATAAATATCCTCCGAATTTTCCCGAAAAATAACCATGTTGGTTTTTTGCGGTTCCTTCACTGGGCTCGGCACACCGGCAAAATACTGGATGGGGCGCAAACACACATAGAGGTCCAACTCCTGGCGCAGCGCCACATTAAGTGACCGAATGCCGCCGCCCACCGGGGTGGTCAGCGGGCCTTTGATGGACACCACAAAATCACGAATAGCGTGGAGGGTTTCCTCTGGCAACCAAACGTCCGGCCCGTACACATTGGTCGACTTCTCACCGGCAAAAACCTCCATCCAATGAATTTTTCGAGCGCCGGCGTATGCCTTTGCTACCGCGGCGTCGACCACTTTGAGCATGACTGGTGTGATGTCGAGTCCCGTTCCGTCACCCTCGATGAAGGGGATGATCGGGTGATCCGGCACATTCAACGAAAAATCGGAGTTAACCGTGATCTTTTTTCCTTCAGTGGGGATTTTTATGTGCTTGTACATGACGAGGGTCTCTGGTGTATGAACGTGGGCCATTGATGGGCTTTAGGCCTTTAAGAGTGCTTTTGCCACCAACAGGTATAAATTTTATCCGCAAACAATTACGGGATTCTGTCAAAACGGGCTCCATTTGTACCGCTCTTCCGGGGTCCGGCAAAGAGGAATCCCCTTGGATAACCCAAAAAAGTCTGCCCTGTGGAAACCCTGCAGCAGGGGCCACATGCATAAGCGCGAGGCGTCGACTTTCGTCCACAATACGGCATGCGCCCTATTCGCCTCTCCCTAACTCTGAGCCTTCTGTCTCCATTTTTTGTGGTGTTGGCGCAACCCGCGCCCCAGATGAACTTGCCGCGTACAACCTTAGCAATCGGCATGCACCAGATCCAAGTCCAGTTGGCGACAACCCAGGAGCAGCAAGCGACGGGTCTTATGTTCCGTGCCGACATGCCTTCGCATGAAGGCATGCTTTTTGTCTTTGGTGCCCCCAGCAAGCAGTGCTTTTGGATGAAAAATACTCTAATCAACCTCACCGCAGCCTTTGTTTCTGACGATGGAACCATCGTCAACACAGAAGATATGCAAGCCCAAACCACGGCCCCTCATTGCTCTGCCAAACCGGTTCGCTTCGTGCTCGAAGTAAATCAGGGTTGGTTTGCAAAGAAAGGCATCAAATCGGGCATGAAAATCACCGGCGTGCCATTCGCCCCCAGCCACTAACTCGGATTGCGCAACCCCGCCCCCCCGAAACTTGCTCCGCGAGCGCCAATGGCAACCCAACGCAAGACGCCCACATGCTTGCGGTCCAAAACTCTCTGAAGAATAACGACCGCTCGACTATCGGTAACCGCGTCCCGGCATTTCGATTTAGAAATGCCGCATTGGCAGTTGCCTTGGGCGACCGACTACGGTGCCTTTTTCGTCCGCCGTGCAATGGTTCCGCCGGGGCGCCCAAAATGCAACCATCGCGCAGCAACAAAAAAAGTTCTGGCAGCAAAAAAAATCCTTGCAAAAAGATAAATGCTGGATGAAAATACAGCTACTGGATAGTTAAACAGTATGTTTACAAACCCAGCCTATGCCGTTCACTTCAAGGAGCCCGTATGCTTGACAAGCCAAAACTTACTGCACGCCAGCAACAGATTTTGACGTTGATTGAAAATGCCATTTCGCAAACCGGCGCGCCACCTACGCGTGCCGAAATAGCGGATGAACTGGGCTTCAAGTCGGCCAATGCTGCCGAAGAACACCTCCAGGCCTTAGCTCGCAAAGGTGTGATCGAGTTGGTCAGCGGTACTTCGCGCGGTATCCGCCTACGCGGACACTTGCTGCGCGACCTGAACATGTCGCGCAGCAAGCAATTTTCAATGCCACTGCCGGGTTTTGCGCAACTAGCCTTGCCTTTGATTGGCAGAGTTGCCGCAGGCTCACCCATTTTGGCGCAAGAGCATGTGGACCAAACCTACTACGTTGAGCACAGCCTGTTTCAGCGGCAACCAGACTATTTGCTCAAGGTGCGTGGTATGTCCATGCGGGATGCGGGCATCATGGATGGGGACCTGCTCGCTGTACAAGCAAGCAAAGAAGCAAAAAACGGCCAAATCATCGTGGCCCGCATTGGCGACGAAGTCACCGTGAAGCGTTTTCGCCGAAACAAGCACCTCATCGAGTTGCATCCTGAAAACCCAGACTTTCAGACCATTGTGGTAGAGCCCGGCGAGCCCTTTGAGATCGAGGGACTAGCCGTCGGGCTGATTCGAAACACCATGTTGATGTAACCAATTTTGAAAGGCAACTTCCATGCTGCATTCCCTTTCTGCTCCCAGTGTTTCGGCCACCCTTTACAGGTTGGCAGATTGGCTCGGTTCCTCTGGACAGCTATCAGGAAACCCGTCGTCGACGATCCCTAAACCCATCCAGACCACCCTTCGCCCCCTAAAAAAGGGCAAAACCCCGGACAGCGCCATCCAGCGCGACGCCAGGCTGATAGCGCCACCGCGCCCTTTGCGGGTCCTGCGAGTGGTGGATCCGGGGCAATCCCGCAATGCCGTCGGGCGCATAGTCATTTCCGGCCGTATGGCCGACGTCTGTGCAGAGTTGGACCGGCTGGCGCTTCGGGAAAGCGCATTCGCATAAGCGTTAGCTCCAGAGCGTGGCCAATAGGTCTGCAGACACTCAGGCGACAAAATTCCTAGTGCAGACTCACTCATACGGTCACAATGGGCCGATGATGCCTCGCGTACCGGCTTCCCGAACCCATGGATGAACCAATTCTTACCATCGAAGAGCGCACCGCAATTAACGCGGGGCGTTGGTTTTCAACACTCTCACCGTCACTCAAGCACGATATCTTGCGATGTGCATATGTGCGCCGCTACCGGGATGGAGACCTTATCGCTGCACGCGGTGAGCCGCCCGAGGAATGGGTAGCCTGTGCTAAGGGCGCTGTTCGGGTTAGCTCCACCTCGATTTCGGGCAAACAAATCACGCTGACGTATGTCGAGCCAGGGATTTGGTTTGGCGACGTAGCCATTTTTGATGGTGACAGGCGCACGCACGACGCCTATGCCCATGGGGAAAGTACCACCCTTTGCGTGGCTAAAGCGGATTTCAAAAAAATCCTGGCTGCCCACGTAGAGCTTTATGAAGCATTGCTTCGCCTGCATGCCCGTAGGATCCGCCAACTTTATGGGCTGGTAGAAGACCTCAACACCCTGCCACTGCGGGCTCGGTTGGCCAAGCAGCTCTTGCATTTGGTGCGAAGTTACGGCGTGCCGTCCCTGAGCAACGGCAGTGAAGTCCGTATTGGACTCCAGTTGGCACAGGAAGAATTGGCCCAATTGCTAGGCGCCTCCCGGCAGCGCGTTAACCAAGAGCTCAAATCCATGGAGCGTGACAACACTATACGAATCGAACCGGGCGGCTTGGTCGTGTGCGACCGGGCAGCCCTGCTGCGTGTCGCCGAGGCTAACCTTTAAGTCCCCCAGTTTTGAAACTTTTGCCAGCAACAAACCATGAGTGATTTCGAACATTTCGTTGGAACCCAGGCTGTTGCAAGCCATCACGCTTTTGACATTACAGCCTTGTCCGTATGGCTAACTTTGAACCTGCCTGGATTTGAGGGACCACTCTTAGTCGAATCGTTCAAGGGTGGTCAAAGCAACCCTACTTACAAATTATCAACCCCCGGTCGAAGCTACGTTATGCGAGCCAAACCCGGTCCGGTGGCCAAACTTCTGCCGTCAGCCCACGCCATCGAGCGTGAGTTTGTCGTTATGCGCGGACTGGCAGGAACCGCAGTGCCGGTTCCCCAAATGTATTGCCTTTGCGAGGACGAATCCGTCATTGGGCGTGCCTTCTACATCATGGAGTTTATTGAAGGCCGGATTTTGTGGGATCAAACGCTGCCGAAGATGACGCCCAGTCAGCGCGGCGCCATCTACGCTGAAATGAACCGGGTAATCGCTGCGCTGCATTGCGTCAACTTTGCTGCGCAGGGTTTGGCCCAATATGGGCGGTCCGGCAACTACTTCGAACGACAAATTGCCCGCTGGAGCAAGCAATACGTGGCTTCGGTCACGCAACCGATCCCGGAAATGGACCAGTTGATCGCATGGCTGCCCCAACACATTCCCGCAATGGCGAAGTCTGAGGCGATGGTTAGCATCGTCCACGGAGATTTTCGACTCGACAACCTGATCTTCCATCCGACTGAGCCGCGCATTCTCGCGGTGCTGGACTGGGAATTGTCAACACTAGGTCATCCGCTGGCCGACTTTAGTTACCACGCGATGGCTTGGAACATTCCGGCAGGAAGCTTTCGCGGGATCGCCGACGTTGATGTTGCCGATCTTGGTATCCCAACACAGGACGAATACATTTGCATGTACTGCGCACACACGCACCTCGTCACCCCGCAAGACTTGCGAGCGGATTGGAATTTTTATATGGCCTACAACATGTTTCGCATTGCCGCTATTTTGCAAGGCATCGCAAAGCGGTTGGAAGCGGGGACTGCTTCCAGCGCACAAGCTTTGGCTTCTGGCGCAGGCGCCAAACCTTTGGCAAAACTCGCCTGGCAATTTGCGCAAAAAGCATAGTCCAACACATCAACGTTCACACTACCCAACCCATCGATCGGAAACGCTATGGACTTCGAATACTCAGAAAAAACCAAGTCGCTGCAAGCCAAACTCCTGGCCTTTATGGATGAAAATATTTACCCAGCCGAGGTTGCTTACCACGCAGAAATCGAGGCCAATACGCTGTCGGGCAAGCGCTGGACCCCCTTGCAAACGATTGAGACCCTCAAAGTAAAAGCACAAGCGGCAGGATTGTGGAATCTGTTTTTGCCCGTTGACAGCGCAGAAGCGTCGGGATTCCACGGCGCGGGTTTAACCAACCAAGAATACGCCCCACTTGCTGAAATCATGGGGCGCGTCTTGTGGTCCAGCGAAGTCTTCAATTGTTCTGCACCTGACACGGGCAATATGGAAACCATCGCACGATATGGGTCCGATGCCAATAAAGCGCATTGGCTCAAACCGCTGCTGGAGGGCAAGATTCGCTCAGCATTTGCCATGACCGAGCCCGAAGTCGCATCGAGCGACGCCACCAATATTGCCACCCGCATCGAGCGCGATGGCGACGACTACGTGATCAACGGTCGCAAGTGGTGGACCTCGGGCGCTGGTGATCCACGCTGTGCCATCTTTATTGTGATGGGTAAGACCGACCCAGAAGCCGCACGTCACTCCCAACAAAGCATGGTTCTGGTTCCTGCAGATACAAAGGGAATCACAATTGTTCGCCCGCTGACCGTTTTTGGCTACGACGACGCTCCACACGGACATATGGAAGTGTTGTTTGACAACGTACGCGTCCCCACCACCAATATTTTGTTAGGTGAAGGTCGGGGGTTTGAAATTGCGCAAGGCCGCCTAGGGCCAGGACGCATTCACCACTGCATGCGACTGATTGGCTTGGCCGAGCGCGCGCTAGAGCTGATGTGCAAGCGCGCGTCCTCGCGCATCGCCTTCGGAAAAGCCATCGCGGCGCAGACAGTGACGCAAGAGCGCATTGCCGAATCGCGCTGCAAGATCGACATGGCGCGCCTGTTGACGCTCAAAGCCGCGTGGATGATGGACTTAGGCGGGAACAAACACGCTAAAAACGAAATCGCCATGATTAAGGTCGTGGCACCCAATATGGCCTCTCAAGTTATCGACTGGGCCATGCAAGTCCACGGCGCGGGCGGCATGTGCGACGATTTTCCATTGGCTTACGGCTACACCATGGCCCGTACCTTGCGATTTGCCGATGGACCTGATGAGGTACACCGCAATGCCATTGCCAAACAGGAGTTAGGCAAGTACGCACTCCAAGCAAGATAAGTTGAAATACGCGCCACAAGGGGCTACTGGCGTTCGGTGGTTTGACCAGGTGCAAAGAACTGCGCCTAGTTCAAATCGCCAATCAGTGCAGGTGCCGCGGTTTGCGGCCACCACCATGCCCGCTGCCGAACCCTGATCCAGGACCGCGGGGAGGTCGGCCGATTTCCAACGAGCTCACTAACGCGTCAAAGCGATGAGCAAAGAGTTTGTCTACCTCGGCCACAATACCGCCGAGCTCGGCACCATCAAAGTGTCGCTCCATCATGCTGATGACATCCTGCACTAGCAAGTCACGTTGAACCTGCATGATCGCGGCAGGATTAGGGCCCACAAACAACATAATGAAGTCATCGCGAGACTCGCCTCCTGAAGCATGCTCGTCGTCATTATCGAAGTCGACGTCATAAAAAGTCACTTCGATAGCGGCTCCAGCCGCAGCGACTTCGTTCAAGTTCATGCAAACCTCATCTAAAACCTGCCGAAAATCATCGTCACCTGCCACTGTCCAGCACATTTGGAGCAAATGCTCGTCCAATACGAAAGCGATTCCTGGTTCATCTTCATAAGCGCTAGCGGCGGCATCAGCCAAGTTTCCGGCTCCTGAATAAAGCCATAAGGGCTTAAGCGCGTCTTGCAGATCGTCGAAATTGACATCCGCCTTTAATGCAAGTTGGCCGTGTACGTGAATCTCAAAGGGTGTGTGGTAGCGTGGCATGTAGTAACTGGTGAACGGGCTGCTTGTAGGACTTGATCCGATCTTGCCGCTTGGCAACTATCGATGAGTGTAGTTGGTGCCCGAGACCGGAATCGAACCGGTACGCACGTTATTCACGTTGCGGCGGATTTTAAGTCCGATGTGTCTACCAATTTCACCACTCGGGCAATGACTTACAAGTCGATGGAGGCGCGGTCCGGAGTCGAACCGGACTAACCGGATTTGCAATCCGGGGCATAACCGCTTTGCTACCGCGCCATCTTCTAAAGCCTCAACCTAACTGAAACACTCCGTAACAAAAAAGGGAAGCACTTGGCTTCCCTTTCAGAATGTGGAGCGGGAAAAGAGTCTCGAACTCTCGACCTCAACCTTGGCAAGGTTGCGCTCTACCAACTGAGCTATTCCCGCGTTTCGCCTCGAAGTATAGCGTGTTTTCAGGGGGGATTTGCAACGATTTTGAGTGCTGTTACGAAAATTAAGCACCTTAGTGTTTCAAGGTATCCTGAACGCCAGACTCAGGAACCACGACGGTAACTGGGGCCACAGGCGCCTCCTCTTCCGTCAGTGCGACCGGTTGCGACACCAAGGCGAGTTCCAACACTTGATCAATCCAACGAACCGGGATAATTTCAATTCCGTTCTTCACGTTTTCAGGTATTTCTTGCAAATCTTTGGCATTAGCCTCCGGTATCAGTACGGTCTTGATTCCTCCGCGCAAAGCAGCAAGCAACTTCTCCTTTAGGCCACCAATTTCTGTAATCTCGCCACGAAGGGTGATTTCACCCGTCATCGCCACATCGCCGCGAACGGCAATGCCAGTCAGTGCGGACACAAAAGCGGTTGCCATTGCCGCGCCAGCACTGGGGCCATCTTTTGGAGTTGCGCCGTCCGGGACGTGAATGTGAATATCTTTTTTCTCAAATGCCTCATCTTTAATGCCGAGGCGTTTGGCGCGACTACGTACCACCGTGCGCGCTGCCTCAACAGACTCTTTCATCACATCTCCTAGCGAACCGGTACGTGTAATTACGCCTTTCCCTGGAATAAGCGCGGCCTCAATGGTCAGTAAATCACCCCCCACTTCGGTCCAAGCCAGTCCGACGACCTGCCCCACTTGGTTCAGCTCTTCCGCGCGGCCATAACTAAACTTGCGCACTCCCAAATAGTCGTTGAGGTTGTCTGCCGTCACGCCTACTTTGGGCATCAATTTTTTCAGCAACAAACCTTTCACGACTTTGCGACAGATCTTGGACAGTTCGCGCTCCAAGGAACGCACGCCGGCCTCACGGGTGTAGTAACGCACGATGTCACGCACGGCATTCTCCGATATGGCAAGTTCCGAGTCCTTGACGCCGTTGTTCTTCATCTGTTTAGGCAACAGGTAAGTAATCGCAATATTGGTCTTCTCGTCTTCGGTGTAACCCGACAGGCGAATAACCTCCATGCGATCTAGCAGCGCCGCGGGAATATTCATTGAATTGGAAGTTGCCACAAACATGACATCGCTGAGGTCGTAGTCCACTTCCACATAGTGATCACCAAATTTATGGTTCTGTTCGGGGTCCAAAACCTCAAGCAGCGCGCTACTGGGATCTCCCCGGAAATCCGTACCCAGTTTGTCAATTTCATCGAGCAAAAACAATGGGTTGCGGGTTCCCACCTTGCTAAGGCTTTGCAGCACTTTGCCAGGCATAGCACCGATGTAGGTGCGTCTATGGCCGCGAATTTCCGCCTCATCGCGCATGCCGCCCAAGGCCATGCGGACATACTTACGCCCCGTAGCCTTGGCTATTGATTGCCCCAACGAGGTCTTACCGACCCCAGGAGGTCCGACGAGACACAAAATAGGCGCCTTCACCTTGTCCACCCGCTGCTGAACAGCCAAATACTCCAGTATCCGGTCCTTCACCTTGTCCAAGCCGTAATGGTCTTGATTCAAAACCGTTTCGGCGTTTCCCAAGTCGTGTTTTATCTTCGTTTTGTTAGTCCACGGCAAGCCGGTCAGAACATCTATGTAATTGCGCACCACCGTAGCTTCGGCCGACATGGGCGACATAAGCTTGAGTTTCTTGAGTTCCCCTTCGGCCTTCTTTAGTGCCTCCTTGGGCATCTTTGCAGCTTTGATTTTTTTCTCAATTTCTTCGATGTCGGCGCCGTCTTCACCATCGCCCAGCTCTTTTTGGATGGCTTTTACCTGCTCATTGAGATAAAAATCACGTTGGTTTTTTTCCATTTGCCGTTTTACCCGGCCACGGATCTTTTTGTCCACATTGAGGATGTCAACTTCCCGCTCAATCTGCTCGAACAAATTTTCCAGTCGACCTTTAACGGCCGAAATGGCCAATATGGCCTGTTTGCTTTCCAACTTCAGAGGCAAATGCGCAGCGATGGTGTCGGCCAACCGGCCAGGATCGTCAATGCTTGCAATTGACGTAAGGATTTCCGGTGGAATCTTCTTATTAAGTTTTACGTATTGATCAAACTGCTGCATCACCGCGCGACGAAGTGCTTCTATTTCGCTGGTGCTGTTTTTGTCTAAACCGTCTACGCTGGTGGCGGATAGCTCGATCGGCGTGATCAGGGCAACAAAATGCGACTCACCATCGTCAATCCGATTCACTGTGGCGCGCTGGTGCCCTTCTACCAGCACCTTGACCGTCCCGTCGGGCAACTTCAACATTTGCAAAATGGTCGAAATGCACCCCACTTCAAACATGTCGCTGACCAAGGGGTCATCCTTGGCCGCTGTCTTTTGCGCCACCAACATGATTCGGCGCTCAGCCTCCATCGCAGCTTCCAGCGCTTTTATGCTTTTCGGACGCCCCACAAACAAGGGAATCACCATGTGGGGAAACA
>Ga0164294_10005204_pt1 | contig 11180 bp, 11 predicted proteins | sample GEODES005metaG_FD_111479 | JGI IMG/M metagenome (GOLD analysis project Ga0164294, IMG submission 111479) | Oligotrophic lake water microbial communities from Sparkling Lake, Wisconsin, USA - GEODES005 metaG | ecosystem: Environmental > Aquatic > Freshwater > Lake | place: USA: Sparkling Lake...
GAGTTCAGGCGGAATTGACCGCTGCAAACATCTCATCCAACGGAGCCTGCTCACCGGTCCACAGAGTGAACGCTGCTGCGGCCTGTCCCACGAGCATGGAAAGCCCACTTGCGGTTCGAGCCCCATTTGATGCAGCGGCAACCAACAACGGAGTCTCGGCAGGGTGATAAATCAGATCCACGACGCACTGTCCGGCGCCAATCAGTGATGGGTCAATTGGCAGAGAAGTGTCTGCACCCATCCCCATGGGGGTCGCATTGATGATGAGGTCTGCGTCAGCGGCCACCAACGGCTCCACCAAGGCCCCTGCACTCCCAGCAAGCTCAGCGGCTCGAATCCCGCGTGCCTGGGTGCGATTCACCACACCCACAGACGCTGCTCCCGCACCTGCGAGCGCGAGCACCACCGCACGAGCAGCCCCACCAGCGCCGAGCACCACACAGTTTGCTCCCATGGGGTCAAACCCCAGGTCTCGATGGAGTCCGAAAAGAAACCCTTCACCATCGGTGGAGTGACCAATGGAACGACCGTTGCGGCGCACCACGCAGTTGACCGCGGCCAAAGCCCGCGCGTCAGCCGACAACTCGGTGCACGCTGCCGCAACATCTTCCTTGTGGGGCATGGTCACCGAGAAACCCTCGATACCGAGGACGGCCATTGCTCCAACCGCTTCTGCTCCGGAACCAGCCGGAACCTCGAATGCCACGTAGACCCAATCCAAGCCTGCAGCGGCAAATGCCGCATTGTGGATCTGAGGAGAGAGCGAGTGTCGAACCGGATCCCCGATTACCCCGACCACCCGAGTTGAACCAGTTGGCATGGTCAGAAAACTCCGTCGGCTTGTGCCTTGTTCTTGGCCCGGAGGAACTCCTGATACGACGAAGTGAAGAAATGCGACGGCGGATCCTTGCTGACCAGCACGTAGTACTTCCAAGTCCCTGGGGTGGGGTTGATAGCGGCTTCCAACGCGGCACGACCGACCAATGAAATTGGAGTGGGAGGTAGTCCGACCACCTTGCGGGTGTTGAAGGGGGTCTCCACTGCGAGGTCCTTCTTGGTCAGGCCCCCTGAGCCACGCCCGAGTCCGTATAACACCGAAGCATCGATGCCGAGAGGTTCGCCGTCGTCGAGACGGTTCTCGACCACACGCGAAATTTTCCCCTTCTCCTCTGGGGGTGCTCCGGCTTCTTTCTCTACCAGCGAGGCAACTGTCAGCGCCTCATAAGGGGAACGCCCGATCTGAGATTCGGCCTTGGAGAAACCGAGTTCGTCGAGCACATCCTCCATTTTGGTTGCCATGGTCTGGAGGATCTTCTCTGGAGGGGTTCCGACTGCGAACTCGTAAGTGTCGGGGAAGAGCAATCCCTCAAAGTTCGTTGATCCCTCAGGAAGGAACGAGCTGGTGACCTTTCCTCCGTTGAGCGCCGCAAGAAGTTGCGCCACCGTGACGCCCGGTACCTGCTCGGAAATCTGAGTGAGCGCATCAACTAGACGCTTGCCCTCCCCCACTCTGACCACCGTGGCCTTAGCGGGAACCGGACCTTTATCGAGCACGGCAATGGCTTGGTCATAGGAGGAATTTTTGCGAAACCCGATGTACTCGCCCGCTTTCCAACCTCCTGCCCCCTTGAGCCGGGAGTAGTAACCAAAGACAGTCGGACCAGAAATAATTTCCTGATCTGCGAGCAATTTTGCGATCTGCGGAGCGCTAGAGCCTTTGGGAATGGTGAGGCTGTCGACTGCCGCTCCTTGGCCGCCTGAAGGCGAAATCTTCGACGTTGCAGCGACTAGTCCGATTGCACCGAGTAGGCCAACGAGCAACACTCCGACCAGCACGACGCGAAGTCCTCGTCGCTTTCCGGATCGGTCCACCGGCAACAGCACGTAATCGTCTTCGTTGGTGCTCACTCTGCATCTTTCTGTGTTCCGGCCCGATGATCGAGCCAAGCCTGCAACAGCACTGCTGCTGCAACCTTGTCGACCACCTTGCGCCGTTCTTTGGCATCCAAGCCCTGCTCGCGCAGCGATCGCTCGGCGGTCACCGTGGTCAAACGCTCATCGTAGGTCTCGACGGGCACGGAAAGGCAACGCTCAAGGACTGTCACCTCTGCCCGAATCTTGCGGGCGGCGGGACCGACGCTTCCGTCAAGGGAAAGCGGCATCCCGACCACCACAAAATCGACTTCACATTCTGCGGCGAGGTCGGCCAATCGCCGATGATCCCGAGCCCTGTCGCCCGAGCGATGAACCACTTCAAGTGGGGTTGCCACCGAGCCAGATGACACTGCAACGCCGATTCTCGAATCGCCCAGATCTATTCCCAAAGCTCTCAATGCGGCACAACTCTCAATCGGACAATTCTCTATGAGTCAGTTTTTGACGGTTCGATCTACAACAAGTCGCTGTGACCAAAAAACTCAAGCAATTCAGCTGATCTTGATCGCGATGACCGTGCCAAGCACTCAGGAGATTTGGGCTCGCACAAGATCGAGCGCCTCATCAAGGCGTTCTGGACTCTTCCCGCCGGCCATTGCGAGGTCGGCGGACTTACCACCACCTCCGCCAACGAGAGCGACCGCTTCGGCGATCAGGTCCGAAGCGTGCAGCCCGCTTTCCGGGGTGACCGCTGCGACGAGCGCAACGCCCTTGCCGCCGGGGGACGCTCCCAGCACCGCAGCGCGCATGCCTGGACGATCTCTGAGCGCTACGGCGAGATCGCGGACTTCGTTTCGGTCGTCCGCGTCGACTCGAGCAACAACCACGCCGTTGACGGCAGTCGCAGCAAGCTCTTCGGCCTGAGAGCCAGCAAGTTGGCGCCTCAGTTGTTTGAGCTCGTCGCGCATGGACTTGAGCTCCCCAACACGCTTTTGTGCGCCCTCAACAAGATCCTCAACCGGAACACCAAGAGCGTCAGCGACTTTGGAGACCAAGTGATCCTGCGATCGCAGCCGCGTGATGGGACCGGTTCCGGTGACAGCCTCGATACGGCGAATGTTGGACCCGATTGAGCCTTCGGAAACCACCTTGAGGAGTCCGATATCGCCAAGGGCCGTGACGTGAGTGCCACCGCAGAGTTCCAAGCTGTGCGCACCGGCTCGGAGCACCCTGACGATGTCGCCGTACTTATCGCCGAAGAACGCGATCGCCCCCAATGTGCGGGCCTCGTCCATCGAAGTCTCGAAATGATCAACGCCAGCGTTGGAGAGAATCTCCCCATTCACTAGGTCTTCGATCTCTACCATTTCCTCAGCCGTGATCGGAGCGAAGTGGGCAAAGTCGAATCGTAGGCGTCCTTCGTCCACCCGTGAACCCTGCTGCTTCACGTGGTCTCCGAGCACCTCGCGCAGCGCCCAATGCAACAGGTGGGTGCCGGTGTGGTTCCTGCGAATTGCTGCTCGACGGTCCTCGTCAATGGTGGCAGCAACTACTTGTCCCACCTCTATTGATCCGTCGACGATCTCCACCACATGACGAACCAGACCAGGCAACGCGGTGGCGGTGTCGACTACTTGCCATGTTCCAGTGTCAGCGGAGATAGTCCCGGTGTCGCCGACCTGCCCACCCGACTCTGCGTAGAACGGCGTGCGATCTAGGAAAACGCCGTTACCCACCACTGCGAGCACGGTGGCGGCGCAGGTTGAGTCGGTCCGACCCACGAATTCGGTCGGGCCAAACTCGCTGAGCACCGCACGTTCGGCGTCGACGTCATCGCCTACAGCCACACCGGTCTTGCGGGCCGAAGCACGCGACCGATCCCGCTGAGCAGTCATTGCTGCATCGAAGCCGTCAACGTCCACGGCGATTTCCCGGAGTTCGGCCATCTCCTGAGTGACCTCAAGCGGGAACCCAAAAGTGTCATGTAACTCGAAGGCCACATCACCATTGAGTTGACCGCCTGCAGGCACCGCCTCAAGTTCTGAGTCCAGCAAGGCCGAACCCCGAGCGAGGGTCTGACGGAACCGCTCTTCTTCGCGGTTGATCATCTCGAGCACCAGCGACTTCTGCGTCAGAAGGTCGGGGTACGCATCTGCCATAACGCCGATGCAACGCTCCACCATTGGCGGCAGAACAAGGTGCTCCACATCGATCATGTAAGCGAACCGAACGGCACGTCGGATGATGCGCCTCAGCACGTAGCCGCGGTCCTCGTTGGACGGAACCACCCCATCGGCAACCAAGAACGTCGCTGTTCGGGTGTGGTCGGCGAGTAGCCGCAATGCAATATCGGCGAAGTCAGTTTGACCGAGGCGGTGCCCGGTGACTGATTGTGCTTCTTCCACCAACGCCGACAAGGTGTCAGCCGCGTACAGCGATGAGCTACCCACCGCCGCTGCAAGCATTCGTTCAAGTCCCGCACCGGTATCGACATTGCGGGCGGGAAGGTCGGTGAGTCCGCCATCGGCGCCACGGAAGTACTGGGTGAAGACGAGATTCCAGATCTCTACGTAGCGATGCTCAGCAGCGGGATTTGCTGGGCCGCCCTCAGGCCCAAGGTCGGGTCCGAAATCAATGAATATTTCAGTTGAAGGTCCGCACGGGCCGGTCTCGCCCATCTCCCAAAAATTGTCTTTGTCGAGCCGTTGAATACGGGAGCGGGGAACGCCTACTGCATCAGCCCAAATGTCTTCGGCCTCATCATCTGAATCATGACAAGTGATCCAGAGGCGGTCGCCGTCAAGACCAAGGACCTCGGTGACGAATTCCCATGCCCACGGGATGGCATCAGCTTTGAAATAGTCACCAAAACTGAAGTTGCCGAGCATCTCAAAAAACGACAAGTGGCGCGGTGAGCGGCCAATGGCATCGAGGTCGTTGTGCTTTCCACCGGCACGAACGCATTTCTGGACTGATGCAGCCCGAGCGGGATCGTACGGAACAGCCTCTTCACCCAAAAAGTAGGGAACGAATGGCATCATCCCGGAGTTGGTAAACATCGGGGCCGAGGGGTGAGTCGGGATGAGGCTCCCAGACGACACCACCGTGTGACCACGGGTACTGAAAAACTCGTTCCATGCTCGCCGGAGCTGGTTCGCAGTAGTGATGGGTGCGTGGGTTCCGGACATCGCGGGTCAGACTACCGGCGAGTTGCCCGAGGAGCGCTGTTGGCCTCAGCCGATGGGTCACCCTCGCTCACCAAGCGAAGATCTGGTTGGCCCTTGTGGCGCTGATCTCGGCGGTCCTTCAACTCTTGCTCTCGCTCGCGCATGGCGCCGCGACCTTCTACGACCGCCTCGGCCATAGTCCGACCAGTTTGGCGGGCCTTATCGGCTGCCACCTTCACGGCATGGTCAGGCTGCAGCGTTTCAAGTCGCTGTTTCACCTTGCGCTCGGCCCACACAGTGCTGCCAGCACCGGCAACCGCACCCACTCCTAGCCAGAACAATCGTCGCACGTGCACATGATGGCCCAGCGGGGACAACAACAGTGGCAACGGGTAGCCACGGGGTCCAACGGTGGGCTAGGCCGTCGAGAGCGGTCCGGCGCTATCTAACTTGAACGACGGAGCCGCCGGGCTGCTCGGCGAGTTCCAGAAGCAATCGCTACGCCTTTGATAACTGGCGAGGTAAGTGCCCGATACGTGGCGTCCGTAGCCGAATCGACACGGGTGCCAATTGCGGTTGCCACGTCGATGAGGTCATCAACCCGATCAACCTCAGAAGTCGCTCGACGAACCGCTATTCGCAACTCCTCCACCGCTGGCACGGCTTGTTCCTGAAAGGCCAGCGCCGCTGCCTCGAGTGCGTTGGCTGCACGCACGAGTCGCACAGCAAGCACCGCGCACGCCACAGCGAGCCCCAGCGCCACCACCGCCACAATGACCGTGAGGAGGTCAGTCGTTGTCATGGCGCTCAGTCTGCTCCGGGATGGGCGGTTCCGCTATGACTTCGCCCCGACGCTCACGCCAACGAGCCACCATTCTTGCTTCGGCGCCATGCGCGGTGGGTTGGTAATAGCGGCGATCCGCAAGCTCGTCCGGTAGGTAGACCTGCTCTACCCAGCCATCTGGATACGAGTGCGGGTACTGGTAGCCCTTTCCATGACCGAGCGATTTTGCACCCTGATAATGCGCGTCTCGCAGATGAGCGGGAACCTCGCCGATTGGCCGGGAACGCACGTCGACCAGAGCAGATTCGAGCCCCGAATATGCACTTGAGGACTTGGGGGCAAGAGCAAGGTGCACCGTGGCTTGAGCGAGGTTGATGCGAGCTTCGGGTAGGCCTATGAGATCGACCGCCCGAGCTGCGGCCTCCACCACGACTAGCGCGAGCGGATCGGCCATTCCGATGTCCTCGGATGCAGCTACTACCAACCGCCGCACGATGAACCGGGGGTCCTCCCCCGCTTCCAACATTCGAGCGAGCCAGTGAAGCGCAGCATCGGGATCAGACCCTCTGATGGATTTGATGAACGCCGAGACCACGTCGTAGTGGTCGTCTTGTCCGTAGCGGACCGGCGAGGCGCCAAGTGCCCCTTCCGAATCGGCGAGTTCCACATGGGGGCGAGCGCCGTTGGTCGCCCGAGCAGCACTGAGCGCAAGCGCCACCTCAAGGCTCGTCAGCAAGTGGCGCCCGTCGCCACCGCATCGGTCGACCAGATGTTCGATTGCATCAGCTTCGGCGGAGGCATGTTCGGCGGCCAGGCCTCGCTGCGCGAGCTCGTTCAGCGCAATAGGCCCCAACGGCTCAAGGCGGAACAGCGTGGACCGACTCATCAGCGGAGCATTGACCTCAAAGTACGGGTTCTCTGTTGTGGCACCGATCAGCACCAGCAGACCGGTCTCCACTGATGGCAACAACGCGTCTTGTTGCGATTTGGTAAATCGATGGATCTCATCAAGGAAGAGGATGGTTCCCGTTCCGTGGCCCCCCAAACGAAGTTGAGCGGCGGCTGCGACCTCTCGTATGTCTTTGACCGTTGCGGTCACTGCAGAGAGCGGAACGAATTCTTTCGATGATGCGGCGGCGATGAGGCGCGCCACCGTGGTCTTCCCCGTGCCCGGAGGACCCCAAAGAATCACGGAGCTGAGACGATCAGTGTCGACGAGCGCACGCAGGGGGCGGCCGGCACCCAAGAGGTGATCCTGGCCAACGACATCGTTCAACGTTGTCGGACGCAACCGGTCGGCAAGGGGCCCCCTGCGAGCGAGGTGATCGGCGGCCACCGAACTGAACAAGTCTCCGGACACCGAATGAGGCTACAGATCTGTCTCCAACTGCGGGACAACAGTTGTTTCGGCCGAGAAGGAGACGGGAGCACCAAACGACGCTCGCCGCTCGGCACGGCGCAATGCGCCCAGCACCGCCGGGCCAGCAAGCACCATCAGAGCGGCGTTGGTGATTGCTCGGGGGATGTCCCATCCGAGACTCGTCGATACATGAAAGACCCAGAACCGAGAAAGGTTTGAGGTGAGTGATCCTCCGGCAACAAACGACAATCCTGAGCCGTCATCGAGTGCAAAGGGCCAGAACCACAAGTCGAGCACCAACCCGTAGGCGAGCCCGGCACCAACGCCGTACGCAGCGAGCAACCCGATCTCTCGTTTCCCTGTGGCGCGGGGCAAACACCCAGCGCCGAAACCAATCCACGCGGCCGCAAACATCTGAAATGGGAGCCACGGACCTACCCCGCCAGTCAGCAGTGCCGAGGCAACAAGCGTGACCGCTCCCAGCACGAATCCAAAGGTTCGACCAAGAACTCGCCCGGCCGGAATCAGAAGAAAAAACACCGCTTCAAATCCCGTCACACCAGCGCCCGCAAGACGCAAGGCAGAACCGCAAGCCGCGAGCACGCCGAGCAGCGCAACAGCTCGCGAGTCCATTCCGCCATCTGCCAACTCCGAGGCGACGAGTCCCAGGAGCAGCGGAACGATCACAAGGAATATCCAGGGGGCGTCACCCATGTGCGCAAGGTCAACTGTGCCTGTTGGCGAGGCCAAGAGGGGCCAGGCAAAGGCCACCACCCCTATGAGCGAGGTGACCGCAAGCAACGCTGCAGAACGACAAGACATGGTAAGAGCCGAAACGGCCCGCTGTGCCCCACTGCTACCGACAGCACCGTTACCGGCAACTCCGTTACCGACAGCACCGATACCGATAGCTTTGCGCCCCGTTCCCGGCGAGTTAGCCGAAGTCACAGCGACAGCCCACTTCCAACATCGGAGCGGACCTCATCCACGGTGAGCCACCGCTGAGAACCAGTGACCCGAGCCACCTGAGGAGAAAACACCGGCGTCTGGCACACCACGGATCTCGTGGGGCCATCTTCAACGATCTGGCCATGCGCCATCAGCACCACCCGATGCGCCAACTCCGCTACAAGTTCTACGTCGTGAGTAGCGAGGAGCACCGCGGTTCCTTTTGCGGCGACCGACTCAAGATCTCGGACTAGGGCAGCCTTCGCTTCGTAGTCGAGCCCGCGAGTTGGTTCGTCAAGGCAGAGCACCTTTGGGCGAGCAGCCATCACCACTGCAATAGCGAGCGCCAGCCGCTGGCCTTCTGACAGGTCCCTGGGATGCTGCAGTAGGTCCACATGGCCAACCATCGACGCCATCAATCCGGCGGTAGTTCCTGGGCTCGCCCCAGCGTCCTGATCAGCAGCGGTGCACTCGTCAATGACCCGATCGCAAAAGAGCAACATCGACGAGTTTTGCGGGACCAGACCAATCGACTTGATGAGTTGCTGCGGCGAGACTCTCGCTGGGTCCGCCCCATCCACCGTGATGGTTCCCGATCGAGGCGACCGCATACCGGCAAGCAATGTCAGCAATGTCGATTTGCCGGAGCCGTTTCGTCCCATCAGCGCGCAGATCTGCCCTGGGTAGAGATCGAGGCTCACTTGATCCACCGCCACGAGGTTCCCATAACGAGCAACCACCTTGGTAGCGGTGGCTACTGGCTCGAATACCGGCGCGACTGCGCCCACGGAGCCCGCATCTGAATCGACCGATGCGACCTCCGAATCGGATCGTTGGTTGCGGTCCATGGGGTCGTTCGAGTCGGCGACCGTTTGGAACCGAGTGGCGCTCATTGCCATGTGTCGACGTGCCTCACGAACCGTCAGCGGCAACGGGTCCCAGCCAGCGAATTCACCGAGCAGCACCACAGGTGGACGAGGCGCGGGGGCAATCAACATCTCTCGTGGCGGTCCGCTCTTTACCGCGACCCCGGGCCCGGCAACGTGCACTACTTGATCGGCGAACTGCACGACGCGTTCAAGGCGGTGCTCGGCCATCACCACGGTCAGCCCAACGTCATGAACAAGCCGAGTCAAAGCAGAGAGCACTTCATCGGCCGCGGCGGGGTCCAACGCTGAGGTCGGCTCATCAAGCACCAGCACCCGAGGTCCGGCTGCGAGCACAGCAGCTATTGCGACTCGTTGTTGCTGCCCGCCCGACAAATCACGAAGTGGTCGGTCGCGAACTTCGACAAGGCCCATGAGATCGAGCGTGTCCTCAAGTCGACGCCGCATCACTGGGACCGCCATCCCGAGGTTCTCCATCACATAGACGACCTCGTCGGTGACCGTGTCGGTCACGAACCCTGCCTGCGGGTCTTGCCCCACAGTTCCCACAACATCGGCAAGTTCCCGAGGCGGAACCTCGGCGGTAGATCGACCGCCCACGGTGACAGTTCCAGTCAGGTGGCCGCCGGTAAACCGAGGAACCAAGCCGCTGATTGCTCCGAGCAGCGTGGACTTGCCGCTACCCGATGGTCCAACCACCAAGCAGAGACTGCCTTCTTCCACGTGGAGATCGACCCCTGAGAGCACCTCGTTGCCGGCCGAGTCGTAGCGAAACCCAACGTTGTCAAACGTCACCACGGCACTCATGACGCACTGCCCTGAGCATGCGCTCGGACCGGGCCCGAAGCGGACTGACCGGTGAAGGAATCCTGCAACACCCGACCAGGTGTTGGTGGTGCAGCAAACGCTGGCACCAGCGCAACAGCGACGGCGACGAGTGACCCAAACGACAGGGTTGGCCAGGTGAATGGCTCCACGATGGGGTGCAACGCCTCTGTGGAGCCCATGCCAACAGCAACGGCACAAATGACCCCAGACCCCGAAACGACCCACTCCGGCCAGGCCCAAGGGTCAGGCCCATAAATGGTCCGTACTGAACGGCGAGAACCTGCCCACATCGCGGTGACCATCGCACCGACTCCCAACAGAACCGCAGGCAGCCCGAGAATGCTCGGGACTCCGGGAGAAAGCCGCGAGTACACCCCGACGAGCAGTGCAACCATTGCGCCGCCTAGGAGCAGCGAGGTAACTCGACGCTCTCGAGCGGTTGTAGCGCCGTGTCGGCCGTAGCCGCGCACGTCCATTGATGCGGCCATGTCGACCGAGCGTTCCAGCGCTGATTCGAGAACTGGCAGGACGGTGCCGCGGAGTCCACGGATGCCGCCAGGCGTCCACGGAGTCGGCGAGCAGATCGAACTCGACCCACCTCGACAACTAGTTCCGGAGCAAGGGTCACCGCGACTCCAATGGCGACACCGGTCTCATGAAGTGCCGCAGGCAGGGAGCGGACCAAGCGATAACCGCTGCTGACTGCGTTGACAGCACCGAAACAACACAGCACCACTGCGAGACGGCAGCCTCCGTAGAACGCCCCCAGGAGCTGATCTGAAGTCACTGCTCCCCCGATACCGATTCCCTCCAACCAATCCGGCAAGGGAATCTCGGGGAGGCGCAGCACTTCCCTGCCTGAACCTGCAGCAGAGAACACCACGGTCAGGATCATTCGAACAGCAATGACCATTAGGCCAAGTTGCACGAACACACGAACGGATCGTCCCGCTGGGCCAGGACGGCGGCGAGCAACGGCAACATTGATGACTGCCGCGACCAACAGCGCCAAGATCAAGGGATTGGTGGTTCGCGATGCCGCAACCGAGACGCCGATACCCCACACCCACCAAGCCACCGGGTGCAGCCATCTGGCGGGCCGACCCGATTGCTCACTCGCAGATGAGATGCGACGCCATGCACTGCCGCCGCTTCCTTCCGGCGAGTTGGGAATCGCAGAAGCATCCTCGTTGGGGTTCAAGCGGAACTGGTCGCGGAGGTCGGGGCGCTGCATCAGTCTCCGAATGCCCTCCGGGACCGCCGAGAACGAACCAACGCTGCGCCGCCTAATCCCACTGCTGCAAACGTGACAGCAATGGGAACCCACGGAC
>Ga0164294_10005205_pt1 | contig 11180 bp, 10 predicted proteins | sample GEODES005metaG_FD_111479 | JGI IMG/M metagenome (GOLD analysis project Ga0164294, IMG submission 111479) | Oligotrophic lake water microbial communities from Sparkling Lake, Wisconsin, USA - GEODES005 metaG | ecosystem: Environmental > Aquatic > Freshwater > Lake | place: USA: Sparkling Lake...
CATTCCAAAATGGATTACGATATGGGTTATTGGCCAATTCAGGACTTTGGTCCCCCCATCCCAAGGCACTCACGCTGGTCAATCTTTCTCCCGTCACGGAGATCAAAAATGCGGTACAATGCGTCGGATACAACATCGGCGGAAGTCCGTGGCGCCACGTAGGTTTTTTATTTTCTTCAAACCACAGGGTCTCTAATCCGGGATGGTTGTATTCGGCCGCCGCGCTAAAAATTTCACCAAAAGCCCCTTCCTGATACATTTTCCGAACGGATATCGTGTTTTGGCGAAAATAACTCGTTTCTGCCATCATATAAAACAAGCCTGTTTTTCGGACTGCCTCACGTAATAGATGGCATTCCTCGATGCTCATCGCAGCCGGAACCGCACATAATACATGCTTTCCTGCTTGTAATGCTTCCAATACATGACGGGCATGATCTGGTGCAGGTGTGGCAATGAACACCGCGTCGATTTTGGGATCTTTCAATAAATCCCGCATTGAAGGATAGCTTTTGGAACAGGCATACACCTTCATTAATTTCTCTCGTCGGTCAGTGCGTAAATCACTGACGGCTTCTACGACGCAATTTGGATGTTGGTGAAATTGAAATTCCGCCCCAAAACGACCTCCAATGATTCCTATTCGTACTTTATTTTCTGATTCCTGAAAAGATGTAACAGGTATCAATAGCGCCCCTAGTACACCCGTTCCCGCCTTTTGAATAAAATGGCGACGTGATGGCTCAGCGGCCTCGAAGAAATTTTTCATGGAAATGCTTAGTCAATAGGTTTAAGATTCCCAAAAATAGGAGAATTAATCAAATTTATAAGATGTCCAACAAATCCTTAAATTGAAATCCATTTTCCAAGCGATCCTTGCTCAATTTATGGTATTCCACCAAGCCCCACAACACAAATTCCTTCAGAAAATAAATATCCTCCGGCAAAGTAGTCCCTTGGTATTTTTCGATCAAAGCCGTTAAAGGTTTCACCGAATCGAGCGTGTCTTGGTATTCCTTGTCGGTACAATCATCCAAAAGTACCAAGCCTCCCTCCGCAAAAATTGACTCCATTAATGCCGAATAAGGTGTTACGGCGTTTTGCTTATTTAGTTTTTCGATCTTCGGGAAAAGGGTAGGAAATAGGCGTTGGATCGCACTGCCGATCAATTGCTGCGCCACAAATGCCGCCCCTTCTTGTTCGCCTTCATAGACCAATTCCACCTTGCCCGTGATGGCCGGAACGATGCCCATGAAATCCGACAAACGAACGTTGGTTTTGTCCAAGCCGGCCAACAAAGCCCTTCTTTCTGCCGTACTCATCAAATTTTCCAAGGCCGAAATGCTCATCCGCGCACTTACACCACTTTTATTGTCGATGTACTCACTTTCCCGCGCCTCAAAACTAATCTGCTCCAACATGTCCCGTGCCAACGAAGGCACATAGACCATTTCCTCTTGAATCGGATCTAGTTTGGCTTCTTGGGCCGAAATTTTCCTGGCAATTTCAATCGTAGCTGGGTAATGCGTCAATATCTGCGAACCTATCCGGTCCTTCAATGGCGTCACAATACTCCCTCGATTCGTATAGTCTTCCGGATTCGCTGTAAAGACAAATTGTACATCTAAAGGCATGCGCACCTTAAATCCACGGATTTGAATATCACCTTCTTGTAAAATATTAAAAAGCGCCACTTGAATACGCGCTTGTAAATCAGGAAGTTCGTTGATCACGAAAATGCAACGATTCGCCCGTGGAATCATCCCGAAATGAATCACTCGGTCATCCGCATAAGATAATTTAAGATTAGCCGCCTTAATCGGATCCACATCACCGATTAAATCCGCCACGGTCACATCGGGTGTAGCTAATTTTTCGAAAAAGCGCTCAGCGCGGGGCAACCAAGCGATCGGGCAATCATCGCCTTTCTCGTTTATTAAATCCTTCGCAAAACGAGAAATTGGGGCTAATGGGTCATCATTTATCTCCGATCCGGCTACGAATGGAATGTATTCGTCCAATAAGTCCACCATCAATCTCGCCAAACGAGTTTTGGCCTGTCCACGTAAACCCAATAAATTAATGTGATGTTTGGATAAAATCGCTCGTTCTAATTCCGGGATGACTGTATTTTCAAATCCATGAACACCCTCGAACACGGGTTCGCCTGCCTTGATTTTGGCACGCAAATTTTGCCTTAATTCTTCTTTGATACTTTTTGATTCGTATCCTGATTTTTTAAGGGCGCCTAAGGTGCTAATATTGGGTTGGTTCATCTTATTTTATTCGTTTTTTTCTATTGTTTTCGTAATCTTCAAAAATCATTTCGCCTAAGCCTTTCAAGCCCGTGTAAAAAGCCTTTCCTTGGTTCGCCTCCGTAAATGCATTCACAAATTTCTGTAAATACGAATCTCGGGCAATCATAAAGGTCGTGATGGGAATATGTAATTTTCGGGCTTGTTGGGCCTGCGTATAGCATTTCTCCACGATGTATTCATCCAAGCCATTGCTATTCATGTAATAGGTACCGTCTTTTTCTTTGACGCAACTCGGCTTCCCATCCGTAATCATAAAAATTTGCTTATTCGTATTCCGCTTTCTACGCAAAATATCCATGGCTAATTGAAGCCCCGCCACCGTATTCGTATGATAAGGCCCCACTTTTAAATAGGGGAGGTCTTGAATCGAGATGGTCCAGGCATCATTTCCGAATACCAAAATATCCAAGGTGTCTTTCGGATAGCGTGTCGTAATTAATTCCGCAAGTGCCATGGCGACTTTTTTCGCTGGGGTAATGCGATCTTCGCCATATAAAATCATACTATGGCTGATGTCGATCATCAGGACAGTGCTCATTTGGGATTTAAACTGGGAATCCTCGACGATTAAATCCGATTCATGTAGTTCAAATTCCCCGATGCCATGATTGATTTGTGCATTCTTTAGACTTTCGGTCAGTGATATTTTTTCTAATGAATCCCCGAAATGATAATCCCGAAATTCACCTGTATGTTCGTCGCCTGCGCCGGATTGTTTGGTTTTATGATTGCCGGCTCCACTTTTTTTGAGATCTCCGAAGATGGTATCGAGGGCTTGTTGGCGTATCGCCCGCTCCGTCTTCGCCGTAATTCCCAAACCGCTACTTCCATCCTCCCGCGTCTCATCGCGGATATAACCTCTTTTCTTTAAATCTTCAATGAAATCGTCGATCGTATAGTGTTCATCCGTGAGCTCATATTCCTTATCTAACTCCCGCAACCAGTCGATGGCCTCGTCAAAATCCCCGGAAGTATGAACGATTAATTCTTTGAATATGGCAAATAACTTATCAAAAGGGGCTTGATTCGGTGCTTCATATGCTTTAAAATAAAATCCCTTTTTGTTTTCGTTTTTCATGCCTTAAAAATACGAGGTAAATTGTATAATTTCACAACCCATTCGGGTAAGTATTTGTTCAAATTTTTATTAATTATTCGTGCCAACTTTCATCACCGTTCGATTTTTACGTTTCTCCGGTTTCTGGGCTAAACGAAATGCCTTCGCCCTCATGGGAAAATCGCTGGTTTCTTCTTGGCAAGCGCCCGGTTTGCTTTTTGCCAAACACCTCGGAAGTGGAGCGGGAAATGGGTTCTCCATTTGGCCTGATTTTTCGACCTACGCGTGGATAGGTGTGTGGGAAAGGTCGGAAGATGCGGATGAGTTTTTTGAAAAAGATGCCCGTTGGATCGAATTAAGTAAAGAATCTACCTCCATCGCGGGTTGGGATGGCGAGGCGATTCGTGCCCATGGAACTTGGAATGGCTTGAATCCTTTTGTATTATCGGATGATGCCACTTGGGAAGGTCGGGTCGCGGTGATTACGCGCGCGTCGATTCGTTGGTCGCAAGCTTGGCGTTTTTGGTGGAATGTCCCGTCCTCGAGTAAGCATATGGAAAATCGAGCAGGTTTAATTTTGGCCAAAGGCGTAGGGGAGTTTCCCCTCACGGAACAAGCCACCTGTAGTTTATGGGAAGGCGCTGCGCATATCGACGCCTTTGCTTATAAAAGCAAGGAACATAGCCCGATGATTAAAAAGACGAGGCAGTTTAATTGGTACAAGGAAGAAATGTTTGTCCGCATGAAAGTCCTGCGCACTTTATGATTTTCTTAGCGAATCGCTTCGATGCCCCGGGTTTTGGTCCGTATCCGAATCGCGTCCTGTACATCATAGACGAAGATTTTTCCGTCGCCTACATTGCCCTCGGAGGCATTATCCAAAATCACATCTAGGCATTTTTCCAAATTTTCATCCGATACCACACAGATAATCATGACCTTAGGAAGTAAAATCATGGATTTTTCGGTGCCCCGATAGATTTCCGAATAACCTTGTTGGAGCCCCGCCCCCTTCACCGGAATCACGGTCATACAAGGGATATTTGCTTCAATGAGGCCTTTTTGAATCGCCTTTAATTTCGATGGTTTTACAATAGCTTCTACCTTTTTCATATGTTCAGCGATTATTCAAATGTTGTGTATGCTTCTACTCCAAATTCCACGGCATCTATTCCCGCCGACTCAGCCTTATGACTCAAACGAATACCCATGGTTCTTTTTAATACATGAAATATACCAAATGTCAGCACAAAAGAAAAGATACTGATCACGCTGACTCCGATGAGCTGAGTCACTACTTGTGCAGACTCACCCGTGAAAAATAAACCATTTTTCTCCGAAAATAATCCCACGGCTACTGTTCCAAAAAACCCATTCACCCCGTGTACCGCAATGGCACCGACTGGATCGTCGATTTTCATTTTGTCAACAATCACCACCGCCATATCCACAATCGTTCCGGCGATTAGTCCTATAAATAAAGCGCTCGTTGGACTCACCACATTGCACCCCGCCGTAATCGCCACTAAACCGGCTAAAACTCCATTGATCACCATCGTAATATCTACTTTCTTATAGCGTAAAAAGGTGTAACAAATCGTGGCAATTCCTCCCATCGCTGAGGCCAAAAATGTATTGGTAGCTACCGTTCCGATCAATTCCCATTTACCCACCGCGCCTAAGGTGGAACCTGGGTTAAAGCCGAACCAACCAAACCACAAGATAAACGCTCCCACCGCAGATAGGGTTAAATTATGTCCTGGAATGGCATTGATACTACCATCCTCATTATATTTTCCTAAACGAGGTCCTAAGACAATCGCTCCGGCTAAGGCAGCAAAACCGCCCATGGCATGAACGGCTGCGGAACCTGCGAAATCATTGAAGCCACGAAGGGCGAGCCAACCGTTTGGATTCCAAACCCAGTTCGCCGCCAATGGATACATGAAGGCACAGAAAATCGTCACGAATACAGCATATGACCACATTTTCATGCGTTCAGCAACTCCGCCGGATACGATGGAAATGGCGGCAACGGCAAAGCCCATTTGAATAAACCAAAATAATCGATTCGAAACAGTAAGACCCAAGCCTAAATCGCCATCCGTGATTCCTAAGTCGAAAGCCCACCAGCCATTGGATTTTCCATAAGCGATGCCGAAACCGACAACAAAAAAAGCGATGCCACCAAATAAAATGTCAATCATGACTTTGGCGATAATGCTGACAGCGTTTTTGGAACGGACAAATCCTGCCTCTAATAAGGCAAAACCTCCTTCCATTTGGAAGATGAGTGCGGCGCATAAAGCAACCCAAACAGAATCAATGGCGTGTGTTAATTCGACTTGCTGAGCAGCAAGTGAGGCAGTTTCATTCATGGTTTTGTTTCGTATATAATGCTTGTTAGACAAAAATAACCAACCATTTGGATTTCTTAGCATTTTGGCTGAAATTTAATCGAATTCTAAACCTGAGCCATTCGAAATATGAAATACCTGATTTTTTGTGCAAGCCTATTTTTGTCTTTTTTATCTTTTGCCCAAAAACCGGCGCTGATTCCCATACCCCAACAAGCTGAATATCCCCAAGGCTCTTTTCAAATTCCTTTCCAATTAAACATTTCAGGTCCTCAGATTCCTCAATTAAAAGCGGCCTATGCTTTATTAGAAACTCGTTTGTCGCAAAATGCCCAAAAAAAAATCACTTGGATTAGTGATCAAGGAATTCCTGGAAAATTAGCCCATATCCAATTCCAAGTCCTTAAAAACCCAAATCCAGCCCTAGGTGCCGAGGGGTATACGCTGCAAGTAAATGCTAAGGGAGTCCTGATTCAGGCAAATCAAGCCGCAGGTTTATTTTATGGGATTCAGACTTTATATCAATTATTACCTAAGGAAATCGAAGCCAAACAAGCACAGGCATCTGTGAAATGGATGATTCCATTTGCGAAAATCCAAGATGTTCCTCGCTTCGCTTGGCGTGGAATGATGTTCGATGTCTCGCGGCATTTTTTTACGAAACAACAGGTTAAGCAGTTCATCGATGAAATGGTGGCCTACAAATACAATCTTTTACATTTACACTTAACAGATGATGAGGGTTGGCGCATCGAGATCAAATCCTTTCCGAATTTGACAAAAAAAGGGGCATGGAATGTTCCTAAAATCGGTCGCTTCACTGAGTTTTCCAAACCTGAACCGAATGAACCTCGGACCCAAGGTGGCTTTTTTACTCAAGACGATATTCGGGAACTCGTGGCTTATGCCAAAGATCGCTTCGTGGATATTATGCCCGAAATCGACGTGCCAGGTCATTCCATGGCCGCTATTGCTTCGTATCCGGAACTTTCATGTACGCCCGAGGCGGTGAATTATCAGGTGATTTCGGGAGAGCCTTTCATCGACTGGTCTACGGGTCATGCTATTGCCTTACAGGATAATACGCTTTGCCCGGCGAATGAAAAAGTGTATACCTTTTTAGATCAGGTATTTACTGAAGTGGCATCCTTGTTTCCATTTGAATATATTCATATGGGAGGCGATGAATGTCCAAAGAACTATTGGGATAAAAATCCACAAATTCAGGCGATGCGAATCAAAGAAGGCTTGAAAAATTCGCAAGAAGTTCAAGCATTTTTCACCCGACGATTAGAGAAAATCATAACGTCCAAAGGGAAAAAAATGATGGGTTGGGATGAAATTTTAGAAGGTGGTGGTTTACCTAAAAATACAGCTGTCATGTCTTGGCGTGGGATTGCTGGGGGAGTTCAAGCGGCAAAAGATGGCCATCAGGTCGTCATGACACCGAATTCGAATGTATATGTCGATTTGATGCAGGGCGATGCGATCATCGAGCCGCCCGTATATGAGACAGTTCGTTTGAAAGATTCCTATGCCTTTAATCCGGTTCCGGAAGGGGTGGATGCGCGATTAATAAAAGGGGGACAAGCAAATTTGTGGTCGGAGCAATTATTCACCTATCGCCATTTGCAATACATGTTATACCCAAGGGCTTGGGCCATTGCTGAAGATCTGTGGTCAGATCAGCCAAATAAAAACTGGGATTCATTTACAAAAAGGGTAGAGGCGCATTTTGAGCGCTTTGATCAAGCGGAGAAAAAATATGCGCGAAGTATGTATGATCCTATTTTTGCTTTTGAGAAAAATGCGCAGGGTCGGATTATGGTGGATATGAAGTCGGAGGTGAGTGATTTGTCTTTGCGCTATAGTTTTGATCATTCTTATCCGGATGCTTTTTATCCTGCGGTTTCTGGGAAAATTGAAGTGCCCAAAGATGCAGTAGAAATGAAAGTGATAAGTTATAGGGGCGGTAAACCCATTGGTCGGATGATCAGTTTTCCTATAGTTGAAATGAAAAAACGAATTAAATAATGGTTATTTACGGAGTTACTTTTTTAGGTGCTTGCTATATCATAGGCCAATTAATCGGGGATTATTTAGCGAAATTATTGGGGGTTCAGGCGAATGTCGGCGGGGTCGGTTTCGCCATGTTATTACTCATCGTGTTTCATGATTTTTTGCACAAAAGGCATTTTTTTCCAGCCGAATCAGAAAAAGGAGTTTTGTTTTGGAGTCAAATGTACATTCCCGTGATTGTGGCCATGTCCGCCACCCAAAACGCAGCTTTGGCGATTAATTCAGGAGTTTTAGCTTTGTTAGCTGGCATTATCCCCGTTTTGATGTGCTTTGCCTGCATTCCGTTGATCAGTAAATTGTCAAACAAAAACCTGAGCGCCGATGGAAATTCTCTATAAGTTTTTAGATAAAAATGCGCTCATTGTCGCCTTCGTCACGGTGGGTGGCATTATGTATTTGGGCGAGCTGATTTCTACGTATGTCTTACGTAAAAAAATACCGGGTTCGGCGGTGGCGATCTTTTTAGGTTTGGTCTTTGCGTATGTGGCTGGGAATAATTCGGGTGGTGAAAAGGGTTTGGCAGATATTAAGGGATTTTCTGGAATGTCTTTATTAGGCGGTTCGATGTTTCGTGATTTTGCGATTGTTTCCACGGCGATGGGGGCAAGTTTTTTGTTGATCAAACGGACGGGTTGGGTCGGCGTTTTATCCCTGTTTTTAGGCATTTTCGTTTCCTTTATTGGGGGAATGGCTTTGGCCTGGATGTTTGGATATCATGATGCGAAAAGCTTAGCGACCATCGGTGCCGGCGCCTGTACCTTTATCGTAGGTCCTGTGACAGGTGCTGCGGTGCAAGCGAGTTCGGATGTCATCGCTCTTTCGATCGCAGCTGGAGTGGTTAAATCGATTTTGGTGACGATTGGGACACCTTGGTTGGCCCCTTTTATAGGTCTCAATAATCCTAATACGGCCATGATTTATGGAGGTATGCTGGGAACGACCTCGGGGGTTTCAGCGGGTTTAGCCGCCACAGACCCTGCCTTGGTGCCTTATGGCGCGCTGACCGCCACTTTTTATACGGGTTTAGGTTGTTTATTATGTCCTTCTGTTTTATACCTATTATTAGAAAAATTACTATGAAAAAAATCTTGTTCCTTCTTTTGATTGTTAGTACGGTTCACGCGCAGAGCTTTGAAAAAAAGACGTATACAGATGCCGCGGGGCATGTTTTGCCGTATCAAATTTTAATGCCTACGAATTATGATCCTTCGGTGAAATACCCCGTGATTTTAGTCCTTCATGGAGCGGGTGAGCGGGGTGATGACAATATGGCGCAGATGAAATACGGGGCTCCTGTTTTTTTAAATGCAGAAAATCGCGAAAAATATCCGGCGATTGTCATTTTTCCACAGTGTGCCAAGGATTCGTATTGGTCTTCGGTGACGATTGATCGCACGACAAAGCCGACAACCTTCTTGTTTAATTATACCTCCGAGGCTAATTGGCCGCTCCAGTCTGCCGTGGATTTGGTGAAGTCTTTCGTTAAAGAAAAGAAGGCGGATAAGAAACGTTTGTACATCATGGGTCTTTCCATGGGTGGCATGGGGACGATGGAAGCTGTTTCACGTAATCCAAAATTATTTGCGGCGGCCATGCCTATTTGTGGGGGAGCGGATTTGACCTTCGTAAAAAAATATGCGAAAAAATTACCTTTTTGGGTGCATCATGGCGATGCGGATGCAGTCGTTCCGGTGAAGCATTCTCGGGAATTAGTTGAGGCGCTAAAATCCGCAGGGGCCGACGTAACCTATACAGAATACCCAGGAGTGAACCATAATTCATGGGATAATGCCTTCGCACAAGCCCAATTATTGCCTTGGTTCTTCTCGCATAAAAAATAAGCGATGCTGATTTCCATCCTATTTTCCCTATTCCTGCAGGTACTACCTGTGGGAATTTTTAATATCTCGGGGGCAAGTACGGCCTCGACGACCAATTATTTGTCCGTCAAAAAAGGGTATGCGATGTCCTATGACGGCCAACAAGGAAGGGCCAACTGGGTCGCTTGGACCTTGATTTCCCAAGATATCGGTGAGGTTCCTCGAAGCAACAAGTTCAGGCAGGATGATTCCATGCCACGCAGTTTTTTGATCGCGGATGAACAAGATTATAAATACACAGGCTATGACCGAGGGCATCTTTGTAATTCTGAGGATCGAACGGGCACTTATTTTTTAAATGAAGAGACTTTTTTGATGTCGAATATGTTGCCGCAAACCCCTCAATTAAATCGGGGACCCTGGGAACGATTAGAGGCTTATTGTCGGAAACTGGCCAAGCGGGGTCAAAAATTAGTCATTTATGCGGGGGGTATTGGTTCTAAAGATCGTTTAGGATCTACTCGAATTCCGATTCCGGCCTATTGTTGGAAAGTGATTTATACCCCCGAAAAAACCTGGTGCTTATTATTTCCAAATGTACATGACTTGCATCCAAATTGGCAAAGCTATTCGGTTTCGAAAGCCCAATTAGAAAAAATGACCGGTTATCGTTTTCCATAAAAAAAGCCCGTTTGATCGGGCTTTTCATTTATTTCAATAAGAATTCGATGAGTTTTTTTCCAGCTTGGAAATTTTCAAATTCCAAAGGCGTTCGCCGATTATTCACATATTCATTGTACAACCAAGGATCTCCCAAGGCATAAACTTTCCCTTTCCCTACTTGGGCTACTGCCATCACATCGGCTCCTTGCAATTTTAGGATTGATTTTGCGGTTTTACTTAATTTCAATTGCGTGATTTCTTTGATATAAATCTTTTTCAATGGGGAGAAAATCGGGGTTCCTTCCGGAATGTATACGGCCCCTTGCTCCCAATTTTTGCCTTGAACAAAATTCAAATTGGGCGCCACGAATTCGATCCCGAAACGTTTGGCCAATTCATTGAACTTCGGGATTTCACAATTCGTCGTATCATTCGCTAACAACACTAAATTTCCTCCGGCCTTTACCCATTTCTCGATTTCATCGATGTCTTTTTTCGCTACATAATTCGGTTTCGCGGTTTCTTTTGGACTATCTGGATCCACAATAATGTACACGGAAGCTCCTTTTAAATTCGCCAGGGTGGGAGCGGAACCCAAGGTGTCCAAGCTTGCACCTAATTGCTCGAACTGAATGCCCAATTGATTAAAGCCCGAATCCTTCCGATCATCCCACGTATAATGGAATCGCTCCATTTTGCCGGATTTGGTTTTGCGGTATTCATGATTAAAATAATAATCCAATACCACTTTTTTGCCTTTACCCAATGCTAATTCAGGGGCAATTTCCATTTCCAAACTCGCCATGATAAATGGCGCAGCGCCCTTTAAATCATCTGTTTTCAATGGCTCACTCAAATAATAGCCATAGGAACCATCCCGGTAGGG
>Ga0164294_10005207_pt1 | contig 11179 bp, 7 predicted proteins | sample GEODES005metaG_FD_111479 | JGI IMG/M metagenome (GOLD analysis project Ga0164294, IMG submission 111479) | Oligotrophic lake water microbial communities from Sparkling Lake, Wisconsin, USA - GEODES005 metaG | ecosystem: Environmental > Aquatic > Freshwater > Lake | place: USA: Sparkling Lake...
ACACCTTGTCGGAGTACCACACCTATACAGACCCAGGGGGCGAGCTGCCGGCCGGCGCCGCCTCGGCCTTCGCCGCCAGCACCATCGCCGACACCTTCGCCAAGATCGGCCGCTACACCACCACCACCACGCCGCGCTGCCTGGGCAAGCTGTGACCGTCGGCTACCAGGTTTACCTGCGCTCCTTCCAAGACAGCGACGGCGACGGCGTTGGCGACCTGAACGGCCTGCGCCGCCGCCTGGATGTGCTGGCCGCCCTGGGGGTGGACACCCTGTGGCTCTCACCCATCCACCCGAGCCCCAACGCCGACTTCGGCTACGACGTGGCCGACTACGACGCCCTTGCCCCCGAGCTTGGCAGCGAGGCCGACTTCGACGCCCTCCTGCGCGAGGCGGCCGATCGGGGCCTGCGCGTCTGGCTCGACGGCGTCTTCAACCACACCAGCGATCAGCACCCCTGGTTTCGTCAGTCGGTGGCCGGCGGCGACCGCCGCGACTGGTACATCTGGCGCCGCGGCGATCGGCCACCCAATCGCTGGCAGAGCACCTTTCGCGGCCCGGCCTGGAGCCGCCACCCGGCCAACGGCGACTGGTACCTGCACAGCTTCGCCGCCGCCCAACCCGATCTCAACTGGCGCCACCCGCCGGTGGCCGAGGCCATCCTGGCCTCGATGGAGCGCTGGTTTGCGCGGGGCGTGGCCGGCTTTCGCCTCGACGTCTTCAACTGCTACGTCAAGGACGCCGCCCTGCGCGACAACCCCCGGCGCTGGAGCTGGCTCGGCCTCGTCTACGGCTACATGGCCCAGCAGCACATTCACGACCGCGATCAGCCCGAGCTGCTCGCCCATCTGCAGGCCATGCGCGCCCTGGCCGATCGGTACGGCGCCACGCTCATCGGCGAGACCCTCGACGAGCAGCTCCGCTACGACAACGCCGCCGCCTGGGTCGGCGACGATCGCCTGCACCACGCCTTTGACTTTCGCCTGCTGCACAGCCCCTGGGGAGCCGCCCCCTTTGCCCGGGCAATTGAACAGACCCTGGCCCGGCTGCCCACCCATGGCCACGCCGCCTGGGCCCTCTCCAACCATGACTTTCCGCGGGCCGTCACCCGCTGGGGGGGCCGCGCCGACCGGGCCCGCCTGCTCCCCCTGCTGCTCTGCGCCCTGCCGGGGGCCCTCTTCCTCTACCAGGGCGAGGAGCTGGCCCTGCCCGAGGCCCGCCTCGCCCGGGCCGACCTGCGCGACCCGCCGGGTGTACAGAACTGGCCCTTCTACAAGGGCCGCGACGGCTGCCGCACGCCGATGCCCTGGACCGATTCCCCCGATGCCGGCTTCTCGTCGGCGAAGCCCTGGCTGCCGATCCCGCCGGCGCACCGGGCCCTGCACCAGGCCGGTCAGTCGGCCGACACTGCCAGCCCCTGGCGCCTCACCCAGGCGGCGCTCCGCCTGCGCAAACAGACCCCGGCCCTGGCGGAGGGCCCCCTCGCCGCGGTGGGGGTCACGCCGAGCGGCCTGCTCCACCTGCGCCGCAGCCACGCCCAAGGCGATGTGGAGGCCTTCTTCAACCTGAGCGACCGGCCCGCCGCGCTGCCGCCAGGCCCGCCCCCCCTGCTCGGGACCCACCCTTCCCCCGAGGCCGACCGCCTGCGCCCCTGTGAGGGTCTGCTGCGGCCGGCCGCACCGTAGACTGTCTACTGCACGCAGACCCGGTAGGGCGAGACGTAGGTGCTGCCCGGGAAGGTGGTGAGGCCATCCCAGCAGGTGCTGGAGATGCCCTGGCCCTCGAACTCGGCGACCACGATGCCCAGCTCGGTGTAGTAGAAGCTGAGCGTGTCGTTGCTGCTGTTCAGCGTCCACTGGCCGCTGTAGTCGGGGCCGGCGGCGGGGATCGAGATGCTGCCGTCGCTGTTGAAGACCACGTCATGGGTGGAGAGGGAGCTGGGGAAGAGCGTACACTCGTAGTAGGCGGCGAGGCCGGTGCCGGTGCAGTGGCTGTTGTGGATGTTGGCCGAGGCGCCCATCGCCGTCACGCTGTAGTTGAGCGGGTTGGCGGTGTGGCTGGCGCTGTTGTTGGCGGTGCTGTTCTCGCTGTTGGTGGTGCTGACCCGGGCGTCGATCACCAGCGGGTCGGCGCTCTCGGGGAGCTGCAGATCCACGTAGACAGAGACATTCTTGCCACGCCGAATGCCGCTAATGTTGCAGGTGAGCGTGGTGCCCGACTGACTGCAGACGCTGCTCTTGGCCACCACGGTGCCCATCACGTAGACGGTGGGCGAGGTGTTGGTTTCGGGAAGATCGATGACCACGGAGCCATTGGTGGTGTTGGCGTTGCCCGTGTTGCTCACCTTGACGGTGTAGCGGCCGGTCTGACCGACATACACCGCGGTGGTGGGGCCGCTGATCGTCGGCACCAGGTCGGCGGCGGCGAAGGCGGTGGAGCTGAACGCGAACAGACCAAGGGCAGTGACAAGGCGGACAGTCATGGGGCTTCCTCGAAGGAGAGACGCCGGAAGTTCCGGACGCCCCTCCTCTACCGGGCTCCCCTGCGCCGTGTACCTGTCCGACTTCTGTCGCGTCGGCGGCCTGAAAGGCGGCTATTGAACCGCGACGTCGTAGCGGCTGCGCGCCGGAGTGCCGCGAAACGCCGCTTCATCCGAGATGATCGCCTTTCGATCGCGCTCGCTGGCGTCGATGAAGCCGACAAAATCGAGCTGCCGATCGGGCTCCTCTGCATGGGCGCTGTAATGGGCGATGAGGTCATTGGCCGGCAGGGTCTGTCGCCCGGCCAGCTCGATCAGCGGCAGCGTCAGCCCGGCCTTGCCCTCGGCCGGCCGGTAGGCCCGGTAGACCAGCTCGGTGCAGACGACGGCGTTGTCGGTGGCGAAGTCGAAGTCGAAGTCGTAGGGCTTGCCGTGGGTGGCGAAGGCCACGTCGATGGCCTGGGCCTTGGCCAGCTTGTCGAGGCGGGGCCGCACGGCGCCGAGGTAGTCGCCGGCGGCGTGGGTGAGCGTGTTCCACACCACCCCCTCGCTCACCGCCTCGATCACCCGAAAGGGCTCGGCGTGCTCGCCTTCTTCCTGGGGGCCCAACTGGTAGAGCGCCCAGACGCTGGGGTATCGCTGCTGCAGGTACTCAACGAAGCTGCAGTCCTTGCCGCAGCGGGCGCTGGCCCAGGCCTGCACGGCGGGGTCGTTGGACCAGGCGGCGAGGCTGGCGGGCTCGCCCACATAGAGCAAGCCGTGGGGCCAGAAGCCGGGCAGGCCCACATTGGAGAGGTACCAGTTCTTTCGGCTGACGAGGATGTCGCCCGGTTCGAGCTTCTGGTTGAATTCCTCGGCCATGGCCTGATCGATCAGGTACCAGCCGATGCGGCGCAGGCGGGTGTCGCCCATGCTCTCGGCCACGCCCTTCTGCAGCGGGAACCAGACCCGCCGCACCTGCCGCTTGAGGTCCTGGCTGTCGGCGCGGAGCTGGAGGGTGGCCCGATCGATCAGGCCCAGGGCCTCTACCGTGGACAGATGACTGTCTATCTCCCGCCAGAGCCAGTCGGCCCCCACCGCGCGCGACTCGATGCGGGCGTTCACCGCCATCTCCACAGCGCTGCGGTACCGTTCACCCGCCACCACCCGGGCCTGATCGCTGGTGCCCAACAGCTCTTCGCGAAAGCGGCTGAAGCTGTGCTCGGGCAGGCCCTGCTCGGGGTGCGGCGCGTCGAGGAACTTGACGGCGTTGCGGTTTTGGAGGACCCGGCCCGAGAAGCGGGCCGCCGCCTGGTAGAGGCCCAATTCAGCGGCGTAGGTGAGCAGGAAGCTGCGCAGGTGGTAGCTGCGCTCCACCCGGGAAGGATCGTATCGGTACCAGTCTTCCCAAAACAGACGCACCTGATCGAGGGCGATGGCATGACGGTGGATGCCGCTGTAGATGCTGAGCAGCAGCGCCTCTTCGTCGGCGGTCAGCACGGCGTCGCCGGCCCGGGGCAGATCGGCGGCCTCCATCCGGTCGAGCAGGGTCTCCAGCCCGCCGACCTGCTCGCGGTAGAGCGCGCTGTCGATCACGAAGGCCGACTCGAATTCGGCGGGGCCCAGGCGGGTGAGCTCAGCCTCGCCCTGGGTGTACCAGACCCCCAGACGGCTGCCCACCACCAGCATGCCCATCACCAGCGCGCCCACGACCCGGCGGCGCAGCACCACCCCCTGGGGCGTGCCCTTCCAGGTCTTGCCGCACAAAAAGCGGCCGACGACGATGAGCACCAGCGCCAGGAGGCCGATGCCCAGCACCAGCTCGAGGAGGTCGGGCAGCAGCTTCATGCCCTGATCAGCGGCCCAGAAGCCCCCCACCGCGCCCACCCCAACGGGGAGCAGCGCCTGGCCGATCACATCGAGGGCACGCCCTGCCCGCAGGGCGAGGGGATCGTCAACCGGAGGCTGGAGGCGCTCAGACATTTACAATCCCAGTTCGGCCGCGAGGGCGTAGATGGTGGACAGTCCGCTCTGCGCCTTCCCCGCGGCGATGGCGTGAACCGTCGCCTGGGCGGCCGCGTTCACCGGCGTTGGGATGCCGTGGGCCGCTCCCCGCGCGACGATCTCTCCGTTCAGGAAGTCAACCGGCGGGGTGCGACCGCGCTCCAAGGCCGCCAGCATCGACGAGCGCATCCGTCGGTAGCGCGCGCCGGCGGCCAGCACCGCCGAGTGCTTGACGAAGAGGGCCAACGATCCGCTCTGCTGCTGCTCTTCGGGGGTGAGGGCCAGCCAGTTGAGGTCGACCGAGTTCGCCAGCTTCTCCAGCCGGACCCCCTCGGCGGCGGCCACCCGCACCGACTCGGTCATGATCTCCAGGGCGAGGCGCCGCACCACCCGCTTCTGCACCAGGGGGCCCAGGCGATCGCCGCCGATGGTGCCGAGGGTGGAGACCGCGCAGTTGAAGGCCAGCTTGGACCAGCGCGCGCCCCGCAGGTTGTCGGTGCGGTCGACCGGCGCCACATGGCGCAGCAGGGCGTCGAGCGCGTCGAGGCGCGGGTCGGCGGCGCCGTTCAAGCGGCCCAGCGTGAAGCGCCCCTCCGAGGTCTGATCAAAGACCCCGACCTCGGGGGTGGAGGCGCCAAAGCTGACGATCGCGCCCAGCACCCGGTCTTCGCCAAAGCGCGCCGCGAGCCGCTCTTCGCCGAGGCCGTTTTGCAGGCAGACAAAGGCCCCCTCGGGGGCGAGGCGGTCGAGGAGGTCGGCGGCCCCTTGCTCCACGGCGTTGGGCGGCAGGGCCAGAAAGACGAAGTCGAAGGGCCCGGCGCCCGCCGGCAGACCCAGGTGAACCCGCCCGCGCACCACGCGCTCGCCGCCCGCGCCTTGCAAACGGAAGCCGTCGCGGTTGACCGCCGCGGCGATGCCGGCGTTGGTGGTGACGACGAGCGGGTTTACGCCCCCCTCGGTCAGGCCCGCCGCGAGGATGCCGCCGATGCCGCCGCAGCCGAGCACAAGCACACGCTGTTCCACACGAGCCTCCGGATGGGGGCTTTCATGCCCCATGGCGCAGCTCTTGAACAGGCCGGCCGGGCGAAAAGTCGGCCGGGTTGAGGCCGACGGGCGGTGCGGTGCCACAGAGCGAGGCCGCCACCAGGGCCCCGGCGGCGAAGGCCACGCTGACCCCACAGCCGCCCAAGCCGGCGGCGAGCGTGAGCCCTGGGGCGCGCAGATCGGGGCCCAACAGGGGGTGGCGATCGACAAAGAAGGTGCGCAGGCCGGTCCAGCCGCCGCGCAGGCGCAATTCGCCCAAGGCCGGCAGGTGGGTGAGCAGCTTGCGGGCGAGGAGGTCGCGGCCGGCGTCTTCGACGGGGCCCGCCGAGCCGGGGCCAGGGGCCGGGGCGCGCTGGCGCTCATCGCAGGGCGAGCAGAGCCAGCCCCCTCCCTCAGGGCGCACATAGAGGCCGACGTCGTCGAGCCAGCACCAGGGGTGATCGGCCGAAGACAGCGGATGGGCCTCGCTCTGCAGCAGGTGGCGGGCCAGCGGCCGCAGGGGCAGGCCCAGGCCGGCGGTGTCCAGCAGTTGGGGGGTCCAGGCCCCGCCAGCGAGCACGGTGGCCCCGGCGAAGACGGGCTCTCCGTCGATCTCTGCGCCGATCACCCGCGGCCCCTCGCGCAGCAGCCGACCGGCGCGCCGCCCGCTGTGGATCTCCACGCCCCCGGCCCGCGCCGCCCGCGAGAAGCCCTGCACCAGGGCGTCGACGTCGACGAGGCCGTCGTCGGGCAGCAGAAAGGCCCCCGCCAGCGCCGCCCCACGCAGGGCGGGCGGCAGGTCGGCGGCCGTCGGGCGCTCCACCGCCACGCCGGCGGCCACCAGGGCCCGGGCAACGGCCTCATAGGGAGGGAGCGCGGCGGGATCGACCACTCCGACGAGCCCGCCGGTGCGCCGCAGCAGGGGTGGGCCCTCCCAGGGCGGCGCCGCGAGGAGGGGCACGCTCACCTGGGCCAGGGCCCGCTCGGGGGCGGAGAGCACGAGGCGGCGGGCCATCGCGGCGTTCTGGGCGCTGGCCTCGGCGCCCAGTTGGGGGCCCTGCTCGACGAGGCGCACCCGCAGGCCGCGGCCGCCCAGGGCGTGGGCCACCGCGAGGCCGGCGAGGCCGCCGCCGAGGATGAGGATGTCGGGGTTGGACATGGCGCGGCGGGCTATCGCGGCGCGGCCGGCTCCGGACAGGCCTCGGCGCGGAGCAGGGGCAGCAGGGCGGTGGGGCCGGCGGCTCCGAGGAGGTGGTAGACCGCGGCGTGCTCGACGGACACGCCCTCCTCGTCGGGCTCCCGGCGCAGGCCGGGCAGCCAGAGCACGGCCGGGGTGTGGCTCCCGTCGCGCAGTTCCAGCAGATCGGGGCTTTGGGCCGGGCTCACCAGGCGGATCTGACCCTCGGCCTCGCGGGTCTCCTCGGCGGGGGCGCCGGGCCAGCGCGCGGTCAGCTCGGCGAAGCCCTCGAAGGAGAGCGACTCCGCGTCGATCAGCGGCAGGCGGCCGTCGAGCTCGGGGCCATCGAGGTGCAGCAAGAGGCCCACCCGGGCGAGGCCCGACACGCCGGAGAAGGCGCCCAGGGGCTCGTCGCCGAGGGTGAGCTCGAGCAGGCAGCCCTCGATGGAGGGGGCCACCGAGAGGTTCACCTGGCCAAAATAGCGGCGCTCGATGCCGATGTCGTCAACCACGACCTCACCGAGGAAGCTGCCCCGATCGGCCTCACAGCGAAGCAGGCGGTCGAGCTGAGCGAGCTGGTCGGGGCTGGCCTCGACCGGAGTGGCCCCGGTGAGCTGGTGGTCCCAAAGGGCGCTCAGCGAGGCGGTGAGGCGCCGCTCCTCCACCTCCACGGTCCAGCGCGGGTCGAAGACGGGCGCCTCTTCATCCTCCCAGGTGAGCGACAGGGCCTCGATCTCCACCGGGGCGTCGGGGGCCGCGGCCTCGGGCAGGCCGATGGAGAGGGGCGGGCTGCCGCAGGGCGGGTCTTCGAGGGCCACCCGGCGCCCCTCGGTCTCGACGCCCGCGACGCGAAGGTCGACCGCGTCGGCCTCGGCGGCGGGGCTGGCGGCCTGGGTCAGCGCCCGGTCGAGCTCCAGCAGCTCGCCGGCCTCGGTGGCCACGTAGATGCGATCTTCGAGGATCAGCGGCGGGGCGGTGAGGCGGCCGACCGGGGCCTCGATTCGCGCGGCGCCGCCGGGGGGGCCGCAGCGCAGGACGCCGTCGACGCCGCCGGCGCAGAGCAGGCCGTCGAAGAAGTCGGGCTCGACGGTGGTGGCGTTCTTGGGCAGGGCGGCCTCGTTGAGCAGGGCCCCATCGCGAAAGAAGAGGCGCCAGACCTGTCCACCGGCGATCACCACGAGCCCACCTGCGTCGTCGCGCAGGGTGGCCCCCAAGGCCCGGCCGGCCCCCAGGCCGAGGTCGCGGCTCCAGCGCGGCGCGCCGGTGGCAGCGTCGAAGGCCAGCACCTCGCCCTGGCGATCGAGGGCGTAGATGAGGTCGCCGGCGTAGCTGGGCACGAGGCGCACCACCGGGGCGCTGGCCCGGGCCGACCAGCGCGCCGCCCCATCAGCGGTGGACAGCGCCCGCAGCTCGCGATCGCGGACCCCCACCACGAGGGCGCCGGTGGCGGCGGGCTGGACGGGGTCAAAGGCGATCTTGCTGCGCCAGCGCAGGTCGCCCAGGGGCGTGGTGGCGGCGAGGCGGCCGGCGCCATCACGGATCACCCAGCCGCCCTCGGCGGTGGCGGCCAGCACATGGGTGTGGCCGGCCTTGCTGTTGCGACGGGCCACGCCGAAGGCATCGACCACCAACAGATCACCGCCCTGCAAGGGGATCGACCAGCCCTCGGCGTCGGCCGCCGGATCGCCGGCCGCCGGGCCGGGCAGCGCGATCAGGCGGGCCTCGCCGTCGGGATCGAGCTCGATGAGGCCGCGGCCGGTGCGGGCCAGCAGGCGATCCCCCATCCAGTGGAGCTGGCTGGCTGGGGCGGGCAGGGCCCAGCGGCGCAAGACCCGGGGATCGGCGCCGGGCCGGGCGACGAGCTCGACGGGAGCGGGCAGGTAGTTCAGCGAGAAGGCGAGGCTGCCGTCGCTGCGGGTGGCGGTCCAGGGGCCGGTTCGGGCGCCGCCGGCGTAGAGGCCGGCGTAGGTCAAGGCGCCCTGGCGCTCGGTCCAGCGGCCCTCTCGAAGGCCGGCGACGAAGCTGCCGCGGGCCAGCGTGCGGCCCTGGGCGTCGATCACCACGGCGGGGCCAGCCAGTTGGGCGTCGCCGTTGAGGCAGGCGTGCAGGCGATCTTCGCCGCCCGCGGGGAGCACCGCCACCGCGCTGCCCGGCGGGCAGAGGAGGGGGGCGGCGAAGGCGGCGGCGAGAAAGAGCCACATGAGGCCCCCCTATCCAGGCCGGCTGTCCACCGCGTGGACAGGCAACGCCCACGCCCTGGACGGCCGGCTCTCCGAGGAGGCCGATGGGGGCGCGATCTACCCCTGGCACGGCTCCTGCAACGTCGGGAATCCCAAGTTGGAGCCACCGATGCCCGCCCTCACCGTCACCTGGTCCCCCGCCAAGAGCCTCTGGAATGGCGGCGCCCTCCTGGGGGCGCTCCTCCTCTGTCCGCAGTACATCGACCTCTCGGCGATGGCGATGGCGGCGGTCTTCACGGCGATCACGCTCTGCTGCGGCCACTCGGCGGGCATCCACCGCGGCCTCATCCACCGCAGCTACGAGGCCCGGCCCTGGGTGCGCGGCCTGCTCGCCTACCTGGGCACCCTGGTGGGCCTCGGCGGCCCCATCTCGCTGCTGGCCCTGCACAACACCCGCGACCACTTCCAGAACACACCGGACTGCCCGGCCTTTTATGGCCACACCGATCCGCTCTGGCGCGACTTCTTCACCCAGAACCACGCAGTTGCCACCCGCACCGATGGCTGGACGCCTCCCCTCGACCCCACCGTCACCGGCAGCGCCTGGATGCGCTTTCTCGACGCCACCGCCCGCTGGCAGCAGCTCCCGGTGGCGCTGGCGCTCTACGCCGCAGGCGGCTGGAGCTGGGTGGCCTGGGGGCTCTTCGCGCGCGTCGCCATCGGCGTTCACGGGCACTGGCTGGTGGGGTGGTTCGCCCACAACGAAGGCGCGCAGCCGCGCACCGTGCTGGGCTCGGCCATCCAGGGCACCAACAACCGGCTCTTTGGCGCGATGTCTTTTGGCGAGGGCTGGCACAACAACCACCACGCCTTTCCGCGCTCGGCCCGCCTGGGCCTGGAGCCCGGTCAGCTCGATGGCGGCTGGCTCTTCTTGCAGCTGCTGGCGCGGCTGGGGCTGGTCTGGAACCTGATCACGCCCGACCAGGAGGCGGCGCTGGAGCCGGGCCGAACCGTGGTGGAGGGCCCGCCGGCCCTGGCGCGCTGAGCGAAGCGACACGGACGGCGGCCCTGGGCGCCCGGGCCGCAGCGCCAGCGCCGACGAAGGCACCGCCGCCGGCCGCCCCGCCCGCAGAGGCCGCCCCCGTGGAGGAGGCGCCGGCGCCTCCAAGCACCGCAGAGGTGTGCCTCGCCGGAGAACTGGCCCACATCAGCCTGCGCTGCAGAGAGTCCTTCGCCATCTGCGAGTAGGGAAGGTCCAGGCGTCACCAAACTGAGCCGAGGGGACCCTTGCCAAAGAATCGACCGGGTGTTCGATTCCTCCGGAGGCCTCCCCCATGCTCCTGCTCCTCCTCGCCTGCGCCAGCCCCCCACCCTCCGGCTCCACCCCCCGCCTCGCCCCGGCCGAAGGCACGCCCCAGGGCGACGACACCGCGGCGGCCCTGCCGCTTGAGATCACCACCGCCGGCCCCTGTCACAGCCCCTGCGCGCTCCGCGCCGAGGCCACCGGCGCCGCCACCCTGCGCTGGAGCCGCGACGGCGTGCGGCTCGGCGAGGTGGCCGCCGACGAAGCCCTGCTCACCACCGTCACTTCCGACGCCGTCTACGCCATCGAGGTCAGCGCGCTGGGCGCCGACGGCGAGCCCCTTGCCCTCGCCCAGGCCGCCCTGGAGCTGCGCGCGCCCAGCCTCACCCTCGAGGCCCCTGCGGTCTGCCAGAACCCCTGCACGCTCTCGGCCCACAGCCCCGGCGCCATCGCCGCGGTGTCCTGGAGCGCCGACGGCTACCCGCTGGGAAACAGCACGGCGCCGGACTTCTCGCTCACCTACACCTTCACCACCCTGGGCGAGCGCCATCTGCAGGCCACCGCCCTCGATCAGGCCGGCGCCGCCCTCGTCACCGTCGAGCAGCCCCTGCGCGTGCAGACCGCCCCAGCCGAGCTGGCCAGCGGCGACCGCTGCACCACCCCCTGCACCTTTACGGCCCATGCCACCGCCGCCGTGGCCCGGGTCGCCTACGAAGCCGATGGCTGGCCCCTCGGTGAGAGCACAGACGTAGGCCGCGGCTTCGCGCTCACCTATGACTTCTCCACCCTCGGCAGCCGCCAGATCGCGCTGCTCGCCTACGACGCCGACGGCGCGCTGCTCGGCACCAGCGAGGGCGCGGTTTTGGTGGAAGACGAGGCCACCGACCCCACCCTGCCCGACCTGCCCTACTTCTACCAGTACGACAACGCGCTTTACCCAGGCAGCACCTGCCAGAACACGTCGGTCGCCATGCTCCTCGCCGGCTACGGCTGGACCGGCGTCCCCGACGACATCACCGCCGACTGGGGCAAGGA
>Ga0164294_10005209_pt1 | contig 11174 bp, 9 predicted proteins | sample GEODES005metaG_FD_111479 | JGI IMG/M metagenome (GOLD analysis project Ga0164294, IMG submission 111479) | Oligotrophic lake water microbial communities from Sparkling Lake, Wisconsin, USA - GEODES005 metaG | ecosystem: Environmental > Aquatic > Freshwater > Lake | place: USA: Sparkling Lake...
CAGCCTGATCCTGCTGATCATGATGTTCGTCACCCGCAGCGTGGTGGCCGCACTGGTGATCGTCGGCACGGTCGTGCTGTCGCTGGGCGCCTCGTTCGGCCTGTCGGTGCTGATCTGGCAGCACCTGCTGGGCATCGAGCTGTACTGGATCGTGTTGGCGCTGGCCATCATCATCCTGTTGGCGGTGGGGTCTGACTACAACCTGCTGGTGATCTCGCGGTTCAAGGAGGAGATCGGCGCGGGTCTGAACACCGGACTGATCCGGACGATGGCCGGTACCGGTTCGGTGGTCACCGCCGCCGGGTTAGTTTTCGCATTCACCATGTGCGGCTTCATCTTTGGCGAACTGATGGTCCTCGGCCAGATCGGCACCACCATCGGCATCGGCCTGATCTTCGACACTCTGATTGTTCGGTCGTTCATGACGCCGTCGATCGCCGCCCTGCTGGGCCGCTGGTTCTGGTGGCCGCTGAAGGTCCGGCCCCGGCCGGCCAGTGCCATGCTGCGCCCGTACGGAACCCGGCCATCGGTGCGCGAACTGCTGCACAGCGACGAGCCCGCCGGGCAGGTTGCGGTGCCCGCCGCCGACTAGTACGGCGTGGTTTCAGCGCGGTCCGACGACGGGTATCGCCAGAGCTCTCGCCGCGTCGGACATTCGCGCGTCATAGGTGATCACCGCACGCAGTTCGGCACCGGCGCACCGGGCGGCGGCCAGGTGGATTGCATCGAGGCTGCGCAGTAACGGGGGATCGAGGTTGGCGGCGGCATCGAGAAGTGTCGCGGTGAGGTTCACGGTGGCCAGGCCGGCGAGAACGCGGCGCGCCTCGGTGACAGCGGTCGCACTGATGCGGCGGGCCGCACGGATCAGTTCGGTGCGGGTGAGTGCCGCGGTGAACAACGTGTCGGTGGGAAGCTCGCCGAGGTAGCTGCGGAGGGCAGGTGTTTCATGCTCTGCAACAACGAGTTTGATCAGTGCAGAGGTATCGAGATACGTCTTCAACGCTCGTGCTCGCGAAGCTCCCGTAGAACCTCAGAAGCGTTGACGTCGACGGCGAGGGGTTCGATGTCGCGGACGTCGATGTCGGGATCGGCGGGAGCGATGTCGCCGGCGGCGATCATGTTCACCCAGTCATCGTTGGTGATCGGAACGAGACGGGCGATGGGCCGGCCGCGGTCGGTGATCTCGATCGACTCCTGGCGAGCAGCGACCCGGCTGAGGTACTGACTCGCGTTCTGGCGCAGTTCCCGCACGCCGATCTGCTCCATGTGCTACATGATAGCACTTGATCGCACGCGTCCCGGGCGGTAAATCAGTTGTGCCTGATCCGGCGCCCGGGCTAACCTGATCCCATGTTGTTCGCATCGCATCATGGCGCCGCTCATCCGTCCGTGGACTGGAGCGTCGTGTAGCGCACGCGTACCACCGAAAGGCCACGGACGAGAAGTCCGTGGCCATTTTTTTGCCCAAACCCCATCCACAGAAAGGAAACGCTCATGCTGTCGTGCAGTCGAGATCCCGAACTGTGGTTTTCCGAGCACCCGGCCGAACTCGAACGCGCAAAGACGCTGTGCGGCGACTGCCCGATCCGGCGCGAATGCCTGAGTGCCGCACTGGATCGCGCCGAGCCGTGGGGCGTGTGGGGTGGGGAGATCCTCGACGGCGGTGTGGTGCTGGCCCGAAAGCGTCCGCGCGGACGGCCACGCAAAGCTGACATCGCGGCCTGAGGCAGCTGGCACCTAGCGCTGGTTGATATTCCATTCGATCCAGCCCACACCACTGCGGCCGTCGGCGGTACGGAAGTCGGCCATCGCCCGCTGGAAGTGGGTGACCCGGCCGTCCGGCGCCTCGAGGCGCAGCGGCCCGAACCCGCGCGGGCTGACGTCGATGACGAGCGGGTCAGCCGGATCGCCGACGCGAAGTACCGCCGAGGACACCAGGCCGCCCGCCGGTTTGTCGAATGTCGACGATCCGGTGGTGAGTTCGGTGATCTCGCCGCCGGTCTGCAGGTAGCCGATCGCGACGCCGGGCAGGTCCGGCAGCATCACCGCGTGCCCGCGGGTGCCGTCGTCGAGGTGAAACGCCGACCACATCCAGTCGTTGGCCCACCAGTCGCGCGGTCCCCACGAGTGGTCGCGCTGACCCGGCCCGGACACCGCGATCCGTTCGTCGTCGATCACGATGGTTCCCTCGACGCGGCAGGGTATCTCGTAGCGGGGCAACGCCTGCCAAGCATACGGCTCGGCGTCCGTGATCCAGTGCAGGTCCAGTTTTAGCGTGGCCGGCGTTCCGGCCTCGTCGCGCAGTACAGCCATGGCGTCGGCGTACTGCGTTGCGGCGCCGTCAAATTCAATCCGGTAGTCGGCCAGCGGGCTCACGCATTCCTGGACGGCCTCGTAGTCGGCGCCGTGGACGGTTTGGCGCCGGTCATCCAGAACGGGGGAGGGCCCGGCGTAGTCGGTCACCATCACCGTCGGCTTCCCGGGGCGCACCACCGCCACGGTGTACAGGCAGCTGCCCCGATTGGGCACATTGCCCAGTCGCACGTACACCCCGATCTCCGGATCGGCGCTCACGCCGTCGAAGTACCAGCTCTCATTCCAGAACGGCTCCTCACCCGGTGGGTGCGGCGACTCGTCGCGCGGATTGGGCGCCAGTGAGTGGTCGGGCACGGCGGGGTCAGACCTCCTCGGCGAAGCCCGGAATCAGTTCCTCGGCCATCTCCCGGACCGGCACATGGCAGTCCAGTTGCGCCGAAATCGCCACCGTGGAGGCGATCACCCGCAGCGGGATCGCCAGGCTTGCCGGCAGATTCATCTGGCGGGCCATCTTGATCTGCTCCGAGGAGCGCTCCATGTTGTCGGCGGCCTGTTTGCGCAACCACCGGCGGGTGTAGTGGAACACCGGAACGGCGATGGGTTCGACGTACTGCCGCAGCATCGCGTCGATCTCTTCAATGGAGATGTCCTCGCCGGGCTGGATGAAGCCGACCTTCGCCATCGTCGGCAGCAGATCGGCGTAGTCCTTCTCGAGCGCGAACCGGATCATCCGGCCCAGCTCCATCGGCAGGCCGTCGGGCAGCGGCGCCACCGCGCCAAAGTCGATGACCACCATCCGACCGTCGGGGGCGAGCATGAAGTTGCCGGGGTGGGCGTCGCCGTGCATCATGCCGACCCGCGCCGGGGCGTCGAAGGTCAGCTCAAAAAGCCTTGTGCCGCAAAGGTCTCGCTCATCGGTGCTGCCGTCGCGGATGATTTCCGCCATCGGCTTGCCCTCGACCCATTCGCTGACCACCACCTTCGGTGCACTGCCCACGATCTGCGGGATCAGAAAGTGCGGGTGGCCCTCGTAGGCCTTGGCGAACGCGCGCTGGTTGTTGGCCTCGAGCCGGTAGTCCAGTTCCATCTCGGTGCGATCGATGAGCTCATCGACCACGGCCTGGACGTCGGCTCCCGGCGCGAGTTGTTTGAGCACGCTGGTCATCCGGCGCATGGTTTTCAGGTCGGCGCGCAGCGCCTCGTCGGCGCCCGGGTACTGGATCTTGACGGCCACCTCGCGGCCGTCGCCCCACACGCCCTTGTGCACCTGCCCGATGCTGGCCGAGGCCACCGGGGTGTCGTCGAAGGAGGCGAACCGGTCGCGCCACTTGGTGCCCAGCTGTCCGTCGAGCATCCGATGGACCTTCGGCGCCGACAGCGGCGGTGCGTCCTTCTGCAGTTTGGTCAGGGCTTCGCGGTAGGGCGCGCCGAACTCCTCGGGAATCGCCGCCTCGAGCACCGAGAGCGCCTGGCCGACTTTCATCGCCCCGCCCTTGAGTTCGCCGAGCACGGCGAACAACTGACCGGCGGCCTTCTCCATCAACTCGGCGTTGACGTCGTCGCGGGATTTACCGGCCAGCCTTTTGCCCAAGCCCAGTGCGGCCCGGCCCGCCATGCCGACCGGGAGACTGGCCAGTTTGGCATTTCGGGCGGTTCGCCCGCGTTTGATGTCGTCGGCCACGCCCCCCATCATGCCCGTCGCGCGGCGCGAGCTGTTCGCGGATGCCAACAACCGCACAGCGGGTGTCGGCTCCAGCGCCGGGCCCGAATGGTCTGGGTGGCGATGTCGACCTCGACGGTGGCGTTCATGGTGGCCGGGGGATCCCCGGGCGGATCGATTCCGCGCACCGCGCCGATGATCTGCTGCAGCTGACCCAGCGCCAGGGCGGCGGTGGCCAGCAGGGTCGGCCGGTCGGCGTGGGCGATCACCTCGCGTAACTGCACGGCCAGCACCGGCCAGGCGGCGTCGCGGTCGGTGCGGTGCAAATCCGCGCACCCCAGACAGCTCGTCACCCCCGGAATCACCAGCGGGCCCACCAGGCCGGTGTGGTCGCGCAGCCGCACCGGCAGGTGCGGCACCCGGGCGGCGTGCAGGTCGCGCAGCATCCGCGGTTCGGCGGTGATGCTGTCAGCGAGCACCATCAGGTCCACCCCGGCGGGCGCACCGCCGGCGTTGGCGTGACTGGACCGGCCCACCCTGGCCCCGGAGCACCGAAGCCCCTCAGCCACCAGCTCAGAGAGCGGCCCGCTGCCGTGCACGCGGATCGACAGTGTCCGCCCCGGCGCCCGCCCGTGGCGGGTGCGTTCGCGCACCACGCCCACGGCCAGCAGCGCATACATCACCTCGTCGAACCCGGCCTCGTCGTCGAGGCCGTGCCGCAGGGCCAGCCGGTGCAGTTCGGCCAGCTCCGTCGGCACCGCCATCGCCCGCAGCACGGTGGCCATCGCTGCCGCGGATAGCCCCGACGGGGGACGCACCAGCACCGCGCGCCGCGGATCCCACCCCACCTGCACCGCACCGTCGGGTCGCAGCAGCACCGGCAGCGCGGGGTCCAGGACGAACGTCACGAATCCGACTGTGACACCGACCCGCGCGTAATGCGTTCAGCTATCCACAGGTCCGGTGGCCGGACAATCTTTACGTTCGCGCAACCCAGAGTTCAACTGTAGGGCTCCCCTCTGGCCATTCACCTACCTATCGTCATGTCAAATGTCGAAAGTCGTCTTCGCCCGGGGAGCAACAATGGTGAAAAAGTCACGTGTACAACGCAATACGTCCCTTCGGCAGCCCTATGCGTGGCTGGGGGCGGGCGCGCTGGGCGTGGGGCTAGCGCTGGCCGGCGCAGGCACCGCCCACGCCGACGACAGTGTCAACGACACCGCCTCGGCTGCGGCGACTGCCTCCTCGGCGCGCGCCCCGGGCAACGCCAGCGCAGGCGCCGCCGCGAGATCGACGCCCCGGTCGCCGGTGGCGACGTCGCGTCCCGCGGGGCCGCGCCAGAGCGTGAACGACGGTGCCGGCAAACGGGCACTGACCGCCGCCAACCGGTCCACACCCGCGGCGACAACTCGCATCACTTCGGCGCTGCCGGTGTCCGCCGTCGCGTCGGCAAGTGTCGGCAAGCCGTCGGCCGGTGAGCGGGCGGCACAGGTGGCTGTCCCGGCGGCACCTGTTCAGGACCCGCCGACCGCATCGGCCACTGCCGCGGTCGAATCGGAAGCGGGGGATCGGCCGCTGCGTCGGACCGTCGCGCGGGCGGTGGCAGCGCCCGCGCCGGTGGCCGCGCCGGCGATTGCGCGTGCGGCGGTGAATCCCGCTGAGGCGCTCAACGCGGCCGTCGTCGATTGGTTCGACTCCACGTCGGCCTGGCTGGCGACCCTGCCGCGCGGCCCACTGAACGAACTGGCCTCTGGGGCGCTCATGCTGGTGCGGCGCAGTTTGTTCGACCAGCAGCCGACCGTAAACCCGTACCAATTTCTCACCAGGGCCGACGGCCAGATGGTCGGCACTCTTGGCTCCGTTGACCCTGAAGGCTCCGCACTGTCGTATTCCCTGACCGGTGCTCCGGAGTTCGGCACTGTCCAGCTGACTCCCGACGGAACCTGGACCTACACCCCCCGAGCTGATGTAGCTCCGGGCACCGAGGACAGCTTCACCGTCGTCATCTCCGACGGCGGCGGGTTCAATATTCTCAAACCAGCCACGTCGCCCCTCGAGGTCGAAGTCCCCGTGGGCGATTTCAGCCAGCGGTTGACCAGTGACGTGCTCAAGGGCTCAGGTGCGGGGCATTGGTTCAACGTGATGAATTACTCGTCGTCTCCGGTGGTGTTCACCCAACTGATCGGCGAGTGTCCGAAGTACTGCACCGGCGATGATCTGATGTACGTGCCGCCTATCGGCACGGTGGTAGGAGTCGGCGATATGACGCACTTCCAGATCGGCCAGTGGGTCTTTCTGCAGTTCGACACCCGCGCGAAATTCACCTCGGTCCCGGGTGCGTACCGCCCGGAGGACTGGACGGTCAAAATTCACAGCGCATGGGGAAGCATTTCGAGCGGTCCGAGCAACATCGGATGCGACTCAGGTGATTGCACCGCAGATCGCTACACGCAAGGCACCTCGGGTTCGATCGACAACGATCGCGTCTTCCTTCTTGACCCGCCGGGCACCGAGGTCAATCTCGGCAGCGCAGAGGCTCAGAAGCAGGCCGAGATCCTCAGCAAGCTCTGCGGAAGCCAGCCGAATTGCGCATTTGATCCACGCAGCTACGACGAGACGGCATTCTCCGATTGGCGGGACAAAGCAGCCCCGTATTCGAACATGACGGACGTCCAACAGAGTTACACCTTCAAGCAGACATCCTCGGTGAAAACGACATCGACGCTCAAAGTCAGCGAAAGCCTGGGAATCACCCTCGGCAAGATTGTCAAGGCTGGAATCGCCAAGGAGAGAAGCGATTCCTGGGAGGAGGCCAACTCCTTCGAATACACCTATCCGGTCAACGTGCCGGCCCGTACCCTCGTCAATTTCCTCTGGCGTGACCCAGTCAAGAACGTCACGGGAGATTTCACCACCAAACTCGGCAACACCACATGGAACCTGACGAACGTCACGTTCGGGTTCCCTGATCCCGGCCGACAAGGCGAAATCAAGGTCACACAGGCCCCGATTGCGAAGCCGGCCGACTAGGGCCCGTCCGGTCCCTCGGCGTCCTTCTCGATCTCGGCGATCAGAGCGTCGACGTCCACCGAGGAGACGTCCCCGCCGATGATCCGGTCGATAAAGCCCGCCGGCTCGTCGAGGTCGGCAGCGGTGGGCATCAGGTCGGGGTGCGCCCACACCGCGTCGCGGGCGTCCATCCCGCCGGCGGCGGTCAGGCGCTCCCACAGCACGGCCGCCTCGCGCATCTTGCGCGGCCGCAATTCCAAACCGACCAGCGTGCCGAAGGTCTGTTCGGCCGGCCCGCCGGTGGCGCGGCGCCGCCGCAGCATCTCCGCGAGCGCCACGGTGCCGGGCATGCGCTCACCCAGTGCCGCGCTGACCACCGTCTGCACCCAGCCCTCGACCAACGCCAGCAGGGTCTCTAGGCGCTCGAGGGCGACGGTTTGCTCCGGGGTGGCCTTGGGTTCGAACATGCCCTGGGACATCAGCTTTTCCATCGCCGCCGGGTCGGTGAGCACCGACGGGTCGATGCCTTGGGCCAGGTCTTCCATGCCGCTCATGTCGATCTTCATGCCGCGCGCGAACGCCTCCACCGAGCTGAGTAGTTGGTTCGACAGCCACGGCACGCCGCTGAACAACCGGTGGTGGGCGGCCTCGCGGGCGGCCAGGAACGTCATGATCTCGCTGCGTGATTGCTCCAGACCTTCGGAGAGTTCCTCGATGGCCGCGGGCATCAGTACCGCAACACCCCGCGGGCCCAGCGGCAGCCCGATGTCGGTGGAGGTCAACACTTCTTTGGACAATGTGCCCAGCGCCTGGCCTAGTTGCGAGCCGAACGCCATGCCGCCCATCTGGGTCATCATCGCCATCAGCGGCCCGGCCATCGCCTTGATCTCGGCGGCGCCGTCCTGATCCAGCGCCGAGGACCACACCGACGAGATCTGTGCGGCCATCGGATCGCACAGCCGCTTCCAGGTTTCCAGGGTGCCGTCCACCCAGTCCTGCGGTGTCCAGGCGACGGCCTTGGTGGCCCCGGCCGGCAGCGAGGTGGCGCCGTCCAGCCAGGTGTCGGCCAGGTGCACCGCGTCGCGGACCGCCTGGGCGGTCGGCTCGGCGATGGGAGCGGTGAAGCCGATCGAACTCGACGCCAGCTTGCGGGCCAGGTCGTAGTTCACCGGCCCGGCATCCTTGCCGGCGGCCATCGCCGAACCCGCGCCGCTGAACATCTGGCCGAGCTTGGAGAACAGCTGGCCCAGATCGCCGGGATTGAAGTCGCCGCCGAACCCGAACGGGTCGGCCCCGGCAGCGGGGTCCTTCTTGTCGGGGTCCCGGCGGGGGTCGCGGTCGGGGTCGTCTCCGGCGGAGAAGCCGAAGGGCACGTCAGGCATGAGCACTACGGTACCGCCGTTGCCGCGGCGTACCGCCGTTACTGTGGTGGCCGTGAACAGACGGATGCTGACGCTGACGGTGGCGCTGGTACCCATCCTGGTGTTCGGGCTGCTGCTCGGGTTGGTGACGGTGCCGTTCGTGGCGCTGGGGCCCGGCCCGACGTTCGACACCCTCGGTGAGGCCGACGGCAAGCCCGTCGTCGCCATCGAGGGCACCCCGGTCAAACCCACCTCCGGGCACCTGAACATGACCACCGTCTCCCAGCGCGACGGCCTGAGCCTGGGCCAGGCGCTGGTGCTGTGGGGTTCAGGCTCTGAGCAGCTGCTGCCGCGGGATCTGGTGTTCCCGGCCGAGAAGTCCCGCGAGGACATCGAGAAGTCCCAGAGCGCGGAGTTCCAACGCTCCGAGGACAACGCCGAGTTCGCCGCCCTGAACTTCCTCAAATATCCGCAGGCGGTGACGGCGCAGAACATCAACGACCCCGGCCCGTCGGCGGGCAAGTTGCAAGACGGCGACGCCATCGACAAGGTCGACGGCACCCCGGTCGCCACCGTCGAGGAGTTCTCCAAGCTGCTCAAGGCCACCAAACCCGGCCAGGAGATCGTCCTGGACTACCGGCGCAAGAACGCCGAGCCTGGCACCGCGCGGATCACGCTGGGCCGCAACGACGACCGTGACTACGGCTACCTGGGCATCGCCGTGCGGGACGCGCCGTGGGCGCCGTTCACCATCGACTTCAACCTGGCCAACATCGGCGGGCCGTCGGCGGGGCTGATCTTCAGCCTGGCCGTCGTCGACAAGCTCACCACCGGGGAGATCAACGGCGGCAAGTTCGTCGCCGGCACCGGCTCGATCACCGCCGACGGCATCGTCGGCCCGATCGGCGGGATCGACCACAAAATGGCCACCGCCGCCGACGCCGGCGCCACGGTGTTCCTGGTGCCGAAAGAGAACTGCGACCTCGCCCGCACCGCGGCGCGGGACACCATGACCCTGATCAAGGCCGAGAACCTGACCCAGACCATTGAGGCCCTGAAGACCCTGACCGCCGGCGGTCAACCGCCCACCTGCTAGCTGCTGGGCCGGGCCCCGGCGCGGCCTTGCGTAGAGTTGGTTTCGTGATCTTGCGAGCGCGCCCATGAACATGCGAACCCCGCCCCGAATGCCGACTCTGAACCGCCGCAGCCGCACCCTGATCGTGGTGGCGCTGGCCGTGGTGACGCTGCTGCTGATCGGCCCGCGTTTCATCGACACCTACGTCGACTGGCTGTGGTTCGGCGAACTGGGCTACCGGTCGGTGTTCACCACCGTGCTGTTCACCCGGATGATCGTCTTTGTGGTCGCGGCCCTGGCCGTCGGGCTGATCGTGTTTGCCGGCATGGCGCTGGCGTACCGCACCCGGCCGGTGTTCGTGCCCAACGTCGGCCCGGGCGATCCGGTGGTGCGCTACCGGGCCGCGGTGATGAGCAAGCTCAAGACCTACGGCATCGGGGTGCCGGCGGCGATCGGGTTGATGGCCGGTCTGGTGGCCCAGAGCGCCTGGCCCACCGTCCAGCTATTCCTGAACGGCGGGGACTTCGGCATCACCGACCCGCAGTTCGGCCGCGATCTCGGTTTCTACGCCTTCGATCTGCCGTTCTACCGAATGGTGCTGTCGTTTTTGTTCGCGGCGGTGTTCCTGGCGTTTCTGGCCAGCCTGCTGACGCACTACATCTTCGGCGGCATCCGGCTGGCCGCCGGTTCGGCCGCCCTGAGCCGGGCCGCCCGCATCCAGCTGATCAGCCTGGTCGGGGTGCTGGTGCTGCTCAAGGCGGTGGCCTACTGGCTGGACCGCTATGAGCTGCTGAGCAACACCCGGGCCGGCAAGCCGTTCACCGGGGCCGGCTACACCGACATCAACGCCGTGCTGCCGGCCAAGCTGATCCTGTTGGTGATCGCTCTGATCGCCGCGGCGGCGGTGTTCTCCGCACTGTTCCTGCGCGACCTGCGCATCCCCGCCATCGGCGTTGTGCTGCTGATGGTCAGCTCGCTGATCATCGGGTCGGGCTGGCCGCTGATCGTCGAGCAGTTCAGTGTCAAACCCAACGCGGCGCAGAAGGAAAGCGAGTTCATCAGCCGCTCCATCACCGCCACCCGGCAGGCCTACGGGTTGACCGAGGACGTCGTCACCTACCGCGACTACAGCGGCAACGCCCCCACCAACGCCGCCCAGGTGGCCGCCGACCGGGCCACCACCTCCAACATCCGGGTGCTCGACCCCACCATCATCAGCCCGGCGTTCACCCAGTTCCAGCAGGGCAAGAACTTCTACTCCTTCCCCGAGCAGCTGGCGATGGACCGCTACAACGGCCGCGACGGGGCGCTGCGCGACTTCGTGGTGGCCGCCCGCGAACTCAACCCCTCGCGGCTGATCGACAACCAGCGCGACTGGATCAACCGGCACACCGTCTTCACCCACGGCAACGGCTTCATCGCCTCCCCGGCCAACACCGTGCGCGGCATCGCCAACGACCCCAACCAAAGCGGCGGCTACCCGGAGTTCCTGGCCTCGGTGGTGGGCGCCAACGGCAGCGTCGTCTCACCCGGCCCGGCCCCGCTGGATCAGCCGCGGATCTACTTCGGGCCGGTGATCGCCAGCGCGCCCAACGATTATGCGATCGTCGGCAAGAACGGCGCCGACCGCGAGTACGACTACGAAACCAACACCGAGACCAAGAACTACACCTACGCCGGTGTGGGCGGGGTGGGTGTCGGCAACTGGCTGACCCGGGCGGTGTTCGCCGCGAAGTACGCCGAACGCAACTTC
>Ga0164294_10005210_pt1 | contig 11174 bp, 9 predicted proteins | sample GEODES005metaG_FD_111479 | JGI IMG/M metagenome (GOLD analysis project Ga0164294, IMG submission 111479) | Oligotrophic lake water microbial communities from Sparkling Lake, Wisconsin, USA - GEODES005 metaG | ecosystem: Environmental > Aquatic > Freshwater > Lake | place: USA: Sparkling Lake...
GAGCTCGATTGGCCGCTGCTGCCGCTGACGACGGCACTGAGCGTGGGCCAATACAGGCCCTGGGTGGCTCTGAGTTGGGCTGTGGACGCGTCCACCTGCTCCCGTTGGGCCTGAAGCGTGGCGCTGTTGGCAAAGGCAATCGCCAAGGCCTGCTCCAGCGTCAAGGATTGAACCGGGCCAGCCTGAAGACTGCTGGCGCCAGGCAGTCCCAGGGGAGCGGCTGGTACCACCTTGGCGGGGTCAAGCTGGGCGCTGGCAGGGGCATTGGCGTCAAGCAGCAGCTGGGGCACGGGCGGCAACACCCTTAGATCCCGAGTGTTGAGCCCAGGTTCGGCCGGAATCAGGCCATCGAGGGCCCGCAGTTGTTGATCCAGCTCCTGCCAACTGCGCTCCAGTCCAGCCGTGTCGGACCTAGCGCCCGCTTGGCCGACCTGGGCAGCGGGCCAGGAGAGGGGCTGGGATTGGGCTTGGCGTGGCCGTTCTTCCAGGGACCCCATGGACCCTGGCTGAACCTGGGCCCAAGCAGACGGTGAGAGGCATGACGCGAGAAAGCCCAGCCAGCCAAAGGACAAAACCTGTCCAAGCCGGCGACCAGGGATGCGGGACGCCAGCAAGCAGCGGACTGCGTCGGGTTGTGCTCCGGGTGGACCGTTCTGCCACCCATGGCTGTGGCACCCGTGGCCGCCCCTGCCCATGCTGCCCTTCCGCTGCGAACGCCTCAGTTTGCGGTATGGCAACAGCTATTGAGGCGATCGGATCGGCATGGGTTGGCACCCCCACACCCGGCCTTGGCTAAGGCAAGCTCGGTGGGCCATGCTTGGGCCATGGTGAGCCCTCCTGACCTAGCCCCCAGCTCCTGGCCCCGGCGCCAGCTGGATCGGATGCAGCACCGCTGGGGCGGGCTATCGGACCACGACCAGGTGGGGGTCTGCCTGGCCGCCATGGGCACGGCCCTGGTGGGGTGGGCCCTGGTGTGGCAAGTCCCCACCGAAGTGGCAGGGCAAGGGGTCTTCCTCTATAGCGACAATGCCGCAATCCTGAATGCCCGCGCCGGTGGGCAGGTGATCAAGATCCACACCAAGCTCGGCGCTCCGGTCAAGAAAGGGCAGGTCTTGATGCAGCTTTACCTGCCCGTGCTAGCGCGACAACTGCAACAGGAAAAGGGCAATTTAGCCCAGTTGCAACGTATCAACATCGACCTGGACCATCGCGATCGGATGCAACTGCAAGCCGAATCCAACAGCCGCGACACGGCACTCGCCAGGCTCGCCGATGATCGGAGGCGCTACCAGGGCTTGCAGTCGGTTTACGCCACGAAACTGCGCAACCTCGACTGGCTCAGCCAGCGCCAAGTGGTGGCACCCCTTTCTAATGATGTGGTCGCCGCCCAACAGGCGCTCACCAGCACCAGCGTCAACCTCGATGACGTCAAGATCAACGCTAAAAAGGTGATCGCCAATTACCAGCAGGTGAAAGTCACCCTGGAAACAGCCGCCCAGCAGCGGCGCTATCAAATCGATGATCTCAAGCGCCAAATTCGGGTCACCGAGGCCAAGATTGCCTACGAGGGCCTCATCGAGGCCGACCGGGATGGCACGGTGCTCGATCTGCAGGTCACCGCAGGCCAGACCGTGGGAACGGGCCAACGGCTGGGCACGATCGGCCGCCCCGATGCCTCCAGTGCCAACAAGCTGCCCCTGGAAGTGGTGGCCTATTTCAGCCCTGCCGATGCCAGGCGCCTGCCCCTGGGGCTGCCGGTGGAGGTGGTACCGCTCTGGAACCAGCGGGGTCGATTCGGCGGCATCACCGGCAAGGTGACCAGGGTGTTGAGCCTGCCCGCCAGCGTCGATGACATCTCGACCACGATTGGCAACCCCCAGTTGGCCCAAGAACTGACCAAAAACGGCCCGGTGATGCGGGCCGATATCAGCCTGGACCGGGACCAGGCCAGCATCGATGGCTACCGCTGGACCCTCTCGGGGGGCAGCGGCGTGTTTCCAGTACGGGAAGGGCTGACAGCCGCGAGCCATGCCTACGTGGAATGGCGCAGCCCGATCAGTTACTTACTCCCTGGGGTGCGTTCACTGACTGGGGGGTACCGCAGCCAGCGGATTGACCGCCAGTGGAACAAACCCTTTCTGGACCAGCCGGGCAGCTTGCCCTAAGCCCACAATCGCCGCTCTGGCCCGCTCGACCCAACCCCAACCATGGCCCCCCGTCTGCCGACTGTCCCCAATCCCCTGCTGCGTCAGGAATTGCCCTGGCTGGTGAGCGAGCTGGTGTTGCTGATCATTCTCTGCAATGCCAATGCGCCGGAATTGTGGTTTTGGCTGGTCGTGTTAATCGTGATTCTGGGTTATCGGATCGAACGCTGGTTCTCATCGCGAACTCCTCAATAGGCCTAGCTCCAATCAGGGAGGTGCGGTTCAAGCAGGTTCTAGGGGCTGCCCAGTCGGCCCCAGTCCCGTTCCATTGATTCGATGGCCCGATAACTCTGGCGACAGAGAAAGGCCCGGCGGGCCAGATGTTGCAAACGCTCCGCGCTAATCGCATCAAGACTGCTGTCCTGGAGCAAACCGAATGCCTGCTGCCAACTGGCTGGAACCTCTGCTGGAAGGGGCGTGGGCGGCAGGTCGGCCGCCTGCTCCAGGCAGAGGATCCAATGTACGAGACGCCCGGCGCAGTAGCGGAGCATCTCCGCTTCGGCCCGGTGCAGGGCCAGCAGGGCCGCCAGCTCCTGGCGCGGAGTTGGTTGGCGGGCCAGGCCGTCGATGCTGCCGATCAGCAAGGAACTGGTGCGATCGAGCAGGCGCAGGAAGCGATAGAGGGGGTGGAGCTGGGGGTTGGTGCCGAGTTCATTGGCCACCTGCGGCAGCAACCGGCGCAACTGCGTGAGTTTCTGGCGCCGCTGCAGCGAAAGCTGATCGGGGCGAAACTTCGAACGGACCGGGGGGAGCGGCGACCCATCGGGTGGGTCGACGTTGGACAAGGGGCCTGGGCCAGCCGGCCCAGACGTTGTTTCGATCCGCAGGGCCGCCTCCTGGAGATCGCCCGCCAGCCCTGCCAACAGGGAGCGCCAAAGGCTCCTGGTGCTGGCAATCGCCAGGGAGGGCCAAGACAGGCGCAGGCTCCCCATCGCCACGAGGATTCCCAGGCAGGTCCAAAAGAGGCGCAGGGGAATCCAACTGCCGAGCTGGTCGTTGTGCACCAACCAGCCCATGATCACGATGAAGCTACCGACCTTGTAGCCCTTGATTCCCAACCAACCGCCCAACAAGCGCAGCAGGCTCAGGGCCACGGCGATCGCCAGGGGGAAGGGCCAGCCCTGCATCGGCCCGTAGCCCACCAACACCACCGCCCCGCCCAGCAGGGTGCCAGCGATCCGTTGCCTTGCCATCGACAACGAGCTGCCATAGGTGCCGGTGCAGACGGCCAAAACGGCCTGGGGCAGGTAGACGCCAAAGGCCAGGGGTGTGATCGCGGTGAACCCAGTGGCCAGACCGGCGGTGATGGCCAGACGCAGGTCGGAACGGCTGATCAGCATGGAAATGATGACCCTGGGGGGCAGAACCCTGAGACGGAGGGAGACCCAAGGCTTAAGGACGTCTCAGGGGCGCAAAAGCTTGGGGCTGAACGTCCAAGGCCCTGGGGTCCTGGGGGTTGGGGCCCTAGCTCCAAAGAAGCCCGGACAGGGGACGCCTGAAGCGGCCCAGGCGGGCGACGGGGCCGCTGCTTGGGTCTGGATCGCAGGGAATCGCTACTGGTGTTAATCAAGTTGAGGCTGCGCAGGCTGGCCAGCAGGGGGCGTAGTTCCTCGCTGATGGCCAACATCAGCAGCTGAGGCAGGGCCAGATGACCGGCCAGGCGGCGCCAGGCGTCAGCCTCGCTGGGGTCGGCCTGGCTACGAGGGTCTGCCCCGAAGCGATCGAAGCCAGTCTTTGGGCCGGAAGCAAGGCCGAACTCCAGGCCATTGGCCAAGCTGGCCAAGCTGGCGGCGAAGGGATCGGGAGCGATCAGATCAGGCCGGTGGGGATCAGCACTTGGGGCAGGGGCAAGGGCCCCAGGCCAGGCGTCGGGCAAGAGCACCAGCAACCGCTCCCATTGAATCCAATGGTGTTGAAGGTGTTGCCAAAGCAGCTGGCGCTGGGGCCAGTACTGGCGGCGCAGCCGCCGGCCCTGGGGGCCATGGAGCTCCTGCTGCAGCAAGGTCTCCAGTTCCACCAGTTGGCTCGTGAGCTGGGCCGGAGCCAGGGGCTCGGGCCGGGGGCCTGCTCCGACGAGCCAGCGCTGATAGGCGTCCACCTGGGCGGCCATCTGCCGCCTGATCGCCAAGGGAATCGCCTCCAGGCGGGCAACCTGATTGCGGGGCCAGAGGAGTAGGCCCACCGCAATGGCGACCACCGCTCCGAGCATGGTGTCCAAGCTGCGATTGATGACGTAGTCCCAGTTGAGTTCCGCGTGGGTTGGAATCATCAGGAACATCAGACTCACCAAGGTGGCCACACCACTGGCCGATTGCCAGCCCGCCAGCCTCAGAACCGGCATGATCAACAAAAACGACACCATCACCCCCATCCAACCGGAGAGGATCGTGTGCACCAGAAAGGTAATCAGGCCTCCGGCGATGGTGCCAAACACACGGGCGGAAGCGGCCTGGATCGTCTGGGCGTCGTTATCATCGACAACAAAAACTACCGCCATCAGCGAATACCAGACATAGGTAATCCGCTCGCACCAGATGGCGATGGCAGCCGTCAGAAAGACGGCGATGCCAATCTTGAGGGCGTTACGGAGCAGCAGGGAATTCAGCACGGATCTGCCCTGGAACGGGCTGGGGCCAACGGGGGCAGGCATTCATCTAAGGAGAAACCATGCTCAACGGGGTGCCAATCCGCCCACCTAGGAGCTGGTTAGCCGGGGTGGGGACGCCCATGGCTCCCAGGCCCAGGCTCCAGGAGCCTGACGACTCCGCCCCGATCCTTCATGTAGGCGCAGCAGGGCCGTCTCTCAGCAGGACTTTTGGCAGAGCTCAGGGGCGTTCGGGGGCTCCAAAGGCATGCATCAGGGCATCGCCCCAGCTGTTGATCCCCTCGAGGGTGGAGTCATCGGCGCTGTGGACAGCCTGGGCATGCTCGCGCAGCAGGCTGGCCTTGGTGAACTGGCGACCGCGGCTGGCGGCCAGGGCCACCACCTCATTGGCACTGGTCGCTTCCTTCACATGGGCCCGTAAGTCGCTGTCGGCATGGACCAGGGCAGCAAAGGCCCTGATGGCATCGATAGACATGGCAATCAGGGCAGCTAAACCCGATCTAATTGGCCAATTCAACCTAGCCGCAAGGAGCAACCAGGCCTGGGCCCCATCCCAACGGCGCCGCCGTTTCTGTGACGATCCCCCCACCCAAGCCCGTCTAGGGCAAATAGGGGCCTGCTGCCAGGGGGAAACCAGATAGCTTGACAGTAGCCCATAAACAATCGCAGTCGCAATGGCAGTGGAACGGTTCTTCCTGGAGTTGAATCCCCCGGAAGAGGAGCTACGCTCCCGTCCCCATGTGGTTGTGGTGGGTGGCGGTTTTGCCGGCCTCAAGGCGGTCCAGGCCCTGGCCGGCCAGCCGGTGCGCGTCACCCTGATCGACAAACGCAATTTCAACCTGTTCCAGCCCCTGCTGTATCAGGTGGCCACAGGGCTGGTGGCTGATTCGGATGTGGCCTCGCCCCTGCGCCTGCTGGTGGGTCAAGCCCCCAATGTGCAGATCCTGCTCGGCGAAGTGGTTGACATCGATCCTGCGGCCCAGGAGGTGGTGTTCAACGACCGGCACTATCGCTACGACCACCTGATCCTGGCCACGGGATCGGGCAGCACCTACTTCGGCCACGAGGAATGGCGCCCTTTAGCGCCACCGATGAAGATCCTTGAGCACGCCGATGAGATTCGCCGGCGCGTGTTGATGGCCCTCGAAGAGGCTGAGCAGACTCCCGACCAAACCCGCCGCCGATTTCTGCAAACGGCCGTGGTGGTGGGCGGTGGCCCCTCCGGCTGCGAACTGGCCGGCTCCTTGATCGAGCTCATGCGCCATACCCTGGAGCGCGATTTCAAACAACTCGACATCGCCCATTGCCGTGTGATCCTGGTCGATCCCGGCGATCGGGTACTGCGGGCCATGCATCCCAACCTCTCAGCCGCCGCCGGCAACTACCTGCTCAGCTGTGGTGTGGAATTGCTGCTAGGGGGCCGGGTCCAATCGATTGAACCAGGCCGGATCACGGTCAAAACCGATGACGGCGACCGGGTGCTGGAGGCGGCCACGATCGGCTGGACCGCCGGTGTGAAACCTTCGCACCTCGGCAAGTTGTTAGCCGAACGCAGTGGTTGTCCGCTCGATCGCAGCGGCCGGGTGGTGGTGCAAGCCGATTTCTCGATCCCGAAATTCCCCACCATCCGGGTGGTTGGTGACCTGAGCAATTACAGCCACACGGCCGATGCCAAGCCCCTGCCTGGCATGGCCGGACCGGCGGTGCAGATGGGCACCTGGGTTGCCAAGGACATCCTGGCTGGGATCACCGGCTCCAAAGCCAAACCCTTCCGCTGGTTTGATTTCGGCAGCATGGCCGTGGTTGGCCCCCTCTATGCCGTCGCCGACCTACGGGGCCTGCGTGTATCGGGACTGCTGGGATGGCTCCTTTGGGGCGTGGCCCACCTGGCCTTCATGCCGGCCAACGAAAACCGACTCACCCTGCTGACCAAGTGGCTCTGGCAAATTGCTACCCGCGAGCACGCATCCCTTCTGATCACGGGCCATCCAGATCAGCACATGGGCGTGGAGGTGGGCCTGGAGCGGGCGGAACGTTCGATTGCCCCGCCTGGGACAACGGTGGTGCCAGCCTCAGGCACGCCATCGGATGCCAAGGCATCGGCTCAAAATGAGCCAGCTCCCCAAACTGGGCCAGCTCCTGAAACCGGAGCATCACCAGGGAACGGAAGCCCAGTCGGCGTCAGCTCACCAACGGGCTCGAGTCCTTCCGGTCAAGCCTGAGGGACGTTGGCCCCGGCCCAACGGCCATGGACTCCAGCAAAGAGAGGCCGAATCGGTGCAAACAGCGCGCTAAACAATCCCTAGGCCTGGGAATGCTGCCCCTGCTCCTAGTTGGAGTAGGGACAAAACCATCTTGGGGCCAGGCCAGCGTGCCCAATCAAACCGCTCCGGCAACGGCGCCCATGCCGGAAGCAACAAAGCTGACACGAACAACTGTTCCTGGCCAACCGTCCTCCAGCCCTATCGACTTGAGCAGCGATAGGGTTAGCAATGGCGTGATGGAAGTGACAAGAGGTTGGCAACCCCTACGCAACCTGCTGCCCAAGATCAGCTGGTGGCAAGTGGGCATAGGCCTCAGCAACCAACTGATCACACCACTCAGCGGCGGTGGCAACGCCGTCGCAAATTCCACCACCGCCATAGATCTCACAACCAGCCTGGGCACCGGCCTCAACCATCGCCTACCCCGGGATGAACTAGGGCGTTGGAGTCTCAATCTGCACCTTACGAATTACGGCAGCACGGGCGATTTTGGTGCCGAAGTAGGTTTGGTGTCGAATCAGTTCTATCCGCAAAGCCTATTTCAAAGTCCCTCGGGCCTGTGGCTCCAGGGCCTGTGGCTTCAGCGCAATGGTCTTGCCCATGAGCGCCTAGCCCAACTCAAGCTCGGCAATCTCAGCCTTGGCAATAGTTTTTTACACGGAGATGCCACCAATCTCTATGTCAACAACCTTCTGAATGCCCACAACGGGGTCAGCTTGGCGGGGGTTCCCTACGGGCCGCTGAATGCCCTCGGAGCCATCGCCACGGTGCGGCTGGGGCGATTAGAACTCGCAAACCGGGAAAGCGTCAAAGCAAACCTCTTAGGCGGTAGCCTGCGGTTCGGCCTGTTTCAGTTGGATGCGCAGCGCAATAACAGCGCCTTTCGAGGCTTCAATCAGGCGATCAGTCCAGGGGACGGGCTGCTGGAGATTGTCGAATGGCAGTTGCCCCTAGCCAGGAGCTTGAGTTACTGCAATGGGGGCAAGCAAGCGGCTACTGAAGTAGATTTAAAGTCAGACAAAGAAAACGACCAAGTCAGCAACAAACAAGCAGGATCCACCAAACAGGCCCGCCGCTTCATCTCCCCCTCGGGATGCCTGAGCGATCAATTGCTGCAAAACCAGTTGCCTGAACCCATGCTCCAGCTCACGGTCTATAACGCCAACTGGGGCTTTGCCGGGGTCAACGGACCATCGATCCAGGGCCAGGCCCCAGCCGGCCAGGTCCCAACTGGCACGCAGGCCAACGGAATCGGCCTGTACCTGGCTCTGCCAACCCCCTTGCCGCTGGGCTTTGCCAGTCGGGTCTGGCTATCGGGCTCCCTCTCGGGTCCCGCGTCCCTTAATCCGTACCCGGCCTACCTAGCGGGGGGCTGGATCGGCCAGGGGCTGATGCCCCATCGCCCACAAGACCTCCTGATCCTGGGCCTGGCCGGATCCTCCACTAGCGCTGCTCTCCAGCCCAGCCAGCCTGGAGTGGCCGTGCTGGAGCTGAGTTATCAATTGCAGCTGACAAGCAAGCTGTCGTTCCAGCCCTATAGCCAACTGCAGGGTGGGATCCCCGGTCAGGGCCCCCTCTGGACCATAGGAATGCAATGGAGTTGGAGCCTTTAAACGCCTAGGCCCCAACCAGGTCCCCCAGCGAAAGGAGCCCACCAGAACCACCAAAACAAGGAAGCCCTAGGAAGACCAAGGGCGCCATCGCTGCCTAGAGCATGGAAGAGAGCAGCCCGCGCTTGGCCCGGAGGATCCAGGGGAAGACAGCAGGCTTCGCCTGGAAACTGGGCCAGGAGAGACTGACAGGAAACTGGGTCAGGAGACTGTGTCAGGAGACTACAACCAGCCAGCCAGGATCGCTCCCAAGCCAACAACGACGCCTAGATTGCAAATAAGAATGGATTCAATCATGCAGGCGCAACCAAAGCAATCGTTAATGATCGGCTCAATCTTCATAGTCCTAGCTTTTTTAGCCAATACCATTCAGAGCGTGTTCGGCAAGGCCATTGAAAGCGAAGTCAGCGTAGAAATGTTCAGCTGGGTAACATTCTTAAGCGCCCTCATTGTGGTCACAGTGATTGTGGGATTGCGCGGTTTTCGCGATCTTAAGACCAACGTCCTCCCCATCCATTTACTGCGTGGAGGCACGGGAATATCTGGCTTCCTGCTCTTCATCAGCGCCGCCCAGATGACCAGCCTAATGAACGCAAACGTGTTACTCAATACCACACCGATTTTTATCCCCCTATTGGCGATGGCCTTTTTGCACAACCGCATCGGCCGTCAACTATGGATAGCCATTGCCCTGGGCTTTGCTGGCATGGTCATCATTGTCAAGCCAAGCACCAGCATCTTCACCGACCCAGGCAACCTGCTAGGGCTGCTGGCCGGGTTTGTCACTGCAATCGAATTTCTAGCCGTAAAGAAACTCGACGATAGCGATTCACCCCTGACCCAGATGTTCTACTTTCTATTGATTGGCACGGCGATTTGCAGCATCTTAGTGATTGGCAAGTTCCAGGCCCTCACACCAGAACACCTCATCATCATGCTGACCACGGGCATCTGCTTGGTCCTGTTTCAGTTCCTATTGATCAAAGCATACATGTATGCCAAACCCCACGAGATCGGCGCGTTTCAATACAGCTCCGTAGTGTTTGCCGCGATCCTCGGCTGGGTCGTCTTCAAAGAATCATTGGACCTAGCCACCGTCCTTGGTACGGCTTTGGTGTGCATCGGTGGATACCTGAGCATCAGCGGTCGCAAGGAGGGGGGCGAAGGGGTACAAGAAGGGCAAGTTGCTATTAGGGACTGACCGAGCAAAGACGCTACCAACCTTGTGATCACTGTAAACAACCATGGGCATGATTCAACGGGTCAGCAGCATTGGACACAACTGCCAAAATATCGTTGCTAGCAGCCGATGGTATGCTGAAACCCTGGGCTTTACGGAGATAGGGAACGAACGCTTCAGCGGCGACTGGTTAGGGGAGCTGCTAACACTGCCAAGCCCCACGATCGAGCGTTGTCGCCTGGCCCTTGGCCAGGAAATCCTGGAGTTGTGGCAATTTTGCTCGCAAGACCCTGCTGCCGCCAACCCAACCCATGGGACGCAAGCACCCTGCCCAGCTGGCAACGATGCTGCCTTTCAGCACATCTGCATCGTTACCAGCGATCTTCACCAGACCTTTGCCAATGGGGCCAGCCGCGCAACACAAATCTCAAGCGCGCCCCAACGGCTGCCGGATTGGAACCCATCGGCAGCTGGAATTTGGGCGGTGAAGTTCCGGGATCCGGATGGATATCCGCTGGAGCTCCTGCAATTTCCACCGGGCAAAGGGAATCGCCGCTGGCATGAAAGCCTACCGATGGGCGAAATACCAAGCCAAGGGAAGGGACAAACCGACGAAATCCAATGCCTAGGCCTCGATCACACGGCCATCAGCGTCGAGGATACGGAACGCAGCTTGGGTTTTTATAGCCATATCCTTGGCATGACCGTAGGGAGCCAAGGGATTAACCATGGTCCGGAACAGGACAGCATGGATGGCCTGATCGGCACCGATGTGCTCATCAGCGGCCTCGATCCAGCCGAGGGTGGAATGGGGATTGAATTACTCAACTATCGCAAGCCCGCCGGAGGCTTGCGCCCCCGCCCCAATCCCCAGGCCAACGATGGCGACGAATGGCGGATCGGGCTCGTGGTTGATGACCTGGTGGAACTGTACCAACAACTCCAGAGCAAACCGCTGCACACACAGTTGGGTCAATTGGTGAAAGTGCCCGACGGTTTTGGCCCAGGCCCGCTGGCCTGTCAGCTGCGCGATCCTGATGGCCATGCCCTGCTGCTATTTGCAGACGGTACCCCCTAGGGAGACTGGGCCGATCCGCCTAGCCAACCCCAAGCCGCGAGAGTAAACCAACACATTAAATGAGCTTTAATGCTAATTCTATGAAGCTTTAACACTCTGGCAGGGCACGCCTGGCTAGTTTAATGGAGAAAGTGATCTGCAAACCCATGACTAGCCCAAACCCCCTAGAAGGCAAGACATTTTCCCACCTGCTCCAAGGCAAAGTCGCCATCGTCACCGGCGGCAATAGTGGA